>Ga0210059_1002569_pt1 | contig 28503 bp, 24 predicted proteins | sample Ectturendosymbi2_FD_188042 | JGI IMG/M metagenome (GOLD analysis project Ga0210059, IMG submission 188042) | Ecteinascidia turbinata endosymbiont from Florida, USA - Sample 2 (SPAdes) (version 2) | ecosystem: Host-associated > Tunicates > Ascidians > Unclassified | place: Key West, Florida...
CCAGGTATTAATGGAGGGGGTTATAACCCAGGTATTATTGGAGGGGGTTATAACCCAGGTATTATTGGAGGGGGTTATAACCCAGGCAACTGAAACACGGCAACTCAGCAATCTAAAAAATACACATTAATAAAAAATAAACAGACACGCAACTGTTGAGTATTTCATCCGCGTAAAAAATCACTGCACTACCACATATTATAACCTTCGCATATCAAGAATGTCTGGAACTAGCGGTGCGCAGACTTTTCAACGAGAGGTCCAAATCATTGGGTCGTAAAAAGTCGATGGACTGCACCTTTGAAACCAGGCCGTGTGCTTTAAGTTAATAATACAGCGTATAGATGGCATGGTTCATGAAAAAAACAAATCATTTATTTTTTGTATTTGATCTGATTTCCCCCGGCCGCAAAAAAAACGGCCATAGGTTGCCCTCCCCTGACCACAGTTTGCCCTCCCCTGACCACAGTTTTCCCTCCCCTGACCACAGGTTGCTCTCCCCTGACGACAGGTTGCCCTCCCCTGACCACAGTTTGCCCTCCCCTGACCACAGGTTGCTCTCCACTGGTTTAAACGATCGGCGCTGTCCGCCAACGCAGCAGACGATTCCTACCTGACTGTTGGTCCAGGTCATCGAGCCTTAGCGATGTTACGTCAACGTTTTCCAGGAGGCTGTCGAGGTTGACGTCATCAAGAGCCTTCGAAGACAAAATAAAAACACCACAAAGTCAGCCGGTTTTACAAGAAGAGAACATATAAAATTTAGATGAAGAGACTCAATATGTTGTTTAGCAAGTGCGTTTTAAACTATTGTTTTGTGATAAAATTTGTTAACCTTTTCATCAGGCAAAAGCAAACGGAGAAAAAAATTTGATGAGAGTGGTTGATTTTACACAAAACCTTAACCACCAACAGGAATTTTCTTAAAAGTGTGTAAAGAAGAACAAACGAGGTAGTGACAGAGAGCTCCATACATCAGTGTTAGCAATTCAGTCACCAGACGTATAGCGAGTAACTTACTTCACATACAACCTAAAATCAAACCAATTCTGATGCAAAGTTAATTCAGCCACAGCCTTTTCCACAGTGCTACCAACAGATCCAGACTTTCGGCAGGTTTTTAATTGCTTCGTTTCAATCACATGCACTAAAGCAAAAAAGCAAATGCTTTCGTTACCTGTAAAGACAACACTGGAGAAGTGCCTGATGGCGCCGCGTGCGGCACGTTCACAGATCCATGGAGGGAATCGAGAGCTTCACTCGATTCTGCGATCGAGCTATAACTTAAGTCCGATTGTGAGCAATAACTTTCGAAATCATCTTCATACAGAGGAAGATCAGCGTCGAACGCACTGAAGTCTGCAAAAAGACAGTTCAAGCGTTCGGAACACTGCAGTCAACAAGCAACTGTCTGGAGTAGAATCTTGCATGGGCTGGGCCAGCATTTCTGCAAAACTTTGCACCTGGGTTCGGGTCTAGAATGTACTGGGTCGGATCGGAGTTGGGATGAAAAGCAAATCCCAACACAACTATCAAAGACCATCAAATGGCTCATAATGCATACTTGAGAAAAAGTTGTATTGTGTGATGCTCTGTGTGATTTCGTAAAAGGCAAGGAATGATTTGAAAGCTGCAAGTTCTGAATCTAGACGAAGAATCACAACAACAGCGACAACATTGAAGCCACGTAGCCGAGTCAAAAATGGGATGCAGCGCGGCTGTGAGCACAACTGACTTTTCCGATGATATCTATTGCTTGTTAGGAGCAAAGTTATTTTTCTTAGAGATAGTAAGGGCTGGTGACTTTACAAAAAAGCGGTTTATGGTGGGTTTGAGACACAGAAGGTGGACCATTCAAATACAAAAACACTAATTTTCTACAGTATATATTCGGATGTATATGCCTGCTTCACAGTCGATTAGTTCGAAAAATGTAAACAGAGGATTACGTAATTTTGCCAACTCCAGACAGTGGTTAAATTCTCAAAGGCTTGAATGGCGCGAAAAACGTGTGAGTTGAAAACGAAGCAACGCATCGACTGTCTTTACCAGAGTTTGAACGACCAATCGATTTTAACGCCGGTCGGGTTTTTCGTCACATTAAACGTCACAGAAATTTTGCAAGACATTTTAAACGCACCTTATTTCGTATTTGAATTTCGCGCCGACCTGGGCTGCGCTTCAGTACAGTACTTTTAAGCGAGTCTGAATAATTAAGTAAGTCAAGGAAAATCAAGCATCAATTGCAGTACCGTCAAAAATGCTACATTTTCTGAAGCTGAGCATGTGGAGAGCAGAAGCTGTGAAACTACAGCATATAAATGACCCACGAAATTCAGTACCAGTCATAAAACTTGTTTTGAAAAGGGCAAAATCGTGGTTTGACACTGTAATGTTTCATGACAAAGGCGAGTCGGTGAAGCCAGACAAACGCTTTAAAAAGTATGAAGATGTCGCGCAGCAATGGGCTGTAATCAACTGCTGGAGTTCCACCGAATTGCTATGTGTGCTATTAGGCTCAATACACATAAAGCCGTGTGACAGACAGGGCAAGGTTTGGCAACAGCAATTTCATGTCAATGAAAAGCATTCGCACGCGGTCGTTCTAGTTTCAGTGCCAACCAAGCAGCAATAACGATAAAATTCAAATCTAAGATTTAACGAACAGCACTGTTGAAATCAAATCTGCGAATCATGAAGTAAACATTGAACTTTGCAAGTAGATCAACTTTACGCGAATGAGCAAAACACGTTTTAAGACAACCAGAAAACCTTTGAAAAACGAGAAGCTTTGATCGAACTGTTTAACATTTATCAGGTTTTTTTTAAGGTGTTTTAGGAACCCGATTCGGGTCCCTAGAATCAGCGAAAATTATCATCGGGTCCCTAGAATCAGAGAAATCGGGTCCCTACATGTCCATACCGGGTACCTACCATTTTCCTTAAAAAAAACGTGCACTTTTTGCCCTAACGTTTTTAAACAAAAGCTTGTTCGCAAAAAATGAAATGGCATCAGAAAGCGTCGGTCATGAACCATGTCCTCAAACCTGACTTGGGTAATTCACGTCGCAGGTAATGTTATGGCAAACAGAATACTTTTTACGACTGAAAACCACGCGCAGTTCAGACGTCACTGGGTGTGTAGCCTCGTTGGAATTAACCGAAATCAAAGAAAAAGCTTTTCCAAGGTAAGAGCAACAGCTGAGTCCAAATGTTACGCAATGGCAGTTAACATGTCTGTTCAATTAAGACGCACACGGTGACCATCAGGAGTCAGTTTGCGAATTCTAATCATTTAGCTCAGGTGTGCGCAACATACGGCCTGTATAAACGTTCATGTGGCAGCCGTGTGCATGCAAGTGGCGGCCGTAAATTGACAAGAACTCTTTTGTCTACTGTATGCGGATACTCAGCAGAAAGACGACCAAACAGACGTTTGGAATTGTGCTTGAAGAAATTGATTAAGATGTTTGACATTTCATTATACTTACAGGCACCAGAAAATGGGATATTATCGAATAAACCCTTTTCCTAAACGTAAGTCACAAAAATAACTTTAAATCACTGGCGGCCGTAATTCATAAAAATACACGTAATGCGGCCGGCAATAGCGAAAATGTTGTGCATCCCTGATTTAGCTCATAGCAGCAGGGCATGCATTGTAACACTTGTTGATGTAAGAGTTCATGGAGGACAATCAGGTTCCCCTAACTCTGTTACGATTAAATTTGCTGCATATAATTGTTGAATCACTGATTGTGATTTGCGTTGAACTTCAAATATAAGTGTTTGCAGACGTATACTTCGTTCCGGTCCCGGTCAAAGCAGTAATGAAAAAGTTAGTTGTATTTGCATCGGGTCAGCAACATAGGAAATGAAATGACTGTTCTGCGTGTAATTGTGTGGTGCAAGAATTTTACCTGGGAGACGTTACTAACACCAAAAATGGTTCCACCTGCAAGACTTCCAAATACGTGGGATAACGTTGTTGGTCGCAGTAATTATCAGTGGTTTAACTTTTTCGTGAAAAACAATGAGCGCATGAAAGTTAAATCATCATGTTCGACACGAACGTTTTAAAATGACGTTGATTGCTGTGACAACAACAACATCATGTCGCATCTGTTTCAAAACTTTCATAATACCTTTCGACCCGCGCTGAGGTGCTTGGCAGTCCAACCTTTTGAAGAGCAGAGTAGCGCTGTCTGTTAGAATAGAAAAAAGCACGAACGACGGTCAATGGAAATAGAAAAAAGGAACAAAGTAAACTCTGACACTCGGGGCCAAAAATCAACGAACATATAACAGGCCTCCTCTAATTTTGTCTAAATATGAATTGTAACACTCACGAACATTGTCAGCAACGGTACCTGGTGAAACTTCTTTCTGCGTTGAAGTTGTCGAAGCGGGCTGCATTATTGGATCTACACCTACATTTCTTTGAAAAATGTAATTTTCTCCGTCGCTGTCGTCCGTCAAAGTGCTCACCTAAAAACAACCGACATTGTTACCAGGGTTTATTTGCTGAAGATTGGGTTAAGATTGTTTCAACCTGAGTGTTCACGTCACTGTTGGTTTCGATGTAACAGAAAACAACTGAATCAGACTGTAGCGAAAGCCATCAACACCTGATGTTCATGAGTGCTTATCTGGGCAAACCTGGAATGAGGCAAGCCACCAATAGTTGGTGTGAAAGATTTAGTTCTAATTTTTGTTGTAGAAATTCAATTGAATATGCAGTGGCTTGATACACTGTCATTAGTTAAGGTAAAGCGGTTTGTATCTTTTCACACAACTATCAATTGCAGTTGTTTGTAGTCTGATATTTTAGCATTCTTAACTCCAAAAACAAAGCTACCAAACGCTCAGAAAGTGGATTTTAAACAACCAAAGAAACAAAAGGTTCAAAACCCACGGAATCCGAAAACCTTTGTTAGAATCTTTACAATCAGCCATGTACTGTAGCTGTACCAAAAAGGCAGTGTTTGGTCTGCAGCAGCAATTTATTAGCAGATGCACTAAAAACTAGGGTAACTTACTTTTAAGCATTCGCTTGAAGTGCCACAGAAAACGCAACAGAACTACTGCACCCGTCATTAACAAGAACAAAATTTTTGCTGGCACGTTTAATAAAAGTTTTGAAAATTAATTCAAAATGTTTTAAGACTAAGGCTTGAACACCAAGCAAAGCCAACTGTTTTGCAGATTATAGTGACATAAAAAGATATCTTGATGAAAAAGAGACCCAACTAATGCCTAACTAGACAGAAATAAAAATGCACTTTACATGCTGTAGAATATCCTAACTTCATTGCTCCCCCAAAACATTTGAAGCCATTTTTGTAAAAATAAAGTAGAGGCCTGCCATTATGAGCACTTTGCTTAAGCTGCTGGAAGTTTGCAACAACTGATTCCATGTACTACCCCTCACAGCAACACCAACAGTCAATTTATTGGTACATGACTCACCTCTGAGTCTGAATCTACAGTGGGAAGTTGATCAACCACTTTTGACAAAACAGATCCCCATTCAGTTGAGGGCTGACGACCATTTATGTTGCTTTCATCCATTGCTACAATAACAGAAGAAAAATTTAAACTTAAAAAAAATGAAAAAATTACAGCAGTTTTTTATGCTACACGATTGTTACAATTTCCATGGTAGCAGGAAAATTGAAAGAAAAAAGCAAGCCTTGAAATGAGATCTAAAAATACTAATAAACACAAAATAGCAAACACGCCTGATTAGAACACGAACACTCAAAGGTATTGGAAATTAACATGAAGCAACAAAACAAAAATCATATTATTCTTTTTAATGATCTGAGCACATGTATTTTGGTTTTCAACACAAAATTATGCTTTATCCTTTTTCTTACTTCCTAGCATCTTACTGTCTTAGGAGTAGGACAGACACTTCCATATCAAATCATTATTTGAGATACAATTGCTTTTCAATAAATCTTCAATTTTAAGTTTACAATTTTAATATTTGGTTGTTGCAAGATGTATTATCTTGCTTCAGCATCCATTTCCAAAAATCAAAATGCAATTCCATTAGATTAGCCTGATACAATACCTATGAGAACTTTTTGGATCAACTACAATTGTAGTTGAATGTAATGAATTACAGATTTACATGTAATTGTTATTGATAATTTTTGTTCTTGTGTAATCCTTAACTTTGAAACAGTGCTTAAATTTTAAGTAAGATAGATAGGTCAATGTTATTTACAGTACAGTACAATTTGTGTTTTTATTTATTCAATCATTATTCATTGCAACAGAAGCACTAATCTCAGAAAATCACAAACTATTGCAGAAATCATAGTATTTTGAAAATGAATGTTCAAATAAACTCTCCTGAAACCACTGTCTTCTAAATTTTTTTGACTTTATCCAGTGTTGAGATTTACTGCAACAACTGTTAAAAGAAATTCAAATTTTTAAGTAAAGCAACATCTAATTTGATCACACATTTGGCATACACTATCTGTATGTATTGTTTTCATTTTCTTATATTATTAGAAAAAATATGTAATTGCAATTTATAATTATAATTTTACGAGTAATTTCAATTGTAATTTGAGTTTTTCACCATAGATTAATTGCAATTGTCACATAATTAAAAAATTTTTAGGAGTAAATTGTAATTCAACTGAAGTGGTATAATTGTTCCAACTCTGGTACTGATAGACACTTCTATGAGCAATCACCATGAAAATTTGCTTTTAGAAGTAAATTCTACCAACTATTTGTCACATTAATAACTCTACCAAAAACAATTGCAAATGATCTTTCAACATTTTGGCCGTAAAATAGTGGCGTTTTTTTTGTAGGAAGTAACAAATGACTTGCTGCAAAAATAATATATGAAGGTTCTCTGTTCAACAGTAAATTCATGGTAACTCAATATGCTTTTTTGGCATAGTGGACTTGATAAATTGAAAACTTTATTTTGATCATCAATAGCTTATCAGTTTAAGTCAGTCGTGACTACTGTGGCTGGGTTTCATTAAATGTTTGTAAAACAAATGTTATAGAGCAATCATTGTCTTGTTATAAATTAAATATATTTCCTCACAATAAAGCTATTTCTCATAATACTACAAAGAGGAAATTAGCAAAGTTAATAAAGACCTTGATGAGTGAGAATAGAGTACATTGACGATGTGTAGTGTTATGTGAAATCAATTTCCTATTAAAAATTTGCTGATAGATTCCCTGCTTATCTCACAGTTGGAGAGTAGTTACTTCAATACAGCTGTGTGCAAGTTTGAATCATCGTAAAAAACGAAAGCAGAGCCCAGTTGGCTGATTTCTTGAAAGCTTACAAAAAGTTTTAGAGCTTTTAATTGCAGTGTACATTGACTTGATGACTTTAATTGCACACAGAGATACTCTTAAAAGTTTCACTGTGGCAAACAAGCTTAGGTTTTTCCTTTTCAAAGTGCCTTTGCAAATGAAGTGTTAGTAGTCATCAGGTACAATGCAACATTCCTAACTTTGAAACCTTATTGCAAAAAAATGTGCACCTCTTTCTTGAATGATGCAGAAAGTCTAACAACATATGGTTGTGTTGCAACCTCTCCACTGGCATTGCGCTGAATGTGCGGTTCACAACGAAACGGAATGTGCATGAAGAACAACACCATATTATGTGGCGCAAACAAGCAATAATAGAGTGATCTCGTCGGGTGAACTCTATTGTTGCTTGCTGCCACAGTGCGAAGCTTTGCGCACATGCCGCTCAGACTTTCTGATTGCAACAAAATGGTTCTATGACCAGGATGTGAAGACCGTGCCGGGTGCAGCCTTCACACAAAATAACGTGCAATCAGTGTGGTTCGTTTAAAAAGGAGGGGATGTTGTTGCAACCTCTCCACTGGCGTTGTGCGGAATGCGCAGTTCACCATGAACGGAATATGCACAAAGAACAACACCATATATATGTGGTGCAAACAAGCAACAATAGAGTGATCTCATTGGGTGAACTCTATTGTTGCTTGCTGCCAAAGTGCTTTGAACACATGCCGCTCAGGCTTTCCGATCTCAACAGTTGCATGCTTTGATGCAGTCAGATTGTTTAGATTCGTCCTTATTCTTTGAACACTACAACTGCATTTTACTTTGTGACTGAGTGCTCGGATGTTACAATGTTTGTTTGAGGGTGTGTGCATGCCACAATACTTTTGTACTTTACCTGGCTTTGACCACAGTTGGACTCGGTGTCCTGCTAGTACTTGGGATGTATTTTTGTACCAAGTGTTATGGGTTAGCCAACATTAGTGTTAAAAAAGTGTCTGTAACCCTGTTGTTCTACCTCCAACCTCGCTATTAATCATTCTGTTGTGTCTATTTTATCAATCTGCATTGTGCAGACTGCGTTTGTTTGTACTCTATGGACTTTGTATCTGTTACAAAGCCCTAAAAATAAAAAGGCTAAAAGAAAACTTACTTGTAAGCTCCAAAGCACTTCTAAGAATTAAAAATGGTGTGAAAGTTATTTAGATATTTTACAAGCGCACTCGAAAATATTTTGATGAAATCACATAATTAATCAGTGGAAAACTTTCTTATTGCAGGGAACTAAGTATCCAATAAAAACAACTTCAATTAAAGCTCTGGATTTGCTATGCATAAGCTTTCAAGGAATCATCTGTCTAGGATATGCCTTCTTTTTGAGAAGATACAAACTTGCACATAACTCTATTCAAGTAACTAGTCTCCACAAAGGTGAGGGGTTTGAATCCATCAGCAAGTTTTTAAAAATATTTCACATAACACCACGCATCCTTAGTCATACAATCTTATTCAAATGTAATTCTATTTTCTATTTGAAGAAAATGCAAAATCTAGCCATCACCATCAGTCTTGATCTTTGCTTTAAATGAAATAATCAAGTACTGTTTTAATGTCTTATTGAGCTAATTTTGCAAAAGCTTTCCAAAACCCTTTCTGAATAACAAATGTATCAAAACATAATATGACAGCTTGAAGAGTAGACCACCAGTTACTTGATGCATGCTTAGCATTAAGATGATCATTGAAAGTATTTCCAGGCAAAACTATAATCATTAACACTGTATTTCAAAAGCTTTGCACATCTTGATTTGGAGCTTGAATTAACTGCAATAAACACAAGCACTTTAGCAATACAATATAATGTTCAACAATCCCCTGAAGTATGCATTCATCAGAAAAGAGTGTGACTGCATGCCACAAGTTTGGATGAATATAAATATTTTGAGCATTTAGCATTTTGATTGACACCTATCATGGATGAGCTATTTTCAAGAAAAAATGAAATGTATTGTAGCAAAAAAGTATTTTGCTTGCAGCAATACAAGCGATGCAAAACTGATTTCAACTGGTGGATGAAGATTGTGAAACTCTCATGCCGATTCTCTGTGAATATCTTATATTTTATAATCATGCCACTAAAATCAGATAGACCTCAGATGGAAAAACACAACAATTGGGCAAATTGCTTTCAATCTTCTGCAAGTTGATTAGAATGGTAAGGTTTTCACAATCATCTGCTCAGAAGTTGTGAAAACTTTACTGCTCAGAAGTTGCAATTCTTCCTTCAAGTTACTCAATATGTATAACTGTCAGTTGGGCCAGGGGCTCCAAACTTTCTTCTTAGGCCACATAAGGTATTACACAACAGTTCGAGGGCCGGACATCTTGCATAATGTGATTGCTTCAGGATATGTTACATGCTACCAAACCTACAAATTTTTCATAAATATATTATTTTTCATTATCAACAAAAAGGTGTTGCAATCCAGATGAAATGGCTTTGCAGGCCGGATTTGGCCCACAGGCTATAGATTAGGGACCCTGCTGAATTAGGCTATCACAAGTCGCAACAACAGTGGGTTTCAGTCAGTGGCTCTGAAAGGTAGATTCACAAAACACTTGCTAAAAACGTATTTTGATAAAATAAAACATTTTTGCCTTCTGAAAGTCATGCACTTCATTAGATTTGCAGGCAACAGTTTTTTGTAATGTTGCTGTTACAGAATTAACAAGGAAAAAACATTGATCAGCCAGCTGAACTCATGCTTTTTGTCTGGTATATAAGGAATGATGGCTACTGTTTAGTCATAGCATCCATGTGCTTGAATCTGCAAAATGCATGTCAATGGAAGCAAGTGCATTCATTTAATTGTTCTGAAGAAGTGTTTATGCATTAGTGTGATATTTCCATTCATACGAAACCAGTTATATTTTATGGCTGTTTTTATTTTTATGACGATTTTTGTTTTCAAAGAATGTAAGAAACATTAAGAAAAATCAATATTTTGATAAAACACACTTTGAACTGCAGTCTACCATATTAAGCCACAAGCAACTTGTAGGTGTACATGCTTTCAGAATCAGTGGCTTAGGTAAAATAGATTCAAGTTAAAATACTTTAGTCGCTCAGAACCACGGCTAAACTAGCTGAATATATGCAAGGAAAAGTTGCTTATTCACAAACACCGATCTATAGTTAATTCTACTTTAACACCTTTGCTGCCAGGACAGTTCACATGAACCTTGGTTTCTAGTAAGTAAATTGTTGTTTTTTTTGCGACAAGACAACGGTTCGCACAGTCAATAGGTCACACAGCATTGTGTATAGTTAGGCTAATGCTGAAACCATAGCATAATTAGTGTCACTTAACAACTCCATAACTTCCCTGGCGATTGAGCTAGACAGCAGTTCAGACCCTTAGAAAATGTGGTGAGTCTTCTAGTTCAAATGAAAAAAATGTAGGTTTTGGATTTTGTTTTTTTTGTGGGAGACATCACAAGTGGGATAGATTTTTGACCATTTTGGCTCAGGTTACCTGCCCTGGATCCAATCCACTATGGAATTTTTGACTCAACTTTTTATTGAAAACTAAGCCGTAATCTGAGTCTCTTAAGCCTTTGATTAGCTTTCTTGTGTTTCTGGTTCAAAAGTTTTAGCCTGAAAACAACAAATTAATTTAATTAGGGGATTAATTAATTATTTTGTTGTTTTCAGGCCATAACTTTTGAACCAGAAACACTAGAAAGATAATCAAAGGTTCAAAAGACTCAGATTGTACCTTAGCTTCCAATACAAAGTTAAGTCAAAAAATTCCATATAGCTGTTGGAGCCCAGGGCCATTAACCTGAGCCAAATTGTCCTAAAAACTAACCCACTTATGATGCCATCCACAAAAAACCCAAAACCTAAAATTTTGTTTCATTGTGAAGTAGAAGACTTGCCACATCTTTTGAAGATTTGAATAGCTCTCTAGCTCAATTGCCTGGTGAGTTATGAAGTTGTAAAGTGGTGCAAAAATAGCAGCTAATGCGGGAGCTCAAAGTACGAATATATCGTACACCTGCAGCAAATGTGTTAATTATAATTGCTTGTAGTTACATAGAAGTCCAAAGTCTTAAAGTGCAGTTGTTTATGGTATATCTTTTGTGAGAAAATTGTACCCAGTTTTGTAAATCTAAAAAGGACACACCTCTCTTTTTGATAACTTTGTCATAAAACATTGTGAAACTTTACTTCAAATTTGCACATTATGGTTATGTGCAATCTATTTTTAATTACTACATTCTTTTGGTGTTAGTTAAGGTTATTAGATCCCCATTGTGAGTGTACCTGAAGTTTCCGCTTAGGCATTCATGTAGTTATGGTTTTGCAACAATCATGATGCTGGTCCCGAAAATTTCTGATGTGTGTTATGGCTTACTAGAGGTGAGATGACTCAAACTGTCTTTTTGAATGAATCAGAATGATTCAAATTTTGTTTGGGGGACAGGGTACTCAACTGGACTAATACAACAATTATTGACTCGATACAGAAAATGTAGAGCTTATAATGACTCACGTTTCTAGAGACGGAGGTTACTGTTCTACTTTTAAAATGGGACAGTTCTTATTTATTCCAATTTTGTTTAGTTTTTCTTACACAATTTGTATGTGCCGCTATATCATGTAATCTTCTTTAAAGTACATATTGTTATGCAATCACTCCTTTTTACTACATGTCTTATATACCTTACATAATGAAAAGTCACTCAATATGACTTGAAAAAAAGTGAAAGTTGTGAAATGACTCTGCAGCAAGTTATATGTTGACTCAAGAAGGAACTCAACTTGACTCAAAGCTTAAATGACTCAGATGTGCTTTACAACTGCAGTTTAGTGACTCATGACCATCTATCCAAATATAATGTTGCTATGTTGTTATCTTAACATCAGTTAAGGCATTGCTAATGATCAATAACACACCAGCAACCCTTATGGGGTCTACATTCTATTACAGTTATTGTTGATATACATCAATCAAAAACATACTAGTGTTTACAATAACTTTATTTCAATGTTCACAAAATCTTTAAGAGTTTTGCTTAAAGTTATTGGTATGGTTAAATTGAACAGTAGAAGTGTCAGAAAATTATCAGCAATTTTATGTCACTTCCAAATTCTGTAAGTCATGCTAACAACTCTCTTTTTTTGAAACAATTTATTTAAATGTTGCAACCATTTCTAAAGTTGGTGAGTGGATCAAAATTTCTTATTTGATCAAAGCTTAGTAAGAAATGTCAGCAACAATACATTAATATATAAAACAACTCAGTTTTTCTGTTTGTTTTGTAGCCAAACTAATGCTATATACTGTGAGAATATGAAGTATAATCATAGCAAAAGTCTATACCAAAATTGTGTGAAATTTCAGTATTGTACAGTCTATAAAATAGCCAATTAATAACAAGTTCTTTCATATATCATGTTTTTCTTTTGATATAGATCTTGTGTACTAAAATTCCATTACCCTGAGTCAAAGTATTAGTTCTATGATGAGTCAAAGTATTAGTTCTATGATGAGTCAAAGTATTAGTTCTGTGATGAGTCATTACTAGTCTTTCTTACTGAGAACAACTTTTCATAAACAATTTTTAGTGATGGTCAGGTCAAATACTAATGATATCACGAAAATGGGTTTGATAACTAACATTTATTGCAAAAACATCTATATTCTCAACAGTGAAGATTTCAAATGATAAAGATTTCTAACACCATCCTACTCTTAATTTTATTGTCCATTCTGGAAATGGTTGTAACAACTGACATAAACAACATTATTGCCTTTGATTAACACCTTTGGAGCCAGCTAGGTTTCACTTTTAAAGGTATAATTTGCCCATATTGGCCAAGTTTTTGCAATTCATAACTCAGGAGTCAAGTGTGCTATAGAGCTGTGCATACCCTCAAAAGACTCTGAAAGTCTTCCAGTTTGCAATGAAAAAAAAATTGGTTTTAGGTTTCAGGTTTTTTGTGGGTGACATCATAAGTGGGGTGGGTTTTTAGCCATTTTGGCTCAGGTTACATTGACTATTATAGTTAATACCTCCTGGGGATATTGAGGCAAGCTCTTAGAACCCTTGCACTAGAGAATAGAGACATGACACAAAACAATGAAACAGTAAAGCTTTAGTCTGCTGTCATGATCATCATCATATGTAAACAAATCAATAAAAGAGAGGTATTAAAAAAAACAACTAAGCAGGATGACTTAAAGTTGTCTATAACAAAGCTAACCATACTTGCAGTTTTAGTAACTTCAAATTTAAGGTACTTTTAGGTAGTTTTGCCTTGCAAATAGGCCTATACCATTGATTAGGCTAAAAGTGTACTACAGGTAATCTAATGAGGTATAACCTTAACCTAATCTAAACAAAACAGCACCAAGCCACAGTTCCTCACAAACTAGTCTTATGATGCTTCATTTAAAAAATTCAGGTTTAACCAAACAAAAAAATAAATATATCTGATAGGCCTAACAAGTGTGAAACAAACCTATTTTTTCTTTTTTATCATCAACAATCGAATTGTTGTAGTCTAGGTCGTCAGTGAGATTTTCCATTGAGGTTTGATGATTCTTTGCAGACCAACTGGGCATCAATTAAGAAAAAATTGCCTTTTTTTAAATAAAAAATAAAATCTTCGAAGCAAAAGTAAAATGACGGTCTGTCTTAAAGACCTCAATATGTAGTACATAAGTACAACTATGCGACATCAACGTTCTGCGTTCCCGGCTTGTTAGGCTTCTCTCGATTCACTTAGCGACATGATCAACAGACTGTGGCAGGCGTGACGTGACGTCACAAACGATTGAATTTTAAAATCTGAGCATTCTGCAGGACCACCTACATCTGAGTAAAGGCATCCACGCAGGAATAAACTACGCGCAGAAGACGTTCATGAAGCACTGAAGCAGGTCATATAAAATTAAACAAATGGTTGATAATCACAAAAGAAGATTGGGCTTTTTATATCTGGACAGAAACCCGGTCAAATACTCCATGATCTTGCAAATCCTGAAGGCGAAATTGGGGGTCAGTTGATCCGCGCGTCCTGAGTCATGGTTGTGGCAAAAATTCTAACTAAAACAGTGACTTTCGTTTGACCCAAGACCTAATTAATTTCGTCATGCTTGTCACGTTCTTGCAAGGAAATATTCAATACAGGAGAAGAAACTAAAGGGAATCGCTTTGCTGTCAGTGATGGAGCACCCAGATTTGGTCTCAAGAGACGGCTCGAAGCATCCACGTCTCAATCCCTTTGTCTGGAGACTTTGAGTGCTCCATCTACATGTCTTTCAAAAGCTCCAGAAGTCTAACTTGTTCGTTGTCAGCATGATCCGTGGTGAGGAAAAAGCCAAAAAGTTGTCAAGAATAAAACTTGACTTGAGGGAAGTTTAAAAGCGCGGTTAATTTTTTTAAATAAATTTATGAAAAATTTTGATGACACCGAAAAAGTTAGTTTCTGTCTCTAAGGTTCGGAGTATGTCGGTCACAGACTTTTTGCCAAAGTCTCAGTATACCACTTTGAACCAAGTCTTGGTCTCGGTGGTTGCTGTCTTCACTACATCACTGCGCCTCAGAGAATTGAACTATGTGCACATCAGTAGTGTAGGAAGGAGGGGTGCAAGCAGAGGCGGAGCTAGGGGGGTGCCAGGGGGGCCACTGCCCCCCAAAATTTTGCCTGTCCCCCCCAGTGGCCCCCCAAAATTTTCCGCGTGACGTCATGCCACTGCATTGAAGTCCTACACAGACCATTGACAGCTCCCTTGTTGCAAAACTGGCCCCTCCAATGGCCCCCCAAATGAAAATGTCTGGCTCCGCCCCTGGGTGCAAGTACATCCCAAAAGTTTTGATTTGGTGAAACTCCGGGAAAAATCCCTTAAAATCCGGAAAAATCTGTGGAAATTTGGGCAAAATGTGTGAAAACCTTCGCAAAATCGCTTGATGTGCATTGACAATGGCGCCCAAAATTAAATGGCACCCTTTTTTATTTTTATTAATTTTTGGAGGTCATTTTCTTCAGTTTTTTTTCGGGGAAGTTAGGTGAAATTTGGGATAGTTTGGGGAAAATTTGGGCAAAAATGGTGCCTGATGTGCTTTCATTTGAAAAAAATGTACCCAAAATGAAATAATATAATAATAATATTAGCTTATTTTAGACTCGTGGTCCATACAAACGCGATCATAGACACAAATGCACAAAAAATGGTTAGCCACACAGTAGCGCAATTTCCACATGACCATGGAGAGGCGCAAAACACTTTATCATCACCACAACTGTGTTATCATTCACAAGAGCACAAAAAATGGGTTAGTCATACGGTAATGCTTTACAGAGTCGGTGTTTGTACATGACCAACCAACATTGAGGGGAGTAAAGCATTTTAACAGCACTTCTTACTTTTTGTATGCTTGGTTTGTATACATTGCACACACATTTTTTCTTTTTACTACACAAAAGCAATACTGACAAGACGCGAACACCGAAGCAATGCACCATTCCAACAATTACTGCGGTTGGTCTCCATCATACAGGAGCTTTGATTAATTGAGGAAAAATGAAGGTTTGTAGAAAGCATCAGACATATGAACGACTAAAAAAGTTGGATGAAGATGCGCATCGTATAAAAGATCGATACAAGTTGTTTCTCAGCAGGGCATCAAATGCAGTCGTTTTTTTGGTTGCAGTCGTTTTTATTGTTTTTTTTTGGAGGTTGTTTTTTTGGAGTTTTTCGGGCAAGTTTGGGGAAATTTGTGCAAAAATCCTTTGCACCCCGAAAAATTTGCCTGCTCCTACACCTATGGTGCACATATCGAGGTTACCTACTTTTTTCACGAAAAGTTACATGCAGTCAAAGGCAGCTCCATTGACCCGTCAAGACTTTAGTGTGTGATTTATTGGTTGTCTTTTGTACAAGAAGATTTTATCTATTGAGTGGTTATTGCTTTTACTCCATCCGAGTTTTTAGCCGTTTAGCCTACTTCAAAACCTGATAGAATTTCTCCATGACGATGAGTGAATGCAAGAATGGCTGGAGCGATGTTTCAGTGTTTTGCTCCTACCTCAGTGTTGACTGTGTTTTTCACCTGACACCTACTCGGTAATGTGTTATGTTATGACTAACCATTTTTGTTACCTTGTGTTATTCGATTACAGCTAATAGTGATGTGGACCACGAGTCTGAATCAAACAAAATAAAGAAATAAATAAAAATGTGTAGAGCGCAACTGACATTTTACGCTACAGATACGGACTGGTGTAGCAGTGAAGCTGCTGCTTGGAGAGGTAGATCTGAAAATCGAAACATTCACCTTTTCTTCCGTAGTGAAAGAGTTTCCGAACGCTGCGCTCATGGACGTCCGAAGGGGACAGGGGGCTTGGCCGCCCACTGGAATTTGAAATTTTATATTTTCCTATTAATTTTTCAGTAGATAATTTTTTTCTCGGTTTCCGGTTGGTAAAATAAAATTTCACCACAGTTGGTCCCAATGGAAATTCCTTTTGGCCACCCTGGAAAAAATCCGCTTCCTGCGCCCATAACTGCAATTCTCGAACCCAGTCAAATTTACGTTCCAACAGCTGTAACTTAGTTCTGGTATTTATTCTTAGTCAGTCCCGTCGCCACGGGGACTTTGGTGGGCTTAGACCCCCAAACAAAACTTCAATTCCCCAAATTGTAACATGAACGCTATAAATCAGTGGAGTATTTGTCAATTTTCAGAATATCAAGCCCCCCGCACAAACGCAAAGTCCCTATTGAAAACTTCCTGGCGACGGTTCCGTTCTTAGCATCTTTGGACTGAAACTAGAAATTATATTTCTATTTGAATAAGATGGAAGGACTGACGATGCGTAGTGTTACGCTACGTGAAATCGATTTCCTATTAAAAATATGCCAATAGATTCTTTGCTTATCTCACATGTGGAGAGTATTTATTGATATAAAAGGGTGACTTTGGTGGGCTTATCCCCCCAAACAAAGCTCCAAGACCCCACAAATTGAGATATGAAACACTATAAATCAGTGGAATTTTTGTCAAATTTGAATGTCAAGCCCCCGCTGCACAGACGTAAAGCCCCTCCCTCGCACAAACGTAAAGTCCCCCTATTCACGACTTTCTGACGACGGTTCTGTATAAAAGCAGTCGGGAAACTTCAAGCGTGGAATGAAAACTCGAAATTTCTGCGCCGAAGGCAAGAGACCTTTCTAACACCGTCCAGTTGTGCCATTCGTGGGTGAAGCGCAGGGGCGGAGCCAGGGGGGTTCCAGGGGGGGCAACTGCCCCCAAAAATTTTGCCTGGCCCTCCAAAAATTTTTCAGGTCTCTTTCTGAAAGTCCTGCACAGACCATTGGCAGCTCCCCTTGATGCAAAACTGGCCCCTCCAGTGGCCCCCCAAATGAAAATGTCTGTCTCCGCCCCTGGTGAAGCGTATCTGTGAGTGAGAAACATTGTGCTTCCAGAAACATTTACTTTTTCTGGAAAGATAGTAAGTCCGAAAAAGGACCTTTGTTTGACAACATGAAAGAAAGGCGCAAAGATTCCGAATATGCATTGAGAGCCTGTTGTACTTGCAAGGTCAAGGAAAACAACAAAGCAGATGCACTTGCAAGAGTGCTGCAGGACCACTCTCCCAGAAAGTTCTGGCAAAAATCAGAAAAATAAACATAGAACTTCATACACGGTGATGATCACAACAGAAAGTGAAGCTGTTGCAGCGATGTGCAAAAAACACTTTGAAATTTTGCTGAATTCATCAAAAGACAGCGATAATGTATTGACACCTTTGTACGCCAAAATCGAGGAAAACTTTCAAGAGGTCAATACACTGAGCTTGAATCCCTAATTCACAGACTTCCCCTGAACCGTAGTTTCTCAACTGGGGACCACGAGGCCTTGACTGGGGAGCCATGAGCAGAGGCCTCCACCTGTTCACCCGTCTAGCGTGGTGAATGAAATAATAAAACGCAAACACGTATAAACGAAACCTATGTTAAGGGCAGGGAGCCACGGGTGTTGGGAGTCTCGGTAGGGATTATGGACTATGTAAGCTTGAGAACCGCTGCCTTACACCGTGCTGCTTGTAAAGATGAAATATTTACTGAACCAGTAACGTAACTGACGGGGCAGAGAGGAGAATAGCCCCTCTTGGCAACCTAACTGTGAAAACGGGGGCCTCGCTTAGCATATATTTCGGTTTTCCAACATTTAAAGTTTGTGGCTCCGGCTCCAACCATCCAAACTTGTTTGGGCTCCGGCTCCACAGCCCTAGCCTACACACAGTCTAATAAGCCTTCGTGCTGCCTACAAATATGTCTATCGAATTTTGCGTAACGTCCCCACAAACATAAGCGTTCCCCCACATCAAGTTACCAATTTCGTCATTAGATTTGATGACTTGGCTATAAATAATAATTAATCTATGTTTTTGCGAACGTTTCGCATCTTTCTGCTACTTCTTTATCTGCCCACTTCATCTGTGTGATGCTTTTTACAAATCTTTGTTTCTTCTTTTATGCAACGCTTCTGTATGACGATGACCGAATTTAGTAGTTGGTAGTGCCTTGTTTCAGTGTCCGTTTTTATTCAGTATCGACTACGCTTACCAGCTATCTCATATCCTGCGATCCTTTGTGTATGAGCATTTTTGCACCCTTTTAAGTTCTTTCAACTGTGATATGCACCTTGTTTCGAAGCCAACACGTGAATGAAATATAAACATGTATTATTGCAAATCTCATCTGAAAAAGTTTCATCACCTCAGAAACCTTAACAGTAGAGGGTTGCTATGGAAAACGTCCCATTTTAAAGGGGAAAGGCGTTCCTTCGGGTTTCACGCTGCGTCCAATATCAAGTTAAGTCTCCTTTTTTTGAAGAGCGTTTTTTGACTTATTATTTCCCATTTCACCAGAGCTTTATTTCAATGAAAATCACTGACAATGTCCAACAGTGGTGTAGGAGGCGGGGGAGCAAATTGGTTACAATCCGGGCAAAATCTGTGAAAACCTTCGCAAACTCCCTGAAATTGCGAGCAAAAATGGCGCCCAAAATCACATGAAAACGTTTTATTTTGTAGGTCATCCGAAATACAGCAAATTTTTCGGACAAAAATCCATCACACCCACAAAAATTTGCCTGCTCCTTCACCTATGATGTCCAATTCAGGACTTCATGTGTAGCAACCGGTGTCGGCATCAGTGGAAGTCCGTTAAACTGATCTGCACCTGGTGTCCAACCGATTTGGAAAAGGGTAAAAGTTTCTACGGTGGATGTTGGAGGGTTAAGCCCCCTACAAAATGTTTCGCCTCCCCTGGAAAAATGTGTTGAGCACAGGTCAAAACTATTGGACATAGGCCCCTTTGAGCAAACTCTTCGCCAACCCTGGTGTTCCAACCTGGTTACGGGCCTGGAAGACACTATCATTAAACTCATTATTTTTAAAGAATTGTCTAAGTTGCTCAGAAACGAAATGCGCTGAATTTCCTGGAAGCAGGGCTTTTGTATTTGTGCCAACCGACCGCACCCGCAACGTGCTATCGAGCGCCAGCAAGCGGACGGGCACTTTTGGTGGAACTTCCGCTTGATGGACGTCATAGCATTGTTTTGAATATATTTCATTTCACGCATGGGCAAGCATAACGCTGACGCAGACAAAACGATTCGCAAGCACACGCACGCACGTCACAATGCACACCGCGACACGCAAACAGCGATAAAACTCTTAGAAAAAATAAATAGCGCGGAATGAAGAAACGATAAATATATATAGAGTAGCAGCAGCACCGGGGGGCATGCAGGAAAGCATAGCCAGCGAAATAAAAAAAAGTAGAGGAGAAGAGTAAAACAAAGCCACCATGCAAAAATACAGAGTCCTCCTCTCCCGAAGTACAAGCGCATGAAAGCTGCATTGCGCTGCAGTCGCCTCAAAGGAGCGACCCAAGCAAGCAGACACTCAACGTTTGCGTTGCTCGTGAGAAATGCGTATGGCGAAGACATCTAGGACATTAGCGAGCGAAGCAAACGACACAAAGTACAGGTGAATATTCGCGACGGAGATACAGTACATTCATAGGTCGTCTAGGAAACGAAACGTTTGTAGAAGAAGTTAGAAAGTGCAGTCTGCATCTGAGGGAGGAGACAGGTAAAATACTGTATCTGGAACCTGCACCTGACACGGTTAACACAGTGCAAAATATGGGTGGACTAGGGAGGGAGAGAGGGGGACACTCTCAACACAGCACATTACCGCATTGCGACAGGAACTCATTGAAACGCAATCACGCAAACGAGTCTTTCAACAGCAAAGAATCAACCATTGTTGACGTTGACACATAAACGCAACCAGCAGCGCGAGGTCGCGGCGGAGAGGGCTTCGGCGTTTTCCACTCTCGGCGAGACAATCGTCGGTGAGCAGCGTAATTTTTAACTCCACAGCGAAAGAAATTTTATCCTCGACGTTGCAGTCGCTTGTCGGCGCTAAGCCATAACGTCCTCGCCACTGGAACGGATTCGACCCAAACGGATCCCTGGCTTTTCGCCAATCCCAGCACTAAGCAATCTTATCTGCGCTTTTCAATGCATAAGCGCGACGTTCAAACATAATTGTGAGGTTTAAATTTCTTCAAAAACTTACGATTTAAAGCAGTGGTTCTTAATCGGGGGGGATGGGGGGGCAAGCCCTTATGCGCTGCGCAACATCGAAAGTTTGGTCAATAAATTAAACGATAAATAATTTGCTTGTACAACTTGGTTATCGTCAGGGGAGGGGGGCGTGAAAAAAGGACAATTACTTAAAGGGGCCGTGGTACAAAAAAGAGTCAAAAACCACTGATTTAAAGATTTCGATTCGGTGATTATTATTTGCGGAAAGACGTTCGAGTTGACGATCGAGTGAAGTCAGCTAGAGAAAAGTAAATCGTGTTTACGTCATCAATTACGTCTACCGGGCACGATTATGTTCATCCGCGCAGGCAACTATATCCCTCCGCAACCAACTTAGTATTTTGAAGGTCGAGACAACGGTAGCAACAAGATTTGGCGAATCGCAAGAGGATGTCGTGAAACGAATTGGCGAAAGGGCAACACTGATGGCGACATACACATATATAACGTTGCTACATATATCGTGCGACAATCACCTACGTACACTAACAGACTTGTGCAAAGGCTTATTATGGACGTCTTTGGCACCGCGTTTCGTCACGGCGGCATCTTTGGAAGATGATTGTGCGCGCGACTTAGTCCGGCCCTGCTGTTTCCAGCTCTCCCCTTGCTGTTTGGCACCAAAACTCGGGCCAAAGTTCCTGCCTGTAGCAGCGGCATCGTGGTTGGCAGGACTGCGGCTTCGGGGCTCGTCTGTCCCGGCCCGCTTGAGGGCAGATAACGTGGGGTTTTTGGGGGCGACGTTGGGCTCCGACGCTTTTTGGGCCGCGGGCCGGTAGCGGCGGCGTCTGCGGAAGATTCAAAGGAAGTGTCGTCATTAGATGCGACGGAAATGACAGAACGCTAAAGTTATAATCACATGAAGCTCGCAGTAGAAAGGTCGGGAGCTCGATTCCTGACCCCAGTAATCGGTCGCTGGACAGCTATTTCTTGCCGTTATCATAGTAACCGATCTCAAGCCTATTTTTTACCGGAAAAGCACGACGCCATTTGCGCATGACATTTGCATGCGGGCAAGAAACGTTTTCTCTGCTAGTAACTACCGTGTTGGCAAGGTCAGCTAACATCGGCTACCCACCTGGCTGCTTGCACTTTATTGACACTGGGTCGTTCGCTTTCCGGTGGCCGTGGAATCAGAATCCGATTCGTCGGGGAGTTTTTCTGCGACTCGGACGACTCGGCCGAGTTCACCTTGTTCTTCGACGCGTCACGCGGTTTCATCAGACTTGTTTTTTTGTTGTTCGAGGAACCACTGGTCGAGTTGGCAACCTTCGGGTCGGCAACTGTGGGATCTGCGGAAACAAGGGTTAAAAATTTGAAAAATACTGCTGGCTTCTGAAAATTGAAACTGTTTTAAAAACGACAAACCACACGAACGAGCAGAGCTTGATATTAAGGTCCTGTTTCAACCGAGGCTTTGCTTGAGGACATCCTGGAGCGACATCAATATACAGTAAAATCCCTACGTCAACGTTCACGCTGCAAGCTTCTCTTCTCATAGGGCGAATCATAATTCTTGGAGCTCAAGCGCCTTGCTCCTAAACCTTGTGTGCACATTGCCGGACAGGTGTGAGAAAATTTAGTGCCAGTCGCGTAACTGCAATGAAGAATTTCCTGCAACTCACTTCCAGTCAGAATGGTATTGCGTCACTACCAAAGCGTGACGTGAAATCTCGGCTTAAACATACAGCAAACGAAACGAGGAAATACAAAACGGCAGCTACGATTGGACTCGTCAGCTCTCCTTCTTGCCACTCCTCACTCCGTGTAATGTCACCAAAATACGGGGAGTATCAACAGTTTAAAACCCGCTTTTTTATCCCAAAAGATTTGACCAAATCGATTCAAGCAAATGCACGTTTTCCCAATGTGATCAAAAACCGACAGTTGGCGATTAAAAAATTAACAAACTCTGTGGCGACATCCACCAACAACTGTGCAGATCGATGCCAGCCCGGATCAGTGATGGACCGAGGTTTGATGACGCCCGGGGCAAGAAACAAGTTTGGCGCCCCCCATGTTCGAACCTGAGGTCTTGCGGGAGTAAATGTACTGAATTGAAGTACCTGCGACATTTTTGGGACTTTTCGGCGCCCGGGGCTTTGCCCCCCTTGCCACCCCCTCGTTAGGCCTCTGTGCCGGATTTCCATGAAAGAATATCAGTGCAGCGAAAGTTTGAAGTCGGTTTTATTTCCGAATAGTAGGATAAGCCGGCAACTTATAGAGGCAAAGAATGACAGTTGACCGACTGAAGCGCAACTTGGTGTGGCCAACGTCGATCGAACCCGCAACCTTCGGTTCAACGTCAGGTGATCACGAAGCTAATCTTCACCGCCAGACATTGGTCCACCGGAAAACGAAAGTGCTAAAGAGCCGATTTAACACAAATAATGGCCAGAGCGAACGATGTCATTAACATAGTTCAGACGTTTCGCCAATGAACTATTAACAGTATCATAAGTTTCGTGAGAAACGTCTGAATTATGGCGCTGCTTCTTGAGTCCTGCAAATTTCTAACCCTCCCTCCTCATACATCCTGTGCACCGTACCAACCTGCGCTCGCCCCACCCGCACTACCTCCGCCTTGCACCTGCCACTGTGTGTCTGAAAACCACAAAAAACTCATGCAGCGTGTTTCATCGCTAGTGGCAACTGAGCCCGTGGTTCATTTCAAAGCCAACATACGCTCTTAATTACACTATAAAGGTAAAAATGCACAAACCTTTTGATCAACTTCGAGCGCTTCGTTCTTAGCTTTAAAAGCGTTGTTGAAAAAGACTGTCGTTCGCTGACGAACTCTTTATATTTGCTCCTTGTGCTATTCACAACATTCCTAGTCATATTAAACACTCTTTCGCTAGCAGCGCTAGTTGCCATCACGCAGAACGTATTTCCTGCAAGATCACTGAGAGCTGGAAACTTCAATCTGTGGTCTCGCCACCACTGGATAATGTCTCTGCACCCTTGTACCGCAAGCTCTCTGCAGCATTGATTTTTTCCTCATGTCACTTTCGCTTGCACTGGGTCAACATTCAGTTATCAGCATAAAGGATTTCTTATCCGCGGCCGACCCGGCTCGCACCGAGTTCAACCCGCACCCGACCCGCCAATGCGGGTATCCACAACCGGCGCGGGTTAACCCCCCCCCGCGCAGGACTCTGGTTGATACTGTTGATACCTCGAGCTTCAGCAGATCTTATTTTATGGATATCCGCTCTTATCTCTCCCGTAAAAATCACAAAGACCATCAATTTTGGTGAGGCTTGTGGAATGGCGCAGTTGTGGAGAGAAAGCGGTCGTGCCAAAAGATCAACTTCAGGGATGGGTCAGGTTTACATCCGGGACATCAACACCATCGTCGTCTTCGTGCAGGTCGCATTGCTAACTCAGGGCCAAGTTCCACCAACAAACGCAATGGATTCTTGCCACCAGCGCCGCGCAGCAAATGATGCGATAAATTATTAAAATCATCATCAACAGTCGAAAGTGTCCGACAAAGTTACCTTGCGTTTTTCCAGCGCCTTTCTCATGATTCGATGCTGACGTTGCACGGACAGGGATGCGACTGTTTGAAGCAAAAAGTAAGGTCAGTACAGGAGATGATAATTAGTCAAACAGACGTAACCAGGAGCCTGTTGACGATCTCACAAACACTGCAGCTAGCATGGCGGAGGGCTTTGCTCACGTCACAGCCGTGATAAGTTAAAACTGCCGCCAAGACCGGTTAGTTTTCTGTGCACCTTGATGTTTCCCTCCTACGTATTGTCAGGGGTTAACCCGCTACCTCCGAGGAAGGAGGATCTGCAAACAGCGCACCGTAGCAACCAACCCAGCGATGCAGCAAAAGCTTGTAGGAAGAAACGACTAACCTTTGCTTGGATGAAGACACAGTACCGGTGGAAAGCTGCTCGTCTTTGAGTTTCTTTATATCACCGTTCTCATGCAAGTTGGGCAGAGCGACCCCGACGCGAGAAGCGGCAGCGACGAAGTATTGTTGAATCATTTTGCTTTCTTGCTTCGCCTCGTCTGTGAAAGGCAACGTGATAAGAAAGTTCAACGCGAAACATCATTTCACTTTGCATTTGTCCTTAAAAGACATACCATCGCAATGTAAGATGGAAAACAGTTCAAAAAACGTTTTAGTAGAATGCGAGCATGAGCATTCCACACACATAGTTATTCTGAACGCTTTTACAGCCAGCTACACGAACTTAGATTAGTAAATTTATAGACGATAGTTAAAGTCACTGTCATGAAATCGAACTGCAGAACAAACATCCGATGAACAAATAACAAGGCGAGACGTGATTCAAACACTAAATCTAAGAACTGGCAGGTGATGTGGTCTGTTGCTCAGAGCTCGTGTGTTGAACTTTAATGCAAATCACTTTATTCCCAATCGCACCCACGGCCTCTCGACCGAACAGGGTGCTTGTGCGTTGATGGTGCTTAGTGTGAGTGGTGGCAAGAAATGAAGTAATAAAGCTTTTGTCCAATGTTGCCAAGACGCTGGTATGAGTGAATCGCAATTCCGCAAAGCGACTTCTTTTGAATTGTTCGTAGGATTGTCTCCGGACCAAGCGGTTGTTCGAGCCAGTAATCGAAAAGGCTTGGGGCTTGGATTTGTTCACCACCGTCGGGCGTCTGTTTGTGCTTCTAATACTTGCATGATGGAATATTCGGAAAATGCAGAAACTACCACGGAGTTTATAAAAAGTTGCGATAAGTGGCGCATTGTTGATACCAAGAAGTCTGTTTTGGCCTGTAGCTGTAGCACCGTTGGTCTCCTGTGTCCATCTGTGTAACGTTTTCCAGTTCACCATCTGCTAATTTTTGGTTTAACCTATTACCGTCCTTTAAACTTAGGTTGTGAGAGAAGTGTGCTAAAGACGTGCTAGTGGCGACTTTGATGCACCTTTCAAATTCATGATTGTTTCGCTGTATAGGAAGGACCTTGCTTATACAGGCAAAAACATGTGTGTGTATACCGCTAACTAGTAAAACAAAGAAGTAATACTGTTTGTAATAAACATTTGACCCCAACTACTTCGCGCTGTGGAGGGGTTTCCGTGCATGAGTACATTTCCGAAACAAAGCCAACTGTGATGCAACAATAATTCATGATTTCGAAATGTTTTTTTTTTTTATATTGCGCTAAGATCGAAAACGGACGAGCAAAGCAAAAGACACTGCTGACTTTCTAGTACCACTATTAGGATTTTCACAATGTCCCTTGTAAGCAGGTTTCCTACGCAATTTTGAATATAAATTTCCAGACTTTTTCAAGACCTTTTCCGAACATTTGCTAGACTTAAATTTTCCGAATTACCTACCCAGGTCAAACACAGGCACTGTAATATTTGACACGATGTTAGTGAAGTTATATCAATCTTCAATAAAATATTATGGAGATGTATGTCAAAAGATCAAGTCTCGAAAATTACTTCTTTTTCCATACTAACAGATCAAAAAAATATTTTTTCCATACTTTTCCAGACTGGAAAATGACCAAAATTTTTCCCATACTTTTCGAGACTCCGTAGTTAGGAACCCTGTGCAAGTGAACATCGCAGCAGGCGCCGAATCGACAACCTGACCGTTGCTGTGCATTAACTTCCTGGCAATGACGAGAACATGGCAGGTGGTTCGCGTTGCATCTAGCTCTAAACGCTGGATCAATGTTACTTCATGTTAATGGTTTTCAAACACGGCAATATCCATTCTTCTCATCGTCTGACCCGATGTTGACGGTACGTCGCTGTGATTGGCTGAACCCAGGTCAGGTGATGGGTGGAGTCGACCAGCGGATATCCGCAGTGCATACACCAAAGCGTTGCTGGTCTCAACATCGAATGGATGAAATGCGCATGGCAGAAGAACTGATAGTTCTATAATGGTGTTGCAATACAAAACTTTCCTCGTACAAAACGTGTAGTTTAATGGAAGTATATTGCTCTTTTACAGGCATTACGAAATAACGCTGTACATTTTTATTGCTAATTACTGCAACAGCTATGTGCGAAAAGTATCCGAATTTTTAGGGATATATCTGTGAAAGCGTAACGCGAGGTGGATTCGTTCAGTCTTTTCACGAGTGTTTGTAGTAATTTCGATTTACAAAATTTGTCTTAAAATCTATGAAATTTGCAGGCATTAGTAATTCACTTAACTCTCGTGAAAGGTTCTGCCATAGGTCAACATAAGATTCTTTTACGAAGGGCTTATACGAAAACGGTGGTTGGAGACTGGTGCCATGTGCCATCCAGGTAAAAAATTTTTAATAAAGTTTTTTTCAATTCTCTGTAATCGACACCATTAGATGGTCCAGTATTGCTGGTAAATGGCGCTAAAAAACATGGAATCTTTTTTTCACCAAAATTTGTACGCAATTAAGTTAAAGACCAAAGTATCACAATACCAGCTGAACTGAGCTTTTTACGTATTTGCAGATTTATCTTAATCTTTACACGTTGACTTCTGTCACGTTTTACTTCTAGTTGTGAGTGAAGTCCAAATTGTTCCTAGCACGTGAAGGATAAGCAGCTTTCAGCACATACCACGAGCTCTCGAATGTTCACTGGACAATGAAGACGAGAACGGGTTTTCGTCCTGGGTGGATGGCGCGAATTCCGAGCTCAGCCTTCGCGCACGCTTTCCCAGCACCCTGTGACACAACAAACGTTCGTTGTCACGCAGCGCTCGCTCGTTGCCACGCAACCCGAGAGCAGAGTTGGTTTCGAAAAAATTAACCCCCATCACTGAAAAGCCAGGCGCGTTTTCTTCCTGCATGGACGAGGATTCAGAGTGTTTGCACATACCATTGACGGTGGTAGAAAAAGTACTTGCTACCACCGCCGGTGATGATGTGTGCAGGAAAATGAGCCCTCTTCCCTGCAAGGAGGTGCCTGCAACACTTGAAATACCTCAGGAAATGCTTTTCAAGACTTGATATGCTTCAGGAAATACTTTTCAAGACTTGATTTACCACCTAAAATACTTCAAATACTTTTCAAGAGTTGATTTGCTACCTAAAATACTTGAAATACTTTTGAAGACTTAAAATACGACTTTAAAATATTTGAAATACTTCCGGCTGTCGTCAAGAAATCGGAAAAATGCAATCACCACGATGTTTAAAAATAAAAATATTTCTTGAGGGCGAGACCGTGAATGCACTGCAAGCGAAGTGGGCGTCTGGACGAACAATGACCTGACACACGTAACAAATGAATGTTATTATTCAAACCACAAGCAGCACCTCCGCGTTGTTTGTTTGCTTCGGGCGATCCTCGACTGTTTTCCAACGTGCGCACCCGAATCAGCGTCCGACACGTCACTGATTGATGACGCAGCGGCACGCTTTGTAAGAGGGACGCGATTGGCCAGGACAGGGTTCCGGTCCAGCGGCTGCGGCGACTTGGCTCCTCTGCACAAGAACAAGTCACAGAAACTGATTCATGAGAAATAAAATTATTGGTGAGATGTGAGCGGTGCGGG
>Ga0210059_1002570_pt1 | contig 28494 bp, 19 predicted proteins | sample Ectturendosymbi2_FD_188042 | JGI IMG/M metagenome (GOLD analysis project Ga0210059, IMG submission 188042) | Ecteinascidia turbinata endosymbiont from Florida, USA - Sample 2 (SPAdes) (version 2) | ecosystem: Host-associated > Tunicates > Ascidians > Unclassified | place: Key West, Florida...
CCCCCTTCACACCTCTGCGCAAGAAACTCGTAGGTTCATTAAAGTCGCAGGCGGTTGTGGAATGTGGCGCGTCTTACCTTGCGAACTGGTTGATTTGTGCGCTTTGGCAGTGGCTCGTTATCCCTGGCGCTTGGTTTGAGTGGTCGCTGACTTCTTTCCACCCACGCCTGTGTGGAGAAATTTGTTTTGTTGTTTCACACTGGAGGCATGGAATAGACCTGTGCAGTTTTGCCATGTTATACGTTGTCAGTGAAATAACAGCTCTCCAATTTCGGCGGTTATGAGAAATTACAAACTGCTGCCTGAATCCACGCAATACATCAGTGTTGACCTTTTTCACCTTCCTAACTCTGTTGGGATGACAAACTGTGGCAGGCGGCGATTTCATTCCAGGCCAGACAGCACTATGCGATTTTGGAAGCTTTGTGTCTGAACTCTATTTTAGTTTATTTTGGAAAGTAATTTATTATTATGCAAGTTTTGCACGTATTTCGTACAATCCTGTGTATCAGTAATTATCATCAGAATTGAAAAAGTTGTAGTAGCGTCGTTAACAGCATTTTTACTCCATCAACCTTCACTCCAGAAAATATATTTTGGCAAATATCCAGAGTTTATTTGTAGCTCGCAGTAGTTTCTACGGAAATGTACTTGTTCCAAATTGTAGAACAATGTTTCATGAAAAGAAAAGATTTTTCGGACAAATTTTATGACGACGAAGAAACTTCGGTACTTGATTTTATTGTTTCATGTGCCCATCGATCACTGTCCACTTCGATTTAAACATAAGTTGCAAAAAGGTGATTGTGCTGTTCTGTTTGAAACTCAACAATTTCTTGCAACTGTCATCAACTGACGACATCGCTCAACTCGTTAAGTTGAATCATTTTCGTGGCAGGTTTATTTTTGCGCTAAAAGCAAAGTCTTTGCGGCATTTGTCCTGATGTTGCTTCGTTCGCTGCCCTGCCTGTGAACGAACCAGGTTGCTACGAGAACATCCGGGACTTTTGCTTACCTGCGTGGTTTCGAACTCGGTTGTGTGCGACTTTCAGGTTTGTTTTGAACCCGGGCGACCGCGATGCTCATAAGTTGTGTCCCGTTCTGTGCTTTTAAAAGCTGTAATTGCAATTCTCCGCCTATGAAGACAAGGCAGCGACTTGAAAGCGTTTTTTCCAGATTGAGTTGAAAAAACAGGGTTTTCGTCTTTTCATGGCTTTTTTTGGTGCTGTGCAAAAATGTTGGATGATTGAAAATTTCTCAGCAGCCAAACCTTTTCGTTGTTTGCAGTTGAAGCAAATGGGTTACCATTTGTAACATTTTTTAGAATCACTATTTAAGACCGAGTTGCGAGTTGTTACGCAATATAAGTAATTTTTCCGTAGATCAACTACCAATTGACTTCAAAGACCGTTCTTCTACCAATTCATCCAATACTTGCGAAGCGGTGAACAGGGCTTCGTATGACACGACCAGTGGATGAAAGATTGAAACAGTTTCATAAGACCTTTACCTAATGTTTTTTCAGAATAATTTTAAAGAAAATGAGAAGTGTATTATATTTTAACTGTTGCTCGCGCCTGAGAACCCATCGACGCGAACAACTGAGCTCTCCCGCATTACTTTGAACTAATGAATGTTGCTCTGCCGCAAGTCTACGATGTGTAGTTACGTTGTGAGCGAAGTGGGGTCCTTCCAAACATCCAGTGTTGAACATGAGCGCTTAACTTTCTATGAAAATTGGTAGATTTTGCTTCAAAATCCTGGATTTTTCTTTGCGATATTTTGATCCTTCGGAAAGATTGTGACGATTCTGTCCATGGACTCTGCCCGGGTCCAAGTATCGCACTTCCTCAAAATGTTCCGTAACTATTCGCGAAACAAACTGAAAAAGACGAATGAGCAAATGATGAATTGGTCAAACTAAACAGTATGTGGCCCAAGCATATCTTCTGCATCCATTGGAAAGTTCTTCCATCGTAGTAAATTTCTGTGGCTGTTGTTGTTGGTGACAGGCACCGTTTGAATGATTGATGAGCGCAACTGCGGTACCCGCAAAAGTGTTTGACCGTCGGTCGGTGCGTGGATGGTCGTCGTTTTAGATAAAATTTCGATCGTGAAGCCAGGTAGTTGTCTGTTCCGCTGGAAACCCAACCGTCCCATGTGTAGGACTGGATCTGCAACTCGTTACCGTTGTGCTAAAATGACTCTTTTTTCGGCGATGATCAATGGCGCGAACGGCCGAAGCGGTCAACCGGAACGATCCTCCCACTGACAGGGTGATATTTTGATCAACTGTGACTCGCCTGAGCGTATTTTCCTTCAATGGTTGTTTCATATCGTTTTGCAACAAGAAAATTTATATGTTTCCTGCATTGCTTCTGTTGGTTCATATTCATCTCGTGTATGATTGGCTGCTTGCAGTGTTCCGGTCCAGTGCTCGTTCCTTGCGTCGTCACAGCAGCTTCGTGACGCGTTTGTTGTTCTCAGACATTAAATTATTTTATCTCGAAATGAACGGAGAATTTTTTGCTCCACGTTCGTTGTGAGGATGTTCTGAGTTGAGTGCTCAGTGGATGCGAGGTTCGGCGCGTTGAGATTTCCAAACTTCCATATGAAGAAAACAGCTTTTAACAATATTGGTTTTCACGTACTCTGTGCAACAAAATGTTGGCGGCTGTGATACAGCTGATGGTGTAGAACACTGGTGGAAACTCGGGCTGTACCTTTTGTGTTGTTATAAAACGGAGATAAGAAACGCTACTCGAAAAATTTATGACGAGAATTGCATTTTAGTGGCATTGTCTCTCCTCATGTTCGCAAGATTTCATTAATAGCTGATCCGCGCTTCAATCCGAAGCTTTATTTGCGGCCAAACAGTGTCGACGAACCAGAGTGCAGAACAGCTGCATTTGTATTTTGCGTCTGGCCACTCCGAGGGTCTACCCTGAGCGTCGTTTGTTTTTGCGAACAGAAGAAGCAAAAACTAAAGTTACTTCACGAAAATGTGACCAAAATGTACCGCACAAAATAAGTTTGAGCTTCAAGTTCCAATGTCTCCGATTTTATTGGAGTCCAGTCCATGGATATAAGAACCATCGCCAGAGGTTAGACTGGTTAGATCGGTGTGCCACCTGATGTAAATGTTGCTACTGGTTAGAGTAAGCTGATGATGAAGAACTTTATACGATTTCAGTTGATATGCTCCTTGTAACAGTGGCCGTTGCGCGGAGTTAATAAGTTTATGTTCTGTCCATTTGTCAACAATCCCACCCCGAAGCGGACGCACAGAGACGCTGCTGTTCTTACAACACTTCATGTACAAGACAGTGTTAACTTCGTTCGGTGATGAAGCAGTAACATGCGGTTAACCTTCGTCGAACTATTCCCAGGAGCTACGGGCTTTGCAACTGCAACAAACACAGTTCAAAATAGACGTTGGTGTGGAATGTCGGTCGCTATCTCCACTGCTGGCACCACTCGCCAAAGCAGGAATAGTGCCATTGCCCATTTGCCACGGCAAGTTCCAACACTTAAACAGCGTGGTTCAAAAACTTTCTTATTATTATGCAATCTATTCTCTGGACCAGGTTTTCTTAAGGGATTGCAAATTTTAACAGCATGTACAGAAGCAAGTCAAATTCTATGTTTCATATGTTTGTTTTTTCAAGTATTAAAGTGTTGGAGTATGGTAGAACACACTCGAACAAGAGTGTTACAGCGTTTGTTTCAATGAGGATTTCATACAAAATGTGCCAACTGGCTGAAAGATATATTCAGAAATGGCGCCAAAGTTTAATGAAAGATTGTTTGTATAGTGTGGGGCTAAAACAGGGGTGGGGAACCTATTTACTATCATTGGCCACAGCTTCATTGCTTCATTAGTATCTCTGCCACTTGAACACATTGCACCTAGCTAATATTTACAGCATACGCGGTGTCAGTTGCTTGTTGATCAGTTATGCTGAAGAGCAAGGTACCTTTATAAAGCAAGAGAAAGAAAAAAGAGGCTAGAAATAAGAACTGTAATAAATCATACCCTATACTGAATCACCGCTACGCAGTTAAATTTTAAAAACCCCAGATCTTCAGAAGAAAAACCCAGAAAGGCATTGAATACCCAGATCTGGGGGAAAAACCCCAGGTTTGGCTCCATTGGCCAAATCATTTTGAAAGAACCAAAAAAAGTAACGCAACTTATAGGACAGGTCAATGCGATGTAATAATCTTTTTTGAAAATGCCATCCAAAACAATACAATCAAGCAATGTCTAGAAATTGCTGAAAATTCGCCACATTGGTTAAACTGTCCCATGATGTTGCAAACAACTGTAAAATACTTTTAATATTATCATATCACAGTAATCTAATACAAAAGCATTCCATTGAAAACTTTCGCTTAATTGCTTATAACAAAATTAGCAAAATAGTGACTTCTTGACTGAAAAAATTAGATATAAATATAATCAGGGGCTGATTTTAGAGGAGGCAAAAGTGGCGGTCATCTCAGGTCTCCCTTTTGAAAGTTTCGCATTGTTTTGGTAAAAAGCTTATTAATCACTCCAGAGAGCCACATTTAATAAGCTCTGAAGCAAGCCATGTATTTGTCAAAAGAAATTAAAATTTATGTGAAAATGAGCCCAACTGGAACCCTCAAGTAGTTTAATGTCTAGACAAAGAACAATTCAAAATCAAATGACTTCAAACAATTTACAATGTGAAATGGACCTCAACGCATAAGCAAACTCCCACACAAAATGAAAAATTCAACTTGCTTTCAGCGATAAAGTTTTCTTATAGCATGCATAAAATACAGGGCCTCTTTCTGATAGCTTGCTTCGGGCAACTAAATTCTAATATCAACCCTTGCATATAATAAAGAGAAATTTAACACAAAAGACCGCGGGGCCCCCTAAAGCTACGGGGCCCGTAGCAATTGCTACATCTGCAACTATTGTTAATCCGACACTGCTGTTATCGAATTGTCATCAGCCCCACAATGTATAAATTAAGTGGTTTTGACACAGACTGTGTGAAAGTGGACATCGCTCAAATACACAAGGACATGGTTTTCATTTAGACATTTCTTCCTGGTCTATATGAAACAGAGAATTGAGCTGAAAAGTTAAAACTGCTCACGAAGCTTTCCCAGCCTCTTTACTTAGACCTGTATTTAACCGTTTGCTCAGCAGCAAGCAAGGAAGCTCAATTGAGGTGGGCCCTATTGCAAAATTCGAATATTTCCGCAGAATGAAATGCAACATAGCAATATTATTTCAAGGATTACTCAGACTGCAACACGAAAAGGCTGTGGCATTTGTGGTCTTAAAACATTCTGATGACTGAAACACCTGCTGTAGTAGGAATCTTATTTTTCTAAATGCAATAGCCAATGTGACGATTAAATTTTTTAGTTTATTGTGATGTCATTACAGTCTATGTTTCCTCATTTTAACTTCATTATTTTGAATAGCATTTGAAACGGTTATAAAAGTAAAAGTGAGTTGGATGATTTGTCGCAGTCTGCCGATCCAATCATGTCAATAAAACGGACTTGTCTGCGCCATCTTCATGATTTCTGTGAGGTAAGATTGCAAAAACTTCAAACATTTTTTCGCGTTGGAAAATCTGAAAGTTAAGTTTGTTATTTTTCTAGTAGCACAAGCTCACAAAAATGTAGATGAGATGTCTGAGTAAAAGATTAGAGGACAGAGAAACAGAGTGGAAGTTTAGGATAGTAAAAACAAAATAAGGCATGGGTGTTTGGCAAAACCGTTAAAACTCGTTGATTCCAACAAGGCTTAAAACTTGCAAAGTCTTACTTCCCGTATTCAGACGTTTCTACTTCCGTTGTCCTTAAAAAATCATCGAGATCACTGCCTCCTCCACCTGCTATTTCTGAAAACCTGCTTCAAAGACCGTTTCATCTTGTCCTCGTGTTCGTAAAAGCTGGGGTGCAGGCCAGCTGCCCTTCCAAAATTTTTGAAAATCGTGTTTTCTTGGCAATGGTTTGGTGATGTTCTTGTGTGACTGTATGTTTATATCATATCAAAAACCGACTGCAGTAGTTGTTGGTTCATTATTTCGGCGTATGGGCCTCATCAGTATTGCTTTTGTGTATCAATGTGCTTCGTGGCTCTTCATGATTTCTGTATTTTCTTGTGATTCCTCTATCACCCCCAACACGTAGACAATGTGTGCAAGCCAAGCATGTAAAAGTGGATATACAGCATATAACTAGTAAAACACCAATAGTCAAGTCTTGTTCTAAATTCAGTGAAAACAAATGTCTGTCGTCCTCATGCTAAATATCTCACAAAACATTTGAAATTTTTATCAAAAAATTTACATGCATTTATGCGCCGTGAGAGCTCCATCCGATTTAGTTTTTTCTCTGTTAGCTGTCCACCTCAAAACCTGATGTAAGAATGTCTTCATTTTTCTCCCACTGCCGAATCCTTGTATGACGATGAGTGAATGCAGTTGTAGTTGGGGTGCTGCCAAAGTGTTTTGCCCCTCTCAATGTTGACTGTGTTTATCAACTAACACCTGCTCTGTGATGTGCTATGGCTAGCCATTTTTGTGTTCTTGTTTTACTCGATTGACCTTGTAATATGGACAATGAATCTGCAGCAAACACGTAAATAAAATAAATAAATAAAAACAAAAATGAGTTTGAATTTGTTTCTTGCTGTTTTGGACAAATATGCATCCGCCCAGAGTGCAACGTGGTCACGACTGTATTATCAACTTCCCGAGTGATGAAGTAAAGTTTGGCAAAGATCTTCGTTTTTTGGCAAATGTCCTCGTTGCTGCTTAAAAATCTTGCATTGGGAAACACTCATGTGGGTTATTGATGGGAAAATTTTTGAGTCCACCACAACTTTGTCTCTAAAGCTGGCAGCGCTACTCGATGTAACTGCTGGTCAGGCTCACGCTGCCCAATGCCATCCATCATAGAGACGATAAGAAAACTTAAAAGGAAAAAGTTGCTTCACCCATAAGGTTTGTGACCATGCTTATCTTCAAATGCTATACTTTATATGTCATATTCGAGATTATAGGCTACTGGTTGGTTTTAAACTGAGGTGATAGCTTAAAATTTCCCAGTGCTGGGCTAAATATTTTTAGAAATTACCAAATACAGTGAAACCATAAATCCAAATACTTGTATGAAAACTTTAATACCACATCATTTTCTACCACAGTCCAGTATAAAAGTGGCCACAAGCGTTTAAATCAAGCTTCGAAAGCTCAACAATGAAAGTCTTTGCTCAACTGTTGTAAAACTTCAAAAAGTTTTACAACAACTGAAGCGGAACTATCCCCGGTGCGGTTCCACTTGCACAAGGGTCGAACTCTCAGTCTCCGGAGGTGATTGAAGCCAATTGTTGATCGCTATCTGCGCCCCGTCCCAATCGACCAAATAAGCGCTTCCCTCGTCTTTGCAGATCGAGGCATTTTATGTTTCGACTTTTTACACCAGGGACTTTCATCTGGTGCTGTCCCCTTGGACTTTGTCGATTTTCTATGTAGTGGCACGAATGTGACCACTACACAACGTTCGAAAGCTCAAGTTCAGTAAATCCTTTCTATTATTAGGAAGCGACAAGTTTTAAAAGAAATCAGTCCCGTCCTCCCCCTCAATGTTTTGGGCTCTTCATGCTTTTCACGCTGTGCTGTTTTTGGCTGCTGCTGCTGCAGTGGATGTCGGCAAACTGCGTGTTGCGGTGGCAGCCCGACGTAAATTGCGACAATGAAGAAGTCCAATCATCTTGTCACCAATCTGACATGTTAGTTGTGCGACCATAGTATATAAGCAGGGCTGTAGTGTTAAAAAAGAGGTGTGGTTACGGACCTAAAAACTAGGCATTTTCAACAACACTTAAGGTTCATTTTTAAATCAGTATTTAGTGAAGTACTCACTTTCATTCCATCACAAACAAAAACATGAAAAAAGCCTGGAAATGTTGTTCCCAAGCGTTCTCGTCCAACTACACCCCTGGATATAAGTTGTTTATCTTGGAATCATCTAATTCTTCTGCTGCATTTCAGGCTTGACCTTTTTGTCCATGGCTTCAGGACCATCGAACAGTACCACGTGAGTTGCGTTGTTAAGATTTCTTGTTTTTGTTGCTACATTTCGTCAAAAATTTTCACCTAAGTTGTTAAAACCGCGTTGTTGTCTTTTTTGAAACCATTTGGAACAAACTTAAAGCAAAATTCGAAAACTTATATCACCAACTGACGCATTATGTACGAGTGACGTCACTCAGCACCAAACTTGGTTGTTGTTTCTAATGGAAAGTTTTTGGCCCCTTTTTATAAATCTCTTCATTTTTTCAGTCGGGTCTCAATGTTGACTTTTCATCACCAGGCTCGGTGATGAGTTCCCGATAATTAGATTTTTCACTGCTTTGGAGTGAATGTCGCTTGTACGTGTCTTATTTGTCCTTTAATGCAATTGTTGAATTAGTAGAAAAAGCAAATAAGTTAATTCGAACTTACATTATTATCAGCTGATCAGAGAATAAGTCACTTGTTCGATATATCTGCCCCACGTTCGTTGGTTAAAGATGCAAATTGTTTGACGTGATCGTTTTCAGAGCTTTGATCAAAGGAGGTCTTCAGCACCAACCGCTTGATGGCAGTGCGGAGATTCTTCCTGAAACTCGGACGATCTCCCACTTTCGCTACATTTCGGTAGGAATGCTTTGAAAGTCTCGAGAAAGGTGGATAGTTGATGATAGCCATTACGCCTACGTGAGTGATTGAAAAAGTCCCGAAAATTCATGCGATTTTCTTTATATGTTGACATCAGTTGTAGTTTTTAATATTTTAATATACTGAACAAAATCTCTCATAAACATGGGAAATAGTTTTAAATGAGAAACTGATGCTGCAATGCTTCTGGGATTTTAAATTCTTTTACCATCAAGCATTTTATTGCTAGGTTTTCCAAATTGCGAGCGGTTTCCTCTGCATCGGTTTTGAAACAATGATCATAGTTTACAGCCGACACTGGAACATGAACCTTCCCATCTACGGAATCGGTATCTGGTCTGGAATAGTGGTGCGAGCCCTACATCATTATAGTTTCACAATTTGACAATCACTTGCAGCTGCATTAGTTCCCTTCGTGTGTTTTTAGTTCGCGAAAAATTCTTGAAGCAATGCTAAGTAGATTTTCTATTATTTCTCAATGTTACGTTAAATAAGTTGCCTCAGTTAAGTTCACTTTCTATTTACGGTGCTTTTCCACTTTAACCGTTAGCAAGTGGCGTGTAGATGCACAAACAATACACTACGCTGTAACCAACCAAGACTTTGCCCTTAGAAATGTGCAACACAAAAACGATTTGATTTTTGTGCGACACTTGTAGCAAGTGATCTTCTGCTGATACAAATAGAACCAAAGGTTTGCAGCTGAAAAATTGTCTGTAGTTGACAACAGCTGTCGTTATTGTGCCGCATAATTTTTTTCAGATTATTTTTTCTGGATGGTTTGGACTGAATTTCGGAACAGATAGATCTCTTAACAAATTTGTGAGTATTGTTTAACTCTCGGTTATATGAAGCTTCAACAATTCTGTGGTAAACCCAGTGGCGCCGGGACAGCCTCGGGTGGCCTAGTTACTGACAAATCCTTCCACCCTATATTCGTCATCTCATCCGCCCGTGATCGCTGGCAGCGAGAAACGATGTGACAAAATGTTGTTGTCCAAACCTTTGTGGGTGCTGACCCCTCTTTGTGGGTGCTGACCCCCTCTGGACACGACGCCACTGGGTAGAAAAATCCTTATGTACAGAATGTGCATCAAATCTTCGGCCAGAAAAAACGTCGAAAAAGTAAAATGCGATGGAAATTAAATTCTAACGCAGTTAACGTACATCCTACTGAACAGGCATACAGATGGAAGTACGTGAGCATTGTGGCAAGTGTTGCGGCGTTGATATCCACTCACGTGATGATGAACGAAATAATCGGACTTACTGAAGAAGCTTGGCCGGTAAGTTCGGTTCGGGACATACTTTCAGGCATCCTCGCCTTACCTGTAAAGCTCTAGGGATGTAGCAACGTATGATGCGGGTATTCTTTGATAACAAAGAAACGAACCCTTTCCGTCAAGATGTTTAGGAGTATTTCCTATTGATAATTTGAAACAATGACAACAATGACAACACAAAGGCCGAACACTTGGCAGAGCAAGAAGCGAGCAGCGTTAATCCTAAAAAAAATTTTGGGGCCATCGTTTCCCCGCCTCCCCCCACGCAGCGACCGGTCGAACATCATCACCTTCGTTTACCCCCCCCACTGAGAGTAAATTATACAGCCGCCATTCTATTGGCCCCGGTGATACTTTTGCTCTGCACACATTGAAGAAAGTTCTTTACTTTGACATCGTTTCATCCTCAAACTTTTATGCTACGAATTGTTTTCGTAGAAACATTCCTATTTGCATAGAAACATTCTTATTTGCATAGAAACATTCTTATTTGCATAGAAACGTTGTTATTTGTATAGAAACTGTGGCAGCCACAGCTGCTACATAAGACCGCGCCGCGAGAGAAAGCATAACATCCCCAGTGGCAAGGAAGCCACGGGAACGTTCCTTTGGCCGAGTTGCGAAAGACGTGTTGCGCTAAGCGCAAAAAACATTGTTATTTGTATAGAAACGAAAGGCCCTGATCGACCTCGCTGGGTTCAACATCATATTCTTGGTGGCCAACATCATAGCTTTGTTCATGCTTTACGCTGACACATCAACAGCAATGGCGCGGTGTTGCGTGAGTAACAGGTTTTACTTCGGAAAACAAAACTTGGAGCTACTTTTGTGCAAAACATTCAATATCAAACATGAAGGCAGCAAAATGTTTATTATTATTATCTTCTTATTTCTTTCTGGGACAACTGCAAGTTCATCGAATTCAACTAAATTGAAACAATGTCGCGTTGAAAAAAGTCATTGATCCAGGACCATGTTTGCATTCGAGCAACTGAAACTTTATTTTTTAGCTTATGGTTGCCGACAGCACGTCAAGGTTTCCTCCTCCAGAAACGTTGAGAATGCTGGAAAGTAAGTTTCATGTAAAGTCTTTGTGATAAAAGTCTCAGCATAAGATGTTTGTTGTGGTGAAGCTGAGATTTTGTTACTATATTTATTTCCAGTCCTGTGCTGGGCGGTGATGCATATTTGACATTTGCTGACCAAGAACTGGCAACGATCCCAGGGCGCACTTAGCTTTAAAGCTCAACGGAACTTTTTACGGCATTCTGCAGATCTCTGAATCCACTTAGCTTCGATAGATAGGATCCGAATCACAGATGTAGGGTGGTATTGTCATGACCGAGGTATAACCTTCCAGCATAAGTTGGTCCGTTGTGGAAAACGTTCGCAGCTATGGGCAGTTTTGAAATACACGCGGAAGACGTTAGAACCGCACCAGCGAGTAAAAACAAATAGAAGTAGAGTTGATCCGTTGAACTTTTCTACAAAAAGAACTGATGAGTTTTGAAAAGCAACGCTATTCTCCAAAGTAGGTCTGAATCGTAACCTTATAAAATCAAAACATTTACGTGTGTGAAGAACGTAGAAGTTCCAATATTAATTCTTCATGAAAACATCAAATCTTTTGTGATTTTTAGGATGTTATTCACCGCCTGTCAAACTCCGCGGAGGAATACGTAAGAAAGCTGCTCCGTCAAATCCTAATCGGATGCAAAAAGTGAAAGAGAATTTGCTGAGGAAGTTGTGAAGTTAGAAAGCATTTTTTGAAAATCTCAGGCGATACGTTTTCAAATTCGAGAAGTGTCAAATGCTGAGGCTTTGTTGGAACAGAACGCCATAAACTCGCATTTGTGCAAAGACTTCAACTCTGAACAAATTGTACTGTTGATGTTGGAACAATTTTTTTTCTAAGCAATTTTTCTATTGTTTTGTTTTTTGTTTTCTATCCAAGCAATTTTTTCTATCCAACGAACTTGTTACTGTAAGCATGCAGCTCCATGCAAAGTGAAAGCTAAAACATTTTTGCACTAAAGAAAGCCTACTTTCCTCAAAAACATTTATAATTTGCTAATACGCCCTACAGTATTTCAGTGTATGTTTGTTTTGAAAAATGCTGCTTAAGGCTGTGTGGAACAAGCCTGACATCTCGTGGAAAATAAAGGAGTCTTCGGAAAACTGTTTGAAATGAAAATAAATTATATTTAAAAAACTCTAATGGGTAAAAAAGTATTTGTTTTTCTTCACTGTGTTTTTTGTCAGAAGAACCGCAGGTGAAATCAGCAGCATCGCTGTTGGCAACATAATGATTTTTGCAATGTCGAAAGCCGCCATTAGTATTCAAGTGTAACTTCATCCACTGCATACCACGCACTTGCAAGCAAACCAGTTCAAAGAATATGTTGTGGTCACAAATAGCGACAACGTGGAGTTGTGGAAACTTCTTCCAAAATTTTTGCGACTTGTTTGTAGCAGTTGCTTCATAATTTTGAAAATGTAAATTTTATTTGGTACTATTGCAGCCTCTCGCTTGGCACGGTGTTGAATCCGCAATTCACCACGAACGGGATGTGCGCAAAGAATAACACCCATAAATGTATGTGGCGCGAACAAGCAATAATAGAGTGATCTCGTCGGGTGATCTCTATTGTTGCTTGCTGCCACAGTGCGAAGCTTTTTGCACATGCCGCTCGAGCTTTACGATCGCAACACCACCACCGACATACGATCATTTATAGCAGATCGACAACGCAACGATTCAGGCGCGTGCTTACTTTTGATTTTGGCATCCGAAATATCTATATCCTGTAAACACTAAGTTCACCGCTGAGAGTCTTATAAAAATTAACAAGTTAAAAAATGTCTTTCAGTTTTTTGTTTGTCTGTTGTTGCACCAGCACTTATGCCATGTCAGTCCAGAGGGCACTGTTATTTAAAATCCATTTTTTACTTAAGGGCAATGTTTTTATCTAGTCCAGCACATGACGAACGAAAATCAATCAAAACACGATACTGCAGTTCATGCGTAACAGCACTCCGCGGTGGACCTATGGCGCTGATAGTGTACGAATCAAAACAAGCTGTGACCATGAAATTTTACTTGATAAACTTTATCACTACGGTATCAGAGGTGTTTCTCATAAGCTATTCACAAATTTTCTGCACAATAGAAGGCAGTGCACTAAAATAGGGGCATTTAAATCTTCATACAAAAGGACATTTTGTGGGGTCCCCCAGGGTAGTGTTATTTCTCCTTTAATTTTCCTTATTTACATTAACATTATCACAAAATCTTCCTCTTTTCATACTACTTTATTTGCTGATGATATTAATCTCCATATGTCAAATTCCTGTTTAATGTTCTTCAGACAACTGTTAACCTTGAACTATGCAAAATTGACCACTGGCTGAGAGCCAACAAGCTTTCTCTTAACTACAATAAGACTAATTTTATGCTATTAACTTCTCGAAAACACAATCCTGCTTCATTTAAAGTTATCATAAATAATCACAACATTTCCCCTGAAGATAACCCAAAATACCTAGGTGTCCTTCTTGACAATAAGTTAAGCTGGAAACCTCATGAACAAAACGTAAAAACTCAACTATCAAGAGCTTGCGGAATTCTATCCAAACTTAAAACATTATACAACACTACCTGTACTGAAAGCTGTCTATAGCTCATTAATCCATCCCTACCTTAATTACTCAATCCTCATTTGGGGACGTGCTTCAAATGCAACCATTCAACCTCTCATTAAGCTCCAAAATAAAGCTATAAAAATAATAAATCCAACTAACATGGGATCACTAGAAGAACATTTCCAGCACTTAAACATCTTATGCCTTCCCAAATTATATAGCTTTTCAGTAGGAAAATTCATGCACTCTTATCATAACAAACTGCTTCCAAATCATTTTGATGAATATTTTATTCCACTCAGCTCAATCCATTATCACTCCACAAGTCTAGCAACCTCTAAAAACCTGTTTTTACCTAGAGTTAACTCTTCCTCAGGAAAATGTTCTCTTAAATTCATTGGCCCAAAAGTATCGTCTTCAATACCATACGATATTAAATTTTCAACCACCTTTACCTTTAAATGGAAACTTAAGAAACATCTCCTACATGAAAAAAATCCAAATTTTATGAACTTTAGCAACAAGTCACTTGTCCAGAACAAAATACTGTGTATTCTAGTATTCTGTAACTCTGTTTATTTTTTGTGTATATTTACTTTTTCGTATTTTCCGTGTACACATTCTATGCTTTTCGGCATGAATGTACACTTCTTGTTTTTTTCCGTTTTGCTTTGTTTTTCTTTTTTACCTCATTAGTTAGATTTTGTAACCTTTTTACTTTTTATATTACTATGTTTTAATATCTTTGTATTGTTAAAAATATTCTAACCACACCAAATTCCTTCACTTAAATTCTATCCACTCATCTGTGTACATAGGCATGCGCTTTCACCTATACATTTTCTTCACCATGTTCTGCGTTTATTCGTTATTTCTTCTTTTTTCATTATGCTTATTTGATCTCCAACTGTTGTTTCTCAACACTTGTAAAAAAGTGATAAACGGGGTTGGTTGACCAGATGACCGCCACGGTCTTTCGCCAATCCTGTATGACACAGCGCCCCTCTTTGTTCACACTGATCAGCTATTGTGCCATTGTGTTTTCATTTGCTCTAATGTTCGCTAATGGTTGGTTTGCTGCATGCGATGGTTCTTGTGGTGCTTCTGCTTGTTGGCTGAGTCATATGAAACAATAAACCATTACCGTTACCATAACTGTCCGACGTACTTTCTGCACAACGACTTTTGTCAGTCTCATATAAAGATAGCGACGTGGAAGTTTAAATATGTACCCCAACCGTTTGATCAAATCGGTGAAAAGTGGGCACCACGCCCAGGAAGAGAAAACTATCATCTAACCTTAAGACGTAAAGGTTGTATAAATTTCAGTTGCGTGGCCGCCTGCTGTGCTTTAAACAGATTGCACAATATTATGATTGGGAAGGGCTAACCTGCAGTCCAGGTTTAATCACTGAGGCTGTGATCGCTCAAGCGGAAAGTAATTTGTTGTTGATGCAACGTGGCGAATTATTTTCGAAATCCATGCCCTGAAAATCATTTCTTGCGAAAAATATTAAAAAACGTCAAAGACTAGCAGATCCATTGTTGCAGTTTAATTGCGTAACTCGTAACAATCGCCTTTCGTGTGCTTTGAAGAGCACTGTTTTCGGTAAAGTAAGTCTAGTTTTCAATCAATTTGGCAAAACCGTTAGTATCTTGGAAGGGACCCGGAACCGGAGCTACCCCTCAAATGGCCATAACTTCGGATTCTGTCCTAAATTTTAAATTGAGCTTCGGCTTCTGATTTTTGATTTGAGCTCCGGTTCCGGAAAAATGCCCAACACCATCATCATTCCGGCTCAGCAGCCCTGCTTAATATGGAGTCGTTTCAGTAAACATTAAAGACTTATTACCTTGGGGAGGGTTCACATATTACGTAAGTACAAGAGAGGGCTGGGGTGATAAAATCCTAAGCAAAATATGTTGTTTTAACGGCATGCGAGATCTGCTGCATGTGATACTTCTGTCAGTGTGCTGCAGTGGAAACCGTCATGGTCGAATGCCTCCAGTGACGTTGTAGAAACTATTTCCTGTGGCAGTCATGTTAATCACGGGGCGTTGGAGACCACTTCAAGGCCAGTAAGTTCTCCTACCAGAATTTAAATATATCTCAAACTTGTTACAAAAATTCCCGAAAGAATCCAGACGTGTATGGAGACTCAACGGCTTTGACATTCTGTTTTTGATACTCTTATAAGAAACCCTGCATTTCTCACGCTTAATGAACCAAAGCGAATGCTGCAGGTTGACTGCTGATGTAGAAAGACTGACATTTTACTCACAATCTTTCTTTATTCCTCGAGCAACGATGAGACTGACAGCACAAAAATCATTATTGCGTGAGCTACTGTCGAAGTGCGTGACATTTACTGTACAGCTGCGAATAAGAACAGTGCGAAAAAAATTAGCTTGTTATGGCGAAGCAGGCTGGTCAATAACTGTGCGCGATGATTGTTCGGACGATTGTTGCTTTTTCTGACTCAACGTTGCTCACGAACTCTTTGCTCTGATGCCAATGTCTTGTGGTTATATTTATTTCCTTTCGTGGCAGTGACATCAGAATATGTTGATCGCCGGATGTGACTTTGCTGCTTTTTAAGTTTGTTTAAGTCACAAAGAGGTTGTTAAATAACATCTTTGGCTGTCTTTTGACACATTTTTTTGGCTGAAGTAGAGGTAGTTCACCTTAGTGAGAATTCGTTGTCACTTTACGAAAAACATAAATTCAATGCATTTGCTCAAAGAAACGACCGCATTTTGGACAGAAATTATGTTCTAGTTATGAAAATTGAGGTTAGGAAATGTTCTGGCAAAAGAAGTTTTGCAGGAAAGTAAAAACGATGGAAAAGTTTAAATAGAAAAAAATAAAGTCTTAAATCACAAGTTTGCAAAAATCGATTTTTTCAGCTTTATATAAACGACGGTGATAAAGCTGTAACCACGGAAAAATATTGTTCTACATGTCTGACTGTTGGTCGAGTTATGTGAATACAAGCAGATTAAAACTTGCAAAACAGTTGCGTTGATGTTAGTATTATCGCTGGTAGTTGTTTGTTACATCACGGAAATGACATCACATGCGCTGCATGTTGTAGTGACGTCACAGTTGCTGTGAAAACCTCTCTCGAAACTTCATGTTCAGCAGCTAAAGTGTAGCAGTGCGTGACGGGAGGGGCGGAGTAAGAGGAGATGGGAGCCGCAGATCACTCGTGACACTCCAAGGAGTAGAAGTACGAAGCGAGGGTAATGAAACATTCCATTCTGGGAAATAGCAAACTTAGTCATGAAAGAATCAAATGGAAAGTTAGCTATATTTTGCTGCCAGGCTGCCAACTCTTCCACCGCTCCTCCTCCAGCGCTCCTCCTCCACCGCGCCTCCTCCAACGCTCCTCCTCCTCACAAAAAAGTTCTTGAGTCTCCGCCTGAAATGCGCGGACACGCTCCGCTAACTTCGCCACCCCGTTTTTTGACTCTACTCAGGAGAGAGATGATCACTGGACTGGATCCGGACTATGACTGATTTTATTGGTTTTGTATTGGATCCGGATTGTATAATGCTTCATAAATTTTAGATCGGGACCGGATTTGGACTGAGTTAATGGACAAAAATTGCGTAATTTTTGTCATTGAAAAGCTGTAGTTTGTTAATTTTTCGGACGTTATTTGGGCTTGGATTTTAAATTTCTTGAACTTTTTTGGACTAAAGATGGACTTGGGCTAAGTTTTACAAAATTCAGGACTGGATCTGGATCGTAAAATATGACAGTCCGTTCATCTCTGACACAAGAGAGCGCCGAACTTTGTTGACTGTGCCTTGATGAGGTTTAGCAGGAGGGACGATAGAAATCTATCGATCGCTAAATAGGAACGACAACCGATCTGCTTTTACGCAAAGTGATAACCTCGGCTGCCTCACAAGAGACGCATTTTATTTTGCATTCCTGCCATTGATTTCTAAAGATGGCTGCGACACGACATTGCTAAATGCTCAACATAGCATTGTATTTGCGAAGGTTACTTCTAAATTTATAAAAAAAAAACGTTTGCAATTACCTCTGGCTTGTATGAAGATTGAGGCACTACAAAAGATGGTGGATATTTTCAGAAACCTTTCCTCTAAAAATACGAGGAAGACTTCCATAATTGTAACATGATGCCACTATGTCGCATTTGTGACATTTTGGGATCAGTTGATGCGGTTTTGCAGCATGCACGGCGGCAACATTATGTCTGCAATTCCATGCAGTGATTTAGCTTAGCAGATTAATTTCTGTCAATCTAAACCGTGCAATGGCAACTTTTGTCAACACCAACTTTCCAGTCGCTATACCAGCCAGCGGACAGCCTAAGGTCAACCAGTACGCATCCAGTTTGCGAATAATAGGGGTAAGTTGTTTTCGTCGAAGTGAAATCAACCGTTTTTTATTTTTGGCTAATAAAATGAAACAAACAACTTTCTGTAAAAGTCAACAACAACTGCGAGGCTGGCTGTTCTCTCGACCCAGGGAGTTGTGCTCCATGGTTTGACTGTTATATTCCTACATTCCCGTTTTGGAAACAAAACTTTTTCTTGCCTTACATTCCTAAAAGGGCCTTTTCATTCGTTCACTCACCACCGACGTTACTTGTTTATTATGCGTTTGACGCTTTGCTTCTTGCTTCATGTCCCTGTTGATTCATGTCTTGTTTTCAGCCTTTTTATTCATCAATCGCCGAGGTTTGAATTATTAACTTAAATCTTTGAAATGAACAAAATGCTGAAAAAAGAAGGAAAACGCCTCCTTTTCTAACATTACCGATTTATCACGTCAAAATGTCGTAACAGCAAATTTCAATTCCTTAGAATAAGCGATGAACAGACGTAAATAGAGTAAATGATTTGCTGTGTCGTGCCTGGGACCCGTCGTTGCGTGATTCCGACCCTCTCACGACCTCATAACTTTTCAATGTTATTCTCGGAACAGCCACCTCGTCCATCAGGTCTTCGTTTAGGAGGTTCTGAGAATAGCGACAAAAATCTACCCTCTATGGTCTTCATGCACGGGCGTCGGAAGGATTTTTTTCAGAGGGTCACTTGGCGATTTTTCAAAAATTTTTCCAGCGGGGGTCAAAAGTGGTGAAATTTTTTTCCCACTCAAAACTAAGAAAACAACCTTTTTTGCTAAAATTTTCAAAATCCAAAGGGATGTGGCCCCCCCTGCCCCCCCTTCCGACACCCATGTCTTCAAGTTACTTTCCAGCAAGTTCGTGTACATCTCGCCGGTTAAACAGAACTTGGTTGAAAAGCAACCTGAATAATCCCACGGAACCTGGAAAATTAACTAAAACTTGGGATACCCGCTGGAACATTCGTTGAAGACCTTATTTACGTTGTTTGTTCACAGTCGTGATTGTTTGCTCACAGTCGTGATAAAAGTTCCATCAAAAGCAGTGAAGAAACGACCTCACGTTATAAGTGACGCTGGCGGGTTATACAAATGGTGCGACAAGTATTAAGTTTACCCATCGCTGCTTTCATTAAACATTAAAAAATACAACTGGGTGAAGGTAAAGGCAGCTTGAAAATTGGTGAAGTTGCAGTGAATCGTTAGTGATTTATGCGAAACGTTCCAACAAGTAACACGGGATGTGTAAAAACTGCGACGTTACAGATAATTTTGCTCAGCTTTTTGAAGACTTCAAGAAACATTTTAAAGCGGTGGCGGAACCTTGCAATTAGGTTCAAACTTTCCTTTTGTGGTGTTTACTGCGCAGGTCTCCGCTATTGAGAGCTCAGGTGGATGAGAGATTTCATGACGTAGACTGAAGTCTTTGATGTGTCGTCTTCAGACACTTGTGCCTTCACCAGCTGCACGGGAACATCTTTTTTCTTGTACTACTTTTCACTTCTGGAATGCAACAGAAGTAGTGGTATAGTTTTTGGACGCACATTGTGATGCACTCCAGAAAAAAAGACATAATTCCAGACGCTTTGGTTGTCAAAGCTCTTCTATTGCATCGCATTGGTTTTGTCTGATCACTTTTGCAGTCGGTACTTCCCTTTCTTACGCATAACTATGCAAGCAAGAAGCTGGATTTTGGTGCAGTCGTGTTGCAAAGGTTTGCATCTCTGTTGTGGCAGACTAAAGTCAATGTGAGCAAGGCAAATAAAAACTCTAGAGCAGGGGCGGGCACCTTTTTCGGTTTGCGTGCCGAAATCGGCTAAACCAGTGACAAAATTATTCCGCGTGCCAGCCAAAATTTGCGAGAACATAGTACTTGACATCCTTAAAGGTGCATGTGAAGAGCCTTGAAGAAATGATACAAATTCACCCAAACAGTGAAAACGCAAATATAACCAAATTTACATTTATTTACCTTGAAAACATCGCCCAAACAAAAACAACGCTTTGCCTCTTTCAAAACAAAACATGCACAATAAACTTTTTAAACAAGACTTAAGTTACTTTTCAAAGAAAATATCAGTCCGATAAAAAGCTAAATGGTAATGGGTCTGAATTTTGAGCCCCTGTGACAGCGTGGGCCCCCCCAATTGGGGGGTATGGGGTGCGGCTGATACGACTCTGTTTGTAGCCATATGGCATAAAAAGCACATAAGGGTTAGATTAAATAATGGATTGTTAACAAACGAAAATGAAGAAACGGACACTGAGTTTCATCAGATAATACTGCAACTTGTAACTTATTAACTTTTTCATTTGAAGGGGGAGGATCTCGTTTCCGAGGCCTTGCTCACGTGCCGGATAGAAGTGCTCGCGTGCCAAGTTCGGCACGCGTACCAGGCGTGCAAGGGTTGCCCACCCCTGCTATAGGCTTTCGAGGAATCAGCCGACTGGGTTCTGCATTCATCTTTTTGCGATGATTCAAACTTCCACATATCTGTATTCAAGTAACTTATATTCAAGTAAACAAGCAAGGAATCAATCACAAATTTTTATAGGAAATCTATTTCACGTAACACCACGTATCGTCAGTCCCTACATCTTACTCAAATAGAATTGTGAGCAAGGCAGTGTTAGGATTTCCACCTACCTAGTGGATGCTGTGCAGATCTAGTCCTACAATTTGTGTAACAGTATAGGAAGAACAAACAAATCCCCAGATACTTTAAATGAAATCCTCAAAGACTGAAAACGTAACAAAAGCTGTCACGTGTTTCTTTCCAGATCGCTGAGGTCGTTCTCGGAGTTATCAGTGGCATTTTTGCTCTTGTTGCAATCATCGTCATTGCGGTTGCAGTTCGGATTGACCACACACCAAACCTGACGTACAACGGGAGTGGTTTGTGGGGGGGAATCTGGGTGAGTAGTGTTTGATGAAGATGATTATGTATCTGAATGCGCAACCAGCACAGAAAATAACGCTTGACTGATTGAAGGTTTAATGCTTGCACTTCCATCTGACGTGAACGGAAACATTCAGGAAAAGAAAATCAAGATGCATTCTCGTTGCAGATTGTCTTCACAGGGATCATCAGCATTACATCGTCCAGACCACAACAGAACAGAGCAGTGAGTGCCACGAACGTCTTATTCCTTTTTGAGTTCAACAGCACATGAATTGTCAGTTGGCAAACGTCTAACGCTTCTGACGTACTTTGTATTACGTAATGATTATGTAATGATAGTCAGACAAAGCAGACACTTTGTTCAGCAGCACCCTCCTACAAGTCATAAACTCTTGTATGGCACGTACCGACAGAAGCAGAATTCTCGTGAAGGAAGTAACTATTTTCTTGAAAAAGCACAGCTGCCGAGTTTCGTTGGCCTCATTCGCTTCCTTCGCTCATATTTCCCTATTGCAATCCAAATGGCGCATAATATCATTGCATGAATGCAAAACTAAGACAGCGTTTATTACATTTCTTGCAGGTAACTGCTACCCTGGTAATGAGCATCATATCTTCCATTATAGCATTCCTAATGCTTGGAATTAACATTGGAGCTGCTGCCCGCAACGGTACCATAGCAAGTGGACTGTCTCGATTTGCCATCTATCTGCCGGTTTGGTCTTGGGTAAGTTGCCTCACAATTGGGTAAGTTGCCTCACAATTGGGTAAGTTGCCTCACAGTTGGGTAAGTTGCCTCACAGTTGGGTAAGTTGCCTCACAACTGGGTAAGTTGACTCACACTTGGTTGAGTTGCCTCAACCTTGGAGGTTTTGCCTCACAATTTGGTGAGTTGCGTCATCACTGGGTGATTTACCTCAGCCCAATGTGAGTTCCCACATCAACTGCACGGCAAGCATCGTTACTTTCTCTGCATTGGTTGAAGTTTTTACACAAACATTTGTTGTTTTTTCTTTCAAAATACACGTATCATGTTTTCAGCAACAGCGAAACAATGAGGCGGACGTTTTGATCGTCCGACCTCGTGTCTGTAATATCATGTGACGTCATATTCGCTTTGTTTTTGTTGTAGGTCTAACTTTAACGATGAAAAAACTTTAAAAAATGAAAGAATCGGAAAAACTTCGCAAACTCGACAAAGGCGTTTCACAAACTTCCTACAGGATTTCCGCTTGCATCGTTCTGGCCGATAGTTAGAAGCCAAGCCCAGCAGCGTGGCCAAAGTTTTGTGCAGGGGGTGCACCGAGAAGGGGCGCATTGCCCAGGACCCTGAATGTTTAGGGGGGTTGAAGAATCGCATCGGAATGCGAAGAGCGACTTAATTAATCGGTCATTTTTAGTGCTGTTGTTCAACGAAGTGCATCTTCCGACATTGAATTAGTTGTACAACTCGCTTGCCCCACAAACTAGGGTTGTGGATAAGGTTGCCAGACGTCCTTGAGCGCCAAGAATTGTCCTTGAATTTGCTATCAAAACGCGTTTTGTCCTTGATTCTTGAAAAACATCTTGTTGTCCTTGAATATTTTCCGGCGTCCTTGAAAATTCTTGAATATTTTAAAAATTATTATTCTTGTTTTCAAGGCTACTAACACATGCTGCATGGATTTAATTTTTCGAAACTTGTTTTCTTCGTCAACACTAGTTTTTACATACTCAAACACCAGGAATTCTCACATTTCTCAATACTAGGGAGTTATACTCTAGGTGTGCGGCACACACCCAATGAAGTTGATAGTGACATGACTTTGCCCAGATGATGCTATCAAGGGAAAATCACAAAAAAGAATTTGAAAGTAATTATAGCCGTTTAATTGATTCTGAGACAAATTTCAAAACTGTCCTATTTGAACTTGCTTGGTTTAGCTGACTTTTTGATGTATCATTAGTTTCTCGGTTCGTTTGTTGATGCGGCAACCCTGGGTGTGTGATGATGCAGCTTCACACCTGTGCTTGCAATATGTGCATTATTCGAGCTTCGTCACTAATTGGTAGTTCAGACGGATTCAGTCTCGCCGCCACGATGGTGCTTTAGTGAGGTTTGCCCCTCCAGACAAGCCCCAAGGCCCCCAAATTAAAATATGAAACGCTGTAAATCAGCGGATATTTTAACAAATTTTCAATATCAAGCCTCCCTGCACAAAGGTAAAGCCCCCTCAGTGAACACTTTCTGGCGACGGTTCTGAGCAGATTGATCATAACGGCTCACACAAACGCGTAGCTGTTCTGTCCTCCCAGTAGTTGTACATATAACAGCCACATAAATACTGTAAAAATCAAAGTTTTCTTGCGTACTTTATGTGCATTTTCAATTCTTGTGTAGGCTAGTTCAGCAAGCTTCAAACTGTCAACCCTGGGTGTCCGCCATCTCAGTCGCATACCTTCTCTGCTCGACTGCTATTCGACGAGACAGCCACGCATCCATTTTTTATTTGTGAACCGCCCCATCGTAGCGTTGAGTGTGTTTTCCTGCACTCTTTGAATGCACAACCTTATATTTTTGCAGTTGTGAACTGCTCTGACGTAGCACTGAATATGTTCTACTCCCCTGTTGTAACGCGTTGCCGGATATTTTTGCAGTTATCGGCTTCTCTGTCATGGCGTTGAGTGCAGTGTTTTGCTCCGGTCTCCCAACTTGGAGCGCTGATTAAATATATGTATTACAGTGACACATTGTAGGCTACAATAACGAGTAAGGAGAGTGCGTGTAGAATAATATGCACGCTGTGTCAACAAACTTCGCCAAACATCAAAATGACGTCATATTGTGACGTCATAAATAGGGAATATCCAATTACATTGATCATCATACGCCACTCCATTGCTAAATTCTAGAATTTGTTAGGGGGTGTACAATCAAGCAGTCGTCCCGTGCATCACCAGACATCTTCACGCCACTGACCGAACCTTATTGAAAAAAATGTCCTTGAAAAAATTTCAAGTGATCTGGCAACCCTAGTTGTGGAACCGGAACCCAAATTTCAGGCTCCGGCTCAGGGTTCTGGTTCCGTCTCCACAGCCCTGTTGCAACAAGCAAGTTAATAAACATTGCATCTTTGTATATCAGGCTAGTTCTTTCATTTTTTCTTTACAACCTATCAGTTTTACATATTTATCCTAACACAACACCACCAAAAATATGTCCTCGTCTTTCACTTGAGCCAGGAAAGACCGAAGGCAAAAGGCCTACTGCGACAATATGCAAGTTTTTGCAACAATAAATAAGTTATCTGATAATCTGTTCTGCGCTGCTCGCGATACTTTCGCTAAAATGCGAAGTCTTGAAGCAGCGTCTCAGTGACGCAAACAATCACTGACCCTGCAACCAACGAAAATCCTATTGTTAGTAAACACAGAGAGGACAAAGACTTGAACAAAAAATTAGTCATACGTATCCAAGGCAATGGAGGCTCATTGGTTTGGGCCCAGCGTATACGCTCTCTTCAACGGGGCCTTTTGAAACTTGGTAAAACTAATGCTGTGACTCGAATCGAGTCATTTTGCAAATATGCGAGTAACACGATTCAGCCATCCTATTATTGACACAAAGTGTGACTCGAAATGAGTCGAGTCACTGAAAACCGTAAACCGAAACACGCAAACATTAGTTTGAGGGCCTGTGAAGCTCTACCTGCGCTGACAAATGTTTGATAGAAACCGTGAACTGTGTGCTGTCAACCAGAACTTTGCGCAATTAATCAATATAAACATCAAGACAAGCTTAGATTTTAACATATTGCAACTGCTTGCGTATAGAAGAAGATGTGACTCACAAGGACAAGCAGCTGAACAAAGGCGTTGGGATGCTCTGCAGCCAGGCTTGGATACAGGGAAGGAATGGAAATAATTCGCTTCTTTTACAGATCGTCGCGACGGCAATACACTCTTTTATTTCTCTCATAGCAATAATCTTGTTCGTCCTGACCATTGTCCAAGTTGTTTATTGTTGCAAATACAACAAGGAACCGGTGAGTCTGCTTTGTTATCAGTTAATACACGCTCGCTGCAGGACAAGGGCATATGCAAAGAGGGGTGAAGTTAACCCCCGCCCTTGAGCTTGATATTTTATAAAAACTTTATTACCTGCGCAAAGGAGATTGATTGTTTTCGCATACTGACTTAATGCAAATACCACGGAATAAATTTGCATGCAAATTTCAATGAACATTGTAAATTGGCCAAAAAGTAATAATTACGTTATGGTGGGAGTTCTGGATTATCGTCTGCATCCAGAAACCTCACCACTTTTTGCAGACCTTTCGTCCACTAGGCATGTTTAAGATTGTGTTAGCGATAGTTCACTTTATTCGAAACAATTGTCCTTATTTTGTCTGCTGTGGCTGATCAGCGCAAGCGCTGACCGCATTGGCTACATTAGCAATTTCTGTAGCATGATAGAAATGTTGCACAAACAGCAGTTGTTAACATAGAAGCATTCAGGCATTTGATAATGTTTCAGCAGGGAAAAAGTAAAACTAAGAATTAGCTGGACTTCTATACATAACAAAAATCGAAAGTTTTCTTGCGTACGTTATGCGCATTCTCCATTCTTGTGTAGTTTTGCAAGATTCGATCTTGCAAACCGGGGTGTGCGCCAGCCAGTCCAGCCACACACCTTCACATGCTCGACTGCTCCTATTCGACGAGACATTAGCGCAGCTTGATTTTGCAGTTGTAAATTGCTCTGACGCAGTGATGAGTGCGTTTTACTCCCCTGTTTTAACGCACAGCCTGATATTTTTGCAGTTATGATCTGCTGTGTCGTAGCGTTGAGTGTGTTTTCTTCCGATATCCTAACTTGGAGCGCTGATAGTTTATATTCAGTGTAACACATAAATTAAGGGAAGCGCGTGTAGAAGAATATGCATCTAGGTCAACAAACTCCTCCAAAATGTTGGTTTGAAAACATGAATATGACGTCAAATTGTGACGTCACAAACAGCGCACACCAAATACAAATGACCACCATATGTCACTAAATGAACCCCCCTGTAAATTTTCTGCGTATGCCACTGCTGCAGGAGCAGCGTTATGGTTTTTGTACATAGCTGCTCATTCAAAGCAAAGACAAACGTGTGGTAACTCCTTGTATGGTTTATGGTTTCTTACACAGCTTGCTTTTAAAATCATATTTCAAGAGGAAAACAATTCACTTTTGTTCTAATGCAGTTTTCTCCAATGAAAAAACAAAAGCATTTAATACACGAACACCACCTAGCGGAATACAACAGGAACAAACAAACACGATGAAAGAATGTTCTCCCATAATAAAAACAGAAACCGGAGTAAACAAACTGCAGCTTCAATTGTCGTCACACGCATCAATACCACGGCAGGCCGCGCTTCAGCAGATAGACGCTCTCCTCGTAAAAATCGTCAATGAAAGGATCTTCTGCTGATTTTTTTACCAGGTCCCTCCCCAACCAATGTTTACTCCCACAACCATCGCCTACACCACCGTGGCATCAGAACAATATTATCAGCAGTGCGGTAAGTCTGGATCCAGTTCTTCCTTGTTTGAACTACAGTTGAAGGAAACGACGGAATAGAGCAGGACGACGCCAAGCCGTGGTCCACGTACACAAAGCGGTGGCCCTTGAAGGTATCCTGAAAATTGGGTGCAGCAGCAAAAAATGGTCCCGGCGGCAAATTGGGCAATTACCCCAAATACATTTTGCAGAAAATATAAATCAGGTTTGCCAAAGCATTGTGTTCAACATTTCCAGAGGGATGGCAACTACAATTCTCTATAACATGGTTTTTAAGCATTTTTGCATGGTTTTTATTTTAATGTAATCCGCTTAAATTCAAGACTTTTTAGACTTCCATGATTGAGTTGCTTGAGTTCATTGACATAATTTACTGCTATGATAGATTAATGCAAAACGCCAGAGTGCCGAAAAAATGATTTGCTCAGAAAAGTGCCTCACAACAGGTTTGCAGTCCTATCTTGAGGTTTGGGGCAAGTCCATAGTCCCAGGGGGGGATTCGGAGGAAGAGCCCCCAAATTTTTTTTCTTCGTCCCAAAATTTTGTGCCCACAAAATATTTTTTTTAAAACATATAAAAGCAAAGATTTTGCCCCTTAAATGTGTATTTTTTCCCCTCAAACCATAAAACCTGGCTGCAGGCTTGGTGGAAACCAAATGGTTAAACGCCGTTGTACGGTTGAGATCCAAAATATACTCAATACGTCGCTGTGATGATACCGATAATGTTGCGCCAAGGGATACAGAAACTAGCAACAGGAGTATAGAATTCAATGACGAAGTGATTATGATCATGCTGTTTATAGAAATGTGCCAACGAGTTTGTGAGGAACTAAAAAGATTTGGGTAGGCAGCGCCCCGAATGCTCTCCTTCGCAACGGTATTGAATGTGCTCCAGCGTTTGATTATATTCAAAGTCTAAAGATTGGCGTAACTCAAGGTTTGATCCAGGTCGGGAACGTAGCTGAAAGGGGTCGACTGGCCACTGTAGGGGGTCCACTAGCCAACACTCAGAAAAGAACTTGAGAAATGATAGTGAACCGAATGCGGATTGCTATACTAAAACCCTAAATCACCGGAAATTACTCCGAAAAACGCAAAATAACAACCTACAAAAAAACAAAAGAATACTAAAACCGAAATACACGACTTTGGCTATAACGTCAGTTCGTCTACAACGACCTTTTTTCTCCGTTCCCTTGAAGTGACGTCATAGGTCAATTCTACTGCGTAAGCCAAGTGGTAGCCGGTTTTTCGCTTAAATTGCCAGGGGGTCTATTCGCCCCTCTGACACCCGTCAGTTACGCCGCTGAGTATAAATCAAAACCACCCAGAAATGTTCATCTATCAAAAAAAAAACAAAAAACGGTAAAATCTCTCTCATACAAAAGACGTCCAACTTCACAGCTAAAATGTTTGGTGCAATCTCACAAAAACAAGGCCGGCGAAACTTATTCTTCCTGTAAGGCCATGACCGAACCTGTTTTCTGACTCAACAATACGTTTCAGTTTTAAGTAACGTACCTACACAGCTGCTGATAGAAACTGGAAAGCCCAAAATAACTGTTCTTTGCTGTATTCCGCCAATCCACCGCCCACTGCAGTTGTATCCAGTGTTCATGCATTGATGTTGAATGCTGAATTAGAAACAGGGTTGGAAATCTACATAAGATGATCTTTCTAATCTTGAACTCGAAGTAGGCTAATGCTCCCATTTCTGAAACCACACTGTAGATGTTTGCAACAAGTTGGCTGCTAATTTCTCTATTCACGATGCCATAAAGCAGTGGTTCTTAACCGGGGGTACACGCACCCCTTGGGGGTACAAAGCACTGAAACAAGGGGTACGAACCACCAAATTTTTTTTGGGATACACGCCCCGAAAATAAAAAAAATGTGTTTTCGATTGTTGTGAGTGCTGTAAACTTTATCAGAGGCCATGCCTTCAATCACCGCGTGTTCAAAGTTTTTTGTAACGAAGTTGGGGATCAACACAGTGTTCTTTTCCACACAGAA
>Ga0210059_1002571_pt1 | contig 28493 bp, 17 predicted proteins | sample Ectturendosymbi2_FD_188042 | JGI IMG/M metagenome (GOLD analysis project Ga0210059, IMG submission 188042) | Ecteinascidia turbinata endosymbiont from Florida, USA - Sample 2 (SPAdes) (version 2) | ecosystem: Host-associated > Tunicates > Ascidians > Unclassified | place: Key West, Florida...
TGGAGTTTTTGGAAACCAAAGAACTATCTCAATTTTTGAAGCTATCACCGACTGCAAAATTAGAATACAGGATCTCCTATCTTAGCAATCGATGCATGGTTTTACATTTTGAGACATTTCAGACGTTCTTTCGATTTTTTTTATTTTGAACATTTTGATTTCCTTTCAAACAAACGCAACTTTAGCGTAAAATTTACAAAAATCTCCCATTTTAATCGTTTTACCTTTGTTTATAATGAAGGAGAGTGTATATTGACTTAAAGTATGCATTATCTCGATTTCTTTCTCTTCATTTTTCATCGACCACGCGAAACGAAGCTTGCATGTAGAAAATCTCAAAATCTGGTTTTATGCACAATCTGTTGAAAACAAACAATATTTTTGCGCAGAGAATTTTAAGAAAGCTTAAGCAACCTGGGGTTTACTGAAATATTGAAGTTGACTATCGAAGCCTTTTTTTTATATTCAAACTGTCCAGTAGAAAAAAAACAGCATTGCTTACTGACATACCAAGTCACCAACAATAATTGAGGAGACTCAATCGAATAAACCAACAAGTTGGTTAGCTAGTAAAACGGTTTCACGTAATTTGCCCATCTTCTGCTTGCAAATTGCAAGCAAGACAAAAGTGAAATGCTGAATAGCTAAAGCGATGTTTAGAGAAACCACGCAAATTGTAGTCTCAAACACTAGCTGTGAGCATAATGCTGACACCATACGAAAGCGGAAACGCAGAACTGACTCCAGTGAGTAGTTTGCATCAGCGTGGTGATGAGTAAACAGTAGTAGCAGGTCGCTCCACACAGGAGAAGAAAATCTTTCTGCGAAGACAGTTTGTATTCGTGCTTAGCCAGGTTTCTGGGTTTGTCTCTTGCTTCAGCACATTTCAAACATTTCTGGAAATCTGCGTTTGCTGAGATTCACTCTGCATATCTTCCAGTAATTGAAGGCTCTCGTTTTGCTGCGATCTTTCGAGGAATCAGCCTGCCGTGCTCTTCTTTCGCACATTCACGTTGACTTCGGTTGAACATTTCCACATTCCAAAATAAGTCTTTGCAATGGTGGCATAGTCGAATCAACCAACAAGTTGATTGTTTATGTTCCACAAAATCCTAAAGCGGTCAAAAACCCATGATTCTTTGCTTAAAAGCAAACTTTGTTTTCCTGAAATTTGAGTATACGTAGCCAAAGGGTTTTTTTCGCAATGTCTCGATTTTTTCAAGCTTGGAAAACAACGTAAGAAGAATTCATAGTTTATGCTTTGTCGTCAAGATATTTTACGGTTGAAGAAACACTTTGAACATGGTAAAAAGTCACACAATTTTCAGGTAGGAATTGTGATGACTCTCATCAACAAGTATAACCCATATGAGTTCCGGAAGGCATCACGTGATATGCGAATAGGCGCCAAACGTTCCGAGCATCTGGGTTTCTTGAACAGCCTGTGGTTCAACTTTGCTGCTCTTGTTGAACAGTCCTCGAGGCTCCTTCCCAGGTGAGACTCACGACAAGGGATTTTGTATGTTTTTCTGTTCATGCAATCATTTCTTTCCAATGATCTGCAGAAGTAGCTTAGTCATCCCTCACAACCTAATGTACGCAATTTGTTAGATCATCTTGCAATGCCATAAGTTTGGTTTTCTTCTTCAGCTTAACTTTTTACGTTAAGGTTACAAATATATGTAGATTTTAAAATTTCGCATCAATCCTGGCAAGAGCAAATCTTTACATTTACTTTTCTGGAATTGAAATTTGGAATGTTACTTTGCATTGTGATAAATATGGTCTTGGTGCATCTGTTTGTAAATCTAACCTCAGAAACTTTACGTTGTTAATATATACAGAATTGTAATGTGTATTTAATTTCATGTTAGTCGTGGTTTAGTTTAAACTAAAACGATAACTTGTACATGGTTGGTAGTCAATAACAAGATTTTGAAAGACGAGTATTAATGTGATCTGTGTCTTTGAGTGCTTTCATTCTGCAACAGCAAAATTATAAGACCTAATGTGCAAAATTTTGTCAGTAACTTTTTTCGAAATTGTTTACCCAGTACAGAGTAAAGCGTCTTTGGAAAAAATGCGATTTGAGGATTTTTAAGCAAAAGCAACATTCACTGTTCTTACTATTCTTACTGATTCAATAAATCTCATGGAGCATGAAAAACAAAAACTGTAAATATTTGCCACAAAGCCCGTTTTCCGCTAAAATGTGGGTAGTGCATAACGTTTCTTCGGTGCATTGGTTAATTGCTTGAAAGTTTTTAAAAAAACTCATCATATACGCTAATTTACTCTAGTTTTTTATTTTTATTTTCCTTCACTCCAACAGAAAAATAAAATATCTTCAACAATGGTTTGAAGCCTCACCATCATTTCCTGTTATCTAGATTTCTTGTGGCGTTTCAGGGCTACGTAAAATGTGTTGAAACTGCACTGCGGCTGTCAACAAAAATGCAGATGAATATGTAAACATAAAACTCCCCAAACGGACAATGATGATAAGCACATTAAATAATGATTAAAAAATCATTTTTCACTTTTCGTTGGCTGCACACTAATGTGATGAAACGAGAATTTCAATTTATTTCAGGTCGGCTTCCTTGAAAGTGTTGGCTGGTACCTGGTGGTTCTTCGTCATGTTGGTGATAGCAGCATACACAGCCAACATGATATGTGAGTGGAAAGTTTCGAGAATGGCTACATCTATTTGCTGCAAGCAAATTTTTACCATTGAAACATAAAAAAAATATTGTATTTTATGTTATATTTTTACCAGATCGAAAATAACAAAGGCTCCTGACTGATCAGAAGTGTAAAAAACATCTATAAACAACATTTTATTAGATTTGTGAAAAGAAATAATAATTCGAAATGGAATTTGTTGTTTAGCCAGTACGTTACGAAAAAAAGTTGCAGTTTGTATCAACAGTGTTGACTTGCCGCTTCCTGATGTTTATGCATTTTGTTTTCTCCGTCCTTTGTGCAGCTTTTATGACCCAAGTGAATAACGAAGGCATAAAAACTCTGGATCAACTTGCCAGCCAGCAAAAGTTTGCCTACGGATTGTTGGTGAGCAATCCGTTGCTCACTAAACTGTTGCCCACAGCTAAAGATCACCCATACAGGTACGTATAGTGTAGAAATCTGTTAAAAATCTATTACAGTCTAGAGTATGAAATGGCTTCTTTGAATTGTATTTATGGTTTGTGTTAGTTGGGAACTTTAAGCGTTTGCTCATGTTTCGTTTTTACTGCATTTGTAGGTGAACTGTATCAAAACTATCATACATGTTAAAAAAATAAAGAAACCTTGTAAAAATTGTAAAGCCAGCAACAATGCGTAAACATTTCACTCAATGCAAAACCAAGGAGTTCAGTTGCATTAATATTTTGGCTTTGATGCTTCCGACATAAATCATTATTTTTAATATTTTTGCCACAGCATTGATAGTTTTCTGCAAGCAGTGCTATAATGAAAAAAGTCACTGCATCAGAATTCAAATATTTTGTCTGTACTGCTCTTATAGCATCTTCAAAAATATAATTCTGTTATTACAGTGACTTTTTCCAAGTCATGGCTCCCATTTTAGACCACCTTCAGGTGTCTTTGCTTTTTCAAATTCCTGAACTAAACTACAAGTTGTACTTGACATAACGTTGTTGCACTGTTTAGCACACTGTCACAAGCATATTCCCGATCGTTGCAATGAAAAAAGGTACAGGTACTGTAATCCATTCTGAACAGATGCGTGGGCGCTATAAATGAGATTGCGTTTTCGTGCCGTCATCTCCAGAGTAAAATTCATGTCTGATTCTTTTACAGATATAGTCGCATCTGCCTTTGTCAAAGGAGAAATTCACACTTTCTGTGTTGATTTGCAATCTGGCGTTAGTGAGCGCTTCCTTTTTCAAGTTCATTTCAATTTCATAGGTTTCACACAGAGAAAACTGTTATTTTAAGTTTGATTGCCTACATCTGAAACGGACTTTGTACAAGAATCATGGAAAATAATTCAGGATGGGTTTGTGAATACCACATTGTTAAAGTTTAAAACAATGGCTGCCTTGTGTGCTACGTGAAGGTAACTGGTGGTCGACCGACCAGAAAATGTGCTGCATTCTGACGTGCCCTGCAGCAGTGCAAGTAAATGCATACATTGCAGTGTTGAACATGATACAGTTTCCGGATCGCGATCCAACTGGATTCTGGAATTCAGAACCGGATCCGGATGGGGCTGGATTTCGAAAAAACTCTACCGGATCAGATATAGATATCCAAATTGCGTTGATCACTGCAGATAAATGCTTAATCAAGTTTTCTAGGATATAAACCGGACTGGATCAAATATTTCAACAGGTCTACTGGATTAGGATCGGACCGGATTACACAATGAAAATATTGGACTGGATTAGGATCGTAAAAATCTTCAATCCGTTCAACATTAACGCATTGTAGAGTGAAAAAGTACAGCACGGAACACACACTTATTTTTTACACAAGAAAAAATATAAGCGTCTTGGAAAAGAGTGAAGACTGTTTTCTTAATTGCTTTTTTCCTGCTTTCCAGTTTCATTCATTTCTACTAAAATCGGTTAAACATGCAAAAAAAATTATTGAAAGTAGCCTTAATGTTATGCTCGAATTTGTTGAATATTTCCGCGTAATGTTTTTGTAAGCATTTTTCTGCAACAAGCTTCTACGTGAGGCACCGTTTTGAAAAACCTTTCAAAAAATATACGACACTTTCTGTTGTCTCTCCTACTTTTTCAACCATTTTTTGTTCAAATGGTTTTCTCACATCGGTTTTAGCGCAGTGTGGGACTACGTGAAAAGCGATTACAACTCCACGGTTTTACCTGACTTGACAAATGCCTTGGCCATGATTGACAGCGAAAACTTCATACTAATAGCCAGCTTCAAAAGCGTCGTGCAAGCTTTGCATAAAAGCTGCGAATATGACATGGTAAGTGACAGAAACTAAATTGATATCTAGTTACTACTGTTGGAAAGAATGATTTGGCTGAACTGATGTTCACCAGTTGCCACCATATGGGCTTAAATTTTAAATGCGAACATGATGGTCGATGTGTTATAAAGTTTCAGTAGCAATTTATTCTGTGATTTTTAAAGAAAAATCAAAATGACCATCAATTGCAAACTGATCAAAAATCAATTAAATTTTTCCTTGTTGCTTTATGTGTGCGTTTGATCATTAACGTCCATTTGATTGAGACAAATGAAAGAAAAAGCATAAAGATCCAAATATATCCATCTTCGCATACCTTGATTAAAATAATGTTTTCTTTTTTGTTTGCGTATCTTTTCATTTGGTGTATTTTTCTGTGAAATGGAGGCTTATACGGTAATTTTCATAATATCAAGGTATGGAAGGAAGTTATGGTTTGCATGTTGGGCAGCAATTTCATAAAAAGACAAAAAGGTTGCAAAATTGCCTCTTGGTAAGGCACACACCATTTCGTTTCAGGTTGGTGATGGCTTTTATCAATATCAAGTTGGATTGCCTTTGCGAAAAGGTACCATTGCATTGCCAGCAATGAATGACAATATATCGTACCTAAGAGACATTGGAATACTCGGGGACTTGCAAGAAAAGTGGTAAGAGTTTACAACATAATCTGTAAGAACCAAAACACCAGCTTAATTTCTTTTTTCTGTGATCTGTTTTATTTCTCGTCTTACCTAGTTGCTTTACATTGGTGTAGAACAGTGTTTCTCAGCGTGGTCCCCATGGAATTTGTAGTAGTCCAGAGAGAGTTTCGTAAGTCCTTGATAAAACGTTCACTGACCTATGTTCAATACAGGTTCCACTAAATGTTCATGAGGTATCAGTATAGCAAAGTGGTCCATCTGATAAAAACGTTGAGAATCACTGGTGTAGAAACATTGTCTTACACCAGATCGCACAGTTTCTTCTTTTGATTTGCCAATTTAATGCTTTTTTGATACAAAATATTGTTAGTTGTAAGTGCGACCTACCAAAACAGAATGAAGCATTGAAATGATGTTCATGTATATCGATTTGCAATGTTTTTTATTCCAGTATTTTTTGCATTAAAATCGATCATTTCGTACCTCATGAAAACTCAGATTAAATTTGAACAGCGTTGTTGTGGGTACATGGTGATATTCAAGTTCTCCTTTTTTCAAGGTTTTCGAATATCGAGGAAGAATGTGAGACCACAACTATTTTAGTACAAATGGGAGAATCCGGTGGACAACTTGATATCAAGGTAAAAATTTTTCATCGACGTTTTAATGAAGTAATGTACAATTAAAACTTAGCCATTGCACAAGTTCATATTGAATAGAAACCAAAATACCGGGGGAAATATAGTCAGCATAAATATTAATATCAATTTTACAAGATGAAATGTCGACTCTTGCATCTGCAAAATATAAAATATTGCGCAATATTTGTCCGTTTGTCAATGAAAAAGGTATTATTTGCTTCAGTAGAGCTGTGTAGGTTTGGTTGCTAGTGATTTTTATGTAATATTCTACGACATAGGACTTCCAAACACAACATCTTGATTGTACATACCCATGGCGTTGGATTCGTGTTTACCCTTTGAGTATCAATGCTATGTTTTCGGAATAGGTAATAGTTTCTGGCAATTAAGTTCAAAGCGACGGTTTGATGAATTCTTCTATGAATAAATTTTCAAAACTTTTATCAGACCAACGACGCTAACTCGCAGGTCTTGGAAATTGGACAACAGCTCGCCACTAGAAAAAAAACTAATGTTTTCCCTTTTTGAATTACAGGCTTGAGTGTTGTTTCAAGCGAGTCCGAGACATGTTTCTATTAAAATGAACAAAACAGGTTCAATAACTAATAAATCACGAAAGCATAATAAATACGTAAAGCGACAAAACTCACCGATATATAAGCAAATCAAGCCTAACAACAACAACGAATCTGAAGTACGAAATTGACACTTCCTTTGACCGACAAATTTCAGCAATTTGGTCGCAATCGACCACTCAAGTTAGTTCAAATTCGACAGCATTGGACCGAAAAAGTTAACTTCAGGCTCGTCCGTACTACACCGCGCTTCACCAACGAATGCTGCAATCGCAACCGATCGGTCCAAACACGCATTGATCAATCAACGTAAAAAAGTTCCACCACGGAGAAGCAATCGTAACCAAAGACAGGCCCGGTGCCCAACCTAACTCAATGAACAAATAAACCAGAAAGAATTGCAAAAAAAAAAAAACACACAAACGCAAATTAAATTCTGCACAAACCGTGTAGTGATCTTCTTCTTCATCGTTTGAGCCAGTTCTTGTAATCCACTGCTAGGCCGCACTATAGATCTAGGTGCAGGTGTTGAGCAGCCATTCGATTGTCTCATCATCCAGAACGGTCAGGCCATGCGCTCTGTTTGGGAGGTCGATGTATTGGACAGTGAAGGACAACATGGTCAACGGTTTATTCTTCTACGCCACACTCACAGTTTGCAGAAGGGGCCATACCCCATTTGTGTAAACAGGAGCAGTAACGTCCGACACCGTTGCGGAGGCGGTTGAACCCGACCCACGCTGTTCTTGACAGGGCAGTACGTTTGATGATGACGTATGATGATGAGAGCGCGTTACGTATGTCATAGGTCAGACCGTCGACGCGGACCCACCGAGCGTCTCTAACACAACGTGATGTGCTGCTGCTACCTTCTCACAACAATTCAAATGTCTGAGTGTGTTGTAAGATGCTGGGTATTGGAGAATCAGACGGCTGGGCTCTGCTTTCATTATTTTTGCGATGATTCAGACCTGCACGTATCAATTTCAAAGTGACTGGTCTCCACTAAGGCGACGAAGTGTAATCAGTCATCAAATGTTTTAATAGGAAATCGATTTCACGCAGCTGCAGCTTCCTCCATCCTGAAATCTTATTCAAATAGAATCTCACCTGCTGTTTCACATTAGGGAAAAAAATATGAAGCAGCCGTATATCGGACACAATCAAAACATCTTCTTTGGACGGCTTCAATCTGATTGTTGGTTATGCTTTTCCTAGCCACGTGATACAAATGTAAGATTGCAGGTGGTAGTCATGCTTCAACAAACACAATTCAGCTGTAATTGGGATATTTCACCAAAAATTTTCAAAATCATGAACGATTCTTTATGTCGCCTTTTTCACGGAAGCGAACACTTAGCCTATATTATTTTCACTAGGTACACATCTTCGCACTTTGATGAAACGTGGAAAACTATCACAAGGCACAATTTATTCGTACCAAGCAATTAATTCTGTTTAACCTGTAATGGATTGATATGTAGGAAATCTCTTCGACAGCACGCGTTAAATTTCTTTATTTTTGGTATATCAAAACAACAAATTTTTGGCTAATTTGAACTTTCAACCAAACAGGCTTTCATCGGTATGTACGTGTTCCTGGGCCTTGGTTTAACTGGCGGAGTGCTGATATGTTTTTTTGAGACATTTTATGTCAAGTATGGAGGTATTGGAGGATTTACTGGAAGAGCAAGACGTTACTCCTTTAGGGTAAGTAATCGTAGCTGGATGAAAGACTGTACTTCAACTAATGAACGAAAGACCATTTTTGTAGATAGAAACGTATGGAATCTGTGTAGCCAAATACAAAAACAACGCATCTAACACAAAACATCAGTGGTTAAGGACCATTATCAAGCACAAAGCTGTCATAGCCTCGCGCCTAGCAATGAAAAGCACATCGCTACCAAACATCAGTAACTAATGGACCAAAGCTACAAGATCAATCGTGCTTTTATCACTATTCCTACTCCATAGAAAATACTGTGTCTGTGTGTTAATATAGAAGAGCATTAGAGTCTTACTGACCTGAATCGTAAATGAACGCTCCTTGCTATGCACCAAAACAATATCCGATACCGCTAATGACGATAAATTTTATTTGAAAAGAAATAAAAAAAAAATGTCGATTAACGGATGAAAAGCTTAAGGTGTTGTAATTGATAATAATCATCCATGAACCATAACAGGTCTTCAAAAATTTCTATAACTTGGTAAAAACATTTTCAATTTCACATTTCACAAACCGAAAGCTCTGCTCTCTGGTGGATTGATCTCAATAAACTTTAACTTTTTTCAAGGTACACGAAAACATGAGCCAGCACAATGGCTTTCAACATTTGTCAAAAAACGCCGATTTTCGGTCATTGTTTACCGACCAATTGCGCTAGAGAATGTCAATCAAGGCCTCAAAAGATGTGGATTTTGTTCTAGTTTATTTAAAAACAAACGCGTTAATTAGCAATTAAATTTTTCACAGATCTAGATCACCTTTGCGGGATCTACGGGACCTACCTGTAACGTAACGCTGCCCCCCAAATAGCTCAAACCCAAAAAGTGCCCAGTTTTCTTTTCAATCGAAACTGGGAGCTTTCCGCATCTTCGAGGATTCGATTAGCTCTTTATCATTATCGGCTGGCGAGTTATGACCGAACATGTGCGAGTCACTAAGTGGCTGGTGCGGCTGCCATTTTGCTTTTTTTCCTGCGTGTGAAAAAACCTCCTCTGCTATCTCCTCGGCAAGATTTGGCATTTGATCCTAAACATTACGATTATGATGAAGCAAAAATATCAAATGTCAAAAGAGTTTCAACTCCATCTGGCTCCTGCATGCATCTAATGTTCAAAAATTAATTTCTCATTAAAACTATAACTTACATGACTGGTGCACTTTGTAGTGCACTTCAATTCCAATTAAAAAACTGTCATGAACAAATGAAAACGACCGTGGTGATCATTTATGCTGGAAGTAGAGCTACTATTGTGAAGATGGGGTTAGTATAAGACGTTCCTTAAACTTTCATTTTAACCTTACTTTTATCAGTCGATATTAGCATTTTATAAATCTGCGCGGGATCATTATTAACATGCGTTCTACTGACTAAGGCACGGGAAAAACCAGCAGTGATTTTTGCTGCAACGTTTCTTTCCACCCGCAGCTGAAACAGCTGCATTACTTTAGCTTTGGTATTTTGTTAATGTTTATGTACACGATAGTTTTGAGGACTTTCTTAAGCATGCAAGCTAATTTTACACTACGAGTAAATAACTAGCCTTCTTTCTTGTGCTTTGCCTTTTGTTCTCACAAAAATTTTTGTTTGACTAAGACTCGCCATTTGACTGACTTACTGAAACAACAGTCGTCATTATTACAGATTAATCTTTCAAGAGAAATAAAAAATGCCTTCTGGTTTATACATTTTGTCGATTAAGGTTACAGCTAAAAGACGCATGTGTCTAGTATGCTAGACGACGTGGAGCTTGCTTTGGAAGCAGAGACGCACGTACCCTCTGTGGTCACAGACACTCCGTTACAAGTTATATTTTGAAGTGTCAATAACACCGACTACAATAAATTCTGGTCGTTAACACAGAAGCATTGGTGCAAATAACCTTTGCAATCGACAACCAGCACAGCCGATAATGCTTCTTTGCTTAAAAAGATTCCAAATACAGAGTGCTGAACACGTAGAAACGTTCAGTATATGATGAACAACTTTGGTCAGCATCTTTAACTGAATGATCAGCAAAGTTTCCTCTTTCAATGTTATCATAAATATTTTTTGTGCCACGCGGCCAATAAAAACTGGTAGGCTTCTAGTAATAAAAGAAAATTTCAGAAATCAAGCACAGCATCACAAACAATTACATGCGAGAAAAGTCTGGCAAATATCAACATCTTAATGATATTTTTCATTACTGATGTGTTGATTTCAATGAGTTCAGCATGCTTTTTCTTTTCCATTTTTAGAAAAACAACAGAGAATTCACCAAACCTGAGGTGGCTATGGCCAATGAGTTCCAGTCTTGGCCAGGGGGGTGGGACGTTCTGAAACACCTTCCCTTTATTGAGGACGACGACAGCAATGGTAAGCAATTATATTATTTCAATTTTTGCAAGATCACTACATGCAATGGTTTAAGCATTTTATTCGTACGATAATGAAATTGCTGTAGTTAACAATTTCGACTGGAATATGAAGCGGCGCAACTGTGGTATGAAAATATAGTAGTGGAAAATATATGCATGACTGCTTGGTGGTTCATTTCCAGAAAGGCAGTGGAAAAGTGTTTCAGCAATGAGCAGAAAAACAACTCGTGACGCTAAAGGCAAGTGAATAAGCTTGTAGGTTTGTCATCGAAATTTTGTGTTTTTTTATAGTGTGTCGAGTTACCAAAAGATGCCTTGAATAAATGGACGTCTTTCGTATTATGCATCTGCAGAGTTTCTTAAGGTGTTTTGAGCGACGGAAACGGTCTCTCAGATTTTTCCAAAGGCCTCTCAAAATACAGACGAACCTTGCTGCGTAACCAGCATCAAAATTCACTCAGGCCTCGCTTTATGACTATCTCCGTATTCCGGTGAAATTACAGTATTTGCGATCCCTCAAAATATTTTGACAATCACCATGATCAAACTAAAGAAAAACTGTTCATGAAGGATGACGAAGGCATGCCCCGAAACACACTTTCTCGCCCAAAATCTTTGTGAAACAAGGAAATACCCGCATAAAGCAAACATGCATGAGCCAAAAAAGTATGAAACTGCAAAAAAGAATAGATTAAAATAAAAATTAAAAACGATTATCCGCAATTCTACGTAGTGAGTGAATTTTGCGTTGTAAAAAATCTGCCCATATCTTCTGCTTTGAGAAATCAACTTTTATGAATAGTGGCAGATTACATGTGTTGCCCGGAATGTGGACAAGAAGATCCTGATCTTCCGGACCTCATAAGAAAACGCAAGTTTGTCATATCGGGAAACACGTCATTGGATCAAGGTAAGTTGCTTGTACAGATGACGGTGATCAAGAAGACCAGCCAAAGTCATAGAACGCACATGATAGAGTGAAAAGCGTTTTCCTCGATGATGAATAACCACAAGAATGAAAGCTTTGTTTTTTAAACACGTTGACTACTAATATAAGTTGAAGAGAATCGCGAATAAAAATGCAGTTTTAAATGATTTGCTTCGATTTAAGAAGTATGAAAAACGTTCCTCATAACTATAACTACATGTCCGTTCAGTTTTTCAAAATAATTCAGTCTTTAGTGTCAACCTGACCCTGACATGCTCAAAGAGAAAACACTCATATGATTTGTTTACCTTAGAATGAAAAGGAAACAATCGTAATGCTAGAACTTCAGTAAGGGTGTAGTTTCAAAACAATTGAACACGTTCATCAAAACTTGCACCGCGTTCATCAACTTTTCTAATAACCAATGAACCAATGTTGCATCCTCAATTCCTATACTAAGAGTTTGGTGCAATTATTTTCAAACAATTATATTTGGTTAGACTGTTATAACAGTCTTACAAGTGCAGCAGACCGATGCAAAATATTGCAGATGCTACTTTTTTCCAACCGCTATGTTTCAGATGTCTTAAAACTTTTAAATGTTTGCAGACAAACGAAACGACGAAACGGCTTCACAAGAGACAGGCTACAGGTCTGCTAGCGTTTCCACTGTATCTTAATGCGACAAGCCAAGACACAACAGCTCTGACTGGTTCACTGCATCATGCAGCTGACAAAACTCTCAAAAATCGATAAAATTTTACGTTTGTGGACGTTGATATGATGCCGTCAACACTCGACATATAGCCATGGTCTGCAGTTCCCGGTGCTAAACGTGTGTGATATACATACAACACTATACGTTATGATGATTTCTCAGCAACCATTCGCAAATGATTTGGATTTTGTGCTTACTCAAGGTGTATATATTCCTTCCTTGTACATGTAACGTAGTCGCTGTAAAGTACAAACGCGTGTAATTCCTTGCTATCTGAAACGCGTTTAGTTATACGTGGTAAGAGTTGAAAAATGCGGGCAGTTTTTGAACAAGATGTGAGTGCTATCTTTCATAGAAGTGGCGTAGGGTGTTTAACGGATGAAAAATTGCAGGAAGTCAGCGACAGCGGTCGCTCAATCAAGGAAGAAGAGCCACATAGCAGCGGCTGCAGGTAAACGTCAACAACCTTTTGAACGTCCTTCATGCAGTACCAATCGCAGACTATTAATCATTTTCCGGTTAGTCAATTATTAAATTAGAATTCTCATACATTTGGTAAAGTTGTGTTGGTTCGTTAGAAAGTGCCCAGGATTTCGTCGCTGAGGAAATTTGCAATCTTAAAATTTCGCGTTTTTTCGTCTCCGAAATCTTCGCGTGCATTTTACCTGAGTTTGATCGAGCAGACATTCACAGTTCTATAAATGGCAATTGGATTGCATCATTTCGCACAAGAATGAGATAACGAGAGCTACCTTCGCTGTGCGGTATTATAGTGGTCAAATGAGCAATTACAAGTTGTTATTGTAATGGTAACTTTTGGAAAAAAGGAAGTTTGCAGAATGTCTACATAGGATTTAGCTTCGTAAATGTTCTGACTGATTGCCAAAGGTTGATTTGCAGGCAGCATTTTCCTTCCTCTTTTTTCTAAATTGCCATGGCATTGCCATGTCGCTAAAAGCGAAGAGCACAATTTTAAAGTTATGACAGCACAAAATGCTCGTGGCTTCGGCAAAAACAATATTGTACAGAGATAGACTTTCGTCAAAGCAGGTTTGGTGTCAAAATGCCGACAGAATGTATAGTACTATGACAGGGATCAACTGCTGCGAACAGCGGAACTAATTCAAGAATACAAAAATGTTTTTGTGACTGGCAGATCTCGCTGTAGATTCAGGAAAAATGATGTATTGCCCAGTCCAACAAATTCACCAAATCCACAAAACACGTTCTTGAATAAATCTGTGTGACTTTCCAACAAAACAAGCCAGCGTCAAGTTGTATCGAAAAATATTTTTCAGCTACGCAATGTCAAAATAGCTTATTTATCGTCCAGCTTCAACCAATGAGCTGTCATTCCTCAAATGCTAGCAGGGCAGCAACCAAGTGGAATAATTAAAACTGTTTTCTGGTCTTTTCTTTACTGAAACTTTGAAACCAATTTATATTAATTTGAGACTTATTTTGGATTTCGTAAATTTACTGAAAATATTTTGTTCTCCACAACGAAGTTTCATCTTGACATGGGAGGCAACCACGAAGCTTCATCTTGGCATGGGAGGCAACCACGAAAATCAACAATGGAAAAGTAGATAGAAAGGGGGAAATTGATTGAGAGTGAAAAAGTGAGAGAATTGCACAGAAATCCGTCAGTATTTCGTTAAAATAAACGCTCATGAGCCCCCTCGTTTTCAATAAGTATTTTCCGCTCCACTCAAACATCTTAGCTCAGAATGTAGAGTCGATTTTGCACTTGCTGGTCCAATGGAGGTGCCACGAAACGTGGATGATTGGAGGGGGTGAATTATTCACCGGCCTTGCTCTGAAAATTCGGAAGTATCCTCCGATTAGTTGCAGTCAAGCAAAACTAGTTGATTTTTGATCTAAGACCAGTCTTGATTTGTCAGTTTTGGTTGTTTCTTAACCTTTATTACGAAAGGAAAACGAATCATACTTTGCAAAGTATGATGGGCCTACACTTTTCAGCAGATAGTGCGATGCACTTTTAAGGTGCTCTTCTCAATGTTTGTTGGTTGAGCATCTTCAAGGTTTTCCATTTCTGATTCCTAGTCATACACCAGAGAAGCAAAACACCGCGACAGCGCTTTTGGAGTTATCATCATACCATTCCAGAAAACAGTAAAGCACGAGTACTTTAAACATGCATACATCATTGTTCCTCTAAGCTTGCCATGATAGATAGCCATCCTGTTGAGTTTGTGAAAAGTTCTTGTAGTTTCCCATTCGTCACTTCCTGAGGGCAGGGCATGCTGGTGCTGAAGCAACACACGGTCACGATAAGGAGATAACAGTTTTTAACGTAGACCACGATATCGGCACCGCAGAAGTATGCAATAGGAGATTCAGACTAAAGCATCGATTTTCGATTTGAAACAAAAATCATTGATCGCGAGAGAAATGCCCAATCAACTAAACAGAGACAAAGACTCCTAAACTATTTTAAACAGAACAAGATTGCATTTCAGCAACTGTTTCGGCGACAAGAGATTCCCAAACTCATTTTCAGATGTTCCGATATATCGGATAACAGCAACGATCAAATTCGTTTTAGGAATGGCAACAGCAAGAATGAAACTAGGTTTAAGAAGGCAAGGATCAAATTAATTTACCGTTAGTATAGCTGTGGGAACTTCACAATGTTCAAAATATGTACAGTGGTTTTCCAGAGGAAACATGAACAAAGAAAACAGGTTACCCAGAGCACTGTCTATCAAAGGAATCTTTTCCCAGCAAACAATCAGACACTAAGATCTTACAGAATTTGTATTTCACCTACTAGGAAGACATCATCTACTTGTCTTCAAACAGATTACCCAGAGCTAACATTTTTAACGTTTACGGTTTTTAATCTATGTATAGCAGAACATGTCTTCTCCAATGCGTTGATAAGAAATAATTGTTTTTTCAGAAGTGATCCACAGGTTTAGTGTGCATTTTAAGCCGAGAGATCGCAAAAACGTACAAGGCTATACTGTAAAAATAACATCCCACTAGCACACACATGAACCTACGTCTAATTTAACATTTTTTGTTAGTGAAAAGTCTTGTTGCCAATGAAAGCAATTTTAATTATGAGATGGCACACGAGCATATTTTTGATTAAAAGACAAGTATTTTCTTTTCATAACGAAATTAACTGAGTGGAGTTAAAGAAAGAGCTACTGAAATTAGGTTTTTGCAAAAGACGTTTGTTTGGCATTTCAGTCAAAAGAAATTCGAATTAGTAAATTTACCAAAAATCATATCGTGTTGCTTTGCAGACGATTTCGACTAATTTCTCAGCAGAAGCTGCAAAATATTGATTAGCGGTTATCGGGATCTGGATAAAGCTGTCATGTTGGCATAAATGTTGAAGTCTTTTGTGAACCAATTTATGAGCAGCTCATAATAAAGTGATATTTTTCAACCAATCACTGTTTTGCAAGCTTGATTGGCATAAGTGAGTTGGTAACTTTGGCATCCGCAAATTAATAAGAGGAGCGACAAAATTTTGTTTTACTGAACATTTGCACCGTGCTATTTTAAGTAACAATAGACCACTGCAGTCATTTCTTTAAATTTATGTCTCGTGAGTGGCATATATGAGAGTTTCTGTGATGATATAACCATGAAATGTAGATTGGCAAACAAAAAATAAACATTCGGAGGCAATGAAACGTTCAATTGTTTCGACGTGAATGGTTAATATAGGCTAACCAATAAACCAATGCGCTTGCGGATACACGTATAATTTTACTAACTTTTTTCATAATAAGGTTTTCATCATAAATTTTTGATCGATTTACGAAAGACTCCACTAACGCTTTGGAAAAACGCAAGACTTTGATGATTCATTGCATGCAATCACTTGCGTTGTCCTGAGCATTACAGTACTTAGTTCGAGGTCAAGTTACGTAAGAAACTGAAGCAAATAAAAAGTCAACACTTAAAGAACAAGTTATTTTAAGAAATTGTCAAATGTAGCGAGAGGCTTTGTGAAGACAAAATGTTGTGTTGTGCATCAAGGAAAAAAGCTCGTACCGAACGACACTCATTTCTCACACGAAGCGCACATTTGAAGATATTCGTGGTGTTTCTTTGTACTATAATTATTGCAGGTAAGATTTCAATCCAAGCGGTTTTTAATTATTATTACGTTTTTTTTCATCAAACCAACTTTGTGCATAAGAGTTTTTTGCTATTTTTTCAATAAAACGTATGAGAAATTGAGTTTGATTATCAGAACTTCGTTAATAGCGTTTAGCTTTTAAGCGTAATAACCACTTGACGCATTCTAAGTGATATTTGTTTACCATCAAATCATTATGAATTTTATCACACTTGTTATAAAAATGTCTCTTCACCGAAATCAAAATCAAAACGTAAATCTGACTGTTGATTATGCTGAATGTGATATATCAAGCATGTAACTGCTTCCACGTCCATGAGGTTTGTTTTCTTAAAAACAATATGTTTTGAATCACTCCTTGTTTGATGTCCATAAAAACTGTTGATATTTACGCAAAAAAATTATTACCAGCACCGATTTCGTTTACCTTTTGGTTTTGCTAACAATTTTCTAGAGAATCTTTTTAAAAATCAAAATTGTTTCCAAATTCATTATAACCTGTTGAGATGAGTTTCTTGCTGTAGCCGTTTCGCGAGCGGCAATCAACAAGTTGATAGTTGACCGGCAAATCAACAACAAGTTGATAGTTTAGAATATGATATATCTCGAAAAGCATAATGTGTCGTTGAACCAAAATTTGACGAGTCTTTGTGTTGTTGCAAGAATCTGAAAATTCAACTAAGTGGAGAAAAAATGTTTTTAGTAAATTGAAAAAAAGTTTAGATTACAATACTACGAATTTACTTTCACTCGATTTTGACCATCGAAGTGTTAAATTTTTGAATGGTTTCTTTTCTTTAATTAAATACTTAATACTACTACGAAGCATTCATGAGATAATAATCACTTAAAAGAATTTCACCTAGCTTTATAAAATGTATTTAACACGCCTACCTAAAAAATGCCACGTGTTGGATTTTTAACGCTCTTTGTATTGATAAAACTCAACAAGGACAGCAAACAATATGCTGATAAAACTTTGAGCGCAACTGCTGAATTTAGATTGTCAGAATTACAGTTCTTCAAAAAATGTGCTGATAGCCTAGGGCCTTATTGATGCATCTGGAAAAATCAACGTCTAAAAAAACTGAAAGTATTTGCAAAACTTCGTTTTACAAATGAAGAACTCAAAAATCACGCTTTCATGAAAATCATATTGGCCGTTTGCCATACACTGGTTTTCGTTGTAGTGAAAACTTCAATGAGTGAAACAACACAGGTTGATCAACGGAACTGCGCTAGATGCACAACAAGTTACGTTTCGAAAGCCTATATTTCAAAGATAGTTAAATACGCTTGTGCAAGCCAGGGTCTCCAAACATTTTTGTCAGAGGACTGCATAAGCTAAAACACAAAATTTCTAGGACCAGACATCTTACGAAATGTGATTTGTTCCGGGATATGTTACATTCGACCAAATCAGCCAATTTTTCGCAAATATATTATTTTTTCATTATTGACAACATGTCTTTTACCTGGTGAAATGGCTTCGCGCGCTGGATTTGGCCCATGGACCTAGTTTGCAGGCCCTGGTGTATGCGAATATCCTGGATAGCTAATCTGCGCAAGCACATTAACATGTCGACTGAATCAAACAGTTGAAAAATACAATTCAGTGTTCCTAACAACGATTTAAGAAAGCTAACTCTATGAATACGCACTAGTGGCGTACGCCCAAGTCCCAGATTAAGTTTTAGTGACGATTATTAAGTGACACTCCCACCAATTTGCGATTACCTTCTACTCTTACATATTTGAACTTGTTGAGGATTGCGTTGTTTTAGTGCTTTCATGTCAAAAAGCTTAAAACCAACGTGCTAAATCTTAGTGGTTTCAAAAAACACTCAATACCAACTACTCTAAGCTCACAAAATAAATTTTAGATAGGGGTATTTTCATTTCTAATATGAATTTATATTAAAAAAGAAAATGTTCACATAAGATGCCCGAAATTGTAATATAAACAATTTATTTTTTGTAAAAGACACGATCCACCAGGCAGCCAAGGTGTTAAACAAACTTTACAAAACCGTCTGATCACATGGACAAAGTGCGCGAAGCACACATAACCTAACGTGGAATACATTAATCTCTGCAGTGCGTTCAAAGCAGTGGGGTGCAGAGGGGTCGGGGCGGACAGGGCGACGGCCTCGGGCATCCAAATCAGGGGGCATTCAACCAGTGAAATTAAAAAAAATATATTTTATTAAAATGTTGTAGCTAGATGCTTTTTCGCATTGCGAGGCTACTAACACATAATGCATGGATCTGACAGAAACTTGCCTGAGGAGCATGCAAATCTATGTTAAGTAACCCGAGAGAGAGAGAGAGAGAGAGAGAGAGATGAAAGCACTGCCATCCTCATTGTAAGGCCTTACAACCTATCTCTCTTCCTCTTCTTGTAAGCTGGCCACTTTTTGCTAGTCTATTGTTAATCTGCTACTTCTAGTCTTCAAAATATTTTTTGATTCTTTCTATTGTTGAAATAGGGGGCGTGAAATGTGAGATGTCCGCAAGGGTGGTGCGAGTATGGCAAAGGCATTATTTTTATAATTCATAATTCATTATAATTTAACTATTGACGCCATAATCAAAATAAAGCGGACAGTGCAGAAAACGAAAAACGAGACCTCTTAAATTTGCTTGCTCAAAGTTGGATTTATGAGAACAGAACACTTTATTTTTCGATGCTGTCTTGTCAGATTGGTTTCATTTTTAGTGGCAAGGCGAATTGCTTCACAGGGCCATATCATGCGTGATGATTTGACTTTGGATTCGTTGCTTTCAATTGCTGAAAAAATGATCAAAATAATGCAGTACATTTTTCAGAAAGAACATCATCCGGAGCTGGTGAAATACTATTGGCGCCAAGTACGATATAGGTCAAAAAATTTATTGTTTTTTTTAGCAGAACGGAAGCGTTCTTTCTAAAATGTGCTTCACTTTTTTGGTTGCCAAAACTGACGTGCAAACCTCTGTGTCCTTACACGTTCGTTGTACAACCAGGGCTGCCAATAAATGTTTTGAAAAACCCCATATAGACTCATTAAAAAACCCTAGATGACAGAAAACCCCGGTTAGGTAGATACACAATACTACATAAATCTTTTTACTATCAAGGCATCAGTTAGTCACAAACAGTACTAATGGATATCCATTTTTGCTAATGAAATGTAAAAACAACTATTTTCCAGATAAGAAGTAAATATCACAATTTGCGTAAAACGAACAAGAACATGCAGGGTCCAAGTTATTTTAATTAAAAAATAAAATAGTTCTTTTTCATTTTATTTCCAGAATGCGTAACAGTTCCTACGTCACTGTAAAAAAACATTAAAATAACAAGTCTCAAGACATCTTAATCACAAACAAATTACAAGGATTTTCCTTTATTATCACTTCCAAAATCAGTGACAGGTTCACATTTTTGTATTGCTTTTCTTTGTATCTCTACTCGCTGTGCCGTTCAGACTATTTTTAGTTGTTTTTTTGGTTCCCAGGTGGTGTATGTCTGATTTTGTTGGTGATAGCCTTACAAATAGTCTACTTTTGGCACTGTCCGCTTTCAAAGAGGTAGCGGTTCTGTGCTCCATGCAATTTATCAGCAAACATGTTCTTTCTACACTTGCAGAAGAGTGTGGGAGAAGAGGTCATACTTGTCATAAAATATGATAACAAACAACATCAATCTTACGTATCTGAAATCCCCGCCACGGAGTAAAATGTAAAAAAAGCAGAAAGGCACTGAAAGTCCCGGATCTGGCAGAAAAACCCTAGGTTTGGCACCACTGTTTACAACGCTTACTTTCCTTACTATATTGTTGCGTAACGTGATACGAGTTTCGTTCAGTTGTGTTTTCTCTCAAATTCTCACTTGACGCGACGTTTTTGTGGCGTAATCCTTTTGCACGTGGAAAAGGTCTGGGCAGGTAGTTTTTGCTGTGCTTGTATTTCTCACGTTCTTCATTGCTAGAATTTGTTAGGAGATATAAAATCAAGCATTCGCCACGGGCATCATTAGACCTCTCCTCGCCTTCAAACGCAAATATAATTGAAAAAAGAGGGTAATTGACTTTTTATCTCTTTGAGCAGATTCCCTTACGAACGCAGGGGAAAGGAAGAAGAAGACATCTGTTGATCGTAAAAATTCGAAAAATATAAAAACAAATCCTTTCTTTCCTTCCACGAGACAACAACAGCGAAAGAAAAAACCTTTTCAATGCACCAGGGGAAAACCCAAATTTGTGAGAAGACACAAGTTCTGCGATGGGACGATTGACTGCTCAGACGGAAGTGACGAAATAGAGATAAATTGCACGAAAGCAAGCTGCAACAAATCGAAGGCTTCCATGACAAGGTAGAAGTCGTGTTTGGATTGCTTCTAGAATAGTTTTTAGTGTCAAGGTGTATTACGGTCACATTCCAAAAGTAACATACAGCAAACATCTATAGAGGAATTTAAATTTACGAAAAGTGCCATTGCTAAGATTGTTCGTTCGTCCCTTATAAAATGCCTAGCGAAGACGATCCTTCAAAATACTGATTGTTTCTGAGGTTGCAGTGTTGATTAAATCCTGCCTCATTTTCGTGGCATTTGTCTTTCACTTGTGCAGAGAAAATTATCACAAATTTACTGCATGGCGAATTTGTAATTTTTCATTGATTTTACACTAAGAATTAGAATGAAAAGGTGAGAATACGCGTATACTAGGGTCACATATTTCATGAATCGAAGTGACAGCACGCCGGCAGAGTTTTCATGAGTGGTAGAATTTCGCCTTCCCATTATTTTTCCCAGGATTCGTTGGTTTGCAAGTGACGTGTATTCCAAAAGAGAATTACTTCGTTTAATCGTAGGGCATTAGCGCGAAGAAATATCGGGAGGAACTTGCTGCAGAAACTTCTCGAAAAAACAGTTTCTTCCCGTCGTAGTCCATAGACCGACCCTTTTTAAGGCCCGCAGGAGCCACGATCGTGTCGGGCACATTTTTGGCCACAACTCGCCAGCCGCTGGAGCTAGAGAGCTGTTCAAACCCTCTAAAGATCCGAAAAGTCTTATTGCTTCGATAAGATTGGAAAGTTTTGGATTTTGTCTTTTTTGTGGATGGCGTAAAAATGGGAGAAGGTTTTCGCATTTTTGAATGACGTCATCGGGCTCTGGGTACCACCCAACGAGCCAATTGTTTGACTCAAGTTTTAATTGGAATCTAGGCTATAATCCGAGTCTTTAGAAATAAAAACTTGAGTCAAACAATAAATTTGAGTTTTTGGACGCATCGAATGTTCCCCGAGTCTTTGTCGCGGCTGCGATGTACAGGATCTGTGACGTTCGTATGACCTGAAGCCCAAGTTTGGCCCGCTGTGCAAAGAACAAGAAAGCAACGGCATTTCAAATAAGCTCATTAGTACAAAGAACAATGAAACGGTAGCCACGAAGCAGAGTTTTGCATGCACGCAAATAGCTTGGACTCCAGGCACAAAAGGGGGACACATAACCTCGCTCAGTTCGCTTTGTCTCGATTTCCCGTTCGAACGAAAGCGAACGTTCACGTGCAAAGCTTTTACATCGTGTCCACAGCCCTTCGTGAAGGTCCGTTCAATGTACTGTAGATTTGTGCAAAGAGGTAAAGACCAGATGAGACTGAACATTTAATGAAGAGCAATGCACAACAGTTGCAACAACGCGCCAAACGTCACATGCTTCCTACAGCATACATGTCAATCAACTACCTCACGTGGGTCGCCATATGTAGAGTCAGCTTTCGCTGCATCCATTGCAGGATTCAAATTCGTTTTAATTCACGCATTGTTGGTTTCAATGAAACTGGTTTCAGCCGGCTATGGACAGCGCGTTTTATCCAATAGATGTACTCAGAGTCTCAACGAGCTGATATTTTCCGGGGGAGCGCTCCAAGGTGAGTGCAACTTGTTTCACCTAACAACTAAACATGGGGGATATTGCCCAGTTGCCCCCTCTGGTTGCGGGGCTGGGCGAAAGTGTTATTTCGATTCATTGCAGACCTTCCACACTCTTTATTGTCGCTATCTCCTCTTCTATATAACCAGGCGTGTTATTAATGCAGGTGTTTCCTATCTTCAACCGATTTAATAGATGGATAACGCAAAATCAGTATGTTTCTTGGCATGTATTCATGTGCTGTATTGCCCTTCAGATGTAGCGTGTTTTCCGGATAGATTTGCGGGATTTTTTAAACTCCTGGTTTCTTTGTCTGCCAAACAATGATCATACCACAAAATAATGCAAGCTACTTAACGAAAACAAGATCAGCGTGTGAGAAATAAAGTCCATGCCAGTATTCCGCAATACTCATCAACTCGAAGCAGTGTTTGCCATACGACGGTTTAGAAGTTTAAACGTTTTATACGTTTGTAAAAACTGAATCTTTGAGATGTTGCGTAACTTAAAATTTATACTTTCAGACGGTAAAACACTTGTGTTTTCGTTTATGTCTTGAAAGTGAAATGAGTTGATTTTCCGGTTAATAGAATTAAATGAAAAGCATATGCAAGCGTATTGAAAGAAAAATAGAAGACACCAGAGCAGCATGTAAAACAATATCACACAAGAAGGCATGCTTAACGCTTTATACAAAATCTTCTTCATTTTGCATTTTGAAAAATGAATCGTCGAAAAACTAAACAAACTAATTGCTCAACTTATGAAGTGACTTGTATTTTCGCGTAGATTTTCAACGATACTGGTGAATCAATTTTTTGCGGTGTTTTTTGCTTTGCAGTTGCGACAATGCTTCCAACAATAAGAATTTGACATGTATGCTTCCGACAAAATTTATTTGCAACAAAGAAGTTCACTGCGTGGGAAAAACACCCTGCACAGAAGGTTGCTCGACGCATTTTGTGTGCCCGGATGGTCAGTGCATGAGGCGATCGACCGTGTGCAACGCAGACACTTGTGACGACTGCAAAGGCTTTAGCAGCTGGAGAAATGGACACGGGTGAGCCCAAAATCAAAACTGAAAAGCAGCAAAATTCCGAAACTACCTAAATATTTTAGGATTTCATACTGCATGAGGAGTTTTTGCCGATAAGTTGTCAGGTAGATTTAAACTTTTCTTCACAAAGGCACTGACTTCATTCGGCTTGGATTGACTGACCATCATCTTGTCATCAATCGACTCGGAATTCTTTGTGAAATGCTTGTATAGTTTTCATTGACTTAAGGATTCTAATCTGATAAAAACGTCTCGTTATTTTCAAAATCAAACATTCGAAACCAAGGCAAAATATTTTGCACTGCCAAAACATTTTCTTGACCTTCGGCCATGGTCAGGTTCGAACAACGTTTTGCACTAGAGTTTAAACCAGCAAATTTGTTACGCATTTTGTGTTTATACTAAAGCTGAAGCGAATGGCTGGCAAAAATATTTGGACGGATATTTGCACGTTTCATTGCAAAATAAGGTCTTTCGGGGAGACTGTTCTTGACAAAGACAAAGTTGATGCATTAATACAACATGGGGCAAATGTCCGTGGTTAATATGCTTTTACTCTGTTCAGTAACAAAAAATTCAAGGTCAATTTTAGAAAATGTTGTCTTCTTGGTCATTTTTGTTCCACGCAGTGATATTACTCTGTATTGGAAGAACTGTCATGCGGTTTTGCTTGCTGCTCGTCGTCAAAATGAGTTCCACAGCTGAAAGTGTGCAACGTCAAACCCAGCAATCTTTTCATCAACTTGTTTCCTTTTCCTGAAGATGGTGTGCTAAGAAACAGGACGAGTTGAAAAAAATTGCTTTCTGTTATCCAGCGTGAGCTCTGGCCAGTTGGCAACAAACGTTTTCAGCACCGAAATGAATTTTTTGTCCTTCGTTCACACGTACAACTATGACTATGATTACAGTTCATCTCCAGCGCATTTTATCGATTGTCTGTCCCAACAAAGCAAAGAGAGTTAAGTCATGCCACAAGGAAATAATTTTCTGTGGAAAAATTGGACATTTTTCTCTGCGCCAAATTTGCATTTCGCATCAAAACCTTCGTTTTTCGTGACAGGTTCAAGTGTTCCAGAAATGGTGGCAATTGTGTTTTACCGCAAATTCTTTTGTACGACGGGGTGAGAGACTGCGACGATGGAAGCGACCTGTGCTATGCCGAAGATGGTGGACCTCTTTCCAACTTTATGGGGTATTTCCACATATCAACGATTTTATTTTCCATGAATCAAAAATTTGAATAGTTGTCTCTTTCAAACCAACACAAAAACGCCTGTAGAGGTTCAAGTTTACATATATTTTTCATGGAGAGTTTCCAAATGTGCAACCAAGTGATTCGATTTCTATAAAAGAAAGACGATAATGGAACTAAGATATGCACAAATAACAAATTCGCCACAATGCCTTTTTTGAGCTGAAATTTAGTTCCCGTCTCACTACCCACAAAGTGAAATTGTGAGTAGTGAGATGGGAGCTAAATATCTTTTAATTCAAAACGGGTATTGCATTAACATTGCTCTTTCAAAACACGTTTGTAGAAGGATTTACTGTAAACATATGATCTAGCAAAATCTATTTTTTATCACACAAATTACACGTACAATCTTTCAGCTTGAAAACCATTATTTCTTTGAGGTGAAAAGCTGATTGACGGTCGTGTTCAGAAAGCGATACTTAGTTGCTGAATGAGGCTACAAAGTGGGTTTTTATTACTCATAGTCTCGTGAAAGCTGATCAAAGTCATCATCTGAAAGAAACGAACGACTTAGCTTCCCCCGGTATTTTGCAAAACGTCAATACGACTTATGACGATCCAGGAGCAAAGTTTCCTGAAGCGAAGCGCTAGCGAGGTTACACGCAGGTGCACAGGAAACAGTGATAAACAGCTCTGTTTGGAGAAAATGGTGTCTGGCAGACTAGGTCATTTATTTCTTTGCTATGATAAACAGCGCAGCAGAATTCTCTTTACTTACCTTTACAATGCAAACGATGTTGATAGTTGCAGGAACGGGTAAAACGTGACCAAAGTTAAGTAAAAACAACTGAAGCTACCCGTATGCTAAGAAACGAAAGAAACACTCGTGCAGTGACAAGCGAGTACTTTTACTTGTTACGTAAAAGAACAATATGCAATCATTTTGCCTACCGCCCCGAAAATATCAGCTGGTTGCAGCCCTGTTCATAACAAAAATGTGCCGCTTTTATGTGTTGCGTCTTTATTTTGGCTTTTGTTTAGACTTTAGAGGCCAAACATTATAAAAATGTGCGTTGTTGCGCTGAAGATACCGCATTCAGTTAAACACCAGTAGATTTACTTATTGTATGGATCTACATTTTTTAGTGACGTCAGAAATTCTCCATTTGCAAAGTTCAACAAGACGAGATGCTTTCATTGTCTTGATAAATCAATGATTGTTGCAACAACGAGCGTTTGTGATGGAATAATAGATTGTCCAGACATGACGGATGAATGCCTCTGCGATGCTGTCAGAACAGAAATTTGCAAGAAAATTCACTTTTACGAAAATGCGATACAAACGTGAGCATTTCTTACCGAATAAAAGTTGTCTTTATTTCATATCCCTTCCAGTGTAATCACATTTTACTTTGGGAGTGTAGAATTTATTTCCTAACAGAAATTTTCTTATTGTTGCACGAGTAGTTCAAGTAACAGTTGCAAGAGCGAACAGTTTTGCAAACCTTGTTGTGCACCAGATTTCTAGAATTAGAAAATAATTTCTTGCTCCATGACGTTCCTTATGTAGAATGCTCGTAGTAATCATGCAGCAGAAGATCTTGAGTGTGGGCCTGTACACCTCCGTGATTGGGCTGAACCTCCTTGTGCCGTTTGTTATGGCCAGCCCAAAGTGTTTGGGGAGCCAAAAAGTTTGGGGAGGACAAAATGTTTTTTAGGGCATAGCGACCGTATTTTGTTTGGAGTGCTGCTTCTCAAAGCATCAAATAACCAGATATGCTAAAAATGTGGGGTGTCCATGGTCTCCTGGCCTCCTCGGCTACGCCAATGAATGTCTGCAATCTATTTATCTGAACGACATCGGCAGATATCGAGTGAGTTCACCGTTAGCAGATCAGGAGCAGAACGTTCACTTCTAAAACTGCATTTTGTGTGCAAATCAAAGTACAAAATGATGCAATGGAGTCAACCAAGATGTCCAGTGAGGGGCCTTTTACAAGCATTAAAAATTTTGACAGGAACACGGCGCAAGGAAACAGTAAAGATAATCATGAACTTGCCATTAATCAGTTTTTTTTAAGGAAAAGTTTTGGTACCCGGTATGGACCTGTAGGAACTCGATTTTTTCTCTGATTTTCTCTGATTCTAAGGACCCGATTTTCAATTCTAGGGACCCAAATCGGATCCCTAAAACACCTTGAAAAACCCTGCATTAACGATGGCGAACCATTATTCCCAGTCAACAGCTTCGCGTCAGAAACTAAGTACTTTTTGTTTTATGAAATCATTCAGGAAGCGTTCAAGGTGCCACGTGGGCGATTTGATTTGTTCGGACGGAAGTTGCGTAAAAAGGAATAAAGTCTGTGATGGTATCGTCGATTGCAAAGATGCTTTTGATGAAAAGTAGGTTGGTTTTTAGAACATTTGCCTTCAGTCAGCGTAATTTATCTGCAAAAGTCGTTTTTATTCCAACTTGAATTTCTTGCTATGAAAAAGAATCTTCAAAGCAAATATCTAGGTCAGTGGTTTTCAACCATTTTGAGGGTCGCCAATAGATATTAATAGATATTTTATGTGCACAGCTGTATTACATTTGCTTCATTCGAGTTTTAGATGGGGTTCGTTGGGTCATAGCCGCGGTGCAAAAAAAGGTTGAAAACCACTGACCTAGGCAATATACGACGTTCACAGTGTATGGATTTCACATTCTTAGAAAGCAACTTCATCATTGTACTGTTTAGTGTAATTTAGTTAACCTAGCTTTCGTTGATTTAACTAAACATTTACACACCCTATTAAGGTGGCAAACAATAAAAAGTAGATATTTTCGTAATTTCATAAATTCGCAATAATTTGCATGAAAGGGTGCTTTAAGTCACCTTTATTTTGTATGCAAAAAGAATTGTTTTGTATTGAATACCTGCAGTCGTCTTTCAGTAAACAACTTACATATGTTCAGGCCCGTAAGGAGCTTGGGACACCAAGGGGGGGAGAGTTCTTTGAGAGGGGCCCAAATTTTTTAAACTACGTCCAGCACATTTTTCCAGGAGGCGAAGCCCCTCTCCCCTCGCAAAGGGTCTGCATAAGTAGATAAGTAATGACGCGAGAGTCCAGATGCTTAGGTAGTGCATTCATAAAACTTGTGCAAAGACTGTCAATGCCACGAAACATTGTTATCACGATGTTTCAACCGCATCTTTTGTTCGTACTCTTTCAAAGTTTATGATTTTTTGTTCACTATGAGTACGTTATCTCATTGAACTGCATTTGCTTTAAAATAAGAGCATTCGTTAACATTCAAAATAAAGCATTTAGGCAAGCTGCTTTGTTCTGAAAAACGAAGCAAGAACAGAAAGCGCATTTTCGCAAATGCTTCCTAAGCATGTGCAAAACAAAACATAAAGCAATGACTAGAACACAAAGTAATTGATCAGTGCTGACGAAATGTGACGCCATTCAAATTTAGCTTTTACGCAAGTTTGAAGTAAGCTCGTAATGAAGATAAATAAAGTTTTGAATATCACAGACACGAATTCTGCAGAGGAACTATTCCATGCAAAAACGCCACCATCGCAGGCAACCCTTGCAGGTAAGCTCAAATATGTAGAAAGTGGTCAACAGTATTCTCACTGA
>Ga0210059_1002573_pt1 | contig 28489 bp, 14 predicted proteins | sample Ectturendosymbi2_FD_188042 | JGI IMG/M metagenome (GOLD analysis project Ga0210059, IMG submission 188042) | Ecteinascidia turbinata endosymbiont from Florida, USA - Sample 2 (SPAdes) (version 2) | ecosystem: Host-associated > Tunicates > Ascidians > Unclassified | place: Key West, Florida...
TACCTCAAGAACGGCGTCCCACAGGGATCTGTCCTGGCGCCTCTTCTCTTCAACATCTATATCTCTGACCTTCCAACCACCGTCTCCAGAAAGTATGCATATGCTGACGACCTAGCAATCATGCATGCTGATGCAACAAATCTGCGAATAGCCACCCTAGCCCTGGTTTATTTAACCGCGGAGTACTGCGCGCTTGTTTGGTGCCGCAGTGCTCAGTCATACCCGCCTAATCGACCCCGCCATCAACGACGCTTTGCGAATTGTGACTGGATGCCTGCGTCCTACACCAGCGGACAACCTTCCAACCCTTGCAGGCATGCAACCTGCTGAGCTTCGTCGCATTGGAGCCACACTATCTCTAGCACGCCGTGCTAGGGAGCCTGGACATCTGCTTCACTTAGAGCTCACCCGCCCATCGAGTGCAAACGCACGGCGCCTAAAATCGAGACACCCATACCTGCCGCACAGCAACTCATCAGTTTATCTGACAACAACAACATACGTGCGGCGAAGCGGGCGGATTACCAATGGAATGCAGAGTGGACGGACAGCCCCACAAGACTCCGCATTTTCATCACCGATACCGGCACCCACCCCCAGGAATGACCCTCCCAAGAAGAGCCTGGCTCCGACTTAACCGCCTCCGCACCGGTGTGGGACGTTTCCGCTCCTGCTTGTTCAAATGGGGTATGGCCTCCTCGGCGGCCTGTGAGTGTGGCGAAGAAGAACAAACCGTCAACCATGCGGTTGGGGTTAAAACCCGCCCTTGAGCTTGATATTTTACAAAAACGTTATTACCTTCGCAAAGGAGATTAATTGTTTTCGCATACTTTTTGATTGTTAATATGTCGATTTAGTGCAAATACCACGGAACAAATTTGCATGCAAATTTCAAGGAAAATTGTAAAAGGGCTAAAAAAGTAATAATTAGGTTTTGGTGGGAATCTGGGTTATCGTCTGCGTCCAGAAACCATCTCACCACATTTTACAGACCTTTCGTCCACTACGCATGTTTAAGGTCGTGTTCCGCAATATTTCACTTTATCCGAAACCATTGTTTTTGTATTGTCTGCCAAGGGCGTGCGCAAGGAGGGTTGGGGTTAACCCCCACTTTCGTTTGATATGTTACAAATACTTTATTACCTGCCAAAAGGAGATTAATTGTTTCCGCATGCTTTTTGCTTAATTTGTCGACTTAATGCAAAAATTGTAGTTGTACATGCTCTGACATAGTGATGAGCGTGTTTTGCTACCCTGTTTTAACGCTCAGCCTGATATTTTTGCAGTTATGAACTGCTGTGTCGTAGCGTTGAGTGCATTTTCCTCCGATATCCTAAATTGGAGCGCTGATATTTTAGTTTATATTCAGTGCCAAGGGCGTACGCGAGGAAGGGGGGTGGATTAAAACCCCCCCTTGAGCTTGATATTTTACAAAAACTTTATTACCTGCTCAAAGGAGATTAATTGTTTTCGCATACTTTTGCTTGTTAATTTGTCGACTTAATGCAAATAACACAGTATGAATTTGCATGCAAATTTCAAGGAACATTTTTAATGGGCCAAAAAGTAATAATTAGGTTTCGGTAGGAATCTGGGTTATCGTCTGGGTACAAAAACCATCTCACCACTTTTTGCAGACCTTTCGTCCATTAGGCTATGCATGTTTAAGATTGTGTTCGGAGATAGTTCACTTTATCCGAAAAATTACATTTATTTTGTCTGCTAAGGCTGATCAGCGCAAGCGCTGACCACATTAGCTGCATTAGGCCTACCGATTTCTGCAGCATGATAGAACTGTTGCCCGAGCTCAAAAACAGCAGTTGTGTCTCAGCAGGAAAAAAGGAAAACAAAACGTTTGCTGGAGTTCTATAAATAACAACAAAATCGAAAGTTTTCTTGCGTACTTTATGCGCATTCTCAATTCTCGTGTAGTTTATCAAGATTCCATTTTTCAAACCGGGGTGTGCGCCAGCCAGTCCACCCGCACTTACTCTATGCTCGACTGCACGTATTCGACAAGACATTAGCGCAGCCTCATTTTCTGTTGTAAATTGCCCTGACGAATTGATGAGTGCGTTGTACTCCCCTGTTTTAACGCGCAGCCTGATATTTTTGCAGTTACGAACTGTTGTATCGTAGCGTTGGGTGTATTTTCCTCCGATAGCCTAATAGTTTATCTTCAGTGCAGTGACACATAAGAGAGTGGATGTATAGAAAAATGTGCATATTATGTCAAAATACTTCGCCAAAACGTTGGTTTGGAAACAGGACTATGACGTCAAATTGTGACGTCACAATCTGCGCACACCAAATACAAATGACTACCCTATGCCACTGAACGAATCCCCCCATGAAAATTTTCTGCGTACGCCACTGGCTAACTAATATGCTCAACGCTGTTGTCCATTTGCAATTAGAAGTTCGCAAAAGTAGTCAGAATTTATTTAAACATCCCACAAATAAAAATCATCATAATTACCTTCAGAACCACATCAAATCCATTTCAGCATGAAGTTCGTCAAACCATCAATGATTTCCTAAACATCAGATCTGTTATCGCTACTCTGAAAGCATGCGCAGTTGCATGCACAGTGAATGCTGGATTCCCGTCCATTGTGACGCAACTATAGAATGCGAACGATGTGGGAAAGTTCGCAACCCTGGCTATCTGAAAGCATTGTGACGCAACCGTGACTTAAACCACATGCGGGCACTGGTTGCTGGAGCAGCGTTCCCACTTTTGGGGAATTTGTCCCTAGACTGGGAATTTCCACATCTTTTGCGGAAAATCTGGGAATTGAATCCAGGTGTTTTTTTGGATAAAACTGGGAAAATTTGTGGTCATATGTTTCTATCTGATTTGAAAACCTGGTTGCGATTTACTGTCATTTACAGGAAAAACAATCAGTGCACAAGTGCATGAAAGTTATGCATTACTATATATCTTCCTTATTACAGAAACAGTTTTTGAGGTGTGATTTACGAAACAATCACACAAGCGTAGCTAAATCATTTAGCTATGCTTGTTGTGTGATTGTTTCGTTCTATTTTTCAAGAGTTCCTAGGTCATTTATGTAGTATTTGTGCAAAGGAGCACATTATGCTGAAGTTCAAGGTAGATAAATGTAATATACTGAATTTTGCACTATCTAGGGAATTTTTATGAGATTTTGAGAATTTTAAGCTCAACTTTAGGGAATTTCTAGAAACCAATTGTGGGAACCCTGTGCTGGAGACACAACCGACGATTTGAAACGTCACCAAGGTTCGCAATTGCTCTGTTTGCAAACCTTGGTGATCTTGATCAAATTTTGCAACTGGGTATCAGCGGCTGGCATTCGACATTTTGTAAATCGTAATTACTAGCATCTGCTGACATTTGTCATTTCGTAATTGTTACATGACATTCCAACCTCAATTTACGCCCTCAAAATGCTGCGCCCAGGGACAGACGTCTCCCCTTCCCCCCTGGCTACGCCACTGTGTTCAAGACAGAATCATAAGTTTGCTTCAAGTTATGCCCACAGCCAAATATACTAAAGTCGAACCAAGCTACAAAAACTGTCATATTGACATATACTTCAAAACAAAAACCGCAGTTACACATGCAGCGAAATGTTGAACCCAGTGACATATTTTTACAATCATTCAATTCAGTCATACGCAACTTTACCGGTAGCTATAGCCAATGCTTCGAAGCCACAACTGCTTTAAATTTTCCGCTGATGCTGAGTTTTTACTGAACTAATGTGGAACCTCTCGATCAGGTCAAAAGCAACCTGAGCTAAATCTTTTCTGATGCTGCTACCTTACTGCAAACAAATCATTCAAAATCAGCGCAAAATAGTGAGAAGAGCAGCTACAGTACTATCAACGTGTGCGGGTGGAAGAGCTCTTGCGAACTTTTTCCTTTGGACACCACTAACCCCAAAGTAGCGAAAGCGTAAAATGGTGATAGCTCGCTACTGCATCCGTTATTTTTTCAAAAGAGCGGCGCTCCCGCTGACGCTGCTGGAAAATTAGCTTGTTAATGCCCAGCTCTGTTTATTTGTGATGATTAGACATGTTTTGTGGCTGTAAATGACAACTGTTTCGAGTCTTAACGTTTTCATCAATGATTTCCGGCGAGTAAAAATCTGTCTTGTCCAGCAATGAGCGTCCGACGTTGCGTAGTCCCAGTGTTTCAACTTTCATCTGATGTTAATTGCCACCATATCCTACAGTAAATTTGAAATTATTCACCTGCAATGGGATGGGTCAGCAGCAAAATCTAACAAGCTTAGTGCAAGTTGTGTGCAAAAATGCTGCCACAGTTGCATTTCGTAGCGTTCAATGACATACAATCCAAACATGTTTCAAACGTGTTGAGAGCTTAAGGTTTGCGTTTTTCAACTGCATACATCAATTAGTCGCTCAAGAATTGGACGACAACAGAATGCACGTCTTATATATGCGGAAATTTTGTATAAGGCATACTTCAAAATTTGGTGTTTTAGAGCAGAATTGCCACTCGGCTTCGATTGAACGTGTGTTAGTGTACATCAGAAGCGTGCAAATAGGCTATAAGAAACGCAATCGTAAAGGTGGCCACGATGAATTCTTGCTCGACTACAATACTGGCTGCAAAAAGCATACTGCAGATCGTGCACTTGGCATCGAGATTTTCACAAACGCTTTTGCAGGAAACTTTTACGAGTAAATGATGGTCGTGTTCCAAAGTGGAGTATATCAAACCGACAACAGGGGCGTAACAAGGGGGGCACAATGCCCCGGGCGCCGAAAAGTCGTAACAATGTCACAAGTAGGCTTTTTTCAGTACAGCACATTTGCTTCCGAAAGATCAAGTTCGAACATGGTGGCGCCAAACTTGCTTCTTGCCCCGGGAATCATCTAACCTCCTTACGCCCCTGACCGACAATAAAAACTTCAGAAAAAAGTGAAGCAGAACAGAGCAGTAGAAAAGCAAACAATATTTTTCAACACGCAGATGATAACCTGGAACTACTTGGTCTTGATCTACTTTTACTATTCAATCACAAATAAAAGTCAGAGCTTTTTGTTGGATCGCATGCAATGCGACAGATTTATTTAACGACAGTTGGTGTCAGGCCAAAACCTGAATAATGCTTTTCATCAGGGTGTTTGAGGTGAACACCCTTGCCCAAGAAGCGCTACAGAGATTCACTCAGTGGCCGCAGATCGAACACCCAACATTCCAACTGAGAGGCGGCCACTTTACCACTGAGCTAACCGCCACCCCAGTCAGCTTTTGCGAACCACCAGAATAGAATACGAATCATAGTAGCATCATCCCTTCACAACTTAAATTCACATTTACTGTCTTGGTGCTACAGTTGATTGAAAACTCAATTTACCAAATAAACTTACGAAGTATGTTCAGCATAACAATTTCTGTTCAAAACTTCATGAAACAGAATATAACGATGTGATGTTACCAACTTGTAGTTTCACTTCCAAAGACCTAGGGTCTTTTGGGTGCTTATGACAGTCAATAATCCCATGCAGTTTTTCACCTTTTTGAACCTTAATGGGCTTGGGAAGAAAAAAGACCGTCTGTTTCCAATGAGTTTGAGCATGCCAAGGTGCAGTGCTGAACGAAACTGTTTTCTGTAGCCCATGCTGAAAATGCACATCAAAATAACCAACAACAGCTGATATTTCACCATTTTTCAATACACTGAATACAAAATTAGCTTTGTAATTAAGCTTTTTTGCAGATATTGTCAATACAGAAAAACTCAGCACAGAGACAGCATCAGACATCACAAATGATGGATCAACTGCATGAACAGATGCTTCCTGTAAAGCAATCTGTTTGACACAGTTCATTCGAAAACCATAAACATTATCCCAAAATTGAACCTGTTTCAAATAAAGGTTATCATCATGGATAGCAACCAATGATATCTCACAACTATCAGGAAGGACAATACCGTCTTCAGCAAGCCATTTTTCTGAAGCAAATAAAACTGAATCCAACATTGACTCATACAAAAGGAAATAACCCATCCACTCTGACACTATAACATCTACTTTGGAAACAGGTAAGGAAACCTCCTCCACAAACCCTTTTATGACTGTAATTTTATCATTCATTTTATTTTCATGCACTATATCCATAGCATGATAAGCAACTTCTGACATGTCAACAGCATACACTTGTTTTGCCCCTGCTTGGACAGCAAACATAGATAAAATACCTGTTCCACAACCAACATCTAACACAACTTTATTTTTGAAAACATCAGCATTGGAAAGAATAGCATCACGATAAGCACATGTTCTCACTTGATCTTGAAGCATTTCAGCATGAATGTCATGATGAGAATATGAACCAAAGTAACCTGAATCCTCATAGTTCTCTTCTTCTACATTTTGCTGCATTCTGCATGCAGAAACAGGTCTATATATTTCACCTGTTAAAATGCAATCCTTCATAAATGATGTCATATCACTGATCTTTGAGCACGCATCTTTCAACTTTGATTCCAAAACTTTGTTTTTTTCTTGCAGACTACTGATCTGCTTTCTTAATTTAGTTATATCACTATCATCATTTACTTCATTACCACCAGCTTTGTATTCACAACTCGGTTCAAAACTTTCTGAGTATAATACATGTTCCACTTCATCATCATCATCTTCATCATCAACCATGAACTGCAACAAAGGATCATCTTGAATTACTGGTTTTAGGTATATTTCATCATCCCATGTAGATCTGAACTCTTGCAAAACTTCAATTGTTGGAGGTTTGCAACCAAAAAATTTTGTCCGCAGATAATTAATCAGTTTAACATACCCAAAAAAGTTGAGTTGAAGATCACATCGAACTATTTTCCATATGTCAAAATTCACAGTGCTTTTCAAGTGGCAGTAGTAGTCCTCAGGAGATGAAAACAAATCACCAGTAAAAATGCACTTGACAACAAAGTGATTGCAATTTTCTACATCAACATAGTGTTCCTCTTGATCCTCCCATTCACTATTACCATCAGTTTCACAATCATCACTTGAAGACATGTTTAGCTTAAGCAAATGTTGTGAACAATGGGTCTATACTGGGTGAAGAACAGCTACCTAAATACAAAACAAATTTGAGAAATTCCTTATTTTAATCACAGCATCTGCTACAAGGACATAAACAACAATTTTATCGAACCTTTGAAAAAAAAACACTTATTAACGTTTGCACAGCCAAGGTATAACAGTGCATCAGTCAAATGCGTTGAGCATTATTATTGCTCTCAACAGATGCTCCACTGTTTGAAAAATTTGCGTATGTTCTGGATATTTTGATTCGGATTATGAAACGAACTGTTAATTACAAAGGAGAAATATGGTAAACCTTCGTAAATACAGATTCGATTTGACAGATGATTTTATCTGGTTTAGGTGAAGATCCAGATTTACTGAAGATGGTTGTTGCTAGCCTGACGTCATCGAAGTACTGAGATATCGGTGAACATTACTAAAATTGAACACATTGACGACCCAACAGCAGACTTCCGCAGAAGCAAAATGTGATGTACAGTATTTACAATGTTCTGATAGATCAGGCTAGTAACTGCCATATCTAGGTAGTTATTAACAATCTTATATGTTCATAATTTTAGATTACTTGGCTGCGACTAAATCTGAGGTTTTGGACTGACGCAGATATTTCTGCAACTGGTCCATAAGCAGTCACTCTATCCTGAAGGTAATGCCCTCCAGACATCTTACCGAGTACAATACACTCAGGGATAATGCTCTACACACACACACTCACTGATTAAGAGACTGAAACTGTGGTGCGGCAGGATGCCTGAGCATTACATTCAACACAATATGCTATAGCCATGTGTGATGTAATAATCGTCTCTACGATTAGTCAAATGTTGCACACAGTTGCAACTGTTGTTATGATAATTCTATATGCTCTCAGTGATCGTAAGCACATGCTTGTTTTGAGTCTGAAAGCTGCCAAATCTTTCCTAGAGATCACTCAGTGAACAGAACAGTGTGGAAAGTGCAGAAAAATCCAGATTACGAGATGTGAAAAGATAAGATTTTAACCGGTATGGGTGAAGATCCAGATTAAAAAATCTGGATGAACAAAATATTATTGTTTTCATCCAGATTTTATCAGGTATTGGTGAAGATCCAGATTAAAAAATCTGGATAAACCAAATATTTTTGTAAAGAAAAACATTAGAAATCATTCATACCACCAGATTTATCTGATTTTGGCGAAGATCCAGATTAACCAAGGTTTACTGTAGCTCAACACCTTAAGAAGAATCTTAACACTTTTAGAGCCGCCTGTTTTCGGCGATTTTCGCAAAAAACAGCAGTTTTCGGTTACCTTACCAACGCCCTAGCTCCTCCGCCCATTGCGCTAGAGAGCTGTTCAGCAGCTCAAACGGATCGGCCAGTCTGGTAGATTGCACTCGAAAAAAATTTTTTGCTTGGGGGTTGCGGTTTTTTTGTGAGTGACGTCATAAGTGGAGGACTTTTAGGCCACTTTGGCCCACTTTGCCTGGCCCTGGGCACCAAGCATTAGGTGGTAGTATTTCGCTGAAGTTTTTACTGGAAATTAGGCTACAATCCGAGTCTTTTGATACTTTGCATGACCTGCTGGGGTTTCGGGTTCATAAGTTGTGATGTAAGTTAGTAAAAATATTTGACTAATTAGCTAATTAATTAATTTGTTTATTTTAAATCATAAGTTTTGAAGCAGAAACGCTAGAAAGTGGATCAAAGGCTCAAAAGACTCGGACTCGAGCCTAGTTTCCAATGGAAACTTCAGCGAAACACTTTGGCCTAGCGGTTGGGCCCTAGGCCAGGTAACATGAGCCAAAATGACCCTAAAACTACTTCACTTATGACGTCAGTCACAAAAAATCCGCACCCCCCAACAAAAAAATTTTTTCGAGTGCAATCTACTAGACTGGCCGATCCGTTTGAGCTCTTAAACAGCTCTCTACCGCAATCGGTGGAGGAGCTAGGGCGTTGGTAAGGCAACCGAAAACTGCTGTTTTTTAGGCCGAAATCCAAGTACGAATATACCGTAGACCGGCTCTCAAGGAGTTAAGAACTTTACATACATTATGTGGGTTTGAGCTACACTCAAACAAAAAACGTTGCTGTACAACTTCACTAGATAGATACATATACTTAGGAGTTTCCACTTAGCAAAACTGAACTATACAGCATGCACCAGACCAAATTCCACAGTAAGCCCACCCAGCAGTGCAACTAGAAATAATCAAAGAGCTGGGCAACAAATCAAGATATACCGGTCAGACATCGGGCGATTACATCACACAACTGTAATTGATTACGATTACTTGCCATACGCTCGATTATGATTACGAATAAACAAAATCACAATGATTACGAATAAACAAAATCACAGCACTCAGGCTCCTTGGGCTTGGCCTGAGTCTTTGATTACGATATATATTGTAAAGCATGAGCTTGCTTGATTTGTATATTTGTGCCACCACCTACTTTACTAAGGTTGTTTACTCCAGTTCTTTTCATTGGGCCTTGGCACTGTTCATATGTTTTCGTTTAATGCTTGGCCTGGCCTTTCGCGTTCATGCTGCAGGCCACATGTATCAAAAAATATCGTTCGTAGTAAGCGTTCTCTCAAATTTGTTCACTCGTGCTTTACCTGGGCTCCTTTTAGAGCATCCTTTTAGAGTTCAAGCTGCCTTCTGCAATTGAGTATTTTTTAAGATATAATTCATATCAGGTTGAGAGTTTTTGGAAACAATGGATTTGCACATAACATTGGATTTGAATTGCAATCTAATGGACAGTTCCCACTCAATAATAATTTTAAACAAACGACAAATTGGCCAGTAACTCAGGCTATTGTGAATGAGCCTAGTACGCAGAGGAATAACCAGCATTATCACTGCTCTGTGACGTGACTTCCGTAACAATGGATGAGTTTCCATGATAACTTCTCATTGTTTGTTACATAGCAAATGTCACAGAAGAACAATAGTGCCAGCCAGAAAAGCAAGAGATTTCAGTGACGCAAGCCTAGAACCTTGCATTCAGTGTTAGTCATTACAAATCACATGATGAGCCTGAGTGACGCTGTTGATCTGGAGTCGCCCCTGATGTAGGGTAAAGATTTCCAAGTTTCATTGCGAAAGTAATCGTTGATTACGATTAAATTCACAACCTATTTGAATACGATTACATTTCATTTTTGGTCAGTTCAATCGATTATGATTACTCAAAAACTGTAATTGATTGTAATCGATTACAATTGACAATTACCCCATGTCTGATACTGGTAATGCAGTAGAGAATAGGCATGTTCATTGCACTATAGTGCATCCTTCAGAACTGGATCAAAATTAACACCTTCTGGTTTTGATTGCACACATGCTTAGTTCAGAAGCAGCTGTCAATTGGCAATTCACTAATATGCTTTTATGATTGTCATTCAGCAGTATTTGCATTTCTTGTTAAAAAGACTAGGCATGCTGACTAAACTCCATTTGTTGTGTCTTGACCTCATACATAATCCCTGTACAGCCACCAGCCCAAGTTATTGTCATGTTTAAGACAAAATGTAACGCTTCTAGAATTTGCCATCTCAAGAATGAAATGCATGACAAGTGAAAAATGAAGCAGAGACAAAACATGTTTTCCCCAAAACAGTGTCAATGACTATTGACGGTCAATACCTTTCTTCCAAGTGGACCAAGCAATCTATACTTTGTTCACTTTTTGGATAATTGGCAATGTTGGTAGAGATTGACATTTATGTTTTTTTTCGGGCCGATACCGATATATGGGCCATTCATGGACCGACAGTCGATACTGAAAATTCCCAAAAATTTTAAATCTTCCTTTCTGCTTCATTATCAAAAATATAATGTATTCCATGCCTTACCTTTTTTTGAAAAACTTCAAAAATCAGGATTTATGAGCTAAATTTTTTCAAATCACAGCAATTTCAATATTTGCTATGATTTTTAATTAATCTGATTAATGATGATGCTTTTGTTTTGGCTACAACAGCCGATGCGTGTTTCATGGTTCATCTTGTCTGCTTGTTTATGAAAATGCACCTGCTAGCGTTACTGCAAGATAACTCTCTTGACTTGGTTTGTTGTGCTTTCTTGTGCAGGTTGTCTGGATGTGTGTGGAATGTAACAGCGTTTTGTCAACACCTGAGGCTGATAAAATCGGCCATTTTGGCCAATACCAATATATCGGTGAAACCCAAATATCGGCCAGGCTGATGTATCAGTCTAGTTCTAAATGTTGGTATTCCAGATGCTTTTCAAAATCTACTGTATCACCACCCACTAGTCAGCCTGCATGGCATGTGTCACATCTCTTTTGCACTGAAAAGCAATCATATTTGTCATGTGTGGCTAACGTTCCATGCAGACAACAGCTGAATATTAGTGTCATCCATGATAGCTTGTCAAAACTACCACATTTTCCAGATTGGAAGATGTGCACAGAAAACAACAGATTATCACAAATAACATACTTCAACCAACACTTTTCTTACCTATTGGTCAGGTCAAAACAAATTTGCTGATTACCAGGTAGTCGGTCTGTCACATTTGCCACATGTTTTAAATTTATGGGAACATCAAGGGCAGCTTTACCTGTAGAGATCGACCGATATCGGCCTGGCCGATATATTGGTCAATAAATGGGTTTTACCGATATATGGGTAACGGCCGATATTATCGGCCTCAATAAGAGTTAAAAAAACGCTTTTATATTCCTCACGCATCCAGACAAGTTGTGCAAGAAAGCACAACGAAGCAAGTCAAGACAATTATCTTACAACAACGCTAGCAGATGCGGTTTCATAAACAAACATACAAGATTACCATGAAGCATGCGTCGGCCATCACAACCTAAACAAAAGCATCATTACAAAGTTTCGCAATGCTTGAAGCCACCATGTGCAGGTGTTGTGAACAAATAAACTCCCGTTGTACTTCTGGAAGTTTTGGCAGCACGAAAAGTTTGACTGGTACTTAAGGTGCAGCAGTCCAATCGAAGACCTAGTTTAGCGCAGATTAATTTCAAAAAGCTTGCATGAAAAATGAATTGCATTCTGTTAACACGTTGAGAGCCGGTCTACGGTATATTCGTACTTGGATTTTGGCCATGTAGCGGTTGGCGCCCAGGGCCAAGGTGGCCTAAAAGTCCTCCACTTATGACGTTACTCACAAAAAACCCGCACCCCCCAGGCAAAAATTTTTTTTCGAGTGCAATCTACTAGACTGGCCGATCCGTCTGAGCCGTTGAACAGATCTCTAGCGCAATTGGCAGAGAAGCTAGGGCATTGGTAAGGCAACCGAAAACTGCTGTTTTTTTGTGAAATTCACCAAAACCAGCCAGACGCCAAAGTGTTAACGACTGCACGAGCCAATAAATGGGCAGTTACTTTTTTGGTTATAACTCGCCAGCCGCTATAGCTAGAGAGTTGCTCAAACCCTCTACGGATGCAGCAAGTCTTCTTGGTTCGAATAAAAAAAATTTTTTGATTTGGGTGAGGGGTTCGCCTGGGAGGGGCTCGCAAAGTAGGGGTGTTTTTGTTTTTTTTACCAACTTTGACGGGCCCTGGACGCCAATCCAATTGGCCAAAATTTTGGCTGAAACTTTTTTTGGAAACTAGATGATCTCCCGCATTGATAGAGCCTTTGCTTGACCTTCTAGCATGTCTGGAACCAAAGTTATGGCCCAAAAAAAAACATTTTATATCCCAAAATCAGAAAATGCATGAGTCTCCCACTGGCAGCTTCTGTAGCTCACGATAAACCGCGATAACTCCCCGCTAGAATATGCTAGCAAGCAATACGAGCCCTCGAAAGACTTTAAGTCTTCTAGTTTGCACTGAAAAAAAAAACATTTTAGATTTGGGGACGGGATTTTTGGTGGGTGGGGTTAGAAAAAGGGTAGGTTTGGCTTTTTATTGGTTGTTTCATTATGATGTCATCACCTCCACAAAGGGCCAAAATTCTGACTCAAAATTTGGTTGTATTTGAGGCTGGAATATGAAGCTTTAAAGGCCTAGATCAACTTCCTAGCGCTTCTGGTGCCTAAGTTAGGGCTAAAAGACCCCAAATCGTTGAGGACATGGCTGAGTAATTTCAGGGAATCTTCATAATTAAAATCCGGAAGTTGGGCCATGACTTTTGAACCAGAAATGCTAGAAAGTCCATCAAACCCTCTAACGACTCGTATTGAAGCCTAGAATCCAAAAAAAAAAAAAACTTCGAGTCATCAAATCTGATTGATGGTTTGACTCCCCGGAAGTGACATCATTATCCAAATGTAAACAAATATGCACAAACATCCTCTCAATATGCAAACATTAACAGAAAACCCGAGATCTCCAGCTGAAAATTTTTTTTCCAGTCTTAACTACTAGTCTTCATGAATCTTTAAAGGGTTTGAACAGCTCTCTAGCCTATTCTAACAGCGAGTTATGGCCATATCCAAAAGGGGTGTTATTCCACCCTGGTTACCTTTTTCAGGGGTAGGATTTTTGACTACTCTTTGGTTTTTGTGGCATAATTTTTCATCCATATATGCTAGAAAGCCAATTAAGGGCTCTAAAAAGTCGTAAGATAGCCTAGTTTCGTGAAAATCCTTTGGCCAAAATGTGGGCCCATTCGATGGGCGTCCAGGGCCGGGTAAAGTAGGCCATAAAAAATGAAAAGATCTTTAATCTTGCTAAGTTTCATCAAAATCCAAGAGGGTGGGTTAACTGGCCTGGATCAACTGACATGGAATGATCCTTTGAATACGAGCTCAGGATGCCTACCAAGTAGGCAAAATATATATTCTGCAAGAACTTAGTATCTGATTATATTTGCTGAGAAAGGATTCCGTTTGATAGGCAAAAGCTAATTAACACTTTTGAAATGTCAGAGCTTATTAACCCTTTAAATCATTCATGGACCCCTTAAATTGCCTTCATGGACCCAGGTTAGGAACCCATGAGCTAGAGTGTATATTTCACAATTCTTGAAAAATGCTCACATTAACATAGAAATTAATTGATACCATTAAACACTTTATGTGTTGCACATAAACTAGGCTGCTACTATTCAAACATGAATGTCACAGAACTGAACTGTCCACATTTAATAGTCAAGTGACATCTTGTGAAAAGCGAGCTAAAATTTAAGCATACTGTTGCAACATTAGCTGATATATGATTATAACGACAGCACAGAATGGTGAAGTTACTTTGGTTTCTTTATTCTGCTACTTTCTACAGTTGGAAAAAAGTTAACTATCTGGCACAGATTTATTAGCACAATAATTAATGTTTTGATAAAATACATGACCCACCCTTTGTTTCTTGAACTTTTAAACATGCAGACCTACTTGCTGTATAAAAATGTGGTGCAATTGCCATAATGCGGCAGTAAATCTATTGTTGGTCAATATTTAGCTGAACACCATATCAGAAAATAGTGTTAAAAACATGCACCCTACTTGTTACCATGCATTGACAAAGAATATATGCACAAAACCCGTTGGAGTGAATATTTACAAAGCACACTCAAAGAAAATTCACCTTACTACCATTTATGAAATGCAAAAAATTATCCAACTAAAAGATATATACAATCTTGCAGTGAGCAAATCCATGCACAAATATACTACCTCGCAGTTACCTGCTACGTCCAACAATTATTTTAAACTCATTACAGATGTTATTTCATATAACACAAGACAAATTAAAACTGTACAATTTACTTTACCAAAAGCACATTCAAACTTAGGTGCAAAATGATAAAATATAGTGCAATAGAAAACTGGTCAAAAATTCCTCCGGAGATAAAAAATAAAACTTGTTTGGCACTTTTTCTGGTGGAGTATAAGAAATATGTACTACTCCGCTACTAGAACCATATTTAATGTTTAAAGCAAGTGGATTGATTTAATTATGTATCGCTATTACAGTGGAAAGTGTCAAATCATGAAGTATCTATGTTATGTATTACATCGTCAGGCTTTTATTGCATTCACAGAAACTGAGGTCTCATCAAAGCAGTGTATGAAGTGGTGGGATGCTTACAAAACAAATGCATTTCTGTTCCCACGCATGTATTGACAAGCTAAAGCTCGGCAAAGCATGATTGCGCGACTGGTTCTCAACCTGCTTAAATCTCGTGGCACTTTGCGATGTTGCAGTGGTCTATAGGTTTTGACGCATTTCCTCTTTGGCATTCATGAATGTTTTTTAATGTATAAACACAGTAAATGTTTAACATGACAAATTAAAACTGTTTTCTTCTGGTGGCTTGTCCTTGCCTGCAACGCACTTTACTTCAATTTACCATATAACCGCTTTGCACATATTACATTTTATACCCAGAGTAAAAGACTTCTACTAACTATTATACACTGTTCCCTTCACGCTGAAAGCAGCTTCATCCTTGGGAGGTCTGCAGCCTAGATGACCCTCGGTCCTTCGCATCCTCCAACTCCCTCTTGCATTCTGTACATCGATGTACTTAGAAGTCATTGCAGTTGTTCATTATATTAATCACGATGGCGTCATTCATGCATGTGTCTTAAAAGCTTGTATTTCATCTAAGTACAGTAAATGCATTAGCACCATCAAGCATATACTCTATACTACCGTAATGTATATATCCTCGTCTTCTTTTGTGTATTTGTTTTTTTCTCTTTACTGCGATGCATGTTTACAGTCTAGCGTTTTGTGTGTGGGAGTGAAGACATTACACAATACAATGCAATTGCACAAGATACCCTACGACAGTGTTTTTCAACCAAGGTTCTGCAGAACCTCAGGATTCTGCAAGTGGCTGCCAGGATTCCACTGAAACAGACCCTAATTACCTGCGACGAAATTTGTAACCACAGTTCTATATGGTTATAGCAATGCCACTGTTTCACAGGTTTATTGCAGAAAGTAGGATAGGCACTTGCAGGCCTGAAACTAGATTAGGATACTAGGGGGATGAAGAGATTTCTGAAAGGGGCTCTAACTTTTTAAACTATGTACAATATATTTTTCCAGGGGGGTTAAAAATCGTGCAGGGGGTTTTGCCTCCTGGTTATGGGCTTGGGTACTTGGATCTTTTCATAGGGTTCCATGAGCAACACAAACATTTGTGGAAGGTTCTGCTGCAGCAAAAAGGTTGAAAAACACTGCCCTACCTCAACCACTTCATCTTCCATGGCGGTGGCAACACTGCAGTGTGTGAAGTGCTGAGTCATTGCATCTGCAAGGTTTTAGGTTTACGGTTGCAGGGCTGGTGTTAGGGTTGCTACTGGCTATAGGTCTACCAACCGACATTCATTTTTGAGAAACTATTTGTCTGACGCCTGTTATGTGACATCAATGCACAACATGTATGTGCTAGATTGCACTACACTTAATAGTAACATACAAAACATAAACCAAAACCTGAACCTAAAACTTAAACCTAAACCCTAAACATAAACCCCAAACCTAAACCTTAAGGAAATGACTACGGATACGCATGTCCTGACACAATTCAAACAAAACAGTCAGTTTGTCAGATAAACAGCGTGCTGCTCTTATTCAGCGTAACAGTTATGTGTTGCGGCTGCTATGCCAATGGTTTTCAGTTCGACTCTCACCTCGCCGACTTTCGTTTTGTTTTGTTTTCTTTACTTTACTTTTTTTCAGGCTTAGGTGTTACATTTAGGGGTTCGTGTTAGGTGAGGGCTACAGTTAGGGTTAACGCAGTGCTCTTCAACCTTTTTGTCATCGTGGAACCCCTGATATATTTTTGCATTTGTCATGGAACCCTTACTAACAAAAATTGAAAAAACACGAATTACTTGTAAGAAAATCAAATGTTTGGTTATTAGACACTTCAACAAATTAACAGTTGTTACAGAAGGTAACAAGCAAGAAATTTAATGACGCGGTTGTTCTTGCATTTCTTGAACATATCAGCTACATTCAGAATTTCGCAAAAAGAACTCGTATCTTAAATGTGTTGTTCCATTTTCTAACTTTGGCAATTGAAGTACATTTGGTTCGCTTCGGCTTAGGTGCCTCTTTTAGATTTTAACTGCATTGCTCATTACCGTCTACACCTTCACTGTTGTTATTATTTCAATTCACATACGAAAATATGTTATTTTCTTTCATCTGGCTTGAATAAACAATGCAAAGTTAGGTTTCACACTGTTTTTACTTTATTCCCACAAAAGCTGAACAGCACAGACTTGGAAAACTAGAATTTGTTAGGTTTTCTAAATTAAATTAGAATTAAAATTAGAGCTAACTCAGATGTCACAAATTAGATTGGAATTTTAAAATTAGCGAAAACCATAAATTGAACTAAAATTCTGATTAGAATTACATTTGCTCAAATCAAATCAACTTTAATCCAAGTTCAATTCATACCCAAACGTGGATTCATTCTCATAGTCGTAAGCACGAGAATAGTAAAGATTCGTACGCCAAGATGGTGCATTTCGCCCTTTATATTTCACCTGCATAGCTAATGTGGCGTGGTGGTTAAGCCCAGAACTGTCACCAGAAAGTTTTCAATAGGGGCTTTACATTTGTGCATGGGGTCTTAACATTGTAAATTTTGCAAAAACTCTATTTCTAGTGTTTCATCTTTCAATTTGGGGGGATGAGTCCACCAAAGCCCCCGGTAGCAACAGGACTGATTACGCCACAGATAACGTTGAAGTCGTGGCAGCATTAGCAGAGTGAACCTGGTCAAGTTCAATCTGTATCACTGTCATGCTTAGGGTCACTGGTTCGACTATCTCTTTGGTTGACTCAAGCATTGTGACTGCAACACTGAAGACTTGTTTTGACGGAGCCGATGTCGCTACCATACCCAGGAGATCTCGAGCAGCAGCCTTCAGATAAGGGAAACGATGTTCGTTCAAAAGCCTACAATAGGGGTGTGGAACTCATGGCCCGCGGGCCAAAAAGTGACCTGGAAGCTGAAGTTTTATAGCCCACGGAAAGGGCCAGAATTTCAAGCATTTCGGTTTTTGAAAGGTATTACCAAGGCCGGATTTAGGTTACTGTACAGTAATCCTAAGGCTGAACAGATATTTCGTCAAATATGATAAAGTTTAGGAGATAATTCGGTAGTTAATTGTAATAAAAACAATAATCAAGAAGAAAATTGAGGGCCAAATTTTTCCATGGCCTAAGCCTATGCAGCCTTAGTAGTCTAATAGTTAATCTGACATTGGGTATATTTTCCATGGGTGGTCAGTGCATGTCTAACACGCAGAGCTTGACGCATGCAGCTGTGGGCCATGGACCAATCTGGTTATTTCCATTTGGTCCGGCAATGCTGTATGGTTGCACATCCCTTCCCTAAAACATCACAGCTGATTGACTGTCATAATGAAGATGACTACTGTGACTTCTGCGTGTGAGTCGATAAGCAATGTGGCGAAATAATTGAAAAGACCACATAGTTTGTACTGCAGCTGTCAATGAGAAAAGAAATGAAGTGTCTATTTTATTGGTGATATTCTGGTGGCAATAGATCGGCTGGAGCTATTGTGTCGGCAGTCGAAGATTCAGTCTCATAGCATGACGCAATACAAAGAAAAAGGTCACTTTTGTCAGGAAAACGCTGTCCTGCTCGTGGTGTGATGGTTAGGTGTTACGGCTGCTATGCTAATGGTTTGACTCTCGCCTTGCCAAATTATCTTTGCTTTATTTCAGGCCCTACTTAGGTGTTACCTTTTTAGGGGTTAGTGTTGCTAGGTTAAGATTAGGTTAGCTTAGTGTTACGTTAGAGTTAGGTTACCTTAGCATTAGGATAGCTTAGCGTTAGGTTAGGGATAGGTTAAGTTAGGGTGAGGTTAGGGTTAGAATTAGCTTAGGGCTATGGTTAAGATTAGGTTGTACGTTTATCTTTAGTTATATTTACTTCCTTTCTACCAAGCCTTTTGTTGCTGCGATCCAGGTGGCAAAATAAACACTGCTGAAAAAAAATTGACCATGTTTTTAGTTTTTACTATTGTCACTTTTCTGTGATGGGATGGCAGCGTAGCACTTGTGACTATTTTGTTGCACTTTTATTGCAAGAGGGTGTTTTCTCATTTCATGTTAAATATTGCTGAACAAATTAGCATTTTTAGCAAAACCGCAAATTAGATTAGAACTAAAGTTACAACATTGAAGCGTTTAGCGAATTGCATTAAAATTACTGTCATTTTGCTCTAATGAATCAAATTAGAAAACTAGAATTATTCAGTTTTCCAAGTCTGGAACAACAGCTTGGTCTACTCTCCACTACTCCGATGCAGTGCTGCCACAGGCTTCTCTGCAAAAATCACTAGATTCTCAAAAAAATTCACTAGATCTGAAAAAAGCACTGGATTTAATATTTTTGTGTCAAACTTTGTACTTTAGCTTGAAATGATTTAGTTATTCACTTAATTGCCCAAACAATGAGTAATTAATTAGCCTAATGATTTTCTCTGCAGTGTCTCTACAAAAAAATGAAAATACAGTCATGGTCAATAATGCAGCAATAAACAGCACAGAAGTGAAAACAATGAGAAACTCAAAACAGGAACACTTGTTCTTTCTGTTGCTGCAAATCTTCAAATAAAAATTTAAATAATCTTGATTAACCCTTTAACGTCATATGTGACGAATTCGTCCCATCCAACGTTTTGTTCTTTTATTCTGCACACGGTTATTTTTATCACTCAACGACCAGTGTCCCAAATTCGGCCGGATTTGCACTTTCTTTTCAAGCGCTTTATCGCCTTTTAGTGATTACAGGTGTGACATCCGCCATCTTGAATTCTGTCGACTGTTGGTTCTTAACAGCAGACATCCAGTAGAGATTTTGATGAACATTTTTGGGAAAAGTTTTCAGTTCTGGACGACAGAAAAAATCAAGAATATAGAGTCAGTCCTGTAGAATAGCAATCTGGTGTTTTGAGTTCAGTATCGTTGCTTTGTGAGTTTTTAGGCAGATTTTTATGGCTGGGATGATTTCGGCACAGTGGTCATTTAGGTATAAAATTGTGGATAAACAATACTATTCCGCAAGTCTGGCTGGGTATTGCAGTTTTTTTTGTAGTCATTGCTGTTTGATTATGTCGAGATATTTGTGGAAAACGGGGTAACTTCTTACTAAATGAAACCAAGGTTGTTTTATGGCAAGAAAATGACTGGAAAGTAAGGTTTCCAGAATATAAAAGTGCAAATAGTAAGTAGTACAACAACAATGGGGTTCCATACTAGATTATTCCTACAAGAAATGACTTTACAGCGATTCATCTGTTTCCAAAAAAGACACTTGTGACATGGCATTTCGCAGTTAGAATGTTTGCAACAGTGATTCAGAAAGAGACATTGAAGAGTCCCAAGTTTTTCACTTTGGAAGAGTCAGAAATTGAAGCATATCGTATTCCGGAACTGGGATAAGATGAATGCAATATTACTATAGTTCATATTTTCGTCTTGTTGATTTGGTTATCATGATTTGATAGCTTTTGTATAAATAGGATTGTGATTATTTTGGTGTTCCGAATACAAAGCAAAAAAATTTCCCCGACTTCGAATCCAGTGTAACTGAAGCTTTTGTCAAAAAAGGTGAAGACAAAATTTCCGAACAATGCAAAACCATCTTTGGAATTGAAATCGAGGGTAGGCTATCTACAACAAGAGGCAGCAAATTCTGGGGAATCTGCTCTGCAGAAACATGCAGGTCACAATACTACATGTGGAGAGATAAGATTGGTTGGAGGAATTGAGGCGACAAGGATGCAAGAACCTAACATCAGTGATGTAGTCGAGACCTAAACATCGAGTCTGAGACCTGGTCAAACCTTCGAGACCGACACCTCATCAAAAAATCCGAGACTCAAAAATCGAAAATTTGTGGATTATGCCGATATTTTTCTACAAATTTTTAAAAAATATTGTCACAACTACGAAGTTGCAATTTTTTCGAATTTCTCGCATTTTTCTTACCTGGTTTGGTTGTTTCTTATCTGCAAATACAGCAGACCAAAAACATGTTGATTTACAAAAGTTTTACTTAGCCATAGTTTTGCAGACCATAACAAGACTTCAAACCTTCGCCACTGAGACTCGAAAAATGGGAAGTCTTTAGACCAAGACCACATCTCGAGACTCCATCACGGCCTAACATGCAATGGGGAAACCAATATTCTTTGTAGTAAATACAAAGTACATCTATGTCTGAACCAATGATGGAGTCTCGAGACCCATATTTGCGAGTCTCGGAGTCGGTCTCGAAGGCTACAGGTCTCGAGACTTTGAATGTTGCAAAGAAATAGTTTCGTAAAATTTCTAAAATCAATGATTTTTGTTTGTTGCATTTGCAGGAAAGAAACAACTAAAACATGTCGGAAAAAGCCAGAAATAAAAAAAAATTCACCTTAGAAGTGATGACAACATTTTCAACAACAAAATTTTGGCAAAATGCTCAAATTTTGAAGTCTCGAGTCTTGGGGTTTTTGATGAAGTCTCTGTCTCGAAGGTTACGCTCTCGACTGCATCGCTGGTCTAGACAAGCACAAAAATTGTTTCAAGCCCTATTACCAGTAATGTAGCTCAACTACAATTCTTGTGCATTTTGATATGCTTTCAAAACTTGCAACAAACGTTGATCTGGTGTATGCAATGCTTCCTTTGATAAAGTGCGAGCCATTCATAAGATAAACTTATCAGTTTTAGAATGCTTTGTTGGAGACAAACAAAAAAATTACCTTTTTATCAAAAAACACGACTTTGAAATTCCTAAGACGTAAAGTGGTTGGGAGGTTTCAGCAAGTAGTGTAAATAATTACAAAAGCATTGACGTTCATCTTTGCATTGCTGTCATTTAATAGAGAAATACTATGTTTATAGGATAAAAAACAATCATCTGAATGCAAATTGATAGCTATTCATAAAAATCTGATTTTGTAATGGCTCAGCTCTTCAAAGTACAAACAGTATATAAAAAAACAAAGACATCAACATAACACAGATGATGGTGGGCAAGCAATGGGTGAAGAGATAAGGCATGTACAGATGAGCAGGTGAGGCATGTTTCTTTTTAGCAGTGCTGCTTCATGTACCCATTTTGTTTCAGTTTCGCTTTTCTGTTATGAAATATACCAACAACAAACAAAAATATACTTCAATTTTTTAAAAACTCAAAATTCCATGTAAACTGGCCCAAACGACCAGTGTCCCCAATTCGGCACACGAATCCATTCCCCCCCAATAAAGCTTAGAATAGGAAAATAACACACAATTTAGTTTTTTGCCTCATATTTGATAATAATTTAGAGTAGAAATAATTTTTTCAACAAGTGGATAATAATGCAGACATTAAAGGGTTAAATCAATTGTTTACCAATTAAAAAAGGCTGAAAATCTTCAAACAACACAAGGGCTAAAAAGTTAGAAAAAACACTCGATCCTTTTCAAACACATCCTAATCCTTCACAAAAAATCACTAGATTGCAGTGAAAAATCACTAGATCACTAGGTCAGTCTAAAAATCACTAGGTCAGTCTAAAAATCACTAGATCTAGTGAAAAATCACCAGGCGTGGCACCAGTGCTCTGATGTACAGTACTGTGAATGTGAACTGTACATCAGCAACATTGTATATATCTATGATGCAACAATAACGTTCTTCTTAATTGCACAACAATGAACAGCACGTGATGTAACAACTCTCCATGTTTCTTGTTCCATTATTTGCACTCAATCTCCTGTAGAACTGGCCTACTTCAGTACTTGGTGGACTCAAGTTGGAGTCTGAATCTGGCACAGTGATCTAAAATGACATATGATAATGATTATGATGCATCAACATACTGAAGCAAAAATCATTTCCGCTAAAAAACGAGGAACCCTCACGGAACCCCGCTACATGTTTTGCGGAACCCTAGGGTTCTGCAGAACCCCTCCCCTGTTGTCTTATAGAGTACTGGTTTAGGGTTTTTTTACGTTTAGTTCCTTTACTTTCTACCAAGCCTACTGCACTCTCGTCGTGCATTACTGTTACGTTACAGGTGGCGTATGAATAAGTTTTCAAATTTCAAGAGATCCACAGGCGTATCCGTAGGCACTGCCTTTAACCCACCACTGTGGTGACCACACTCCACAGCGTCAGCACCTTTGAAATTCCCACCCAAGCACAAGACGGTGTTACCCCTGGGGTTGGCCTGGTTATCATCAGATTGTTGCCTTTTTCAACATTAGATAGCGTCAAACTTTTACATTACAGTTTCACATAAGCCAAACGCTTATATTAACGTTACCGATACCTAAAGAATTGCGACCCGACAACTCACGTTCAATGTAAAGCAGAGGGAATAACATCATGGAGAAGTTGCTCATGCGTAATGTATATCATATTCCCAGCGCACTGTAGTGCTGAACATGATCCGGTTTCCGGATGGGGATCCTACCGGCGTCTGCAATTTCGAACCGAATTCCTGTTCGGTCTGGATTTAGAAAAAGACTCTACCGGATCAGATATTGATATCAAAACTGCGTTCATCACTGCAGTGAAATGCTTAATCAGATTTTTTTTCGGACACAAAACGGATTGGATGAAATATTTGCACAGTACTACCAGATTAGGATCGGACAGGATTACACAATTAAAATATTGGATTGGTTTAGAATTGCAAAAATCACTTATCCGTTCAACACTACAACGCAGCAGTAGTGAACGTGGTGTACTAGACCCAGATTTGGTTGTGCGGCCCACCGCCACAGATCAAGACTGGATCGGACTGCATCAGGACCGAAGACAATCTTGGCTGGATCAGGACAGGATCGGAATGAGAAAACATTTGTGGTTCAAATGTGATTATTCTAATCATACAAAAAATTTTAAGTGGTGCCTATTTTGCTGCTGGTGCTATTTTGCCATTCGAAGCGTAGCCACCTTTGTCCAGATCAGAGATGAGTGGAGTCACATTTTTCAGACAGCGACTCCACTCCTTTTTCTGGATTTAAGACTCCTGGTCCCACTCCAAAAATGTTGAAACATCAACTCTGACTCCATTTAACACTCCAAAAATGTCCAAGGAACTCACACCAAAGAGATATTGTTTCTTTTGCCTCATAAAACAAAATAAAGGCCGTAATTATTTTGCTTTTTATTAGACATAAATGGTCGAATTGGTCACGTGACAACCACAATATGGGGAGACAAAATATTTTGAGATTTGTAGTTATGTCTTAGCCTATATTTTACGCAACACAGACAAAAAGCCACTAAAAGCTTGCCCACACTTAAATCAGACGTTATAGTCAGCTACGTACAGGTTGGTCGTGCATTCCAAACTTGTCTTGTGTGTTGAACTTCTGATGTGATAACTTGAAACAATTGTGTACACCAACTCATTAACTTCAGAACAGTTTTTGCCTCATGAGGCAAAATCGACACTCCTTATCGAAAATACATCTATGAAACTGTAGGTTCAACTGTAAATTAAGTTACAAAGCAGGGGTCGAGAACCTGTGGCTCTCGAGCCAAATGTGGTTCATTTGATGACGGCCTCTGGGTCGCTTGACATTTTCTTAACACAATTGTCACGAATGAAACTTTTTCTGTAATTTTCCATCTACCAGACTATAAAGCCATCAGCAACCAGAGGCGTACGGAGTCTGAAATTCTTCACTCCGACTCCGCTCCTGCTTTGGATGAATATACTCCGACTCCGCTCTGACTCGAAAACATTATTGAAATTTTGGACTCCGACTTCTGCTTAAACTCCAAAGTGAATTATCTAAACTTTTGACAATGTCTAAACGACTGGATCCGGTTTTCGCATTAAAAAGGGCAAAAACCGTATCAAACGAAACTGCTGATCGCTGCAATACATGTCAGTTGCTCCTCAGATAAAGAATTAAGATGGCCATAAATTTTTTACCATATAGCCTACCCTAAACCCTAACCATTTACCTTAACCGCAAAGCCTAACCATCAACACTAAACGCTAATAAACCCTAAACTTTGACACTAACACTGAACCACAACCCTAAACGCTAACCCCAAACCCTAACCTTAAACACCAACACAAACCCTAATCCTCAATGCTAAACCTAACCCTAGTTCAAAAGCACTTGTCTGCTTTTCGAAATGAACATCACAAGGGGTCCAAATATTTTGACTTACAATCTTGTGTAAGTACATTTAAAAAAGAAACAAATACAACAAAGGAGTCACTCGAACTGACAATTGTCTAGTCACTCCCCACTCAACCATGTTAAGTGTAGTGAGAATGCTCCAACTCAGGTTTATATCAGAGGTGGCTGGAGTCATTTTTTCAGACTATGACTCCGCTCCTGTTCCAAAATTTTCGAATCGGGGACCGGATCCGGGACTGGCTATTCTTCAAATTTGAGAATCTGACTGCTGTTCTGACTCCGGCTACAATCATCATCCAACCGTAATTTACCCATGTTTTTACCTAAGACATGACCACACAGACTCCTGCTACTGCCGAAATGGAAAAGTGACTCCGGATCCGGGTCGTTTTTCACACATTTTTGACTCCGGGTCCGGATCCGAAAGAAAAACGCAGAATCCTGCCGGAGTCGACTCCGGTAAACCGGATCCGGTCCTACCTCTGGTTTATATCTGGCAGAGAACTGGATGCGGGATACGCTACTTTTTGTCTTTTGAAACAGAAAACTGGATATGCTTGTTGTTGAGACACTACGTCAACTTTTTATGTGAGCTAAATTTCATTGGCCAACAGATTTTTAACGTATCACCATGGACAAGAAATTGTCCAAATCTTTACACACCCGAAACTCACCAACCCAATCTGACTTACATCCAAGTTGTATTAAAATTTTAAGACTTCCTGTGAAGTAGTTTTGCACATTCGAAGGTTATGTTATAACATACTTTGTTAAAAACAATCTGCAACAATAATAATCAACAATAAACAAACTGACCTCTTATTAAAATACTGACACCCGCTCCGGCCCTTCCTTAAAAATCAACTCTGGCTCCACTCCTATTTTCGAAAATCGTTAAGACTCCGGCCGGAGTCTACTCGGACACTCCGGCTCCTGTACACTTCTGTCACCAACAAGAGGATAACACTAAATGGAGGTCCAGCGGGCTGGAGGGCCGTGTTTCCAATTGGAAAACATGAATTTTCGGCGGGCCGCACAACGGGTCGGTGTCAAGCGAAATTTCTTACCTCTGCGAAATTTCTGACCTGTTATTGTTATTCAGTTATTTTGCTTCTCAGAATACATAAACAAAGTCTTGCATTTACTTTTTTGATGTATGTTGTGTACCTTAAAACATTTTGGTTCGATGTCAGATACCCAAAACAAGCTATAGCACGGGAATAACTTTAACCATTGAAAATTTTCGGACTTAGTCCTTGACCTTCATCTCACCCTTACCCCATCCCCAGCTCGACATACTTTCTTAAACACGAATTCCTAAGCCCTAATAATCAGTTTTATCGACGTATTACGTATGTAGAATTTTACTCTGTGCGTGAGTACATAGTGGGAAGTCAGAAATTTTGCAAGTCAGAAATTTCGCTTGACATCGGGACGGCGATCTGCAGAAAGGGGCGAAATCAGCAGAAAAGGGCGAGCCGGCTTGCTGCAGAACAGGGCGGGCCGGAAGGCTGCAGATAAGGGCAGGCCCACGTTAAACTGTTTAGCTTATCCGCAGAGGTGGGCAACCGCTACTTTATTAATGGATCAGGCAGACGACAACTGGCTCACGGCACTACTGATGAAAAGAGCTCAAGTAAGGTTCCGCGAGATCGTAAATACATGCACAGAAAGGCGAGCAGAAAAACGCATTCAACGAACGGCGTGAATATTGAGTCACGTGTTACGTAAAACGCTGTGTGGACATGTGAACGGTTTGTGCCCAGCCGGATGGCTCAATGAGCAGTATATTACAAAGCACTGGTTTCAGTCAGTACGTACTTGTCCATATAGTTGGGCCACTGGCCGCAACAGAATGCTTATTTTGAAATTATCAGGAAACAGAGTTACATTTCATGGCTTTAAGTCTACACATGACCTGAAAAGTTAGTCTGGTTTGATTATTGCAGCTTTACTTGTATAGTAGTCCCGGTTTGATGAACCAATGTAGAGTTTTCGGTTGGTGTAGGAACCTATGTTGAGGTTTGGGGTGTTGCCCGGCGAAGAAGTTGCTTGTGAGAAATCTTGTCGTTGCATGCAGAGATGCTAGTTTCCCCAAACGCTACCAGCGAAGCAGCCTAGTCGTTGTATGAGTACTGATCTAACTCCCGACTAAAACTGCCTGACATTGTAAGTTGCCAAGCCGAAGCAAGGCGTTTGGCTCTTACCACTTCATAGTTCGTTTCACAGATTTCCTGGGGCACAAATCTATATTTACAAAAGGCTCTCTATTAGCAGCAGCAGAAAAGCTTTACAATGGCGCGACAATAGAAACAGCCAACGTGGTCCGTACGCTAGCGATACACAACTCGACTCACTGAATGCGTGGTGTCCACGCCGATAAGTTCCAATGCAAAAATGTGAAATCGAGGTCATTTGCGCGGACGCAGTGGAACGCGGACACAGCAGAGCGCGCACCCACGAAATCCCTTGACGCGAATGACAAGTTGATACAAATCAGATTTCACGTACGAGATACAATAGCGAGTAGGAAACGGCAAGTCATAATGCGAAAAGGTAAATCCATTATACCTGGGACTGATGTGAGCTGCATCTTCAAATCCAATTTATGACACAAATCCGATGCGTTCGTTTGTGATATACACCATCAAATGATTGTCTGAGACCGATGCAATGCCATACTTGAAATCACTGCACCTCAAAAATATAAACGTTATAATTTCTCTGCCAGGGTGTTACATTTTGACGCCTTCTGTCCCGTTTGTTACTTTGCAAACTTACGCAGTTACGCAGCTTTTAATCAATCCAATTAAAAACTATTTGAAACTGTTTTAACATCTATTGAAAAAATAAACCGTGATTTTTTTTCTGCGTTTGACATAAAGCAGCGATCCATTCGCAAACAGACGCAGTTACATTGTTTTGAAACATTTCAAATGAAAAACTTTTTGAAACAGATTCGCAGAAATCCATTGAAAAATAAAACGGTTTCAATTTTTTTCTGTGTTTTAATAGAAAATCTCCAAAAACATCACAGGTAAACTGCTGGTTACAACCGTTTTGCATTTAAGGACAATAATCGATAAGTTGCTTCTCCTTGAATTACTGCAGCAAAAATAAAGTTGTTGAATATTGATCTGAAATATCCTACGCCAGGCCTGCACAACTCAGAAAGCTCGAAGGGCCAAATTGATCAACATAAACTCGCCGCGGGTCGCCAAAGCCTATTTCGTCGTAGTGTGGAAGAAATTCTGAAAGGACAAGTAATTATCCGAAGTCGGGCTTTTGCAACATTTTCTGCAACTGAGTTCTCGCGGGCCGGAAGAAAAGATC
>Ga0210059_1002574_pt1 | contig 28484 bp, 15 predicted proteins | sample Ectturendosymbi2_FD_188042 | JGI IMG/M metagenome (GOLD analysis project Ga0210059, IMG submission 188042) | Ecteinascidia turbinata endosymbiont from Florida, USA - Sample 2 (SPAdes) (version 2) | ecosystem: Host-associated > Tunicates > Ascidians > Unclassified | place: Key West, Florida...
ATCCTCTGCAACGAAAACTTGGAAAAAGGATGGGCGGGATTTTGTATATACCTGCACTACTTGGAGAACTCTTTTGGTCAGCAGCAATTTTGTCAGCTTTAGGTAAAACTTTGTTTTTTATGAAACAATTTATTATGCTGATATATTTTGCATGCATGAAAGTGCTGGTGGAATTTATTCTGCATTTTAACTTAATTTTTTTACTTGAATATTCAGAGAAGTTAGAAGATCTCTATATTCTCTTAAACAGTTCACATCCACACAATGCCTAAGAATGTTTTGAGCCTTGTGTTGTTATGAAAACAACTAATGAATTTGAAAACGTATTGAAAAGTTGAAGTTTAATATACATGAACTGATTCCCTGATTCATTGACACACTTATCTTTCGCAACCGTGCTTTGACAGTGATGATGGAGTGCCAAAAACAGAAGTTGGAAAGGCCATAGAAAAAATGTCATGCCTAGATACAGTCAAGATAGTTGAGAAACTATTTCTATTCTGAATTTCTAAAGAAGACACAATAATCTCCAACATTTTAGTGAGCGTCGCATCAAGAGTTGGCGGAACGTTGTTACATCTGCAAAGTACATCGGAAAAACGTGAACACAAATAGGAATGATTTCCACTTTTACTTGTTACCACAATTTTGAGGAAGAAAAATACTAATTAAAATGTTCTGAATTTTGAAGGTGAGCGACATGCTGCAATTCGTATGTTGAATATCGCGTTTGATAGAGCGTGACAATATCATTTGGTAATAAAGAGAGAAGATCCATTTTATTTCCTCCACGAAATATTAGGGGGGGAATGTCCCGGATTTCGGCGTACCATGCAGGTCTATAATTGCAAGTTGTAAGTTTCTTGATTTCAATTAATTATTTGGAGGAAGGTTGACACAATTAAAGGTGAACAGCTATGAACACTGTATAGATTGTAAAAGCACACTTCGATTAACAGCCGCATAATATAAACAAGGTTAAAGAGTAAGAAGGTAAATTTAATGGGAAATTTTGTAAAATAATGTAAAAATACAAAAATTTTACAAAATATAAAAAATGTTTCCTTGTTGAAGATTTTCATTCATTAATATCAGAGGCATTTTTCAGGAAATGCCTCTGTGTGTCGCTGAAACGTGAACCTATAGCATATTTTCACAAAGAAAATATAGTGAAAAGAGAACTTAACCGCACCAGAATAAACCCATCTTGTGCAACATCTTATAATGTTTTCATTTTTGTGTTAAATTGTGCAGTGATAAATTACAGTGTGCAGATCGTGCAGTTGCTGTACGTCCACAAAGCTTAAAATACAAGTGTTCAATTCTCTGTCTGACGCGAATTTCACAGCGTTGCGATATAAATAGCAGCCGCATTTCATCAATCCGGGTTTTGTTTAGAACGAATGCCTTTCACTAGCGTTCAAACATTCGAAAATAATAAGGCTCCCATCAAATTTATTTAAGTATGGTTGAGGCAGTATCGTATCACCAATGTCGGAGTCTCAGTGGTTTGATAGAGTGCCAATTGTTCAACCCATTACGTGACACGTCGATCAAAACGTTTTTTACCATTACAACAGTCACTTTTCAAAGCTTCTCAAGATTTTGCAAACCTTCACAAAATTTTCTTAATCGCCATTTACCACACGAACCTAGTCGCTCACTTCTTCCAGACTCTTTACCAGTTTCAGTAATATACTTCAGTTCAAAAGAAGGCAATGTTCACTAGGATTTATTTTCGAGTAATCTAAACCAAGTCCTGCAGATGAATGGAGTGTTCCCTGGATCCACCCTTCGAGTCTTCACGTTGAGATTGAATGGAGACCGGCGTTGACTGAAATACAGGAGAGTTTTACAAGGCAGCAAAACGCTTCGAAGGGCTTCAAGCTTGGTTCCGCCACAACAGTGTTTCTCAATTTGTGGGCCAAAGCGCTGTTTTCGAGTGGGCCACGGAGTTGGGACAAAGATATGTTAGAATACAGTTATCTAGACCAGTGGTTCTCAAAGTGGTCGATATCGATCCCCAGGGGTCAATTGGACCACCCAAGGGGTCGAATGGGGGTCACTGTATGGCCAGGGCGTCAATGAATAACTGCTGGGGTCTGCAGGGGCAATGAAGCCCCCGTTGTTAAAACAACTGCCGAACTGCGACACATGCACTGCTGCTGTACTACCAGTCTAACAACTTGTTAGACTGGTAGTACAGCAGCAGCAGTGTGCCATTTAGTCTTTTTTAAACCAAATCTGGTTGATTTTGCAATCCTTTGGTTTATTTTTTTTCGATTTGGTTTATTGTTTGTTTTTTTAGTTTATTTTTGTATTTTTTTTTTGTTTTTAGTCGTTTAAAGATGTTTTACGCCAGGTATCACCTAGGTTCCCTGATGATACCTGGGAAAATCCAAGCAGGATTTTTTTGTTTTTGGGAACAATCTGTTCCAACATATCGTTGTACCAACAAAAACAAGTACTCTGCAACCCTTGCCATGTCATCTAGTTGATTTTTTGAATGCAAGACCTTATTTAGGTTATGACACTGCAACTTTGATGAGAGACATAGTTTGTTCTGAGTTAGACGAGAAATCCGAACGATGTCTCAATTTCACTTTCTGCCTATTTAAGCAGGTACAGGGTACCAACTCATTCAAATATAATGTAGGAAATATCATTGATATCTTTTTCAGTTGCCCTATGAAACCTCATAGGACCTTTAATTTAGTTTTTGGATGAATTTGGGATAGAAAGTAAAGTCATTGGGAACATTGAATACCATTGGCAGCATTTAATAATTGTCCCTTGGCAAAATGTTACTTACCCAGTAGCATATTGGACTGAAGTATGTTTGTATGAAGATGCCATCGGAGAAAACACATGTAAAAAAAACTGGTTGGTTTTGCTCAACGCATTTTATGCAGCCTATACCGCACTCTAATGCAGAAATGGAACAAATACTCAGCGAGATTAACGTTGAAAAATTAAAATGAGAAACAGAATCAGTGTAGAACTGGTAAATGCAAATTTGAATATCAGGACTGGATTGAAAAGAGACAATATTTTGAAGCAAGTGTGATTATGACCAGGCCTCCTATTCTGTAATTTCGAAAAAACCCAATTGTTCATGAAAAAAAACATTTGTCTACCAAAAAAAACCCAGAAGTGCAAAAAACATATGAAAGCAAATATAGAGGTAAAACGGTGATTAAAATACATATTTGCTTATAGTTCCTCTTCTAAATTTTTGTCTACAGCGTTAACATTAACATTCAAATCACTTTTCTCTGTTGGTCCAGACATTTTGTTTGACTAATAATGCTCATGACATACTCCGTTATTGAGATCTCTCATTTTTCAGGTTTAGATGTGCAGTAGCCGTTTTGCTACAGGCTTCTTGACAATGCTTGTTATCCTTTTCCTTCAAGTCTTGATTTTAGTGAGTTTGTTTTTGTTTTAATATGACCAACAAAAATGTTCGTTCTAGTGATATAGTAAAATGCGGGAATCCGCAAATCTGGTCATTAAATCACAAAGTATTCCAAACTCCTATTTATCTAAGCCAACTTATGATCTTTGATGCATGTTATTCAGGTAATACCCGAAATCAGGGATTTAGGCCTATAGGTTTATGAACAAGGACATATGTTTAAACTACTGTCTATTGATATAGCCTCCAGCCTATTTTCTTTGCTGAGATATTTTGGTCATTTTTCTCATATTAGTATTAAAATTTTCCGCAACAGCACTTACTAGTTTATATTTTCGGACATTATGACCGAATTGACTTAATTTTTTTTGTCATTTAAAAAAATGTAGTCTATGACAGAAAATTGACCGAAAATAACTTAGCCTCCAGTACACATTCAGGCACAAGATGGGGAAAATGTAGGCCCACATTTGCTATTGAACTTGGATCTTGTGAGGTCTTGAGCTGCAAAGGAATCTAAACTCCCTAATCTCACATCTGGCATCAAATCCTTACTCCAGTGCAAACTGTTTTTTAATTTCAAAGAATAGCATAGGGCAACCAAAGAATTGGAACATTCTGTCGTAAACATTGTTTAACCAAATTCTTCAGCTGGTGTCTGGGACGACAACCGTTCACCCAAATGCAAATCTTTCACTTGTTTGTACAACCGTTTGTTATTCATTCGTGTTACTTCTGCTCTACACGCAACTGCAGGGCTGACTGTACTGGATGGTGCGCAGCCTACAGCATTTGATAATGATATTGATACGAGTTTGAGGGTGTGAAACCGACTGAAGATGTATTGTTTCACCGATTTAAGCACTTTTTTCACCTGATGATCACATGCGAACATTCACATTGCAATAGCCGTAAGATATGTTTTTTATGCTATTAAATTTACCAACTGCCAAAATTTTATCTTAAAAAAAACAGGTTTGACGAGATTTTTCATAATTAAACCTAGCCACCCAGATTGACTAAAAAAAGCAGATCTGGGTGGAAAAACTCAGGAATGGGATCCCTGATTATGACTGAGATTCCAGAAGCAGTGACCACGGGATGTTTTATGGTTATGGTTTATTGTTTCATATGACTCAGCTAATAAGCAGGAACAATACAAAAAGCCATCGCAGACTAACGAAACCACTGTCAGTGAACATTAGAGCAGATGAAAATACTAGCACTAGTTTGGTATGCAATGCAAACAATACTGCTGAAAGTTGTGTCAATATAGCTGATTTCGTAGAATGAGATTCCAATTTACATATTTTCATGATTATGTGTTTTTTGTGTGCGTGTTTATTCTTACTTCAGTTTGGTTTCTTCTGGTCGTTTTTTCAGGTTCATCTAGTTTATTTTAGGGAAACCAAGGTGGCAACATTTTACAGCAGTAGGCTACGCAGTAGGACGGAGAACAATTCCTTGTATTAGTAACTGTCGGGTTAGGCCACGGGGTCTACAGAAAATTGTGTACTTTAATTGGGGGTCAACGTGAAGAAAAGTTTGAAAACCACTGATCTAGACATTTAATGATGACAGAGTGGGATCACACTGAATGTGTTCAGCACCAAGATTATCACTGAATTGTATACAGCAAAAATTTGCCACTTTGGAATAATATGTGTTCCCAAGGTACATACGGTTCGCGCAACGCCTATCCGCTAAGACTGCAGCCAGGTCTTAGGACAGCAATTTTCATGGTCACTCATTTGGGTCACTTGTCCCATGTTCAGCGCCAGACAGAAGCAAGGAAACTCACAAACGACCGGACTGACAAGTTACGGCAAAAATTTTACAGAAACTTTATAATGTACAAGGTAGCGGTTGCGTGATTAACGGGTTTACGCCAGAATAAATGTCACAAGGCACGAGAAAAAAGAAATAGAATAGAAAATCAATGCAGAAACAGACGAAATGTACAAATGTTCCTTGTTAACATTTATTTTGTGCATTTGAATTACGTATTGCGTTGTCTGTTGAATTTTTGTATTTTACGAAAACTTTTTGCTCTCTTCAGCCAACGCTGATATGAACGTGTTGCGTTTTTTCTACAACATCTATAAATTATTCGATGAAAATAAAAATGTTCACGGATTTCAACGTGGCACAAAAACAGCAACTTATGAGCTATGGGCGTCGAAAGAACGTGGCACAGGAGCCAAGTCCCCTTAGATTTTGAAATGTGATATTTTTCATTACATTTTTCGTAGAAAAAGGTTGTTCTCTTAATTTCGAGTTAGTAAAATGAAATTTCACCACTGCTGCACCCCCTGGAAAAAATCCTTTTGGCCATCCCTGGAAAAGTTTTTCCGACGCCCACCTTATGGAAAAGTTTTTCCGACGCCCAAAGTTCCACCTTAAAATAGAAGTTATGCAAAAGTCATCGTCAATGATGTACGTTGACTACATGGAAGTGGATCTGAATATATTTGACTTTGCATAACTTCTATTTTAAGGTGGAACTTTGGCAATCATAATTAATTTGGATATTCTTGTATCAGTCATTACTTCCGCAGTAATTGCCGTCTTATACACTGTCATCGGCGGATTGTACTCTGTGGCTTATACCGATGTTGTTCGACTCATATGCATCTTTATCGGCTTGGTAAGAATCAGCTGCAATGCTATAGATTCATCTCAGCATACGCAGATAATATTGTCTTCTTTTTCCGGAAGGCATACAATTCTATTTAATAATAAACGTGAAAATAACAGTTTATCGTTTTAAACTAAAGAATACGGATGATGCCTAATGCCGATTTTGTGATGAAGCAGTTGTATTCTGTACACAACATAGCTAGATGTAAGTAGAGAATGGCAAAACGTTGAAGGTAGAATAATGGAAAAATTATGATACGGAAGCGTAAAAGTCGTTGACACAATGTACATGTGGATAACGTAATCCCAGATGGAAATGTGCTAATAACATCGACAAGTTCACAGCAAGTGTTGATAAACATCGATTGGTTTAATTAGTAAAAAAACAAAAAGCCTGGTTTTGAATACCAATTCTTCCATTTTGTAAATTTGATTGTAGTCTGTTTTCAATTGATTTTATAATGAAAATATTCAGCTTCTGGAAAAGCATTAAAATCGACTATTAAGAAACCTTGGACGTAACAAGTTGTAAAAGTGTAGTTTATGACCTTTGCGTTGGTTTGCTGTCTTTAACCACATTAAATAAACACATACACTAGCCGGGATTATGTTATTTTTTATTGTCCAAGATGCGAGGTAGCGTTCATGTTTTTCTTCCTTTTTGTGATGGAACTCAATGTGGAATTTAGCCCTTGTATTTCCACATGGATTCTTCATGTTATGTGCGCTCTACCTTTCTCGCCATTGCACGTGAGAAACTTTGCCGTAATTAACTTTGATACCCTTGACGAGATACTAAATTCGCAGTGTTACCCCTATTACCTTTGGTCATAGGCGTACGGGAAGGCCTTTTACTGGGGATCGGAAACAATTTGCCCTGAAACTAACTTTTTAGTTTAATCCGAATTGGGCCTGAAACCTCTTGCAAATCTGTTCTATATAGTTGAATTCGTTTATAACGGCTTCGAATGTAACGTCAATTCGCCTATGACGTTGCATTTTGCTCGGTCCCGATGGCATCTTCTACATGCATTTCAAATCGCTTATAACTTCAATTCGGCAATAACATTCTTGATACAATCCCCTAGAGGTGCCGGTATAAGCAAATTTTGTAGTTACCTTGCTTGTTAACTCAAGCGGGTGAAGTCCCTTGCGTGTTGTGTTCTGCCTGACAAGAAACTTTACGGAAATTGCTTTTACTGGCTGAATATACTGTATTGAAAATTGTTTCACCTTTCCCTGAAAAAGAGAGTTTGCCGTGAAATTTTTCACTGTATTGAATATATTTTTTATCATTCAGGATTTTTGAGCAACTTTCGATTGCCTTGAAAAATAGAGTGTGCCCGGAATATAGTTTCACTGTGTTGAATATATATGTTTTATCATTCAGGATTTTTGAACAACTTATGCTTGCCCTGAAAAACAGAGTTGCCCTGAAATTTTTCACTGTATTGAAATATCTTTTATCATTCAGGATTTTTGAGAAACTTACGCTTGCCCTGAAAACAGAGTTTGCCCTGAATTCACTGTATTGAATATATATTTTTTATCATTCAGGATTTTTAAGCAACTTGCGCTTGCCCTGAAAAACAGAGTTGCCCTGAAATTTTTCACTGTATTGAAATATTTGTTATCATTCAGGATTTTTGAGCAACTTACGCTTGCCCTAAAAGCAAAGTTTGACTTGAATTCACCGTGTTGAATATATATTTTTTATCATTCAGGGTTTTTGAGCAACTTGCGCTTGCCCTGAAAAACAGCTTGCCCTAAAATTTTTCAAGACAGGGAGGCGGCCGCCCCCCCGGCCCCCCGCCTCGTATGCCTATGCCTTTGGTGTACGCAGAAGATGCGTATGCGCGCAGGCAGTGTGAAGAAATGAAAACGCATGATTAATCATGAAATGTTTTCTAACAATTTAACAAAACATATCAATCACATCAAGAAAATTCATAAAGGCTGAAACGAAAAAAAGTGAAAAATAATGCGAAACATGTGGCTTGTCCACCTTTAATTAGTGCGCTTACGTTGTAAATGTAATACTTGGCATAAGTGAATTGTTCAATAGTTGTTCTTTAGTGGATTAGCGTTCAATACTTGTTCTTTAGTGGGTTAGCGTTCCATTTGCTTTCACACATCCTGCAGTCTCTGATATATCAACGACTGCTGTTGGAAGCACAACATGGCTTGGTGTTTGGGATCTTTCAACCACTGGTCAATGGATTGACTCAGCTTTGTTACTGGTAAGCCTATAGGAAGCTTAGTCGTGTGGTCATATATGTGAAACTCCATACGAATTTTGATACAGTATAGGCTAAGAGCTCTTCCTCAAGCTATTCTCTGAATTAGCATTGGTAGGCATAGCCTTAACAAATGGAGCGGCGTGATGGAATCGTCCTCCCAAAATACCAAAAAGATACTCTTTTTTGCTTAAAATTTATCAAGTTGTGTATGTATCACAAAGAGCAAATGCATATATGAAATCAAATATGAAATTTAAATCTCCTTTTTTCGTTTACTCCATAAGTTTCAAATTAATTTTTGTGAAGAGTCTCGTAATGATCGTTGACGTCATATCCTTTTGCAGATGAAACTGTTATCTGACATACTAAACAGATTTTCCTCTATATTCAACAAATAGATACTTTGCTTCCCATTGCTATAGGAATGCTGTTTATATCACCTTTCCTTTTTACAACGAGATATCTTCAGTCTGGAAAATAACAGAGTTTCAATTCGCGGGCAAAAAATGAGTCCGCTGGCCACAATTGGCCTGTATGCCATCAGCTGGACCACGCTGGATGTGCCTGAAAAAATGCGTATTTGACGATGAAAATTGCAAACACGATTAATGCATCTGCGATCGATATGGTTCCTTAACAATAGTTTTTACATTAACGGGAATTGTAGATGTGACCAACCGAAGGCAAGCGTGCAAAGTTTCCGTTGTACATAGTTCGATTTTTTGTTTTGATACTGTTCATTGCTGAAAACGCACATCTGAAAATCTGGTACTTCATAGTTTGAGCGAGTTCTTCAGATCTACTGCTAGGCCGCAGTAGATCTCGGGGCAGGTGTTGAGCAGCCATTCGGTTTTCTCGTCATCCAGAACCGTCAGGCCATGCACTCCACAGGGAGGTCGATGGATTGGACAGTGAAGGACAACATGGTCAACTGTCTATGCCTTTGCGCTACACTCACAAGCCGTAGAAGGGGCCATGCAACATTTTTGTAAGCAGGGACGAAAACGTCCGACAACGGTGCTGAGGCGGTTAAGCCGGACCCACGCTGTTCTTGGCAGGCCCACGGGCTATTCCGGGAGGGTGGGTACCGATGTCGGGGAAAAAAGTACAGAGTTTTGTTCTGTTCTCCAACCACTCCTCATTCATCAATAATTCACCCAAAACACCGCACTTCTGTTGTTGTCTTCAGATGAGCTGATGAATTGTTGTACGGCGGGTAAATGGGTGTCTCGATTGGAGATGCCGTGCATTCCCACCCGGTGACTGAGTGGAGCAGATGCCCGGGCTCCATGGCACGGCGTGCTAGAGGCAGTATGGCTCCTTTGCGACGAAACTCAGTAGGTTGGATGCCCGCGAGGATAGGAAGATTGTCTGCTGGCATAGGACGCAGGCATCCAGTCACCGTCCACAAGGTGTCGTTGATGACAGGATTGGTACGATGGCAGGTCTAAACATCGAGTACAGGTTCATAGCAGCATCTTTCAAAATTGGAAACCACTCCTGTGATACACCTCCGGGGCTAAGAGCTGAAATGCGCGAAGAATTTCTTCTGAATCATTACAGAAAATCCGTACAAAATTATATGAGGTTCCAGGACATGTGTGGGTAGAGTTAAAACTGTAGTCACGAATCACTTACGTAAGAGGTTTCGAAGACGTATACACAATGCAGCAGAACGCAGTACTGCAGGCAGTTTAAATTCGGATAAATTGACTGAAACCAATTCTTAATGCTTTCACAAGCATTTTGCTACTGGGACATGCAACAATCTGCTGACACTAATATAATGTTGTACCACCTCACACTAAAATGCACGGAAGATCAATCTTCCCATTTCATGCGACTGTTTCTTAGTTTCGAAATGAATTTTTTCAACACCACGACCGCGGTCTGACTAAATTTCACGCAGGATTCGAGTAACCACTAGTGTATGTCGTCATAAAAAACTCTAGTTACCCGACCGTTAAAAACAACAATTCACACTTATCATGCATTTGGGAAATATTGAATGCAGGTTAGAGGGTTTCTAAATTATTGTTTAAAATATTGCTGGACGAAATTTATCTGCTGTATATGTCAACCAAACGAACTTAAACGGGAAATAAAGAAAAAACTAGGGGGCCTAACAAGGAGCCAACCAAAAATCTGAGGGGGCAGGGTCCACCTAGGCCACCCAGGAGTGACTCTCCCAAGAAGAGCCCGGGTCCGGCTTAACCGCCTCCGCACCGGTGTCGGTGCTTTATTACCAACCAGTGGCGTGCGCAGAAAATTTCCGAGTGAGGGCCAAAGCATAGGCGTAGCCAGGGGTGCCAAAGGGCCCTTGCCTCCCCAAATTTTTAGAAAATATAATCATTTTGTGCTTTGAGAGGCGTTTTTCTAAACAAAATAGTGTTATTCGCCTAAAATTAAACATTTTGGTATACACTGCCGAATACTGTTTATACATTTTTATATTTTTAGGGTCTGAGGGGGGCCACGGCACAGTTCCCCCCCTCCGTACGCTAGTGTCACCACCACTTATTGGATCACGACCTTGACGGCACTTTGCATGACATCCATCATTTTCAATACTTTTCCGAAAGGCCCTTCTAGGTGAATTAACCGGTACATCGTTATGCAGTTAATTCCATTTTTTGCAGCAATCCGACAAAGCCAGTTTTTTTTTATTCAAAAGTTATGGCCTAAAAACAACAAAAAATCAACAATTGATTAACCTAGTAATTAGGGGTTTAATCAATTATTTTGTTGTTTTCAGGCCACAACTTTTGACACAGAAACGCTAGAAAGCCAATCAAAGGCTCAAAAGACTCGGATTATAGCCTTGTTTCCAATAAAAACTCGATTCAAAAAATTCCATCTAGCAGTTGGATCCCAGGGCCAGGTAACCTGAGCCAAAATGGCCTAAACCTACCCCACTTATGATGCCACCCACACAAAATGCGAAATCCAAAACTTTTCAATTTTTTTCATTGCAATCTAGAAGACTTGCCCCTCATCTTTTGACCGTTTGAACAGCTCTCCAGCACAATCGGCTGGCGAGTGATGGAGTTCAAAGGGGCGGGAAAATAGCGCAAAACCACGTGCTCAATGCGGGATTTTAAAGTGCAAGTATCTCGTACAGTGGCAGCCAACGTGTGCGATTCATCATTGCTTGTTGTTATTATGAGTGCAAAAGATAAAAAAATCAGATGGTTTCAGCCATTTTGAAAGAGCCAAAGGCGAATTTCTTGCAAAAAGCCATACTATTTTTTTAAACAAAGGGCTTTTAAACACATCTAGGTATTTGTGTGCAAATGTGTGCACGTTAGAAAGAACACATGAGAGAGGTAATCCACTATGTGTTTTGCATTCTTTGTATGGTTTGCCCAGGGAGAGCTGTTAGCTGGAATCACCAAGACTGCAACAGGCAAAGCCTGCAACGAGTGCAAAACACTTGGTCGATTGGGATTGGACTGTCGACTGTGCCTAAATGCTCGGACACAAATGTAGTTTTCCAAAAAACCGTTTTCTTGATTCTGGTCGTAAGAAATAACAAAATGTCAACAGGCATTAACAGCAAAACCAGCGACTGCCTTTCCACAATTTGTTTATATTACCGTTATCTTGAGTGACGTTTCTGCAAGTAATTGTTCTCTGAATCGCCTAAACCTATGATTGTTGATTACTTGTTGATTTCACTGATTTTCTCATGGCAAAGCGTTGGTTGTAAAAAACTACCAGATAAACCTACTCAAATAAGTTTGGTATATTCTTTAAGTTTTGTGTACTTGATATATTTCATTTACATTCAAACTGAGGCACACCAAGACAATTGAAAATATTAATGTGTAAAAACGAAAAGAAGCCGGTGTCAAGCGAAATTTCTGACTTCACGCCATGTGCGCATGCACAGAGTAATATTCTACAAATCCAATAGTCTACACTGCGAAAACTGATGATTAGGTCTTAGGGTTTAGTGTTTAGGTAAGTGTATCGGGTTAGAGTTTGGGTTAGAAAAAGAAATATAATTCAGGTCGAACACTAAGTCCAATATTTTTCAGTGGGTATAGTTTTTCCCGTAGCTTGTTGTGGGTATGTGATATATCTAACCAAGAAGTTTTTAATTACACAACACACATAAAAAAAAGTAATCGCCAAACTTCATTCATTACTCTGAGAAGTAAAATGACTGATAAACGCTAATAGGTCAGAAATTTCGCAGAGCTACACTCATGAAAACCAAGGACCTCAGAAGCTGGAGCCGGAGCCATGTTGATGAAATGAAGAGCTCCGGAGCCGGAGCAGTGTCATTTTTACGACGACTCCACAGCCCTGGTTAATTGGTTAACTAGCCCGTGGATTGATACCGCTCTAGCCCGTGGATTGATACCGCTCAAATTTAGTTATAATTTTGAGAAAAATACACACTTTATGACAGAAATCTTTACTGTTAGTTGTTGGTCCAAAATATGTTGGTTATTTAGCAAAATGCTGAGTGATGGCAAAATATATTTTGGAGCAAAAATTTCGGTTCTTTCCCATTAGACTTGGGTGCGATACATCTATGGTAGTACCACAGGCCTTCAGGCTCCAAAATAAGTTTTTCTTGTTTTTATTAGTTAAGTACTTATCGTTATGGACAAACTTTTACTCTTGTCTTGGATGCCTTCCATTGGATTTGGGTGCGCTACACCTACGTTATTAAATGTATCACAATAATCATTATACACAGGGCTTTAGGCTCCAGAGTAATTTTTTCTGGTATCATTATCCACGTTATCCAACTGTTGACAAGACAAATTTAGGGTGGCTTAAATCTTGAACGGAAACATAATCGGTTTCATTATCAACGGAGTAAATTTCACTCAGAATGAAAAGTTGGCAATCCTTTCCTGGGCTCGCTTTGGAATTTTCTCAAAGTGATCTTCCTCTCCAGTAGAGATTCTGCCACGCGCACTTCACATTGTCAATACACCCAACAATCTTCACCAGTGGCGTAGTAAGGCTATATGTTCCGTCCGAAACTGATCATGAAAGTTACTCCTTTCCCCCCTCAAACTTGCTCAAAAAGAATTTGAAATAAAAAAAGTCATGCTTCGTACTTAGCAAAAATATAAAGAATATTAAAATATCTTAAACATCAGAATCAAACACTTGCTAATTGAAGTGGATCTTATCTTCCTCTTCTCGAGTCACTCATAAGCTCATGTGCGTCCGCACCTGGGTTCCACACACAGTGTTGCATTGGGGGACAGAAGAGCAAGGTCCACTTTTGTGGATGATGTTGGTAGCAGGGGACAGGAAATAAGATGGGCCACTGTTTGTTCCTCCCCACAGGAGCCGCAAGTATCACCACTCATTTTGTAGCCCTATTACAGAGTGACGTTGCAGAGGCCCACTGTAGTTTTCAGTCCGTTTAAGCAGACCCAGAAAGGCCATTTGTCGCTTGAGCCAGGGAAGAGTGATTCCTGTGGGGTGATTGCCAATTTGTTTGGTTTTTCTGCGAGGTTTTCTTGCTACCAGGATAGTTGCTGGCTGTGAGATTGGATATTGAGGACGTTTACTCACTGGAGAAAGCTAGAATTCAATGTTTTATTTGACACTACATGCTTAAAGAGAGGATGTCGGGGCAGGGGTGGATCCAGGGGGGAAAGTGGGACGATCTCCCCCTCTAAAACCTACAAAAGTAACTTTATTCACCATGATATGATTTTTTACAATTCGGAAAACAGCATTCGCGATATAAGGCCATTTTTTGTCTAGTTTTGCCACAGCAATGTCGTGAAGTATACTTCATCCTTCTCAGAGTAGCGAAGCCGTTATGAGACTTGACTACCAATTATTACTGGAATCGACCCTCCTAAAATTACTGGCTATATCCTCCCCTGTGTCAGGGATCGGTTTCCTGCGTCCGATTCTGCTGTTGGGATGTCACAAATCTTCTGATGTACGGAGGACTATGCCACATAAACAGTAGAGATTCTCTACATTTGCAGATTTTAGGCAGCCAGTGATAGCGCGGCATGCGCTATTCAGGGCTGGGTCTAACTTTGAGGCCTGACCCGATCGACACCAAGCAGGAAAGGCATGCTCTGCGACAGAGAAACTTACAGTCATAGCCCGTAGTATGATGCAATAATACATCGAAGCTCAACATTTTCTACTTTGACATCACAGATTACCTTCATGTGCTGCGCCATGAAAATAAAAAAGATGACCTTGAAGGTAGTCAAGAACCTTAGATATTGCAATCAAACACCTCGATAACTGCATACGAAATTCGTGAGGATAACTAGGATCAAAACAAGAAAAATTGTTAATAGCATAAAAACTGCCTTAAATTGCTTCCAACCTGAATGAGCCGTAGCTGTTACCATAACTAAATATTGGTAAACTTTTTTGCATTTATATTGCCTGATGAGGTTAAAAATAAAAATTTTTATTTGTGATGACAGTTTAAGACTTTACTTGCTTTGATACTAGTAAATTCACTGATTACTGTATTAAAGATATTCCTTTCAACCACATCCTGCTCAGTCGACATGAGCGAAAGATTCAAAGTCGCCCCTGTGGTATGGTTGATCTGAGGTACGATTTAATTAATTTCAGCTTGGAGAAAATTTTTCTGCTGCTACTGACATCGTCATAGCCAAAAAACGCAAAATACAAATATTACTTCCTGGAGAGTACGTTAATGCAGCAGTTTCCAGTGACACATCCATTTCAGCCTTTCAATTCCTGGTACCTTTCTTACATCACTTTCAAACTCGCGATCCAGATCAGAACTATTTTGATGGAATCCCTGAGTTGCAGAACTTCACAAGCAAGTTTTTCAAAATTCCATTCACCCATATATGCTTGATTTAATGGCTCATACTTGTTCTTTCCGCTGTTCTCCTGTATCCTCCAAAAATAACTTTGGAGATAAACCAGGGACAATAGTGAGCAGATGCAGTACATGGCATCAAAGCACGCTTCCAGCTCAACCACCAATTTGTCATAGCATGCTTAATAATTCTTTTTTAAGTCTTCTTGTGCTGACAACAAAGCACTCACCTCTTCTGCTTTTGTGAGGTTTTGATTTATTTTAGAACCTTTTCCACAAAGTACAGATGACAAAATATTTTCAAACCTAGAAGAGAATTTAGAACAAATTCAGCATCTTCCTGGCTCGAACAGTTGAGTAAGATCTTCAAGTACTTTTTTCACAAGTAGAAAACCTGTTTCACAGAACAAATAACCTCATACTCTGAACTCCAAAGACTTACCACCAGACGCTTCACTGCAATATTCGTGTACGAAGTTAAAACTTTCCAACAGCGTTTTGAACATGAAAAAAAGCAAACAATTTTTCCATAACAGCAAGAAGGTAATGGCACTTGTACTTGACGCACGAACCCCACATAAATGTAAACTGTGTTGCTTTGGCATTTATATTCCGCAAAAGACGTACTGTACACCATCAAGAACCACCCATTGTAGCAGCATTATCATACCGATACGTGGGCAGTTGGTACGTTTCAACTTTTCTTCTAATTTATCCAAAGAAGTTTTTTTATATCTCTGGTTGTTTTGCTACGTAACGGCAAAAATATCTGAAAAGACTCTCGAAACATCACCGACTTGTCATCAACGGCTACAAAGCGGCATAAAGGTTAACTGGTCTACACTGGAAATGTCAGGTGTTCTACATAAAATGACAGCGTAGTATAGTTAGCGGCGTAACTTTGGTTCAAGATACCTTCCTACACATGTTTACCCAACAAACCAATAGATTTGTTTTCAATTTGTGGAGATAAATAGTACCGATTGTCCTTGCATTCTTTTGAGTAATGGTTTGCAATAACAGGCCATACTTACTGAGAACTCAACAAGCTCTAAAAAATTCTGCATGTTTGAAAGACGTTTTACGTATATATCGACATCCAACAGCCGTACTAAAACTATCTCTAGGTCTGCCTAGCTGTGTTTATCTGCTGTATTTAACTACCAAGGGTCTTCCCTTTACTGAACGTCATCTCTAATGTCTTCCACCTTGTAAACACCTGTATGTGCTCAGGAAAACTCTCATGATTAAAAAATTTCGGATCCAACTTCCAGAATTTGTTGATGCCAGGGTTCTTCGAGAGGAATAATTTGCGCTGATTTTCATATAAAAAAGACGACAACAGAAGTAGATAACGACTCATTTGCTTTCGTGAAAAGCAGCTATGATTTCAACAGTATCTCATGAATAGGGCAAGCCATTTTTTACCTAAAAACGTAAATTTTGATTTCATAATTTACAAATTTTGACTTATTTTGACCTATAATTTTTCTGTATTTGCAGTTGCGAAATAATTCAGCCTTAGGTGTTGTGGTTAACTCAGAAGCATATTTATGCACTAAACTTCGAAATATTTGGTTGTTTAACCTTAGGGATGATATATTGATAAGTACAATATTCATACATACAGTAGAGTCAAACCTGAGAACACCATAAAGTTGAAACACTAGATGCATAATGGATTGAACATTTATCAAACCAAATGCTGTGAGACCACCACATTTCTTGCCTTAACACGCACAGGCGACATAACATTTAATAGTCCAGTAGCAGGCAAAACAACATTATTACGCGAAAAGTTGCAATAATCCCACTATCATTACAGACTTGCAACTAAACTTGCGAAGGTATTCAATATCTGTTGTTGTAGTTTCAATAAAATATCGATGAAGAGAAAAAAACTGCGTTGCAAGATAAGTTTGACCTAATGATATACTTTGACTTTTTTTTCTAACCTAATAACTTGGGAGCTGCTCATGGCGTGCGCGTGAAATTGGTTTTGTGGGCGTTTCAAAAACTTTGAAAAAGGCACAAAATCTTTGGAATTTTGAATTGGCGCATGCAAGAACTGAGGAAGACGCAAAACCAAGATTTGAGAGCCAACCCGGCATGGAGTATGAACTCCGGGAAGATGGAAGCCAGTCGCGGAGAGTTCTGGCTTCAGGCGTCTGAGGGCAGCAGCAAGCTCCTCCGGCCTAAGGGGTTCAGAGGTACTGTGACCCTCAGGTGTTGGAATCTTCCATAGGTCGGACAGCTGTTTGTTGACGAACCTGGTTGACTCGCTATCCCTGGTCCTGTGTGCCCCGTTCTTCACGTGTTGCGAGGCAATGGAGTTTGTTGAGACGGGGCACTGGCGAAAGGTGCGTCCAGACCTGCCAGTAAGTTTGTTGATGGTGCTCCACGCCTTGTGGCTAGAGTGCGAGAAGTCGATGGAATTGACAGCTTCCTCCCATCGCTCCTGCTTCTTCTGTTGTAGTCGAGAGAGTAGGGACGAAGCGGCTCTATCAGAGTCAGTCCCCACTGGGGCTCGGGTGAAGGAGCGATAGAGGGTCTCGCACTCTTTGTCACAGCATGGCGCATAGTTCTTCCGATGGCTACGTGGGATACATTGTTTAGCAGCAGATAGTAGGCTTTCGCAAAAATCCTGGTATGTCCCCTCAATGTTTGATGTGTCCGGAGGTGGCAATCCCTCAACGGATTCATCTGTGAGAAGCCAAAAGTGCTTCCAATCATCCTTGCGAAAGTTCCAACGCTTCAGCGGGTCGCTGTGGGTAGGAACCTTGAGGTTCGGTGGCGTTATGAGGTAAGGCCGATGTTGCGACCTCGGGAACTTACCTAGAACACGTCTCTCCGGCAGTCAGCTGTCCTGGCCGAAACTGGCGAAGGCCAGGTCTGGGTTGGTGCCGACGTTCCATCGTTGAGAAAAGAAGCTGGTTGTTTCCTTTGGGTTATACAACATTGGGTTCCATTGGGTTGTTGGATGTTGCCCAGGAATCCAGGCTCTCACCGTCAGGGGATGTTTTGTTGTAACCCCAGTTGTCATGTTGGCAGTTGAAGTCACCAACATACAGACTGGGGTGTGAGAACGTTGGTATGGCCCTTGTTATGAATCGCGAGTGTGGAGGTTTGTAGACGTTAATGATCTTGTATCCTGCAACGTCTACGCACAACCACTCAGTCTCTGATTGTTCTGGAGACTGATCGAACAGTGACCATTCTAACCGCTCATGGACAAACGTGGCAAGGCCATGATTCCTGCTCAGGATTGACCCAGCTAGTGAAAAGTTGGGAATCACTAGCTTGTCCGCAGTTCTGCAGTGAGTCTCCTGTAGGACGATGATGAAAGCCTTGTTCGTATAGGCTAGCTGCTGAATGACAGAGATCTTGTCTGCAGCAAGCCCTCGGTGTTCAGCTGGAGTATGTTGGGTCGGGGTCTCCGGTAGCATTTCTACTGCCGCACCCTGGGAAGGGCGTTTTATGACCCACCTCATGCCAGATACATCCAGCGCGGGTAGCAGTGGTTGTTCTCGTATTGACAGGTTTAGTTGACATTAGCAACGAATGTCGTACAGGAGGACCACGTGAAGGCACCATCATCTTACCAAAGTTGCAGAATTTCTGATTCTGGTTGATCCAGTCACTTTTCTTGACTCATCACTGTTATACACAACGTGATACCTATACCTCATAACATTTAGCACAGTTCATCATTGTTCATGTGTAGCTCAGTTCTAATGATTCGTTTATGTTCTGTACCTGTCAGTTTTCTGCTTTGATATATTAGACGCTACTGCTGAGCTTAACAGAATTTTTCGTTCCATTGTTGCCAGGGGCACAGCGAGGGGGTCAAGGTGGCACAATTCTCTGGTCGACGAATCACTGAGCGGCGTCGAAAAGGCCCAACAATGTCACAAGTACTTTATTCAATGCAGAGCATTTGCTCCCGAAAAACCTTAGGCTTAAACATTTGTTTCTTGTCCCGGGCGCCATCTAAACTCGGTACCCCATGACTGCTGGTAACAATGATTGTTTTGAAGTCTCTGGCTCTCTGCAATGTCAATTGTGATGATGTCGTGATCCAAAGCTAGAGCATAAGTTAACTTGAAATATTTTCCGAACTATTTGTTTGTCTTTGAATCTGAGTTGGATTTCATATGGGTGTAGCCAAATAAAAGTGATAGGAATTTGGATTAAGACAAGATTTGGTTTTCGGATTTGCATTGGATTTTGAAACATAATTTTTCGATTGTGTTTGGATTTGTAACACATAAATCCCTTCATCTCTGGAAAAAACTCAAAGTAAAAATATGAGGTCGACTGCCATGACCACAATATGCAAGTACTACTAATGTGTTTAATGTATTGTACGCTGCTGGCCCCTCAGGAAAAAGCAAAGTTTCGGCTAGGCCTACCTCCGTGTTAGATAGAACACTTAACACTTAAAATCTTAAAATGTATCCTAATACCACAAGGAGATAGAGTCAAAACATACAATTTGCGGCAGTATTGATCATTGCTGAAGCACAAAAAGCTCATTTCTTTAGGTGAAAACGAACTGGATTTGTCAGTCAGATGTTTGGAGATTTTGTAAAAATGGCTCTGACTAGAGTCATTGATTGTGACTTTAGTCAAGTCATTCCGTAAAAAACGTGACTCGAGTCGAGTCACCAGCATTTCTCAACATGACTCAAGTCACACTATCACTGCGATCAGGGTGTCGTTGATGATGAACTCAACGTTTTATTCGAACCGTGTCCAGTGGCGTAGCCAGCCCGAAAATTTGGGGGGGGCCAAAAAATTGGGAGGGGCCAAAATGTTTGATATTAGGTGAAAAATCCTATTTTGTTTGGAAAAACGCCTCTCAAAGCACAAAATGATTATATTTTCTAAAAATTTTTGGGGGGCATGGCCCCTTTGGCCCTCCTGGATACGCCTATGACCGTGTCACGTAACGGACAGCAGACGAAAGTCCGCTGGCGGACCTGTAGCCACTACCTTTTGGGAAATTGTTTTTTACTTCTCTCTCACGGGAGTCACATCATGCTTCTCTTCACCAGCTACGTTGTCTCTACCAATTTGATTTTCATTCTTCATTATGGGTCTTGCTTTTCCCACTTGTTCGCCATTTTTCTCATAATTTGCTCTTTCTAATTTTCTGTCTTCTTCACATATGTATCTATGGACCCTGCGTTTTTCCTGAAACGTTCTTCCTTGTTGGCTTTCATAGTCTGTGGCACCACTTGGTTTTAATCGTTTATTTATTCTAGGTCAGGGGTGTGCAACAGGCGGCCCGCGGGCCACAACCCTGCCCGCCAAGCCATTTAGTGTGGCCCTTGCCAACACTCTGATTTTTGCCCATCATGCATGAAAATCCTAATGTACATGAAAAAAATAAATTTTTCCTGGGGCCCAGCTAGATGTTTGAAGTTGGTTATATGGCCCACAGACAAAAAATGTTGCACACCCCTGTTCTAGGTGATCAAACAAAAAACACAAAAATGTGTTACTGCAGGGTCCAATGAGAGAAGTGATGGCGGGGTACCAATTTTTACATTTCGTGGGGTATCCCAGTCTTTGACTATTTAACACAAAGTTTATAGTTGGCTAGAATATAATTTGCGCTCAAAAGTTTAAGATCACTTGCCTAAAATTTGGATTTTTACAAGTTTGGAAATTTGTCCCATTTGTTTCGTCACATTACTTTTTATGTGGGAAGAACATTGTTGCATAACTGATGCTTCTATTACAACCTTTAAGAATCAACTTTTCAAAGATCTGGAATATTCAAATTTATCACTAGTTTTGCTGCTGAAAACATGGGCAAAAAAGGGGATTATCAGTTGTGGACAGGTCAAAACTTGTTGCAATCCATCAATAATAATACCTTCATTCACATTTCAGCGGTCGAATCGAGGTGAAGCTTTGCAAAGGCATATCTCTTATCTTGGTCAGTTTTTAGGCTCTGAGCCCAATTCATCACTGAAGCGACGTTTCATGGTACTGTAGGATGTACTGGCGTCTGCACCTGTGAGCAACAAATCTGATTGAATCTTTTTGCTCGAAGTGATGGGTGAACACTTTACCATTTTCTTTATCTTGTGATCATCTCTGACTGGTAACCTTGGGCTTACCAGCCCTGCGCAAGTCTAAAAACTACCAAACGTTTTGAATCTGACGACTGCCTGATGGATTGCAGTCTTTCAACACTTCTGTTGAAAATTAATAACTTTACCCTTGCAGAGTTCGTCACTTCACCGGTCAAACTTTGATGTTGATAAGCCCACCCAGTGACTAGGCTAAAGCTTGTGACACTTGTATATTGAAAATCTCCTTCTGAACATCAAAAAATAAAATGAGACTAGGGATTTGCAGAGGGTGGGGAGATGGGGTCGGGAATCCAAGGCAGGTGGGCATCCAGTGAGTGAAAATACAAAAGTTACATTATATTAACATGCTGCAACCAGCGCCAGATGTAGGGGCAAAGGCCCGGGCCCAGGGCCCCACACCAAAAGGGGCCCCCACCATGTCATGTGTTTAGGCATATGTGTGACATGTGTGCCACTAAGTCATTTTCAGCGCGGAAAGTTTGTTTGTAGATGTTATTAGTTATTGGTCGGCCAGATGGTAGCATTTCTCTTGTATTTAGTTTGGATATGTGACGAAACAACTATTACACTTACGATTTCCTGAAAGTCGGTTAGGGGTCTGAATCTAGTAGTGCATACACGGAAAGCCACGTAGAACGCATCAGATTACGTCTCTACTCGTTACTGTTAGATTTTGCGTCTGCCTTATTCAGACAGACTTGTACAGGTCGCATATGACTAGTATTGTTAAGCTTATTAATAATAGACATGAACAGAGAAAAGGGGGATCGACACCTTAACAGGTGTAGAGCTTATCGAAGTGGTTCCGAAAAACGTAAAAAAAGCAAGAGTCAAAATTGACAGCTAAGTCGAGAAAGATTTACAGTTAAGTCGAGAAAGATTCTAGATTGCTATTCTACAGTGACAGTGAAGTCCAGTGGAGACATTTCTGCGGAACCTGTAAGAGGTCAGCAGTGCCGCAGCCAGAATGATGCCGAAGAGGACATGGCCCCCGAAACAAATTTGCTAAGATTTTTACTGGTGTTTTGCATCAATTTTCAACTTTTAGAAAGACGTCCGTGACTGACGACATCATTGACTGGCCCCTCCCGAACAAAATTCTTGGCTGCGCTATTGGAGCTCAGAAAATCGAGGAACATTACGTGGCGGACCTAGTTCCACGCAACGATTAGAATATGCCTAGTTTGACCAGCGGTGCAGCACCAGTAGCAGAAGAACTGCAAGAAGAATCATCGAAATTCACGAGAGATGAGATGGCTAACACTGTCACCGAAGGCAACGGTATCGGTCTCTGGCCAGTGGCCAGCCATTATATTGGATGAAAAATGAAACAGGCACGCTTTGACATTGCCATAAAAAGTAATTTTTTAACCATGGCGTTCCGCAACACAGAAAAGAAACTTGTCACGGAAATGCAACACAACTCTTATTCGTCTCCAGAACCACAACGGCGAAGTGGTTGATAGAAGCTGGCTTTGTTTTTCTCCTTCACAAGGCTGCATTCATTGTTTAACATGTAGACCAGTGGTTCTTAAAGTTTTAACGCCTCAATAACCCTGTCACATTTTGGTCAATCTTGATACTCCTTTTTCTACAGTTTAATAACAAAAAATGTAAGAAATGAAACAGAATTGGTAAAGAAATATTCACTGGAGAAATGAGGAAAAAGGTCAATGCAAAAGCTGCATCAGATTCATCAGCACCAATCTTCTTCATGTGGGTATAATCTTGCTAGATTTCTAGAACGAATCCAATGAAGGAGTGTTAATACATTGTTGAACACCCCCAACATCTAATCTCATAATCCCCTGAGGGGTACGCGACTTTTCGGTCTGGCCGATTCGGGTCTGGCCGTTTCCGTCTGGGGACATTTCGGTCACGACATTTCTGTACCTAAACAAATGATTACCTATGTTTATTGAAATGATTATATAGGCAGGCGAAACGTCACACTAGCAGCAGGCTATAGCTGGTGTTATACCAACTCCCGTTGGAGGAGTTATGATTGTGATTAAATCTGAATTGTAATTATGAGTTTGAAGTAGTTGCCTTTAATTGCAAAATGTCGATAATGATATAATTTTCTTGCTGATGATAATGAAAATCATATGTTGTTGCTGATTAATGGATCTTGGATCATGTTTGTAGTTTTTAAAATAAAACCTTTCGTTGATTTAAGTACGTTTGCATTAATAAGTGAACATGTAATATTTCTGCAAGATTTCATAGTCTGACCGAGATGTCTCGAGACCGAAACGACCAAGACTGAAAAGTCCCGTGACCGAAACGGCTCAGACCTAATCGGCCAGACCGAAAAGTCCTGTTCCGCCCTGGGGGTATTGAAGAATTCCTGTTGTAGACTCACGTGCGCGGATACGACTAAATGTGCGCATTTCCTTGTTGGAAACAGTGTTGCCAAGTCCACAAAGGCAAAATATGCCAAATTGCATTTCAGAATATACTAGACAGGACAAAATTATGCTAAAATTTTTTTCATTACAAAAAACACCTGAAAAATAGGCAGTAAGCAGATTTTCACATTTTTTACTAAGTTTTCCGTACAATCGACCATTCATTTTTAAGCGCATTTTTTAGGGCTAAGGTGATGTTGCTCTCGTGTCTTTTCTGACAGAGTCGTACTGTAAGGTCCATGTCATCCAGTACTGACCGATGAGTTGTTAACATTACGTGCATTACTTTTGAGTAAACGGTCTTTCAATGTATTAATATCTACTGTATACACACGCTCAATTCAGTAGGCACTGACTAACAAGACAGGCACTATCAACATGGCCACACCGGAATTAAAAACAGGTAGATATTCATGGTAGACATACAAACTTGCTAGAATAACACTTGAATACATACGTGGAAAAATGAAAAGCACCACAAGGTGTTTATGTTGCAAAAATCTAAAATGTCTCACAATAAAAATACAGTCATGACATGTTTAACTTGTTTCTAAGTTTTGTTTCAACACGTGCAACATGGCTAAACATCCTCGGAAACACGAGTTTTTGTGAAAACAACGCACAGGGTAGTTGCATGGGCGTTTCCAGTCGCAAAAGTGTTGGAAATATAGATGCGAATTTAGTTCAACATGTTGCATATGTAAAAAAATTGGTCGTACCAAAATATGCCAAATTTTCCAAATATACCAAACCAAAAATATTTATGCTAACCACATCCACAAAATGACAAAATTTCAAAAATTTGCCAATAAAATATGCCAGTTGGGAACACTGGTTGGAAAGGGATTCTGCGACTGGAACCACGCTCTTGAGCACCTGAGGAACTACGAGCAATCAATGGAACATATAGATGCAACGATTACATTTCAGATGTAAACAAGGGCGTACGTAAGGTGTGGGAATTGGGGTTAAACCCTCCCTTGAGCTTGTTATTTTACAAAAATTTATTACCTTCGCAAAGGAGATTAATCGTTTTCGCTCACTTTCTGCTTGTTAATTTGTCGGCTTAATGCAAATACCAAGGAATAAAATCGCACGCAAATTTCAAGGAACATGGTAAATGGACCAAAAAATAATAATTAGGCGGGAATCAGGGTTATCGTCTGCATCCAGAAACCATCTCAACACTTTTCGCAGACCTTTCGTCCACTACGCATGTTTGTGTTCTGCGATAGTTCACTTTATCCGAAACAATTGTCTTTATTTTGTCTGTTATGGTTGATCAGCGCAAGCGCTGGGCGCATTGACTACATTACCAATTTCTGTAGCATGATAGAACTGTTGCACGAGCTCAGAAACAGGTGTTTTTAATATAGAAGCATTCAGGCATTTGATAATGTCTCAACAGGGAAAAAGAAAAACTAAAATTTGCTGGACTTCTATACACAACAAAAAATTGAAAGTTGCGTACTTTATGCGCATTCTCAATTCTTGTGTAGTTTAGCAAGATTCGATCTTGCAAACTGCGGTGTGCGCCATCCAGTCCAGCCGCACATTTTCTACACTAGATCGCTCGAATTAGACAAGACAGCCAGTGGTGGGTTTAGGGTTGGGGGGGCCCGAGGCAAGACTGAAAAGAGGCCCTCTGATGACGTCATCATCTGCAGCCAACCATGATAAGCACTTTTGATCAAGCCTAAGATAGACCACCCAAGTATACGTTCCTGAGACTTCGGCATGACTGACATAGCAGGAGAAAATGCAAAAAGGGTGTTCATGATACACAAGTATGAAAACACTGAAAGTTGGGAAGACAAGACTGGCAACACATGAAAGTTAGGCAATAGCAAGTTGGCATCGACCCCACTTCTTTATTTTCACGACCCATTTCTCTGCATTCACCATCAATGAACTACAAAGTTTGAAAGTTCTGAAAGTTTCACACCATCCCCTTTTGAAAAAATGGTTGGTAGTTGGTATCCTGAATTTGTTCACATTCATGCTTTTATGGGAATCCATGAAACTATAAACAACAACCAAGAAGATTTAAAACACTAAATTTGTTTTAAATTTCATCCTTTTAACTACAAGAACATAGCATACAAAGGCATCCAAACTAAGACTTGTTTTAGAAAGCTTTGGGGGTGGATGAGTCAAGGCCGCCCTCATCTTGCATTGACACTAGTTGTTTGGAAAATGTGCAAAAGTAGGAAATAATTCATCATATACCTTATCACAAACATTTCTACTGCAGCAAGTAGCCTACACAATTCATTCAATCTGTGCTAACAAAAAATGGTTCCAGTTATACTGGCTAAGAGCTGCCAAAAATCTTTAACCTTACTTACCAAGTCTACCTTAAGCCAACCATTTACTAGTCAAGCTTCAAATCACCTGTGACTTCAAGCATACGCTAAATTCAAACTACCTGAAATATCTGTAGAAAAAATTAGTAGGGCCTACTCATAATACTCAAAAAATGTCATTTCTGCTACCAGATAAGAAACATGAATGTAGCCTTGCCTATTGACAGTCTTTGCAGCACAACAGCAATAATACAAAATTACTTTGTAAACTAAGAAGGAAATGTCCTCCAAATTAAAAGATGTAGTGTGGTCATTGCTATAACAATTTTGCATGTTGTCTTATTTTCTGATGGAAATGTTCACTAGGGTACAATATCACCAGAAGTGAGGAATTTGTCTAATGTTTTCAACTCAGAGACATAAAAATGAAATCCTTGGATACAAATATGAATTTTCTACAGCAGGGGTCACCAACGTGGTGCCCGCCGGCACCAGGTCGCCCGCAAGGACCAAGTAGGTTCTAAAAATAACATTAACATGATGCCAATGCCTTCACATCAACGAATACCAATACTAAAATTATTGAAAGTAAATTGAGCAAAATTTTTATTTCAGAAGTGTGTATCAAAGCAGTAGCCCTTCGCATTAATCGGTAAACAAGAAGTAGCTCGGAGTTTCAAAAAAGTTGGTGACCCTTGTTCTAAAGCATGTATTTATCAACTTCATTTTTACACTCTCTGTGGGGTTCTTTGAAAGCAGAGTACTTACTTATGATCTGCTTCGTAGCACATTATATTAGTGGATAATAGCTTTTCACCAAAAATAAGGCAAATGTACGCACGTAACACCTCTGGGGGCCCAACAGGGGGGCCCGAGACAAGTGCCTCGCTCGCCTCCCCTTAAACACACCACTGAGCGCAGCCTTATTTTGCCATTGTAAATTGCTCTGACGCAGTGATGACGGTGTTTTATTCCCCTGTTTTAACGCGCAGCTTGATATTTTTGTAGTTATAAACTGCTGTGCCGTAGCGTTGAGTTTATTTTTCTTTGATATCCTAACTTGGGGCGCTGATAGTTTTTATTCAGTTCAATGACACATAAAATAAGGGAAGTGCGTGCAAAAGAATATGCCTTGTCACCAAACTTCGCCAAAACGTTGGTTTAGAAACATGAATGTGACGTCAAATTGTAGCGTCATAAAGAGCGCACACCAAATACAAGTGACCACCACATGCCACTGAACGAAACCACCCCCCATGAAGATTTTCTGCGTGCGCCACTGGATGTAAATCACTTGGAAGATAAGATACGGAGCTAGCCAGTCATGTCAGTCAATGAGAACGATATTGGAAACCGCTTCTGCCTGCAACGTTTCGTTTCTGTCATAAAATTTATTGCTGAGCGAGGACTGGCGGTTAGAGGAAATGATGAAGACGTTGGATCGCCTAGAAATTTTTCAAAACATTTTTCAAGCAAAATTTCAAAAAAGGAAGATGCGATGCTTCTGGTGACCGGTTTTGCAATGGTTTCACAAACCGCTGGCCATGGTCAAATACCATGTTGCTTCAAAAAGTTTTGTTACGGTTGAGTTAACATATGTGACATCACAAGATTACGTCATAAATATTAATGATCCGTGGAAATACTATTGACTTTATCGATCATTATCTACTTAACGATTCTGTATCTGCAGTCTGCACATGGAGCCTCCCACCACGCCTGGGCACCAGATATCCCACCGTCCAAATCCGGCGCTGACTGCAACCAGCTGCTTTTTGTATTGTAAGGCTAATAACACATGCTGCGGGGGGCATGCAAATGTATGTGAAGTGACCTAAGAGAGAAATATAGCAATGCCGTTGTTGTCTTAAGGCCAGTGGTGGATCTATGTAAAATGGCGCCCATGGCAAAATTTAATTGTGCGCCGTTTTTAATAATTCAAATATTACATATAGGCACAATTTTGCGAAAGATAAACTGTGAAGAAAATATACGCTTTGAAACGAAAAATATATGCTTACTATTGCTTCAAACTTTTCAGCAAATGAAATTATATATTATTCACAAGGACCATAATATGTTTCAATGCTCATTTATTTTTATTATAAAAAATATCAAAAGATGCAATTAATAACGTTATCATAAATTATACATAGTATTGGCTGACCACATCGTTCTTCTTCTTTCGTTTGAGCGAGTTCTTTTATCCACTGCTAGCCCGCCTAGATATCGGGGCAGGTGTTGAGCAGCCATTCGGTGTGTACCGGTGTCTGGAATTGAAGTGCGGAGTCTGGTGGGGTTGTCCGCCCATTCCCGGTTCCATTGATGATCCGCCAACTGCGCCGCACGTATGTTGTTGTTGTCAGAAAAACTGATGAGGTGTTGTACGGCGGGTACAAATGGGTGTCAGGATTTAAGGCGCTGTGCAGCTGCACTTAATGGACGGGTGAGCGCTGAGTGGAGCAGGCGTCCAGGCTCCATGGCACGGCGTCCTAGAGAGAGTGTGGCTGCTCTGCGACGAAGCTCAGCAGGTTGGATGCCTGCGAGGATTGGAAGG
>Ga0210059_1002576_pt1 | contig 28480 bp, 21 predicted proteins | sample Ectturendosymbi2_FD_188042 | JGI IMG/M metagenome (GOLD analysis project Ga0210059, IMG submission 188042) | Ecteinascidia turbinata endosymbiont from Florida, USA - Sample 2 (SPAdes) (version 2) | ecosystem: Host-associated > Tunicates > Ascidians > Unclassified | place: Key West, Florida...
GCGGAAGTGCTAAATAGCCTTATAATAAATACTACGGCCAAAGCAAACGATACAACTGACATCTTGCAAACGTTTCGATAACAACTGTTATCATCTTCTGTGCATAGCAATAAAACTGCCCTATTGCTATGCACAGAAGATGATAACAGTTGTTATCGAAACGTTTGCAAGATGTCAGTTGTATCGTTTGCTTTGGCCGTAGTATTTATTATAACATTCAGTTATACAGTCGAAATAGTATGCCGACCTTTCAAACTAAGGAAAAGTACGCAAATGTCACCGCAGTCGTGTGCACATGACGATTCCTCATCGTGTTTCTCACTGTGCAGCCTGCACAGACATCAAGCTTCACTGACGCTTGATACAATGTTCACTGCGGTTTAGTAGAGTTTCGAGACTTGACCTATCCTCCCCTGGTGGGTGCATGTACAGGTGCGAGGAACATTTCTGCAGTTGGTTTCAGTTGTCGGGATATTTCGATTAGTTTGCTATTTGATTTTTCTGAACATCTTTTCAGTGACTTAACTTCGGCCCTGGTCGCCCACACCAAAATTACGGTTTTCAGCAAAATTACCACCATCCCGAACGCCCTGCACAGGATGTTATGAACTTCAAAGCTGTTCTTGGTGTTCACGCAAAGCGAGCAATGCTTCGTTCATAACCATCACAAGTGGCCGAGTCGGTCTTTCATGCCTTCTATGGTAAACACTGCGCTGGTTCTTGGAAGCTGTTGCAGCAGGGAACTCGGCGCTTGATAGATTGTCATCAGCTGAGACCTTTGCGCGCTTCCTTGGTAGGAGTTTGTTTTTAACTCTAGCACAGGTTGGAACATTACATTCGCTCACCCAGCTCTTCACCCACCGCAATAAACGAAGGGTTATGGTCATCACAACAAAAACATCCAATTGTGTCAATGCAGGGATGTAATGCACTGCCTGTACACTTGTTCCGCAGGCTTCTGCCACCCAAGTCTCTTGATACTCAACATTGCAGTGATAAAAGGACGCGTTGACCCGTACATACCAAACATACGTTCACTGGTAATTTCACTTCGCACAACAACATTATATGAAGGCACTGTGATGCAGGACATGTTGTGTCGTGTACATCTTAATATTGACGTAGGAATAATGTCTTGATATTGACGTAGGAATAATGCATCCTACAGTATAGCACTAGGCCAAGTCAGTTAACGGGAAAATTTGTTGAATGACAACTGATTGGGTATTTTTTCAAGGCTTAAGAATGCTTTGACCCATTAGTACTTTTACATTGTTTGTGTAAATAAGTTTATTTTGGTATCTTTTGTGTAACGCGTTACTGAGGATGTGTGGTCCGACTCAGCAAAACAAAGTAGTTGTAGAAAAATATTCCAAATAACCTAGTTAGTGCACGGTGAGTGGCACGAGCAATGTCTTGGAGCATTGCCGAACGTTTAACAGGAAAATTGATATTTTACAAATGCATTCAGATGGTGCGTAAGAGACGTGTGCTTTGTGATTCCCATGCAGAGGTTCTGTGCTCTTGCGATTGCTCGAAAAAAGCAGAAGCGAGGAGTGCGAACTGCAGCACAAATGGAACACTAACCTGCGGAATATGTGAGTGCGGGAGCACACACGAAGGGGCCACTTGCCAATGCTTGCGTGATACAGCTGATGTATCGCTCCGCGATAAGTGCAGAATGACTTCAAATTCCGAACTATGTCAGTAAGTCAATACCAGACAAGATAGTGCGAACATTTTGTTGGGTTACTTTTCTAAGTTCGTTTGCATGTAGCAGTGTGAAAAATTCAAAGATTTGGCACTTTTTCTGCATTTATTAAAAGGTTTCTGATTTTTTAAAGTTCAGTAGACGTAATCGCAATCATGTTTAGTATCAATTCCGATTTCCTTTCAAAGGCAGACAAAGCGAATTAGTAAATATTGAGCAATGAAATGAGAAACGCTGCTGTTACAATGCAGCCCGTCGATTCTGAGTCCACGTCATGGTCTTGTCTAAAAGTTTTTGGAAACAGTGTCGACATCATCAACTAATTACAAATGAAGTGAGTCGGTGGCCATGACGAATAAGCAAATTTGTATCGCTATCTGTGGTTCAGAGGCCGTGGCGTGCCTGGGGTTTCCTGCGCCCGGGGACAAAGTCAGTTTAGGCGCCCCCACCCAGCCCGTTCCTGGCAGCACAGATGTGAAGAGTGAATTGGGAATAAAGGGGCTTCGAAAGCTGACTCGGGACCCGCATATAGTTGTTTCTAGGCCCGTCTGAAAACTTCATATTACCGCGACGTCATGAAATTGACGTCAGGACCTTTAAATCTTGGAAATCAGTAAATATCGTACAGTAGAGTATAGAAACGATTAGATTCTAAATCGTTTCGCGTGAAACTATCCTCACTTTCAAAGTTTCGGTCACGATTCAACACACAAACTGTTGCATTGCGACATTCCAAATTGTGTAAAAATAGTAGGCTACATTCGAAGTTTAGCAACTAGTAAAGGAAAATCCAAAAAACAGGCAAAATGTTCCATGATCATCTGCAAAACTCTATATTTTATGGGAACAGAAATTTTCTGATAACACAGCACAAAATTCACCAGCTGCAACCTTGTTTTCTAAAGCACGGGTTTGTCAAAGCCTTTTGAATATCCAGAATGAAGCGTGCCCGCTTGTTCCCGCTTTCGTCAGGTCTGGCCACAAGTTCAGGGCTGTGGAGCCGGAGCCCAAACAATTTAATATGTGGCTGGAGCAGGAACCGGAGCCGAAAACTTTTAGATGGTGGGGCCGAAGCCGGAGCCTGAAATTTCGGTTCCGGTTCCACAGCTTGGTTTGTGGGGCAAGCGAGCTGTACAAATAATACAATAGTTTTCAGTTTGATGTTTTCAATTGACCAAATCATTCTGGAGCCGCAGCCAACACTTTTAGATGCCTGGATCTGGAGCCAGAGTAAGAGCCTGAAATTTTAGTTCCAGCTCCAGAGCCCTGATCACAAGCACCGCTGGTGCAAAGTGTCGGCGGTTCTGTTGCATGCAAGCTAGAAGTTTGAGTGTTAGAACGTCATAAAGGACTGGCTGAGGCTAGACTCACGTACACATAAAGGAGAGGGACAGACAGAAGAATGCATATGAAAAACTGAAGGCAAATGATTTCATTCAAAACTACTAGACAAACATAAAATTGCAAAATCCTAAAATTTGTTTGAATATAATACCCGGAAAAGTTAACAGATAAAATAAATATTGCGATGTAATGCTTGTAATTATCTAACTTCAAAGACAAAGTAAGTATTATCCACAATGGGGTAAGTAAGGAACCGATCTGCAATATTTGATAGTGCATCGATTTCACGTAAAATTATGCATCTTCCGTCCCTATTCAAAAAGAAATCAATGACAAAATTTTCTTGTCTTTGCTGTGTTCAAAGACGCCGTTTCTTGTCTTTGCTGCTGCAAATTTATCGATTATTTCTTCAACAAACTGATATATTTTAAATGTGTCACATGTGTTAACCCTAGGAAATTACGGACGCCAATGACAGTCCATGCGAAGTTCTAGATTAGCAATTTTGTGACCTGAATTTCGGCAATCATGTCCATGAAGAAGCGCAGTATAGGTCGAATTAAATATAAAACACATGTAGCAGTAACTGAAAAGTTCACAATTATAACTAGTATACTAAACGTAATTGCACACAGTTGCACTTAAAATCTTGCAAAAGTAGTCAGCCTTTACTTAAATATCCCACAAGTGAAATTATCATAACTTCCTCCAGAGCTACATCAAATCCGTTTCAACATGAAGTTTGCCAAACCATCTTGAAATTTTCTTAAACATCAGATCTGTTCTCGTAGCAACATACTGTAAGTGTCACTGCTGCTCAAAAAGCAGGGTTGCCAATCTATCTTCACCAAAAAAGTCAGACCTTGTCCAAAAAAAGCCAGATAGCAATTTTAAGGCATATATATAGCCTACACATGAAACATGCATAATCAACCACAAAATCGACATTAAAACTCGTCAGAAACATCGAAATAGTACAATTCCAATCTTTAGAAGCATTTTCTATCCCCGTAATTACACTGTCGTGCATTTGTTTCTTATTAATAATATGGATCATTTTTAGGGCAACAGTAAAATCTTTGCAATATTCTTTGCACCCTGCAATGGTCATAGACTCTCGTCAGAAGAGATTTGTAATGAATATGCAGCTCAGACAATGTTTTGTCAGAGTCAAGTCTTTCCGACTGAAAAAAGCCAGATTTGTCTGGCTGTTTTTGATTTTCAAAAAAAGCCAAAATTTCAAAATCTGTCTTCAAAAAAGTCAAATGGGCAACCCTGTCAAAAAGCATGCGCAGTTGCATACTGCTTGTACTGTGAACCCTGGATTCCCCTCCCATTGTGACGAAACTATAGAATGGGAGTGAAGTCGGAAAGTTCGCAACCCTGACTTGGCTATCTGAAAGCATTACGACATTGCCTTCAGTGAAACCACATGCGGACGCTGATTGCTTGACACAGAAGTTCGCCTGATAACGTTACCACTGCTCGCTTTGCGAACTTTGGTGATCTTGATGAGATTTTGCAACTGCGTAGTAGCTTCTGGCAATTGACGTTTTGTAAATCGTTATTATTAGCGTCACGCTGACTTTTGACATTTCGTAATTATTACGTAACACTCCGACATCAGTTTGGCGCACCCAGAACATAGGCGCAGCCAAGGTGGCCTAGGAGGTCAATCCCCCAATTTTAGAACATGTAGTCATTTTGTGCTTTCAGAGGCCATATCCTAAGCAAAATAGCGCTATTCGCCTAAGATCAAACATTTTCCCCCAAAATTTTTTTGCCCCCCTCCCCAAATTCTTGCGCTGGCTACGCAGCGCCCGGGAGCAGATGTCCCGCCTTGCCCTCCTAGCTACGTCACTATTCAGAGGTGATAACGGAGCTGGAGTGGACTCCGGCTGTAGCACTGAGCTGGTGGTTAGTTGGTAGCACTATTAAAGGCCCACTTCGTCATCGACGTGCAGGAAGTCCCTGTTCAACATCACTGACTTCAAACTGTAAGGCTGTTGCGCAGTTGACGAACATCTTAAAGGAAAGTTATAACGTTTTGAGAAAACATTCCTGCTCCAGGCATACAGGTGTGGATGGATGTCAGTTTAAGTTGCGGTGAAACATTGTGAAGTCGAGCGATCAGTGTGTTACCCTTGCGAGGTTATGCAGCGACCAGAACCTGTCGCTTCGCTTTGCTAAAACTTACGGCGTCAATTTGTCTTGTTTGGTTAACTTTTCAGGGGAAAAGGTAAATGCGAATGTGGATCATGCATTTGCAACTCTGGTTACAATGGAAAGTACTGCGAATGCAGCAACACTGGGTGTGCGTCAAGCAGTGCCGGAGAATGTGGAGGTTTGTTGTCTTGCTGGTGACTTTGATTGATTAGTCTGTTTTTGTTAATTACGTATGTTTTTTGTTCAAAAGTGTATCAAGCCTTGAACTTGGTTTGCACGTGTAGAACAGCTTCAAAACAGGTCACAAAGATACCTTCGTTGTCATATCTTTGAAAAAACTGTGACACGTCAATATTGATTTGCGCAACGGTAGATGCAATGATGAGCGTGGTGGCTTTCTGTCGTAATTGCATCCTGGCTGGGTACGCTTTCTCGTGCAGCTTGAGTAGCGTATTTAATGATGTTTCCAATTGCGCTCAAGCCATACCAAGGTGAAAAATTACTTGCTGAGCAATGTGGTGGCGTGCAAGAAAGATTTGTGTACTTACCTTTTTTATAATTCAGAATTATTAGATGACGCAAAAACAATGTTACTTTTTTCTGTGGTTTATTGCGCAAAAGATGTGCTGTGAAGATGTGAAGCTAGCACCGCAAAAATATTTCAGACCTTTTTCATTATCGCTGCTTTATCGTTAATCACCTGACGGAAAATGGGTAGTAATTTATTTCAGTCCTGCTGGACATGCTATTTGATGTCATAATTTGTGGAAACATTTCACCCAGCAGCATTTCCCTGATTTCCATATGCAGTGACGTAACAACACTAATAAGTTTTACTTACCTTGATGACACCTTCCGCTTGCAGGTCTTGACCAAGGTACGTGTGTGAACTGCAACAACAACCCTGTATGTTCCTGCATACCTCCCTGGACGAAAGACCCAGACCTTGGAACGTGTACGTGCAACGTCAATTCATGCAAAGATCCCAAATATCCTGACGCCGCTGTTTGCCACGGAAGAGGCGTTTGCGACTGTATTGTGTGTGCGTGTCACAACGGTTCGGTAAGAGCACTGTTAAAAGTTGTTTGATGAATCTCAGACGCTCTCTTCAAATTTCTCAAGTTACCGTAAATTATAAAAAGATGCTTTTAAGCGCTGGAGCTCGAAGCTAAGCTGCTGGACTAGCGCGCCATCGTATGTTGAAAGACGAAAAGTAAGAACATGAAAATAATTCCTGCCACAAATCTTGACATCCCAAAACAGTGAATGACTAGAGTGTTTTATGGTTTTACCACCACCTTCTACCTTAGCACCACCGCATCAAGATTTTGTCATTTGTATTTCAAAACTACTTTGATTATTCATAATTGTCGGTCAAACCGTGGAAGCTCGGTATATGGTTGCGGTGCACAAATCTCATCAGAGCAGCTCCCAGGTGTTTTTTAAAATATTTTTTGAACTTCCTATACTCGAAACGAAAGTAGGGCTTTGAGTGCAGTGATTTTCTTTCTTAATTCGGCCGCAGTCATCAAGCCCTGGGCTCCTTCCGTTGCAATTATCGGTAATTATCACCATCTGTATGTTGAGATGCCTCAAATGTAATTATCGCCATTTGTGTGCTAGGACGGCTTAAGCAGGGGCAGCACCCACTGCAAGGAATAGGGGACGCTATGATTTTGAACGTCAAACCCAAAGCTCAAAAGACAACACTACTTCGTAGCTATGCTCTGTGTGGACTTAGATACCAGTGGAAATGATCAGTTACGAATTAGAAATGTGAAACGAAAAGTCCCTAAACCATCACGTCGCTGATGTAGGCAATACTTAAAACATTCAGTCAAAGATTGGAATTTCAGAATAGAGAACTTGGAGGATTCGAAGTTAAACTGCCCACTTCCAAACTACTAATAAAAAACAGATAATAGGATTGGGTTTTTATCTTTCTTTAGGGTAGGGGTCTCCAAACATTTTTGTCCGAGGGCCACATAAGCTGTTACACAACAGTTGGAGGGCTGAACATAAACTCTCGGTCCAAAATAAAAGAATGTTAAAACATGAATGTTATTTAAAATAATAAAAGTATATTTTTTGAAAAAAAGTAGTGAAAGCGCGTCTTTGATTTTAGCATGGTGAGAAAATCTGACTTCAGATGGCATGTGCCTAATATCACCAAACACCGGTACCTCAGATTGCAGCAACATATCAGCTAAGGTCAGACCAGCCTGCAGCGCAGTAGTACTTAGCAAACTGACATTCACGTGGCGGTTTTACGTAATGTCTAGGGCAAGTTTTTGCAACTTTTGCAACTTTTTTTACAGCTTCTTAAATACTCAAAATACATGCAGTTCAATGTTTTGAGCTGTTTCCAGGGTTGTTATATTGCAACTTTTTGCAACATTTTCGATTTTTGCGTGCAACTTTTTACTGCAATTTTTTTCAAGTGTTGCGCAAAATGTAAAAGTGTAATTAAAAAAAATACAAAACTATTTCAGTTTAGTTCTATTCTCTTTGATTACATGAAAAAGGGCTATATGACGGATTAGCTGCGTCTCATTGGTTTGAAAGCTAGAAGTTTACAACCCCAGCCAAGTACGACAGTGCCCGAACTCAATTAGAGGTGGAAGAGCGGAAAATCTTGGCTTTTGGCCAAGTCCATGCAAACGAAAATAGGTTGTGTCAAGTCTTTCGCAGTCAAATGTGCGCATAAATGCAACTTTCGTTGAAAATAAATGCAACTTTCTCACTTTTTTACTGCAACAAAAACTTGCCCTAGTAATGTCATATTTTCGTGATATATTACGGTTCATTTTACCAATCAAAACATTTTTTGTAAGTATGTTTTATTTTTCATTATAGATAAGTGTCTTTGCGGGCCGGATTTAGTCCGCGCGCCGTAGTTTGGAGACCCTGCTTTGGGGCATTGATAATGGATCTGTGCGGGTGTGCGCAACACGTGTGTGTGGCACGAACGATTACAATTGTTACGCTTGTTTTGTTCATAGCTGATGACACGCGATGCGAGCGAATGACGAAAAACGAACATTGCCGCATTTTGCTCTTTGTCTTTGTCACTCGCTCGCATTGCAAGTATAGTCCAGTTGCCCAACCACAGATTTTTGGCGAACCTTGCAATACCATCCGTACAAAGTTTTTTGCTGTTTCTATACGTTCCAAGATGTGATCTTTAGCATCTGAATGATGCCACTCTGTCATCATTGGGCAATCCCCCCAACATGCAAATTGAGGCCGCCATTACGGAAAATCTTTCTTTCGTCAATATCTCAGTCACTATGCATGGTACCAAAATAATAACGGTGTCTACAAAGTTACAAGCACTCGAAGAAAACAAATTTCAAGTGATGTGAAGTTAAAAGTTCAACCAAATAGCAACTGACAGGAACAAAATATCTCTGAATTCCTGCTACGTCAGCATCTTCAAAAATGTTTTTAAGTTTGGGATTGCTTGCAACCAAGATTTCGCTTAAAGTGACAGACATTTAGAAAGCCTTACTTTCTTTGCACTACAATAACCTTGTACTTTGACTGTGTTTCTGTTGTTGTTGCTGTTGTTGTTAATAATGAATCGCCTTCATGCCGGTTTTGCTACATTGTTGGAAGCTAAAAAATTCACAATAGGATTCGGTATTTTGGATTCGATTTACTGGTTCCAGAATAATTCTGGATATTAAATTATTTGAATTGTCCAACCTTACACACAATATAACAGGGGTGGCCAAACCTGCCCTTTGTATGAACCGCATATCGTAAAACCCAAGTTACAAAGAGCCGCAACGTAAAAATCTAAAAACACGAATTTATTTGCAACCTACCCTTCTGTGACATCATAATTCTTTATGGAACGACTTACAAAAGTAATACTGTACGGCACGCTAGCTACCACCGCACCATTTTTCAATATTTCTACACTTTGCAATAGAAATAAAAAATAAAGAACAAATATAAAATTTTTCAGAAAGCTCAAAGAGTCGCATGCAAAGGTTCGAGGAGCCATAGTTTGCCCACCCCTGCAATATAATATGCATGGTCGATACAATCGATAAATTCAGCCAAAACAGTGGTAAACAGAGAATGCTGGATAACCTGCTTTATTGAGATGAACTGGAGTGCAGCTGTCGTTGTTACTATGGAAGTTAACCTTGGATCGATGGTTTTCCACCCTTTTTACTCTCGTGAAGCCAAAACTTGCGAAACTTTTTCCCGACTTTCAAAAGATCAAACTCCTTTCGCCGATAGGCAGAAATAAGAATGCTCACCTTTCGAAACTTGTCGATAATTAACATGAAATTTCCATCCACGAAACGACGATGAACTACCCAGCAGCGAGTAAACGTGGCTTAGAGGTTTTTTGCTGACCGGGGAAAAATGACATTTCGAACCATTACGTTAGAGCAGGAGTGCAAACATTGACGGATTTACGCATAGGCCATGGCCTAGGGCCCCGCGCAACTCCTTCCTATGACGACTCATTACTAACTTAAAATTTGGAAAAGGCAGAGGCATATCTGCACACAATTTACTTTGAAACGAGCGAAAATGCAAACGTCAAGACTCTATCAGTACAGTAACAACGCGATAATATTGTTTGTTACGCAATATAAGTATGACAATACTACTTTTCATTGGTTCTGCAGCGTCTGGCGATTTTGCGTTCGAATCTGATGTTGTGGCCGTACTAATTGCGAAAAACTAACTGATGACTTCGCTTGCCTGAAGGCAGGGACGCCGGAAAGCGGGTAAAGGCAACCGCAGAACCAAGTTGTTAAAACAATGTTCTGCTCTTTGCTTTCGCTTCTGCTGGTTAGCGCAGGGCTAGTGAGCGCGTTCATTTAAGGTCTTTGACAACAAGTGATTGGGTGGTGGTAGACGGGATGACCGAAGTGTCTTTTCGCCGCCTCCCGGCCTTACTGTTTCTGTTTTGACAAGTGTACTTCCGTTAAGGCCAAAAAAAATAATGTTGTTGTTGTTGGCACCCCTAAAGATAAAATTTTGAGGGAGCACTACACGTGAGAGGGTCATACTTTCACGCTTTTAAGATAAGCGACCAAATAGGTCACACCTGCGTGGGTCCCCAAAAATTAAGATGGCCTAGTGCACTGCACTCCCTAAATCCGTCCCCAGGTACACAACCTGCGGCCGTTGATAAAAATTTATGCGGCACATGTAATTTAAAATATAAGTTACGGCGTTTATAAAAACAGTCCACTGCATGCAGATACCTTGTTAGTAGAAAGACGGCCAAATTGATGCGTGGAATAGTGCGTGAATAAAATCATAATTTCATAAAAATGTTGGGCATTTCATTATAACCTACTTATAGGCACGAGTAAATAGGATATTATCGGATAATCGCCATTCATAAACGTAATTCATAAAAATAACTTGAACTCACTGGCAGCCGTAATTCATAAAAAATTAACGTTTAATTAGGCCGGCAATAGCAAAAACGTTGTGCACCCCTGCCTTGGAGAATTATTTTGTGGAAGTTGATGCTTGCAAAAGTTTCTGAATATTTCATCGTAGCCTCGTTGTTATACGACTTCATAGTCAATCGAAAATATAGTTAGGCCATTCAGACGATCTTGCGTCATTGTTGACCTCAGTTATGTCTTAAGAAGCTTCAACTTAGAAAAACGACTTCCACCTGATGCCCCATTAACAGACGTAATCAACAACATCCTCAGAGCAACCGAAAATTTTGGAAAATGCACAGTGCATAGTATTTTTTTGCAAAGAAAGCGTAAGGTTTCAGACAGCAAAGCACGGATATCGTCTGGAATGACATACCGGCCTCTGTTGACATGTGTCCACAATATCTGAGTGACCATGTACGGTGAGCCCTGAAGTGTTTGGTGGTCCCACTCCTGGTTCCGGATTAACCATTCGGGGGCCAGGGGACTAAATAGGTGTGTGTCGTCACAACCGAAGAACCGTCTTATACTTTCCGGAAAACGGTGAATACAACGTCAATAAATGAATCGAGGCTTGCTATCCTCTTGCTTTAAAGAGAAGGGACTGACACGCAGTTGTTTGAGAACACAATGGCCAAATTTGTTTTGACGCAACTACCCACAGACCCATTGCCTTGACAGGCTAGCATGGCTCAACAGCCAGTATACGCCAAGCCCAAAAATGTGAAATAGAACACTTTTTGGTAGTTCTGTCTTCGGAATTAAATCAGAGGCCTGCTTTGCCAATCTTTCATCTTGCACCAATACACAGTGTTGTGCTTTTGCCTATAAATCCCGCTAAAGCGCTCTCTATGGAAAACAAGGCTTTAATTCACTAAAGACACTGTGCCAGTAGCAAAGGGCACTGCACGAAAAGATGCATACGAACAGAAGAGCAAATAAAGCCCTCACGTGAAACAACAAACGAACACAACAACGCAGTTTATGGAATGCTTCACGTAGCAGGCATGCTTCACTAAGAGAACACTTTGCTGTATTGCAATGAAAAAATAAACGAACACAACAACAACCGCGGGGCGAAACAGAGGCGCAGTTAGGATTGCAAAGCGCAGCACCACGACGTGACAGGGTAATCATGGATTCACCATAATCCTCCCCGCTATGTTTAAAACTAATACAAAATGCGTTAATGAGACACATTATCCGGAACGATCAGGGGACCATCGAGTCCTAGTCGACCTGAAGGCTGAACTTGCAGATCGACCATTTCGTTTGTTTCAGTAGTGTCATGACTGGCATGTCTATTCTGCCCGGTCTCTGACTGCTGCACTGTTTCAGCGTCAGAAGTGCAGTTCTCAGCAGGGTTGCGGAGTCGTAAGGAGTCGGAGGTTTTTGGGTGAAGTCGGATTCCTGACAACACTGGGAGTCGGAGTCGGATTTTTTTGTCCGACTCTGACAGTCCAATTGGATCATTTTTTACATCACACACCAAGTTGGGAATTCCTGTTGAAATAGTACAATTTCTTTTGAAACTTTTGTTGAAACAGATTTCTTGCTGTGTACCACGATTTCCACTGATTTTAACAGCTAAATTTCATTCCCTTTATGTTAAGGCGTCAATAGTCGGAAATTTTGGAAAGATCGGATCTTTTACCTCGGACTCCGCAACCCTGGTTCTCAGTAGTTTTCGAGACATCCCATGGCTCATTTCCACTCAGTGGTGCTAGTGAGAAATAGAAACCTTGCTCTCCCATCCGTCGAGAAATCGGACAAGAACTATCTTCGGGTTACCATCAAGAAGTTCAACTTCGTCACACAACGGTTCACTTTTGTTCCGAACGAATCGTTTCAACAGCACAGTATTTGGCGTAATCAGACACGTTGGAAGTGAACAACCTAGCATAGAACGCCTGGGAAAAGGCAAAAAGCCGCTCGTGCGGTGTAGTGTTTGTTGCTGTACAAAGCAGTGTTCTCACCGAGTGCAGTGCTTCGGGTAAAACCTCTTCCCAAAGGTGAGGTCCCAGGTTCCTCCCTTTCAGCATAAGAGAAACTGTTTCCCAAATAGTTTGGTTGAAACGTTCACATTGAGAGTTCCCAGTACTGTGATAAGGAGTAGAATGGCTGGTGGCGATTCGTCTGATGTGCAGATAGTCCTTCAGTTCTCTACTGAGACACGCTGTCCTCCGGTAACTGAACATAGACGGAAATCCCAAGAGACTGAACAGCATGTAGAGGCATTTGATGACTGAAGAGGGAGAAGTATCTTTACAAGCGAAGGCAAACGGGGACCGACTATACTGGTCAACAACCACAAAAAGGATTCTGTTGCCTTTGATGTTACGATAGGTCCTTTAAAATCTACGCTTGTACGTTCCCAAGCACTTAATCGCATTGACCACGTGTTCTTGCGCAGGTCGGTAAAACGTGGCTACGTGGCTTGAGTGTAGAGCATGTATGGCAGTTCAAGCATGTCTGGCGTACTTCCTCCGAAGGAAATGGTTGATTTTTGGAACGAATAAAGTGCCATAGCCTGTATATTCCTGTGTAACCAAACAATTCGTGCAAGTCAGGGATGTCAGGGGTTGCCGACTTGTCTTCAACTGGGATCGACTAAAAAGTTTCTTGATAACTCGCGATCAACCGGCCGGTAAGAAAGACACAAGTAGAAAATGTCAGAAAATGCAATAAAAAGGAACATTCATTGAAAATTGTTCTTTTTAGGTATCTTGTCAATTCAGTGCAAAATCAATCGCGATCGACCAACTGAGACTCGGCGATCGACCGGTCGATCGCAATCGACCTGTTGGCCACCCCTGGTCACGGGTGACCAGCCACGGAACATACTCGCGATGAGGCATTAGCAGCAACATTCTCTTCCAGATCTGTGCGTAACATATGAATACATGCCAAGTTTAGCTCGCCAAGCTTGAATCTTTGCATTCTTAAGTTTGCCACGATTACGTTAGTCAAACATGAACGCTGATCCGTTTTTAGCGTGGGCGGGCGACTGTGTAAATAGTGAATTCCGCACTGCTTCAGGAACAAGAACACAACCACGTACCTGCGATGACGATCCTGCAGACGCAAGTGATATACGAGACAATTCACCTTGAGACTTTAGCTTCCATTCTTTGAGTAGTTCTTCATGAATGTAGCTTTCAGTCGAGCCAGTACCAAGCAGTGCACGGACAGGTAACTTGTTCATTTCCACACCAATAAGAGCAGCTTGCAGACTGGTTGGGGCGACGACTACCGAGGCAAGAAAGCTTTCAGGAAGAGCAGCAACATTCAACGATAAAGGTGATTTCCTCTCAGACATGCAAACTCTTGCGTAGTGACCTTTCTTTTGGCATTTATGACACATTCTTCCCGAGCAGTGCATCGCGAACGTTTGTGAAATGGCAGTCCGCAAAGGTAGCATTTCTTTCTCCCTACGGTCGCAGCAAGACCATAAGAGGGAGATTCAGAGACAGGGTCATGCGCACCTTTATTTTCGCCTGCTAGAGTGGGTGCAGATCTTTGACGTTGTGGTGACACATTAGAAGCGGCAACAGTTATCGAGCAAGACGATGACTGCTGCAGTGTCCTGTCCAGTGAGTAAGCCTGTTCAAATACAGCTTCGAGCGTGAGGTCGTCCTTCTCCAGAAACCTTCGCCGCACAAAGAAGTCATTCCATTGATAAACGCGTTTCGTACTAACTCCCCACGGTACTGTTCAGCTGGAACGGCTCTGAGGTGCAATCGTTGGAAAGGGTTTCAGAACCTGAAGAAATTGTTGCAGGGATTCACCCGGAAGCTGTCTTCGGGTAGCTAGCAGATGGCGTGCAAACACATTATTCTTAGTTTTGACGTATACTCGTTTCAACTCTGCTGCCGCAGCTTCTTCATACGTTTCGCAGTGTTCTATATATTGGTACACGGAGGGTGTGAGAAAGTTAAGAAGTCCTCGCCGGTTCACCCGTACGCTAAGGTTAGTTCCTGCTTGTCCAATTTCTACAGCTTGCAGGAAGGATTCGAATGTAGCTATCTAATACTTGATATTGAGCTGCATTGGAATCGGTCGGCAACGCGTTCAAATCTTTTGGCCTGAGTAACTTTTTTTTGTTAATTTTGATGACGGCACTTGGCGGCAGGCCTAAGCCTGAATTGTGCTTTTTGCCAGGGTGGTTGAGGTGGACGTTCTTGCCCAAGGAGCGTTACGGCAATTCATTCAGTGGCTGTGGATCGTACACCCAACCTTCCAATTGAGAGGCCGGACACTATATCACTGAGCTAATGCCGCCTCTTTTCCATCTTCAGTGAATTAAAATAGAGGTGCTCTTGCGTGCAAATCCCTCTAAAGCACTTTCTATGAAAAGCCAGTCTTTAGACACTGCGCCAATCATAAAGCGCCGTTCACGAAAAGATGCAAATGAACAGAGAGCAAATGAAGCCTCTATGCGAAACAACAAATGAACACAACAACCTAACATTTCGAATGCCTCCCATAACAGGCATGCTTCACCAAAAGAACACTTTGCACTATTGCAATGAAGAAATCGCGAACACAACAACAGCCACGGAGCGAACCAGAGGCGCAGTTAGGATTGCAAAGCGCAGCACCACGACGTGACAGGGTAATCATGGATTCACCACACACAGTAATAAAAATGACTTTTTCGACAACATAATGAAATACCTAATCCATGCTAAAATCTATCATGACGTAAAACTGCAGGCTGTTGTCAAGATGCAGCAAGTCCGCAAACAGCTAAAAACGTTGCAGAACAGATGGATCCTGTTTCTAGAACTCGAGTACAATGTGTTCATCAGAATCCTCATTAAAAGATGTAGTAGTGGACTCTTATCTACCTGTCCACTGTGGACATGCCGCTAAACTGCATCAATGCTGCCGGTGGTGGCTTGCAGTTCAGGAGCTGTACTGTTTCAGGGTAAACTGAAATACGCTTTACCCATCGTTAATCCTGGCCCTGGCCTGGATTAGTGGCCATCCCGGAGTTGTGACACCTGACATGGCCCCTGCTATGGACCAAATAGTCTCTGTCAAGGGCAGATTGAGTTCTTATACCGTGCAAGGCAATAAGCCAGGTGGGAAATATTTGCTTGCTCTTGGAGCTGAATTTGTCCCCAGCATACTGGCCGCGGCTCACCACTGATTCTACTGTGCAGCCGTAAAGCACTAGGGGATTTTGGTAAGAAGTTGAACAGCTTGCCCAAAGATAGTGGCATGGGTCCATCGCTTGCATTGGCTTAGGTCCGGCCCTGTTCATATGCACTGCACTCACCAATCATTGATTGGTTGAAAACATCTTAGGCGTGAGTTATCGAAGTCGCAACGATAAGGAAGTGTAGTGAAATGGCTTGAATAGGGCAAACAAAGACTATAGTTTTCTTCCGCCACTGCCTGATACCCAGTAAAGCAAATATGTTATTTTTTAGTGCGTCAAGGAGGTTACTTTTACGCACCAGCATGTCTGTTATCGAATTTTTTAACGTCCTTGCTTAGATGTTCTCCAGAGCTTGCAAACATTTTATTTTATAACGTATTTCGAATGCTGTCTATCGAAAGGAATCCTTTCCCAGAGTATATATTTCGCCCACAAGGTAGGCATCATCAGCTCTTATTCAAATAGAATCTGCAGCATTCTTTTCAATTTGTAGCAAATCTACAGCGGAAAATATTGTCAAAAGTGCGTTGACCCCTCGTGCAAGAACAACAGCCTTTTGGCTTGCGGTCAGGAAAGAACTGCATGCGCACTGTGCGCCAACAATGCTCAGCGAGTCCACAAGGTAATTTAATTATTGTACGTGAAATGCGAAGTTTCTTAAAATATTTAAACGGTTGAACTTTGTTGTAGCATGGAGTATTTTGTCATGATGAGTTTTATAATTGTTCCCAAGCATTTTTTACCCCATGATAGCCACCGCACACGATGGGAGCAAGCATGGGATCGGACACTGCAGACCCCCGATAACGGGTCCACATATTCGTCTTCCGCCTTTGCGTCAGTTTTTCAAAACTTGTTCCTCCTGAAAAGCTATATTAAGAATACGCGGTCAAAACAAAATCGCGCAATTTAGTCTACGTAAAGCATGACTGTGATTTTGTGCCAAGCCTTGACGCTTTTACATGACCACAGGGTATTTTACTGGTTAAATAAAAAGAGACTAGGCTGAGCCGAAGGCGACTGATTGTGCTGGTAATGCTTTCTGTGTAGCCTACTCTTAATCTGGTGTCGCAGATTGGAATATTAAGAAGTCCAAGCACTGAGTCTCCTGCACTGCAATTTTTTGGATTTCCCACCACTTTGTACATAGTCTATAAACAATATACAGTATATGGTAAAAATGATTATACTTGAATAACATCTGAATGTGTGAAGGTGAATTGCTGCAAAAACTTTTAGTTGCGTAAAAACGTTCAAACAGTTGCGTATTATGATTTTTGGTGGTCCGGACGATTTCGGTCCCCTGCAACGGTAGGCACCCCTCAACACTAACGCCAAGCTGCTTCTTTCAATTTTCTAATATTTTCACACACTTCGCCCTGGGGCATGTGTGTCTTCTGAAACTCCTTCCTGGCACCTCTTGTGTCGTTCACACGTAACACTCATTCAGCATCTTGTCCACATTTCCCATCTCAGCCAGCTGTCTTGCTGTATTGGTCATGGGAGTGCTTCGAGCACTGCCATCATGTGATCAGAGACAAGCAAAAATCTTATTCACGTACAAGTTAGCGACAGGCATTGTTGTCTGGTACATTGTTATGGTCAATAATTGGGAATAAACATAATCTACCGATGTTGGTGTTCCTTAATCGCGCAATTCCATACTTTATTTTGTGCACAATGCAAGAAAATATACGTTTCAAGGCTTCCAGTGTCGCACACTTAAACCTATCAAGGACACAGAATCACAGCTTTAAGAACCTCTGTGTTTTTTGTAGGTGTAAAGTTTATTCTAAGCTTACATTTCAGTTGGTGTCACAAGCAAAAGCAACTTTCAAGACTGCACCTCTAAACATCTAAGTTTTGTTCAACGTACCAGCCTATCAGTTGCAACAGGCCAGCGGTATTTCCAGCAAATGTTTTCGTTCCAGACTGCATCGGAAGTTTGCGTCACTGAATGCGCTGGGATGCAGATCCAGCTTGTTGACAGGCTCCCGACTAACTGCGGATCATGTACGATCGGCAATTGCCCGGATGTGTGCAACAAAATCGACACGTTAGTGTTTCTCTGCTGTGAATAAAAACAATGTAAAAATGCAAGAAAGCATTGCTGCTCTCGTTCTAGGGCAGCCATGTCCCAGCCTCAGGCCGCATGCGGCCCAGTAAGCTTTTCATTTCATTGTTGTATATGCACAATACAATGACAACCTGTCTTTATTTTGATAATCTTACATCCGACATTTTCGATGCAATGGTCTTTAGTGCCTGTTTGTCATGTACAACGCACCGGTCGATTTCCAGGTGTCCAATGACACCTCGGTGGAAAACTCATTTCTAGTTTTCTGATTTTTACTCGTGTGTTCCTCTGCACTAAACTTATTTCTAACTACACCCTTATAGTTCCATTAATACTTAACTTTGGGATTGATTAAAATGCCATACAGTCGTCGTTACTTCGGTTGGTATGTGAATGCTTTCAGTCATAGGTTCAGGAGCAAGCAAATTTTTGGGGGTGCGAAGGAATTTTGCCCGGATTCTCCCAAACTTGCCCGAAAAATACTTCAAAATAAGTGACCTGCAAAAAAAAGCTCTTCATGTCAATTCGGGCACTAAGTGATCCCCCAAAAAAAATAAAAAAGCTTTTCATGTCAATTCGGGCGCCATTTTTTTCAAATCAAAGCATGTTGGCCGCCATTTTTGCTCAGATTTTCAGGGAGTTTCAGAGGGTTCTCAGAGATTTTACCCGGATTTTAGAGGATTTTGCCCAGATTGTATGGGATTTTTCCCGGGTTTTTACCAAATCAAAACTTTCGGGGGTGCGGTTGCACCCCCTGCACCCCCTGCACCCCCGACCTCCCACACCAGCGCTTTCAGTAGCTTTAAACTAAACTTTCGTGTGCTAAAATTTAAATAAGTCGTTCAGTGTGCAGCCCTAATAAAGATAGTGACATAAGTTTTGGCCCAGTAATGCGTTTCGGTTGGAAATAGCTGCTCTAGGGTGTCACGAGTAGTTTCCGGGCATCCGTCTTTGCTTACTCTGATCATATCCGTGGCTACCCAGCTACGCTCGTTGGGGACATAAGCGTAGGGCACCAAAATATGGGCGGGGTTACAGCGTTTTGACCGAAATGTATGTTTATGCCCTAAAATTCGATTTCCAAAAAAACATCTTACAAATTCACTTCTCGAAGAAAAAAACACATTTAATGCAATTTTCATATCAGAAAAGAATTAAATTGACAGAATTAAAAAAAGATTAAAAGCTCCAATACAAAAAATGTTTTTTCCATATTTGAAATTATTTATGCCCGAAAACAAAACAGTTGGGGGTTAAAGGTTTCCCTGCAACCCCCGCCTCGTACGGATTCGGGTGTGAATGTTTCATTGGTGTCAGGTCACCGGCAACACAGCACGCAGTACTTGAACCCAACTATCAACGCTAAGCACGAGATTAGAAAGGTCGCATGTACCGCTATTCAAGTCTTCGCTATTATCCCGCCGCGAATGGACCCAGTCCACCAATTTGTGGAGATCATACTCTCTCCCACTGCACCACTCAGCCAACCTTTGGCGTGAATGTGTATGCTAAAATAAAATCTGCAGTTTTGTGGATGACTAAAGTGAGAGTTGTTGTTTTGCAGAACAAAAGTCAAAGAACAAATTTGCGAACAGTTTGATAAAGATAAATGCAAAATTGCTCACATGGTAGCGTGGCATGCTATCAACAACGATTACTTGCTACTGGTTAAGAAGTTCGACCGACTAACAGGTATTGCAGTTTGTCAACTTGTCTGCATTTGGCTACAACGCATATTTTTACTCCAAAACATTTTGTTCCCAAACAATAAAAATCGTGTTCAGAAACATCAGTATATGCTAATGGCTGTTTCTTTCAGCAACCTTCAGCTTGAAACAGTTTGAAATGTATTTTTGGGTCACTTCATCACTCGCAAGATTGAAATCATGAACCAAAAAATCGACGTTCGTTTTCCTTCGTTTATCACCCATTAGATTTCTTCGGAACGCGATGAGAATCGAAATAATTAAAATTTCTTGATCAATTGTTTTCTGGACCTGTATTCTGAAATGTTTACCTCACTGGCTAATCTTGTTTCTCTGTGCTCAAGTATGGTGGACCGTTTGCGCCACATCAAATTTTCTATGTTTAAGAAAATTTCTTTCGCAATCATATGTTCATTTTGAAAGAAAAAGATGTTTTTGACAATTTATTTGAAACTTAAAAATTATTTTCTCAAACACTTAGGCTACTTTGCGAAAACAATTTCTCCCAGGAAAATTTTCATGACGAATTTTCCGTTTCGTGACTGCACCAAAGAAGTGTTTCCCATTGAAGCTTGCGAATATTATAAATCCATGTGTTGCATGTTCGGGTCTTATTAAAGTTTACTATCTAAAAAATCGTCGCTAACCTTGTTCCTTCTACGGCATGGTGTTTTGTATTATCTCAACGCAGTCTCTTGTCTTCTGTAATAATATTTGCTGAAGTAGATTTTAAATTATGAATTTTGTCACGGTAAGTGGAAATAACAAGATGCATATCAGTAATCAAAACGTTTCGTAGTTAACTTTGCGTTTCCCCCCTTGCAATTAGATCATGCAGTCTAAGTACAGTGCATAGTTGTAACAGGTGTATCATGGAATACTGTGATAATGATGGTAGCAGACCTTGTGCATTTCTATAGGGTTCTCCTTGAATTCTCACCAGAACCCATTACAAGTCCTTAAATTACAGTGAATGCAAAAGCGTTTGAGGCTCGGCCCCAGCCCCCCAGGGAGTTTACAAAACTCTCCCAGACCCCCTTTCATGCAGTTATCCCGGTTTGCTTTAAAACATCGTAGTTCTGTGCGTGGGGTTTGGATGGTGGGGAAGTCACAGTTGGGTCAATTATGATTTTTAATTGAATATAATCAATTACACATTTTATGCAATTGTAATTCTACTTGTAATGGATACTTTTTCTTTTTATGTAATAATAATGTAAATGAAAAATTTGAAGGATTAGCTGTATTTGTAAGCAAGCTAAAATGATTTGTTTGATCCAACGCTTCTGGTGATTTAAAAAAAGTTAGCTTGCCTTGACCACGTCACTGGTTTTAAATTACCATAGTAGTTTTTTCAATGCAATGTCGAAGTTTGTTTTGATGTCTTGGCTTACAATGCTTATGTTTATTAGTGGTGCTCAGTGGTTTAGGTATGGCTAATTTATGTAACGGTATGTCTTTCGTCAAATCCGAGCGGCAAAGTTTATGGATTTTATGCTTGTAATTATCAATTCTGATACCATGAATGCTTTTCATTCTAATTCTGTTAAAATCCCGCAAAGTACAACGACACGAGTCGTTTTTTTTCGAAAAGGTTGTTTTGGCAATAAACTGTTGGCTTTTGCAACAAAAAATTTGTAGAAACCCGCTTTCTGCCAGAACCTCCTGCTTGTCCTAATGTATATTAGATCCTCATTGCTTTCCCTAAAACCCGAAAAACTGACTCTTGGGGCATTTATTTGAAGCAACGTTGATATATTTCCAACACGTGCCTTTATTCCTATGTTCCCAGCATTTGCTACCGGAAGAAGCTTGATAAAAGCGCAGTAGCTTACATAAAACTCGTATGCGGCTGCTGCTGTGAACTGAATTGAAATCGTTTGAACGATTAGTAAATACGATGCAAGTGATCAAAGTCTTTCGGAAGTTTTCAAACAATGAGGTGTAGACTTTTTAAAATTCCTGCGCGGAATTAGTTTCATGGAAGAAAGCGCATGAAAATGAGAAGTGTGGATTTGCAACATGGCTGTTGCTGAAGATCAATAAACTGAACTGCGGTTTTACCTGAACGCAAGTTTGTGACATAATGTAAAAGCATAAGCAGCAGACAAATCAGCTTCTTTATGTTTTCAGATTGCCCTCAGCCTGTCAACGTATTGGTAATTGTATTGCCAATTGTGATTGGAATAGTATTGGCTGGCCTGATAGCTTTGATTGTTTGGAAAATCTACCAAACAATACGAGACAAACGCGAATGGGTTAATTTTGAAAACGAAATGAAGAAATCAAAATGGACAAAAGTACGTGATCTTTGGTATCTAATATTTTGCTTGTTTTGTTACCGTACCCTTTGCTTGTGCTTTGCGATCGAACGCATTCTATTACAAGCGCCGATACATGGCTAAAACAAACCTACTTTTTAATCAAGCGTTGTTATGGTGAAAACTCAGTGAAAGCCTAAATGTCAATATCCTACTATGTGAATGCCACTCCAAGTCTAGTGTTGTATGAAAATCTTACTGCGGTCAACTGGAGGGTTGTTTGTAAGTCGAGGTGTGGAACGGAAGCCAAACAGAAAAATAGTTTTTCAAAGGTCGTTGATTTTCGTTGCTTTGAATGGCTGGTGCACAGCGGTTAATCTTTGAAAGTGCAATCGTATGCGGCTGCTTCTCCGAAGAAACTCTGCGATGTCGGTTGATGCGACGCAGTGTTGCTCGCCCGCGCTGTGCAATCATGCGTTGATAGCAGAAAGACTGCGGAAATTATTTGCATTTTTTTTTTTTTTATGAACAAGCTGCTTATTTTGCTTGTGTGTTAGTTGTCTCGTTAAGTGAAAGTTGCTGTTAATCCATGTTGTTTGCGAGCAGGGTCAAAATCCGATTTTCGAAAAACCTTCTTCTAGATTTGAGAACCCGACTTTCCAAGGAAACTGATGAAAACAGGTAAATCTTAACAACGGCTGTTTTTAAACATCCCGAAATCTTGTTTCGTAGAACAACATTTTTTAGATACTGACTCGGTCTACCAGTTTCGTTGTCATATTTTTAAACTGGTGCTGAGGTACTTGTGAGCGAATTCATTAAATTCAAGGAAGGTCGAACCAGTTTATTTGTTGGGACATTTTTACGATGTCCTCATCTGACCTTGCTCCCTTCAACATTTGATGAAGTTTTGGTCCAGCACCTGACATTAGCAGAAGCAACACTTTAAAATGAGTGTTTTCCCGATCTACTTTGTTTTGTAAATATTTGCAACTACATGAAACGAAAAGCTACTCAATCCGAGCCTCAGGTTTCATTCATTATTCGAACTCTCCTCGCAACTTTTGCTACTTTTTCAGAGAAAAATATTTTTCATTGTATCTAGGATTGTCTTTTGGACGGCACATTTAACACGTTATAGTTTTGGTTACTGGTTGGTGCTAATTTGTTCATATCGAAAATAATTTTTCTGTTTATATTTAAAAAATAAAATAGATTTTTATGAATTAATACGTTAGTAGAAATTCTTGAATGGCATTGTAGCAAACTGGTTAATTTTTGCACATAATGGTCATCCAGAGGTTTACCTACACGTGGATGAAGTTCCTTCCAGAAAGTTTTGATTGTCTGAATTCTTCCCCGACCCTTCGGGACAAAGTGTTTTTGAGCGCTTTCAGAAAGTCGACTCCACGGTATAACAATGCATTGCTGCCTACTCGACCATGTCAACTCTCGGTGCGATGCTACAGTTATGCAAATTTTGCTTTCACCTATTTTTTTAGCCAGACGTCTGAACAAACCTTTTTTATAGTATTCAAAACTTTTCTGATAGTTGCGCAAAGTGATATGGATCCAGTTTCGTTCAGTCTAGCAAGGTATGTTTAACATTTGAAGTACTTTTATACTGTGGTGTAGTTCGGAGAGACGTAGCTGGAGAGTGCTTCCCCTGTTTGAAAAATTGTTTGAGTCTGCGCGATCCAGAATAAGTTGAAATGTACTTCACGTCTTAAGTTATCCAGGTACTCCCAAACAGATAATGTAAGAGTTGGTTTTGAAGATTTTTTGTACTCTACGCTTATGATGTTCAATTGTAAATGCAAGTAACCACTATGAAAGCAATGCGAACATCGCGACATCCCATGGATTTGACCAACGCTCAGCGTTTGTTTTGTCCGAACACATGAAAAGTTTCACTTTCTAAAACCCGTTTTGCGGTTAATCACCCAAACCGCAAAGCCTAGTGCTTATTACAAACTCCAAAACATAGTACTCCCAACAAATTTCAAAACCTGATATTTAGATAAACTTCAAGCTGGAAACAAACCGGAACCTAATACTAGAAACTTTTCCTGTCTGGGCTTGCCCGGCCATCAGGGTTACCTGGTAGTCATAAGCAAAAAAGGTCAAATCAACCCTTAAAAAGCCAAATACTGTACAAGATAAATACACAACGACGCCTTTAAAACACGCAAACGCGGTTTTAAAAGGCAATGTAGGCATATTTTATACTTAAATAACTTTTCGAAACTTTCGTTCTTGCTGAACAGTAACCTGAAACTCCAAACATTAAAGGATTGACGCAACAATCCAGAAAATTATAAACTCTCGTGCAGAGTTTCCAATAAAAATGTATCATTCTGTGTCCAAAAACAGTGTCTAGAAATCTGCCAATGCCCAGAAATCTGCAAAAATCATGTTAAATCTGCAAAACTCATCTTTAAATCTGCCAAATCGACATAAAAGATCTAATTGGCCAAAAGCCCAAAAAAGCCAAATTTCGTTTGGCCATTTTTCAAAAATGAAAAAAGCCAGAAGAGTTCAAAAAATGCCAAAAATTACAAATTTGGCCTCAAAAAAGCTAAACTGGCAACCCTGCCGTCCATCTGTTCAACCCACATGCCGCATAAAGTACAGCCTCGCTTTAAATGTGTATTATGACGTAAGCACACGTTGCAATTGTTTACATTGCTTTGGTTGAGATTGTCTGGCTTCATCTATCGCTTTTGATGAGAGAAACGATGGTTCATTTGAAAAGCAGGTTAGAACCACGTGGATGGACCACTGGTATTTTCAGTCAGGTAACCAGTGTAAGCCTCATACGAACCTGCTTCCACCAAAATGTTTGCGCATTGCGCCCCAGTCACGACATAGCAAAATGTTTCACCTCATCAATGGGGGGAGACCCCATCGCGAGAATGAAGGAAGGTGCTTGCCACGGGGTGGCACCGAAGCACAAACCAAAAATTCTTTTGACTTGAGCAATTTTCCATCAACCTGATGTTAGTCGAGTCAACAACCTTTTGTAGGTTGATCGAAACTTCCTGACGACTGTTCTACTGCTTTGGACAAGAATTTCGACTGTTAAACAACGATGGATGTAGGCCGTGCGCCTAAATTGATTTCACCCTCACTCGCTAGTGATTTTGGAGACAGTAGTAATGCAGTGGAGTTTCTGCGGTGTTTTAACTGTATTGTTTTCTGGTTAATTTTGCCTCAAGCTGTTCATGAAAAAGACCGCTTCAGTTTGAAGTAACACATTGCCTTGGAAAATGCTCCTAACTTCCGATCAAGCGCTACTAGGAAAGTTGTTGTCGTGCGACGTGGATGCGCCCTCCAATTCCAATACATTGTTTCAAAGATTATATGACTTTGTCATTTTTCGATCCCAAGCGTAGCTTAAATATTAACTTTGGAGAAACTATACCAAGTTTGTACGACACGACAGAAACGAGCTTGGTGTTGCATGCTCTGTAAGTGCGACAGAACCGTTTTTATAACATGAAAAAATCTTTAACATGGGTCTTTTCGATTAAATTGCATATCCATTCCTTGAACCGGACTGATAGCTGAAGCCGAAAGGTAACCTTGGGGTATAGGTGGAGAGGGAGAAAAGAAGTTTGTGCAAAATATGAAAAAGTTTTCCAACTGAAGCAGACAAAACTGAAACCTGGAAGGAATGAATATCTAAAAACAAAAAAAAATAACAGAAAAAGATGCCTTTGTATGTTGAAAAAACGCTTCATACAGTAAAAGCTGATAGCGAGGAAGTTTCTCATCAGCAAATATTCTTGATCGAACTATGGCCTTTCTGGAACATTCGTCACGTTCTATGCAATTACAACGCAAGCAGGTATAGTTAAAATCTAAAGGCGAGGTGCATCGCTGAAGCTGCCTTTGTATTTTGCCATGCATGAATACTGCGCTTATATGCACTAGACTTTGCAGGATGTATGGCGGAAATTGTGTTACAAGGCCGTTTGTTGCATAAGTTTGCATGTACAACATTTTAGTTTATGAGCTTCTGCATACATAGTTATAGCACGTACGTTAAAGATTGATAAATTATACGGAAAAATCTGTGAAAGAGACTTGAGCTGCAAGTGTAATGAGAAAGGAATTATGCACGAGCTTTTCGCTGTAGCGTATTTGTAAAATCGCAGCGAAATTGCTCAATTTAATTTGAGCCAAATCACATGATGTTTTTTACGTTTGTGCGTATTTTTGCATTGTTTACACGTTTCAGGACATCAATCCAGTGTTTCAAAAACCAACATCGCGCTTCGAAAATCCCTCTTATGGAGGCGATGAGCAGTGAAGCATGACGAAGGCATTTTCACATATCTTCTAATACGAGTGGAAATTCAATAAAAATCAATTGCGTGCTGTGAAGTTTAAGCTTGTTGACAAGTGCTAGTTGCGGAGTTTTGATATCGCATGGAATTTTTGAATTTGATGTTTCTTTCGCTGCGCACGTTTAGTATTCAGTATTTTGTTAAGTTTTTTTTTTGTACCTCTTCAAGTACTACGGTGATGCTGATAAATTTGCAAATCGTTTCTGGCAAACAAGGTTCAAATGCGCGAGCCGATTGGATGGAAGTACTGAAATGTACGTTTTGTAACTCAGAAAATCGATAACGGGTCTGCTGGCGTTTATAATGGCTCACTGCCCAGCACGTGATGCTACAAATTAGGTTCAAAGAAACTGATTTGAATCAATGCGCCCTGGCCAAGCCAAGATAAAAGATAGATTCAGTAAAAGGGACCGAGGTTTGTTCAGACAGGTGTGTTCACCTCAAATAAACTGAATTCTCTCTAACTGTGAGAACGATGCAGCGGCCGATTGGCGTTTGCTGCACGGTGAGTTTATGCTGGATTTGAAATCTGATTTTCGTCTCGCGGCTCATTTTTTAACCTTGGTCTATAGCAAGGGGGGTTCCCAACCTTCCTCTAATCATGTACCCCTTTAGCATTTCGACAGATGAGCATATAACCCTAAAATTTCTGATGACAAAGCATATTACTTGTAATGATAATTGAAAATAATATTCACTGATCTATGCATCAATAGTTGGAAATAAATAACATGCAAATACATTTTCCATTCTATTGCTAACCGCAAATGTACCACCAGCGGGGCATGTACCCCAGGTTGGGAATCCCTGGTCTATAGCCACGCCCATATCTATTTTTACGTTACTTGCAAATGTGCATGTATCTTACTGTAAAAAATGGTTATCATGTACATTAAAAACAGTATTGGCAGAAGTAAATCATTTTCATTCTTGGAAAGTTCTTTGTTGATTTATTTATTGCTCTATACAGAAGGTATTTGTGATTTCATCATCAGGGCGACGGCGCAATTGCACGAATGAATGTATTAATAATGTCTTCAAATATTGCAAAATGCTGGTCTATCACTGCCAGAAATTCCTGACTAAGTTAGAAGGTTGGCGTAGTTCCTGAATTTCTGTCAGGTCAGGTGGTTTGTTACCAGCTGTAGGCAGCAAAGCACGACTCTGAGTGCAAACAAACATCATTGTTGATAAATATCCACAATCGTATTTGCAAAACGATTTAAATGCTATTTACTTTTTTTACCAAACTGCTTGTGAAGCGCATTTGGCGGCGGCAGCGCTGCTAGACTCCCTTTCTGCGCGGGAAGTGTGTTTCATCAAATTGCGATAATAAAGTGGTGTGTCATGATCGCTCGACAAGAAAACTATTTACCTCAGGTAGCAGTTGAAGCTGACCGCCTGGCTGCTGCAGCCCTACCCGCAACCCCGTTACTCTTGAGTTGCAAGTGTGAGCAATTAGGAGATTTACCACTGGATTTCCATGTTAGGGAGTATTTCTCCATGTTCGTCATTTCCTGCACACCAGTGGCCTCCAAATTGTTTTCCACCCAATAGTTTATGTGTTAAACTTTCCACCAGAGCCGTATCAGCCGCACTCCATACCCCCCAATTGGGGGGCACAAATTTCAGTCTCGTCACCACTTAGATCCCAAAGAAAGTTTCTACCCCCAAATTGAAATATAGAAGTGAAGTTGGGAGGCCCTTTGGAAGAAAAGTGCTTGTACATTGCAGTTACTTTGCGCCCCTGTGGTAGCAAGGTATTTACACATTACAATTGCTGTTGGGGGCCCCTTTGAAAGCGTAGTGGGCCTACTTAACACATTACATTTGGTATTGTGGGCCTCTTTGAAAGCGTAGGACTTAACACACATTACAGTTGCTTTGTGTTCCCTTTGAAAGCAGAGTACTTCCACAATATACAGTAGTTGCTGCTGGGCGCCCTTGTAAAGCAGAGTACCTGCACATTACAGTAGTTGTTGGGGCCCCGCTGGACAGCAGAGCAGGCTACTTACACATACGCGTTGCAGTTGCCCTTGGGAACCCCTTTGAAGGCAGAGCACTGAATTATGATGTAGTTCGGAAAATATATGAACGGATAATTTAATTTATTTGTTTGTGAGCAGACACGAAGTCCATAATATGAACACACACACTCTGCAGAACGCAGGTTGATAAAATCAGACAATACAGAACGTAGTACAAGACATTGAAGCCGGCGAAATCACAGGGTTACAGACACTTTTTGCAACTGCATTGAAGACAGA
>Ga0210059_1002577_pt1 | contig 28478 bp, 23 predicted proteins | sample Ectturendosymbi2_FD_188042 | JGI IMG/M metagenome (GOLD analysis project Ga0210059, IMG submission 188042) | Ecteinascidia turbinata endosymbiont from Florida, USA - Sample 2 (SPAdes) (version 2) | ecosystem: Host-associated > Tunicates > Ascidians > Unclassified | place: Key West, Florida...
GAATAATTTATGAATTTTTTGAAGGCCTCTTCTGCTCCGGAAACGTCCCAGTAAGCCTTGGTAATGGTGAGAATGTAATTTAGCCAAAATGTGTGTAGTTATTAACCGTGTTTGTTAAAAAAAGTTACCTGAGAAGTTGGGTCTTCACTGCTATGCAGTCAGTACACATCCGGATGAACTTGTCCTTGAGCCCCCCCCTAAAAAAATCCTGGATCCGCCTATGACACCCTACACATGGTGAATTTACCGTATGGTATCTTAAAAAGGAAACAGGCTGCTACTAATATTCATACCTGTGATTGTGAAATCACTCTCCAATTCTGAAAAGTGTTTCCACCTTAAATTCGAAACGGGGGAAATCCCCATGTTGGCAAAACCTTGATACACCTCATGTCAACACATTCTGCGTTGTTGTAAGTCTGAAAAAATCTGCAGAGTTTTTTTGTCTGTACACTCGTATTATAGTAGCATGTAGTAAAGTTGATTTCCGCAAAATAATGACAGTTTAAAACAATAGGACCTAACACTGACACCAAGTTGCATTATTTTATTCTTGCCAGAATCATATCTTTTCACCATTTTTTTCAATGTCAAATGCTACTAAAACTTCGATCTTAGGTTATCTATATATCGTCCGGACATGAGGGAGCCTAAAGGGCAATAAAACTGTAAAAAATAAAAATAGTTCGTGAAAAAAAACAAAGTCGTTAGTCAAGGCCATGTAAAAAAATGAAATAATTTATCTTCTCTCCGCTAAAGCCATCAGTCTGAATTTAGAGCGAGTCTTCGACCGACTGAATAACGAAGTTTCGGGCTTGCATATAATTTCAAAGTTTCCAGAATGACTCAACCGTATTCAGTCCAAGGTGTTCAAAATATACTTGGAGTCAACAAGACTCTCTGTGTTACGCTTTGAATTAGAGCGGTGCATAACCTGCGGCTGTGCGGCCGCATGCGGCCTCGATAAAAATTTGTTCGGCCGTGAACATGTAATTTAAAATATAAGTTATGGCGGTCGTGAATTAATACAACTCTTTGGCCGGCAACTGTGAAACGGTTGCACACCCTGCTTTAAAGTAAACCTGTTTTTCGGCTTTTCATTTGAAACGGGTGCGTCAGCCTCACCCCAAAAGCAAGTCCAATGTAACGTAAACGTACGTTATTGACATGTGGCTTTGCCGGAAACGTGCTGCAATTTGCCTCAAGAACGAGATTCTTTGCTCAATAACACCAACTGACGTGCGCACTTCCGAAGTAATCTTTATAGCCTCAGCTCACGGATTGTGGTTTGCTGGTCATATATGTTTGGTTGCATAAACGTTGTGCATGTCACGGTATTCATGAAATCAGGACGCACTTTCATGTGTAAAGCTGGATGTGTATGCAAGCTTATCTGCTCATCGCACGTTTGCACCTAATTTCGCAAGCAGTTTTGGTCAGTCATTGTCGTCGGCGCTCGGCTGCATTGAACTCTTTTCGCCTTTGGCACTCGTGCAACTTTTCTACTTTTATCGGATTCTTTTGTGATCAAAAAAGAGCGCAGGTGATCCGCTGATTGGCAATAAATTCTTTATTGGGGTATATTGATCTTGTGAAAACCATGTTCAAAAGCTCAGTTTTTCTGACTCGCGGTATTGTGCTTGGAATCAAAACGTGATTGTTTTTCTGCAAAAGCTTTCGACATTTTTAGGCTATCGTTTCGAAAAAAGTTTAAGTTTTTTAGCGTTGCATACTCGCCACGCATATTAAGGGCAAGTGGTGAGGAATTTTTGTCACAGAGTAACTTCGCAGAACTCTTGCGGCAGCCCAGGCTCCAGAGCGAAGAAACTGAAACCTAACAACGGGAAAAGATAGAAAATGTAGATATCTTTGTTGACTGAAAGAGACGTCGTCTAACGAGTTGTACAACTTCCGACCCTGCTTGTTTTCACTCGATCAGGAGCATTATAACATGTCCGGAGCGATTCGACTGTCAAAGAAGAACGTGTATACACCCATGTAAGCAGCCGGTACGCCGCACGCTCGTTGTCTATCTCGACTGCAGATAAGTTGCAAAAACTTTATCTCGGTTGGTTGATTTCAACTTCAAGCTGCTTATTCCTTCCGATCCAGTGAGAAAACATGCTGAATCTTATTTGTGTCGCCAGCCAGTCGTTCTTCTGCGACTCTTTCCATGTCGCGTTTTACAAGAACCGCAAAGCAACGTCGGGCGTTACATATCATTAGAGCCGTTTCCGTCGAGAGGAAACATTGCAACCGCAGCCGTGCTGCTGCATGCCAAATCGAAAGTTACAAATCGTCCTATCGTGTTTTCTATCTGTACGGTTTCCTTTTGTCGGCCACAAAGCAAATAAGGTGACTCTTCGTGGAAGATTACACCCACAGCTGCGCAGCAGACACATCAAAGGTCGTTTTTACTCAAAAGGATTTTCATCAGATACAGCTGCATCGCGAATTGGGAAAAAAAATTGCAGATACCAACGTAGTGAGGTGCTGATTGCAAACCTTCTTTTAGACTTTGAATAAACAAACCTAAAAGCTCCAAAAATGGCTGGAAGTTTGAGGGCACAGAAGAAGTCAAAGCACACCGCAATATTGACGCTATTTATGCAAACAACTACTGCATAACTAGCAAATATAGTGCAGCAGGTCTAATTTTCAAAATACACGAAACTCTCTTTGCTACTAATTGTAAGCTGCTTTCATTCTACATAGTATTGGTAATCGTCGAAATCAGATACACTAGAATAACCCCTACCGCAAAAACTATGTAGGAATAACAATCGCTTTATGGTGAAATCAAGTTGTACAAAATAAAATACGGAGTATGTGTACAACTTATCTTTATTCGTAAGATATTGTGCAAACCTAATCTGTAACTCTTCATATTTGAAGAAATCGTCATATAAAGCATAACCACGATGGGAAAATAACAGATAAAGAGATCACAAAGTTTGCGATTAAAATACATTGCGCATAAAACCTGAATTCATTGATCATTTTGCAATGTTTAGGTTTCATTGTATAATGCTAAGAAGAAAAAAGTTCTTGTTCTAACAATACGCGAAATGGTAAAACATTGAAATGATTGTTTCATTCATTACGCTTAAAAAAACATTCGTGTTAAAAAATGTGTTGAAATGCAAATCAAGGTTTTATTTTTCATTTTTAAGAGGGCAATTGTGTTGTTGCAAAACGTTAATGAGAAAGAGTAAGAAATTTTGCCAAAATCACTTTTTAGTGGACACACCATCATGCACTTCTACCCTAGTTTCCGATTCGTGAATCAGCTCCTTGCAGCAGGCCACATTGGGAAGGACGAGAACTTTTTTCGAACATAAACGAGAGATGCCGCTTGCTGGCGGTCCACAAGCATCGGTTCAGACGCAGTGGGCAGTGGTGGAGAAAACTTTGCAGGCTGTAACACGAAGACCTTTGACAGATCTGCCAGGCAATGGGGTGGAAACTTGGGTTCAATCAAGCCATCTGTAGATTGTTAAACTTTAAAATTAGAAAAAACAAGCAGTGATGAAGTTTACCAGAACAGACAGCAGAAGTTCGGAAACAGTATTTTTTCTCATTAATTTTGCAATTTGTGCACAGATCACGAGTTCTGCCTTCGATTAAATTTGTGTCATGTCGTTTCAGTTATTACGTTTCTTCGATGTATGTAAGGCGCTGCGTATTCACGACAAAAAAATCAAAGCGCAAGATTTCGTCTTAATCGGCAGTTTGTTCAATTAGTAGCCTTTACCAGGATTGACGTGGCTATACTTCTTCGTGAAAATAATTAAAGTAAAATTGTAGAAACAAAACAAATTTTTCTGATCTTTTCACAGGATGAGACATTCTGAGGATAACGCAAGTGTGTTTGATCAACACGAGATAGAAAAAGTTAGTTCAAACTCGAATGTGTATGCACAAAAACGTAATTCAAGGTGCAAGAAACGAGAGCCGAATTTGAATTGCAGAACTGAATTTTACCAAACCAATCCGACAGCGTCTAACAGGCCAGTGTCAAACACTTCTGTTCATCGCGAAATTATGGCAATTCAAGCCGCTCAAGCTTGTTTTCAAAGTCAGCAACTCATCGGACCCCTTGAAGCAGTTGATCTACGAGCCCGACACCAGAATCAGAATCAATATTCTTCTTTGATGTCCCGAAGCAAACAAGTTCATGAAGAACAAGGAAATATACCGGTAAAACTAAATGCTACTCAAATAGAAAATCATGAATGAAACCTCTTAAATTGCTTTTATATTATTTTTTTGCAAATATTTATTTCGTAACTTAAAAGTCCATTCTTGTTATAGTCTTTAAAGTGATGAGTTAGAGATATGGCAACAACTCTCAGAAACTATAAGCAGCACAAATAAATTGCAGGCAAGCAGAAACATCTGATTATTAACAAAACTCACGAATTTTCATGCAAACTCCAGGTGAACAGTGAGGACCTAACAACTTCATCGGAGAAAAATGAACAGAAACAAAATGGACGACGTGACTGTCTGAAGTTCGGCATAGACAACATTCTGAAAGCCCAATCGAAACATCAGTCAACGACTTTTAAGCAAACAAGTGGGAAATCTTGTCATGGTTCAGTGAAGTCAACCAGCAAAATGTCTTTAGATCCACACAGAGAACATTGTTCGTCCTCCGAATCCTGCCAAGAAAGCGACGACTGCGGTGAATCGACGTCTCCGTTGTGGGCAGGATCGCTTGAGAAGGAGGAAACGGTCAAAAGATTAACCGAATTCTTCGCGGAACAATATAGACTGTTGCATCATTATCGCCAGAAAGATACTTCGCTGTTTCCCTTGAAGCCTTTCAAATTTCATCCATACGCGGACAAGAATTTCGAGCAGTCAACTTATCTGCCACATCCGGTCCAAACAAAAAAACGAGAGAGGCTAGAAGGACATCGACGAAGCTGTGAATCTCCATCGAAAGGAACTTTTCCATTCGCCCCAATTGAACAGCATCTGCCTTTGGATAGGAAAAGGTCGATACGTGATTCAGCATTCTGCCGCCTTTCTCTGCCGGAGTGGGACAAATCGCCGTCGACAAGCTTGTCTTCTGACACCATAGGGGGTAGAAGTCAAGTGAGCCGCCGAAGTAAAAATACGACACCAATACGAACCATTTCAGAAGAGAGTGAAATCTTTTACCAAAGCCCATCAAGCGAAGACACTGACAAAACTCTCGGCAGTCGTCACAACAACTTACTCAGTCCTTCTGAGCCAGACGACGTCTTCACAGAAAGCCCAATCAATACCAGGAGTCGTGACGGGAAACTGGGCGAGTCAAGAGTTCGATCCCGGTCTGATTGTGGACCAGTATACCGGGAAGTCAACCCTTTCCTCAAAGTTCCTGAAAATATACTTCAAGCAGCGCGAAGTGAGTTGAGTTACTTATAATTGTGTGCCCACCCGCAGTACTATAACTCACTTCTCGCGCAAATTATTGGAAAATTAATGCTTAGGGTGAAAAAGCAGAAACGAAGTAAATTACTGCTTGCCTAAGACCAACCACTGTTCTCGCATTTTTGTTCCATCGGCGTGAATCCTCACATTGCTGACAATTTTAAATTTTATTTTTGCAAATATGCTATGCAAAATTTGTAAAGCAGCTAATTTCAAATACTGAACCGCAAAAGACCTTCAGTTAGTAAAAAACTACTGCCGTTTTTAAATGCAATAAAAATCTTATTCATTTGCGGAAAGTACTGTACGATGAGATTTTTATTTTATTTTATTCACTCCGTTGATTTTTAATGTAACCTGCTGCATACTGTTTCTCGTTTTATGAACTTGTTGCTTGAGTTGGTGAGAAAATCTTAATCTATTTTTTGTAAATTATGACTTGACTTTGAAGTTCTATAGACTGCTTTTCTAAATTTTTCTAAATCATCTTCCAAACGCCAATCCTCGTGCGTTTCATCTCAAAATGGTTGAAACACACTGCACTGCAGAAAATAATTTGAAATTACAGTTAACGCATACTTGCAATAATAACCTCCTGCTTAGAGAGGTTGTCAAACAAAAGTGTGCGCAAGAGTCTCATACAAGCGACTAAAAAACTCTCGAAGAACTTAATTACCCAAAACTGACTTTGGCAAACTGATATTTCAATTTTAATCCGCTATTCTTCATACTGACTAGAAGTGACAAAAACTAAGGTGAAAAATTAACTTTTTCTAATTAGCACTATGCTGAGGATTATCCCTGGGACACTGATGTTGGTGTTAAACAAACTCTTTGCTCTTGAAGCAACACTATCTGAAAGTTGAGCATTAATTCAGCAACTTCAATGAGCTCTGTGTAGGGCAACATCAATACCTGCGCTCTTCAAGTAACATTCTATAAAGATTAACTGTCAACCGCTGAATGATATCCAAATCGCGGTAGCTATACGGATTAAACTTTTATGACTGATGTGTGCAGTTTTAATAAGCTTGGTTTGAAGGAGGCTTAGAAGAGTTTTGAAACAAGCTAACTTACGGTTAAATGAGATGTTCCCTCCAACATTACTGTGGAATCGCTGTCTTACACTCAAAGAAAATCACGTTAGTCTGATTTTGTTCTGTAGAGTAAGTTTAACTTTTTCGCTAAACTTGCCTTCATCTTTCCACACAACTTGTTCCACACACCATGAAAATGTATTAGAACTAAGAGAAGTGATTGCAGAGGAATGTGATTTGGCTTTCTTCGACGAAAATCTGTGCCAGAAAATAGTTTTCCTTTTCTATTTCGCATCGGTAGAATATGGATCTGCATCGTGACACTCACCTATTGCCGTAGCGTTTTTCTGCACATCATTGGTCGCGGTGGCACATTCATTCAAACCAAAATTCAGTTTTGACATGAAGCATAAAAAATTCACAGAGTAACTAGCACATTTTGCATTGTCACTTTCTCATACGGATACCACCAATGGTAAGATAATCTGCTGAATGTACAAAACACGCTTTTGCGCTTTTGAAAAAGCCGTATCGGTACTTGAAATTATCTGTCGTGACAGGCTCTTCCAATAGCCAAGTTTTCAAAGCAAAGTGCTTTCCTGCTGTAATCCTCAAGAACTACTACAACATTTGTTTGAAATAGTCGTCCTTGCTTGATGCAGGTACTCTGGCATCACCTTCTGCGTTGCCGTTGCTTTCAGTGAGACAGTTGCCGTTGTCAGCACCTTCGTCAGCTTCACCGAAATCTCCACTTTCAAACAATTTCTCTGCACAAACCTGGCAAGCTCTAGCAGCGAATTACCGTAAGTGATATTTGAGAGTACGCAAGTTTGAAAAACAGTGAAATCCTTTACAATACTGATTTTTAAAGTATATTGGCCATATTTTCCACTTTAATTTGAATTGTTTTGTTTGAATGACTAGTTCGAAGCGCACTGCACGAATTTTTAGGTTTCCAGTTGAGCATGAGCTTACCTATATTTCCAAACACTACTTGAATATCCTGCAGGATTGCTGATTAGCATTTAGGAGATACTGGAATATTGCCTTTGTGAACATGGTACTGGCAAGACTAACGTATGATTGTGACCGGTGTAAACTGCTGGGAAAATTACGTGTTACGACTTAATCCATTAAACTGGAAGCAAACTTTGCTTTTCGTAGGTCAGGCTTTTGTAAGAGGAGCAGAAATCAGTAAAAAAAACTGTTTAAATTCATCACACTCCATTTACATGCAACATCAAGCAATACAACAGAGCAGTAAATACTTTCACACAACACATGGAAAAGCAATAAAGATGGCTGCTTAATTTTGTTTGTACCAAACGCTTCTTGTTTCCGTTAAAGAATGAGTGATGGTTTCGTTAGTGATCTAAGCAACGCGTCTTTTAATTTTGTTGCTGACGAACAAAGCACAGTGAGCTGCTAATAAAGAAAACTGCTCCATTATTTTTGCATAGGTTTGCTTAAAAGGGGTCGTGAAATGAAGTAGACCATATAAAGGTAAATTGATATACTTTTCCACAACCACATCCGACATTAATTTACCGTATCAGTTCCACAAACTATAAAATAACAGAATCATATGCACATTTTGTCGTGATATCAAGCTATACGAATGTTTTTTAACTTATAGATTCATCGCTTCGATACCTCATGTATCCATACGCCTACTGTAACAGCAGTACTGCAGCGGCTGTTGCCATAGCTGCAGCACGCTCGTCTATGAAAGCGACTCCACCAGCCACGATGGAACGAATCACCTCCAGCAGCTCTAGTCCTACACACAACAATTCATTCGAGGAAAAAAAGAAAATACCTAAAAAGAGAAGAAAGTGGAGCAGGGCTGTTTTTAGGTAAGAAATATTGAAATTTCAAAGGTGATCTTTACTTTTAGAATTTTCTTCTTGGATGCTTGCAAGGCACATTGTATGGCAAAGCACTGTAGAATAATAAAGTTTTTACCGCTACACTTTCTTTCGTTTAAAACAGTATAACAATTGATCATTAGTTAATCGGGTCAAAAACAACTTACAGAGGTACCTACTAGCACTCATGAACAGCAGCTAAATTGTGTGTGAGATATTTCGCTGGGACCCTTTTTCTAAGTTTTTTTTCACTTTTTTGACTTGCTGGTTTGTTTCTCAATACCATAATTTTCCTTGTGTGAGTGAATTAAATAAAAACAGCTTGCTTTAGCACCTTTTAGTGCGCCCAGAAGATCGAAGTATTCCAAGTTTGTGTCTTTTTACGAGTACACACAAAAAGCTGCTTTGAAAAATTTGAAGAAAAATCACCATACTCGTATCTATGATAATCGCAATGAAAATGGTGCCCCTTTTCTTCATTTTATTTGGTTTCCACATCACTGTTTTAAATATTTTGCTGCCTTACTATCGTGTTGTGTGGAATTCCTCGTGTTAGTTACCACCAACAACGTGATACTGTTGCGTTAAACTACAGGAAAACGCTTTGCTGAGAGATTCTTCATGAACAGGTGCTACAGCCCTAAACTACTTCACTTGTTTGCAGTCTTGTTCAACGAAGAGGCTTAGAAAAAAGTTTTCAAATGCAAAAGTATGTGGCTAAGCCCGAAAGAAGAGGATTAGCTGAAGCTCTCGGTCTAACAGATGCCCAGGTATGTAAAGTTTATCTCAGAGTTCGGAGCCAATTTAATGATGCAGCTGCAATCTCATATCAATTTAAAAAATAAGCCCGTGCGTTTCTGCAGGTGTGCAAAGGTTTAATTCGACCCTGCGATTAAAGAAATATCTTGCTAGAATGTACCTGTCTTTCAAGAAGTACGTTAGATTTTATGCAAAGAAAATGTATTGCTTGAGCTGATTCACTACATAAAAGCAGAAGAAGAATGCGAAGTTTTATAATATTTATAACCTTTCACAAAAGTCTGTGAATTGAACCTTTCAGGATTCGGTTGACGTAGAGCAGGGGTCTCCAAACTACACCCCGCGAAAGATTTTATCAAAAATGAAAAAACAATTTATTTACGAAAAACTTGTTGATTTGGTAAATTGTAACATATCCTGAAACGATCACATTACGTAAGACGTCCGGGCCTCGAACAGTTGTAAAATAGCTTATGTGACCCCCAGATAAAAAAGTTTGGAGAGCCCTGACGTGGAGAATCATTTTACGTGTAGACATCTTAACACTTCGGTTTTAGTTGAAACTAATATTACAAAACTTTTTAATATCAAGCGTGTGCTTCTGTGGATTGGAAGCGGTTCCACAAACTTTGCGCCAGACACAGTAAAAGATACTGTAGGTGATTTTGTAAGCTTTTGAAAGCTCAGGACCAGAATGGCTGAAACATTTGTAATTGCAAGTTTGAAAAACCGAGCATTTCCTCATATTTTGCAATTGTTTGAAATAAAATGTAGTTTTTCACCAAAAGAGAGCAACATTAAACCTTTAAACCTAAACATCGGTTGCCCGTCCTTTTGCAATAGCAAGTTGACCACAGACATCAACGCAAACAAAATTATGGTGAAGTCTTGACTGCACAACAAGCATTTAAACTGATTTACATCGCATTCCGCCCAATGCTAGTTTTTAGACTTGCCTCTTATGACCCTTGCCACCAACGTATTTGTTGAGCTGTCACGTTTAGCAGCTGCATGGACTATATTTGTGCTGCTCAGCACGAGTCAGTCAACGGGCTTGACTGAAAACATAAACACAAGTTCCGTAATGGGAAGACTAACCCCACAGAAATGGCGTCAAATAATGCAAGGCTTGAATGAGTTGTTTCCGGGCATGTTACGCACGTACATGTTGATCAACCTAATTGCAACTTACTAACCCGTCTCTTGCACAATCTTTTATTGCAACAGCACTTATTTAGAAATGTTAAGCCGGCAATGATTGTAAAAAGCTTCACTGTAATAACCACCGAGCCTACTGACCTCAGCAATATATTTTATGTTACACTGCCGCTTTCTCTCCTTGCTAGAAATAATCTTTTTTCATCAAAATTCACACGCCGTTTGCCTAGTTCGTTTACCAGATATTTCTCTGGGCAAGACCAACCTCCTGCGGTGTGAACAAAATATACAAAAAACAAACGAACACATTAGCAAGTATATTTTATCTCACTTTTCGTGAATGAAACTGTACAGTAAACTTCGGAAGTGTTGATATGCTGTACTTATTCAACTTTTATTTGTATAAATGCTAGCGCGGTTTCATTATTATTGCATCCATAAACGACAAGCCAGTTCCGAGTAGATTACATTTGGACATAAAGCGACAATTTCATTTGACCATACAGCGTATATTTTCCAGTAAATCTTTTTCCTCATCTTGGCTTTTTTGAGTTCCCGTTATTTGCTCATTTCTGTTTTGGATTACGTTCTCTTTCTATTTCACCACAATCTTTGATGGAATTGACAAAATCTAAACTTTTTACAAAATCACCTGGTATTAAATATACTTTAAACGCAAAGGTTGTATTAAATATACTTTAAATGCAAAGGTTGTATCAATTGAAAGGCAATTTACGACTGCAATTCTTGACTACGGCTTGAAAACTTCGAAAAAATTGTTGCACGCCTGAATTAGAACAAATTAGTTGCATATCGTTATCGGTTTTTGCAATGTAGTTAACGTAATTGAGAGAGGCTGAAGCGTATAAACAAGAAATATTGTTTGGAACAAACAGATTGAAACTAGAATGCGTCAGGGTGTCCAGAGAAGTTCACCAGTTAAATACAATCATGTTTGCTCTGCTCGCGTGCTATGTTCTAAAAACACATCGGTTTGCAACTCTGCACAGTTTGCATCAAGACAGCACAACGGCGACACAGCCGAATCTAAAGCTATATTTTGACTTATGTAAAATATGGGCTGGTAAATGTGTAAATCCTGGAATAACTTCACAATTAGAAGGACCAGTATACTGCAACATTTTTTCTTTCTTCATTTCTAACACCAACTTTGCAGTTACCGAAACGTCTACAATGTCGTTCACATCGATTGCTTTGGCCATTATTTTCATTATCAATTGGAAAGTATTTTCAAGAAACGCCGCTCTGTGAGCATGCGCACAATCCAATTCGTGAAAAATATCTATTAAATGAAAAAGCCTATTACTTCTTTTGTTTCTATACATCTATTTCTGTGGAGCCAAGCTGATTTGAAATGAACCAACAATTTTTAAATTTTCGCCAATGCTGTGTGGATTCAGTCGATCTTTGAATTGCAAATATCATGCATACTATCATGATATCGGGAAAGTATTCAATTTCAAATCACCTACTGCTGATCACATCAATATGTACCCAAGGATATAATACTGAGCGAATTTTAGAAACAAGTCTCGATCTCCCAGGTTTACGATACTTCGCGTGTAGCAGTCGCGTTACCATAAAAATATACTTGTTTTCCAGGCGTCATTTCATTACTACCAGCACGCAGGGCAAAACTAGTAGTGTTGTTTCAACGGTCAACAAAGTTTCACCACAAAAGTTTTTCTGCTAAAATGTAAATATTTTTAGGTGAAGTTCGTCGTTTCGTTTTCAGGTTACAAAAATCTTATTTCTGCTAAAATTCAAGCACTAATTGAGAAAAATTTTTTTTGCCCTGATTTTACCGCAAAGCTATCTCACCCAAGTTTTGGTTGCAAATATGTTCATGCATAACTGAATTAAAAGCGGAAGCTACTATAAAGTGTCAGTCTTCTTCAAACCAAGAAATGCAATCGAATTCCGCATAATGACCACTTTTGGTCATTTGAAAAACTTATCTTACGTTACACAATTTTAAACCTTGTGCGGTCTCGATATTAAATCAGCTAAAAACGATAGGTTATTGACACGAGTGTGTCATTTAATCTAATGAAACCGTTCAAAGCATTGATAAAAGATAGCACAATTCATAACACAAACACTACCAAAACGGCCTGATTAGCTTTCTTGAAAAGTTCGCGCATCTGGAACCTGTGATATGCAGACTTGTAACCATTTTTGAACCTGTGAAGGTGATTCAAACGCAGTAACATGCATTTCGTAGTTGCTACATAATTATCCAAGCTGTTCAGGTGCAACAGTGGATGCATTTTCTGCTTTGTTGTCTAGGAACGGCAATTCCACAGCTAACCCAAAATTCCAGTAAATTTTAAAGTAAGATCATCGTTTTACATTACATATAAAATTTAGTCACGTAAAGTAAATGAGATGAGTTTCCATGCGTTTCATGCTGAAAAGCAGGGTTGCGGAGTAGGAGCCGGAGTCGTAAGGAGTTGGAGGTTTTTGGGTGGAGTCGGATTCCTAACAACACTAGGAGTCGTAGTCGGTGTCGGATTTTTTGTCCGACTCCGACTCCAGAAGTCCAATTGGATAATTTTTTACATCACACTCCTATGTTGGGAATTCCTGTTGAAATGGTACAATTTCTTTTGGAACTTTTGTTGAAACAGATATTTCTTGCTGTGCACCACGATTTCCATTGATTGCTAATTGCTACAAAATTGTTAACAGCTAAACTTCATTCCCTTTATGTTAAGGAGTCGGAGTCAGAAATTTTGGAAAGTTTGGGGTCGGAGTTGGGAGTTGGAAATTTTGGAAAGGTCGGAGACGGGAGTCGGAGTTGGATATTTTACCTTCGACTCCGCAACTCTGCTGAAAAGAAAACACAAGCTGTCTTGAAGCAAATACCGCTAAAACTTGATACCGATGAGAGTTGAAATATTTCGAGACCCTACTGCCTTACACACAATGTCAATATTTCGTTTGGTTACGATCAACAACAATTATAAGGTAACGTTAATCCATTTTGCATTACAAGACAAAAGACTGTCAATACAAAGGTCTGCATGAGAAAGAGTTTCGGAACAAAGTCAAGACAGAACGGTCGCCAGAAATTCTTCAATGGAGAAGCTTTACGCCTTGACATTCTAAAATTTGACAAAAACTCCACTTATTTATAGTGTTTAATATTTCACTTGGGGTTTGGAGCTTTGTTTGGGGAGCTAAGTCCACCAAAGATCCCCTTGGCAACGGGAGTGAATCAGTACACATTACAAGCAAAACTGCGCAAGATGAATTAGGTGGCTTACCACTCGGGACGAAGATTCTAGAAGTAAACCGTGGTGCGGTCCCCCAAAGTATAACTTACGATTTATTTTAGAAAGCACAAGAAATTTCTTTACGCCGATTTGAATCCTGAAACATATGAAAAAATGCATTCATCTTAGAAAGCACTCGTAGCATGTACAGATACCGAGACAATATCTCAACAGCCTTACATTTATGGTTAAGCGTAACTGATGCCAATGCATGGATTTGAGTGAACCAAACTTTTTCAGGTTTGACAAATGTCGCAACACACCGTGTCAACACGGTTTTATGTTACGCATAAAAATGGTGGTGCTATTGCTGTGGAAGAAGCATAACTAACAAAATTAACCTAATAGTATATCTGTGTGTTGGCGAGACTACCTCAAATGAGTTCGAGTTGAAATGAGGTTCCATTGCTTGAGGTACGTAACCCAGGTCCAACACCTGTCCAAAGACTGGTTTCCCGATTCAGCCAATTACACGTAGGGGTAAAGCTTCAAAGGATCTTCAAAAAGTCATACATTTTTGGGAGAAAGTTTCAGTGAATTTTCAAAAAGTCATGGATTTTGCGACGCTGACCAAAAATTTTGAGATTTGAAGATTAAACTGTTGCTAGTGAGCCTTCAAAGGCAAGTTTTGCTTAGTCCCTGCAGTCTTTGTTAGAAGATGGTTGAGTAGCCAGATGTTCAGCTTTTAAGCTACCTTTTATCTTGAAGATGTTTACAAGGGCACAATTTTAACGAAGCAAAGCTGTACTTCAGATATCTTTAAAGCAAGAAGAAAAAACTATTGCATTAACCATATCCACCATTTACATCTCAATCGAGTTGAGAAACGCAGTTTGACCTCACGGGTGCAGCTGTCTGTCAGCTGAGACAGAAAATGTTACAAAATTGTCTCGACGTGAAACAGCATGCCAATATGAAAGAAGAAAATCACATGATGTGCTGGTAATTTAGGCATTTGCGATTTATATCGCTTAATTACACCCGCTCTCCGTGACAAACATCATTGCTAATATTAACGATTGGTACAGCTTCCTATGCCGAAACTGCATTGGATACTGCTGTAGGCAATGACATCATATACCGTTCTCAATTGATTAAATCACATTTGAATGAAACTCTAATGAGAAATCATTTGGGTTCGCAGTTTTTTCTGCAGACGAACGTTGTCATTTGCGCAAAGTTTGATCGCATTTTATGTTTAAACAGCCCATATCTTACGTTACAGGTCAAAATCTGGTTTCAAAATCGACGAATGAAATGGCGTCAGGAACTCAAGAATGCTGAAAAACATCATAGGAATAACTCTAGCAACTCTGGAAGCACATCATCTCATAATGGTTGTGGTCACGATGATTCAAACGGCCAACTTATCGCTCAAAGTTGCTGAACTGAATGACACAAAAACATTTTGCTCTTCTGTCATCCAAAATACCAAATCGCGAACAATTTACTAAACTTCTACCTAGATTGATCCAGCTTTCGGGAAATTTCTCATTGTTGCTGGAGGCGATGTCCATGGAATTTTGCCGAAAATTTTCTGGCGTTGTCTCACAAAGGCGAGCTAGAAGAACAGAAGCTAGTAACGTTATTAACTTATAGTTTAACCTAGAAAAACAGAAACTGAATCACCTACTGTAAGCACTGCTTAGCATGAGCTCTTCATCATAAAAGTTGAAAGCCAAAATTCGAGTTAAGTAAAATTTGCCATGCCCAAGTGTCGTTGTTAATTTAATTGATTTTGCCTGTGCTGCTGACTCAGTTGAAGTTGAAAGCAAACTTTCGTGATCTAGCTTTTATGATAAAACTCAAGCTCTGGCTGTTATCTTACTAGCAGGGTTTGGCATTGTAACTTCAAGCTGTTCGTGAGACACGAGTAGACGCGAGCATCCAGCTTTTTCTGCCACTATTTTGCATTTAAGAACTCCCTGAACTTCATGCTGGGATGAAATTCTCGCTTTTATGAGGATGAGATAAAAACGCGCTTCAGTGTTTTCCCAACTCAGTTGCAGGTCATTGTACATACAAGGGTTACGTTTACCTTTGTCGCTGATTTTATTCGTTTTACACTGTGCCAAGTTCATGTGGAACTGCATTGGAGAAGAATTTCTATGCGTCAAGCGGGATGAAAAAATAGTGCGTAACAGCAACGTCAATCAACGCGGGACGGCTTTTCAAATGAATTGCGCAGAAAAAAGGCGCAAGTTGGCGCTTTCCTCTGTCACGTCGTTTGTGTTGCTTTGGTTCGGTGTCGCTTTCGTCTGGAAATAAACGAACTGACAGAAGACAGTTTTGGTTGCATAACCACACTGCAGAGTTAACAGCGTTTGTGGTTTGCACAGTTTGTCAAATTAGTAAAGGTTTATCAAGACAAACTAAGTGACAAGTAACGGACTCGTCGCTACAGGGTGCTTGTAGAGACTAAGCCCCCATATTAAGCAAAAATATTTATCGTTAATGACTGCTTCAAAGGTTAAAAAATTGTATTAGCTTCAATTTAATTTCCACCCACTTCACTCGAAATTTCCCCTTACAGACGTGAGGTAGCTATCAGGTAGATAATCTCTGTTCCACAGTAGCACATGTGAAACAAGCTCTAACTAACATAAAAAATAGTTAATAGAGAGACATACCAATGCGAATTAATCTAGCAATAACCTTTAGCAGCACTTAAATTGCACGAAAAACAGCAACCATGTACTTACATTTGCTCAAGACCATGAAACACGATGATGAATGGAAAAGAGCGAATAGAACGGAAAAGCGATAGTCTTGCTCTTTAGCTGGGAACTATAGTGGTGTCGGTGGTGCAAAGGCAAGGCCGTGCCTCATGAGTAATGTTTGGAAGTTCCAGGATGCCAATTTAGTGTAAAGGAATGCGAAGGGAAAATGCTTGACTTCAAGGCAGGGAGTACCAAAGTAAAACAGGCTTGCTTCGTGGATGCTCCAGGAACTCTTTAACGTCAATGGAACAAGATGGCAGAGCTAAGAGCGGTTATTTGGGTGGTGAAATTCTTTCAAAATTTTTAGGTCCAACACTTCTTCTTTGTTCCTAAAAGATACGCTGGCTGGTTTTACACGCAAAGCAAAGTAGCAATTAAAAGCATATTATGAGCTACCGCCATTTTACTCATAAACAGAAATGAAGTTTTCAAAAACTAAAACCACGCGCACGATGCTTACTGCGTGTGCGTAAATATCTGGAAAAGTACGAAGAAAGTAAATTGCTGATGGGTTGCTTGGAACATGTTTTCGTGATGGAAATGCATTTTTTGTAAATGCATTGTATTTGTCTTTGCCTTCCTCAAATTTATTGCACTCAGATCCTCTCTGCTTGAGAAAACCCATTGCGCACACTTAAAATATATTTTGATCAAGTGCATTAATGCTAATGAAATTCCAAAGTAAATTGGGGTATTTTCATGTGATGTAATACCACACTGCAGTCAAGCAGAACCTAACTGTGCGGAAAACTCAAACTTGAGTTTATTGAAGATCGTTATTCAAAAATTCGACGATCGTTATTCAACAAGCAACACTGCGGTTCTTGCTACAGCAAAGCTTGTTTGGCTGTAAGAAAAATAAGCAACAAAGTCTTGTCATTGGAAATTTGCACAAAAACGAAAAAAGAGGCAATGCAATCGGAATTATGTAACTCCAGGCCACCATAATGAAGATAAACAAGTGAATATGGCAGAAGTTGTGAGGTAGATCAGTTTCAATTATACATACTCCTGGTCGTCTCGTGACTACATTTTATCAAATTAAAATGATATTTCTGTGGTTTGTTTGTGAAACGAAAATGTATTTTTACCATTCCAAAATTCGAGGCTTACGAAACTGTTTGATGTCACAATAAAAATATTTTAGTAAAGTGTTTGCCAAAATCTTGTGAATAAACAATTTCGCCGAAGTATGCAGCTTTAAAAACACCTATTTTAAACAAAAAGCTGTATTTCATGCTTCTTTTAAACAGTTTCGTACTTTTTCATGAGTAGCTTCGATAACGAAAGCAAGATCCACAACAAATTACCATTTGCTTATGAAACTGGTACTCTCATTATTTTAGAACACTGGATACAATTATGCGCAACAGTAATCCAGAGCATTTCTCTTCTTGCAAAAACAAATGACGTAATGCTAGATATATTTTTGCAATAAGGCACAGCTGGTGATTAAAATTGGCTGTTCTAGTTGCCTTGTCTGAATGCGGGCGCACCCAAGCTTCAAAGTTTGGTATGTCGTAATGGCAGAGTAGAGGTTTTTAGAGGACTGTACTTTGTTTCATGGCTTCTATTTCTGTTTTTTCATGTTTCACATCGAACACATAATTAAAGCCATTCGTAGTTGAAATGAGCAACCTTCAAATCAATTCCTGCTGTGGTGTAGGTCTGAAGTAGTTTTAACTTATCGGCAGCAACACTACGTTTTGCTGCCATTTATCTGAACAGACAGGCGGATGTTAGTTTCAGAGTGAAATTGCAGTCAGGCAGGTATGGCTTGCCAGCCTGTAAACTTCTGTCTGTCACGTTTTGGAAAGTTGTGGAGTCATTCATAGTGCAATTAAAAACGTGTCAAAGCGAACTGACACAACATCATAGACGCAAATAACGAAACAATGCATTGACGCCACACACGCGCCACATGCCCTCTGTAAACGTATTGCAGCCGCATCGTTATGAGTATGTAAGCTCATTATTGAAAGGTTATGAGGAACACGTTACCGAGCAATTTTTTTCATCTACAGGGAACCCCGTCTGATTGCAGTTATTTCTGTACATGGTCATTATGTTTTATGACATGCAAACGTGACGTCTGTGACCTTACTGTGGAACTTTCCTGCATCTTCTGCTCAATGGAGGCAAAGAAGATTACTTTGAGATCTTTACTGAGGCTCTTGCATGCGTGAATGTCTAATGTGATTTTGTCAAAAATGTATAATTTCTGTTCAAGCATTCTCAGCAACAATCGTTCATCCGAAATCGAAATGTTTAGGCAGACAGGTATACAATGGCATGAGCAGCTGCGCACTTTGTTGCGAAATGTCACATCGTGAACTCTTCTCAAAAATCCCATCTCTTCTGCTTGAATTTGAGATAGCACTTTTTCAGTCATCACCCAAGATCCGTGACCATAAGTGAGGATCGGAACAAAGACCGATTCAAAAACTGAAAGTTTTGCAATGTTTGAAAGCTCCGTGTTGTGACCATGTACAGAGCGATAAACGATGTTTAAAGCTTTTCGGCTGCATTTCGCTGACGAGTCTTTTTTGCTTTCTAACAGTCTTTGTAGTTTTACTTTAACAGCCACTTTTTTAATTGCGATAAATTTTATGTTTTCAGAAGAGACTCAACATACGTGTATTTACCATGTTTACGTACATTTTGCCACAAGGTCGAACAAATGTTCTGAACAGCAAGCTAGCCAACTGAAATAACGTGCAGAAACTTAACTAATCCCTTCTAAGTCCTATTTTGATAAAAACGCCTTCAAAAATTTAAAATTTAACATCTTTTATCGGCTGTACCGTTGAAGTAACGCAGAACGAAACAAGCGTCCAAACATGATAATTAAAACAACGAACGAATTTCCAAGACAGGAATGTCTCCTGGTTTTGATTGATAGGGTAGCAGCAAAATATTGAGAAGTCCCTAGCAACGGAAGACTAAACAAAAGGTCATCATCCATTTGTAGTGATGGATGCACGGACTCCAAATGGGGTTGTCAAGCTTCATAGGCACAGAGGGCAAAAAGCCCTGGTTTGGCCACAGCTTTTCGCCTGAAAACGTAGGTTTATGGATAAAAAGTAAATTTTCAAAATATTTTGCAATTGAAATTCTTTAGGTAATAAAAAGGCATTTCTGCTGCGATTTTCACCCCATTACTACTAAAAAAGAGTTAAATTAACAATAAAACTCTTCAAAAGAGATCATGATTTCAACACAAAACTTTTTTTCATGTTTGAAAGGAATTTTTCCCGAAATTAAGATAATTGGGGAGCTACTGCTCTCCCTTTACCTTAACTAATACGCACAGCTTTACCGATACCCCTTCTACGACGGCCATGCTCTAAGGTTTTCTTCATCACAATGCCACTCATCGCACGTTCGTAATCATCCTCCGATTAAAGTCTGACTTTTTAGGTTGTAGAGCGTCCTGCCTGTTGTGAATGAGCAAATATGTAAATGAACGGGCGGTGATTGATGCTTGCAGTAGTATGCAATAGCATCCGATATTCTGCCGTAACACCTATACAAACCTCAGTGTAGAGCACACCAATGTTGGTTGTGCCGGGGACATACAACATACGTCGAAATAGTTGCATGTGGTTAATCCGAAAGCATGGCATTTTTACCGTGTATGTATCTGGTATATATTTACTTCGGGTCTTGTTTAAGGATTGAAAACATCATATCGAATTTCATTTCCCTTTTGTAATGCAAGTACCGATCATGCTGCAATAGATTATATAGCAGATCGTGAAGTTTGTTTCAGTAAAGTGCAACTGGTCAATTAAAAATCATTTATTAAAAATTTTGAACACAGAATAAGAATCTTTTAGCCATGTAAACAAACTGAATCTCTTCTTTATCGATACTTCATGCAACGAGTTTTCATTAAGGATCTTCAAAATGTTCAGATCAACACAACTTTTGAAGATCGTAAAAGCTTTACCGGGTCGATACTATTTACTCACCTGTTTTCAGCAAGCACATCAATCTGTTCATTAAATGGTTGATGCATTGTTTGTATAATTTATAGCAGGGCTGTGGGGCCGGAACGAACAACTTTCAGATGATGGAGCCGAAGCCTGAATTTTGAGTTCCGGCTCCACAGGCCACAGCCGCCCTAGTTTGTGGGGCAAGCGAGTTGTACAAATAATACAATACTTTTCAGTTTTCACTGGACCAAATACTTTGAGCCGGAACCAAAACTTTTAGATGCTGGAGCCGGAGTTGGAGCCAAAACTTGAGATGTCTGGAGCTGGAGTCAGAGCCTGAAATTTCATTTCTGGCTACACAGCCCTGGTTCATGGTTAAAGGTGTAATAGGAAGTTGCTAGCAATCGGTTCAAATCCAGGCATATGGGACTGGAGTACGAAACAGTGGCAATTCTGAGCGACGAAACAGGGATCGGTGTCATCCGGACATTCCACTCTTTTCAACGGGTTCCAAGATACAAGGAACCTTTCCACTATAGGCGTAGCCAGGAGGCCAAAGGGGCCGTGCCCCTCCCAAAATTTCTAGCATAACTTGTCGTTTTGTGCTTCGAAAGGCGGTGTCACAAACTAAATACTGTTGCTCGCTTAAAGCCAAAATACTTGGCCCCTAGCAAATTTTTGGGCTGGCTACGCTACTGCTCTACGCTATTTTACTGCATTTTTCATTTTTTCTTTTGAAGTGCATCTTAAAAATTTTGTTGAATGCCTGAAATTGTCGTTAAGGAAGCTTACTCTCATTTCAATCTTGTTGGATCGTTGTACCGTACATCCGTCGCTCCAGAAAAGGAAAATATTACCGAAGTTTGCTGAGGAAGGTTTATGTTGAATATTGCAGTAACACCATACTGTTCAACAGCGGTTCAAAATATTTTGCTGCGCTAACAACGGTTTTTGGTGGGCGCATTTCCTGTCGTAAGTTGTATTTTTGTTGTAAAGCAAAAACGAGTTTCAAGTTATAAGCATTTAAGATAATTGAAAAATTGAAATCGTAAAATCAATAGACTGTTCTTTGATAATAATTGGTGCAAATCCTTCTGTTTAGGCAAATTGCGATTTTCACCGCAGGTTTGCGTCATAGTGGATTGTGTATCTTTTGAAGTTAGTGAAATATCACAATATCTGCAATAATAACACAGCGAGTGTACGTGCATTTTCGTATTTTTATCCTGCTGGGTAGCAACTGCTCTCCCTCCATTTATAAATTGTGCAAAACGGGCATTCCAAGCTTGAATGATCACCGATGGCGTCACACAACCAATCAGCCATGATGAAGGTAGTAGGCCTAAAATCAGGGATTCCCATCTGGGGTACATGTACCCCTGAGGGAACATTTGCCTATCTCCAGGGGTACAGTTCAGAGCCTAGCCCTTTTTTAGTGGTACGGCCAAGGTCAGTAAAAATCGTGGATCCTGGAAACTATTGCTCCTCAAAGCAAGAGGAACTTTTGCGACTCTGTACTCTCTAGAAAAGATAATCTTCTCTAGCCATCCATAGTAAGCGATGCCCCGTATAAGCACTTTTTACCAGTGACATAATTGACAGGGGGCAGAGGGGCGAATGGCAAGCTAATTGTGCAAAACGGGCCACCACTGAGCTTATATTTCGGTTTTAGTATTCTTTTGGTTTTCAGTAGGTTCTTGATTTTTTGCACTTTTTGGAGTATTTTGCCGTGATTTAAGGTTTTGGTATAGCCATCCACATCCGGATTCACCATCATTTCTCAAGTTTTTTTTAATGAGAATTGGCTAGTGGACCCCTACAGTGACCAGTGGGCCCACTGCAGCTAAGTTTTCCCCCTGGCTCAAACCTGTAGTTACACCACTGCTTTCTGCCACAGCCCACAGCTCTGTAGCGGATCTAAATCCAAAATCCAACCTGAACTGAAAACATGAGCTAAAGCAGTGTTTTTTTAAGCCGTTTTTGGTGTCAAAATGACACCCTACAATTTTGCAATGACACCATAAATTCTGACAGTCCGGATATGGTTTTGCCTTGTATTGAAGTAAAATGATTTGAGATAAGTATGTTTTCCTGCACGTGGCTATTACAACAGACGGCTGCAATTTCATAAGCCGCAGAAGTTGGAAATGAAAATCGTAAGTTGGGTATCTGTGCATTGTCATGCATACCACTTCGCTTCGGCCTCTTACTATACTGCCGCAGGTTGGTACAGTATGATGTACGAAACTACAAATACACTTTAATACACTTATGGAAGTGCTTCACTGTTTCACCGTTGCGATCGGCTTGCCTGGCGATGCATTAGACTACAATGAAGACAAAAGGTCGGCATTTGCATCGCGCATGCAAAACAAGGTGGTTGTCGAGTGAGGCAACAGTGAGAGTTAGGAGTGAGACTTTGGCTATTTGGGCCGCACTGAAGCAGCTGTAAGAAGATAAAATGATGCAATGTGCGTTGTTTTACTGCGACTTGTAAAAACAAAAAATTTCAACATGGTGCCTTCCTTTATTCAACATTAGCACCTCACCTGAAAGATATGAGCAAAGTTTTTCAGGCGGGATATTTTGACTTTACACAGGTGAAAGCTTCCGTAGAACTGTGCATCAATAAGCTCTCTGATGCCGCTGGTAAATCCGAGCTTAAAGCTAGTTACGAAAAGTTTGATAGTGAATTAGGGGAACGTGGAACGCTGGATGGTTTGGCTGACTCGTGTGTGTCAAGTGGCACGGCGTTTTGGAAGGGTGCCGAAAGATTAGCAAATTGATCTTCCCCATACACAAAAAGGTGTGAATGAACCAACTACTAGGGTATCTCTTTGCTAAGCCTCCCAGGAAGAGTGTATGCCAAGGTGCTGCGAAAATAATTGAATCAAAGCTGGATGATACCCAGTGTTGTTTTTGTCGCGGCCATAGCATTACAGAACAAATTTCCACTCCAGCAAATTTTCGAGAAATCCTGGGAGCATGCCAAAGACTTATAGGCATGTTTTGTCGATCTCGGGAAAGTCAATGGACGAGTTCCTCGTGAAAAGCTTTGGGGGGTGTTGTGGGAGTACAGTGTTGACGAGTACCTCTTGCTGGCCGTCAACTAACTGTATTCCTGTTCAGAAAGTTGTGTCCATGTCGACGGAGTTAATTCACAACCGTTCAGCGTTCGTGTTGGATTCCGACAATGGTGTGTGCTGTCACCACTCCTCTTCATATTCTATACAGGGGCGTAACGAGGTTGGATGGGGCCTGGGGCAAGAAGCAAGTTTGGCGCCCCCACGTTTGAAACTGAGGTCTTCGGAAGCAAATGTACTGTACTGAAGAAAGTGCTTGTGACATCGTTGGGACATTTCGGGGCCCCTCACAGTGATTTGGCGCCCCCATAGTCTTTCGGCGCCCAGGGAATTGCACCCCTCTCGTTACGCCCCTGAGTCTATACCAGGGTTCTCCACACTACAGCCCACGGGCCAAATCCGACCTGGAAGCCATTTTACCCAGCCGCAAAACATATTTTTCCACAAATGAAAAAGTAATATATTTATAAAAAAAGTGTCGATTTCGTAGAATGTAACATATCCCGAAAAAATCACATTACGCAAGACGTCTGGCCCTCGAACTGTCGTGCAGTAGCTTATGCGGTCTCTCCCAAAAAATTTAAAGAGCCTGGTCTATATGAAGTGGATAAATAGTCACAGACGGGTGTCACTGTTGGGAACTGCAGGATGAACAGTTTGCTTTTTGTGGACGAATCGGTGAGCTTTATTGTTCCGTGGTGACGAAACGGGAGCTTTTAAAGAACGCAAAGCTTTCAGTTTTTAAATCGGTCTTTGTTCCGATCCTCACCTGCGGTCATGAATCTTAGGTGGCGACTGAAAGAATACTGCCAGAAGAACAAACGGCAGAGATGGGATATTTGCGAAGAGTTCTCGGTGTGACACTTCGTGATAAGGAGCACAGGTCTGAAATCCGTAAAGCCCGGGATATCAAGCCAGAGATTCCAGCTATGTTAGTTCGGCCGTGTATCCAAAATGTCCCAGGAAAGAATGGCTATTTATCCAGTCTGTCCCAGGAAAGAAAGAATGGCGAGATAAGTCCTTCAGGTTACAGTCTACACCCACGGGAAAGCGGCCCAAAGTTTGTCCAAGGACCAGGTGGCGTGACAACATCTCCGACCTTGCTTGGCCCGGTCTTGGTGTGGAGCCAGCAGAACTATATGAGATTGATGTTGATCGTGAGGTATTTGGGATCTCCCTAGGGCTACTGCCCCCGCGACTCTACCCTAAGAAAAAGCGGGCACGAAAATGAGTAAACAAATGTGTGTGGGCTACATTGAACCTTTCTGTTTATGAAATTGTCTTCAGTTTGTTTGCCAAAAGTAAATGTCGTATTCGTATATAAACGTATTTGGACGGAAACTTGCGTTTTTGTGAAAATGAGTTAAAAGTATCAGACAGAGAAGGGAAAATGGTGTTGACACCCTAAAGCTCCACCACGACACCCTTTTGATAACCTTAAAAAAACACTGAGCTAAAGATTCACTGCGTAAAGGCTGTTATTTTCCTCGCAATTCCAAAGAAATTGGAGGGAAGATTGCACTCGACTATTCTACATCTCGAATTCTGAAATGAAACCACTGCCTGCAATGCACACTACAAAGTTGTTGCTCTAACTCTTCGGCACTTGAGTCAAAAGACATAAAGATAAAAACGTGATTCCCATAAGTTTAAGTAATGTTACGAGCCGACAAAATTCTCAAACTGCTCACAAAAATAAACCATCTCTCACTGTGTCCTCTCTGCCAGAAACATAATTTCATCAATTTTGTCTCAATCAAGTCTGTCAACTTGTTCTTTATGGACATGTAAAGTCATAAAATATTTCAATCGTTCTTAAGTTATGGTTGTACGCAGGGTCTCTGAAAGAAACTTTACCAGGGTACGAAGACCAATGCCGCGAAACCTAGTTTCAGGAGCCCTCGTCAAAACTTGTACAATATAGAAAAAACAGCTAGCATGCGACTTTTGTCGTCATAGTGCTACCTGGAAGTGATTACCTTCAGTAAGCCGCACCATTCAACTGCGATCCTGCATACCATGTGGTCCACAGTGACATTTTTAATGCGCATTGCAGTAGCCTACAGACAGCATCGGGATCTCACGTCTGCACTCTCCTATCCAGTATCCAATATCGACGTATGGTCGATGAATTGGTGGAGTACACTTAAGACCAGTCAATTCGGGCTTTACGATTTCCATCAGCATTTTACGGGCACGTTTTTAAAACTAAAACGTATTGTTGAGCCCGAAAACTGGTACGGCCTTGGCCGTACCGGACGAATAGGTTGCGCCGGCCTTGCAGTTATTGTACAGCCGAAACAAATTACCTCTGAGACATAACAATGGCGACTACCTTTAAAATTCTAAAAACCAAAAAGTTCTATTAAAAATTCAGTGGATTGTGGTTATTTTACTCAGCCTTTTTGTCATAAGAAACTTCAAGGGTTCATGCTCATCTGTCGAAATGCTGAAGGGGTATATGGTCAGAAAAGGGTAGGAAACCCCTGGCCTAAATCATATCCAGACACTCTATAACGACAATTTCACCAAGTATTTACTTTTCAGCTAAAAAGAAGGCCGGAGCTATGTTTGTCGACCTCACAGCAGCCTACGACACTGTATGGCATCGCGGACTCACCTGCAAGCTGCTGCAATTGCTGCCTGATAGACACATGGTCCGCATGATCATGGAGATGGTTGGCAATCGCAGCTTCACCCTCACCACCGGAAACGGTAAAAGAAGCAGGTTACGACGCCTCAAGAACGGCGTTCCACAACGATCTGTCTTGGTGTCCCTTCTATTCAACACCTACATCTCTGGCCTGCCAACCACCATCTCCAGAAAGTATGCATACGCTGACGATCTAGCAATGATGCATGCCGATGGAGACTGGCAGGCAGTGGAAGTGGTGCTGACCAAGGACATGGCAACGCTAGGTGTATACCCCCAGACTTGGAAGTTAAAGCTCAGCACTACAAAAACGGTGTCGGCAGCCTTCCATCTTTACAACAAGGAAGCTAAACGTGAGCTAAAAGTCAAATACAACAACGAAACCCTGCCCTTCTGCTCCGAGCCCAAATACCTCGGAGTAACGTTGGACAGGTTGCTCACGTATCGCCGACACCTTGATTCACTTCACAAGAAGCTGACATCACGCGTCGCGCTCCTGAGGCGGCTTGCTGGCTCCAGCTGGGGTGCTGGACAACCACAGAGCCACAGAGTACTGCACGGCTGCATGGTGTCGCAGTGCTCATACCCACCTCATCGACCCCGCCATCAACGACGCCTTGCGAATTGTGACTGGATGCCTGCGTCCTGCACCAGCGGACAACCTTACAATCCTCGCAGGCATCCAACCTGCTGAGCTTCGTCGCAGTGGAGCCACACTGTCTCTAGCGCGCCGAGTCATGGAGCCTAGACATCTGCTCCACTCAGCGCTCACCCGTCCATCGAGTGCAAACGCACGGCGCCTTAAATCGAGATACCCATTTTTACCCGCCGAACAACAGCTCATCAGTTCATCGACAACAACAACATACGTGCGGCGCAGTGGGCGGATCACCAATGGAATGTGGAGTGGGAAGACAATCCCACAAGACTCCGCATTTTCATCCCAGACACCAGCACCCACGCACCCGGAATGACCCTCCCAAGAAGAGCTTGGGTCCGGCTTAAGCGCCTCCGCACCGGTGTTGGACGTTTCCGCTCCTGCTTGTACAAATGGGGTATGGCCTCCTCTGCGGCCTGTGAGTGTGGCGCAGAAGAGCAAACCGTCGACAAACCGTCGACTATGTTGTTCTCCAATGTCCAATCCATCGGCCTTCATATGGACTGCATGGCCTGACGGTTCTGGACGATGAGACAACCGAATGGCTGCTCAACACCTGCCCTGAGATCTAGTGCGGCCAAGGAGTGGTTTGAACAACTAGCTCAAAAGAAGAACCAAGTATTTTGTCAGAGGTTCATTGCCTTCGATACAACAAACTAGAGTGCACACAAAGCAGTGGTACAACCGGTAACGACGATCATCAGCAGAAGGGAAATACTTCATCTCTACATTTTTAGCACACACATTAAATGCGCCCGGCCTGGGTTCACTTTGGTCCAGAACCGTCGCCAGAAAGTTTTCAATAGGGGGGATTTGCATTTCTGCGGGGGGGCTTGACATTAAAAAATTAACCAAAACTCCACTGATTTATAATGTTTCACTTTTCAATTTGGGGGGACTTCGAGCTTTGTTTGGGGGTTCTAAGCCCACCAAATCCCACCCGTGGCGACGGGACTGCTTTGGTCAAGGACCCCACATCCCCTAAGCATATAGCAAGGGTGGCCAGACGCGGTTTGTGAGCCGCAAGCGGCTCTTTGCCTGGTTCCATGCGGCTCTGACGTAATCAACAAAAGTCCCACTAAATAACATGCATTACAATAAATGGCTTGTAAAGTTCTGTCATTGTCATGTTGGTGTGTGATATTTACAACAAATCAGCTGATCAAAGGTATGTGTGTGAGTGAGGATGAGATGGTGGTGATGTTCACGTGTGCCATATGTGCATGATGTGGCTCTTTGGGGTAACACAGTAAGAAATATGGCTATTGGTCTCTGACTGGTTCTCCACCCCTGGCATATAGCATTCGAAAAAATTTTTCTGAAACTACTCCAAACTATTGAGTTTTTCAGATTTTTACAAGTGCGTAGAACATGAAACCAGCTACTTTCGCTCTTCGCCCTTGAACTCGCTTGCTTTCCCTACAGGCCTACGGCTTTATCACGGGAAGTCGTTGTAATTTTGAGGGTTAAGCACGTCGAAGCGACCCTCTGTTTCAGTCGTCTTAATAAACAACATGCTTTCTAGGCCGTTGTCGTGAAGTCTTGTGACGATGGTGCATATACGCCGCCTTAGGTAACCTCGATTTACTGTGAGACAGATATTGATATCTACAGCAAAAAATAAAGACCATCACACGGAAAATAGAATACCTGGATATAGTGAGGAAGCAAGCATGGTGGGTATACTGAAGTGCACACCCACACGTGGGCTTTTGAGGCAGGGGTCTGTCAATGAAAAATTGTCATAATCAGGTCAGTGTTTGTGAATTTTCAGGGCTAAGCAAAACAGGGCAGCGACAGTTGTATTTGTACATTAATGACTGCAAGTGGAAGATAATTTTGGGCGGATTGGAGAGTGGAAAACCTGCGAGAATCACGATT
>Ga0210059_1002578_pt1 | contig 28473 bp, 16 predicted proteins | sample Ectturendosymbi2_FD_188042 | JGI IMG/M metagenome (GOLD analysis project Ga0210059, IMG submission 188042) | Ecteinascidia turbinata endosymbiont from Florida, USA - Sample 2 (SPAdes) (version 2) | ecosystem: Host-associated > Tunicates > Ascidians > Unclassified | place: Key West, Florida...
AAAAAAACTGCATGTTCAGATTTTTTTCGTGGCTCGCGGGGAAATGCTCCAGAAGAAGACGTCGAAAGTCGTCAAGACGTGCTGAGTGTTTAAATGCCGTTTGAAAGGAATTTTTCGTGGTCTTTTTATTTCTTTGCTTCGCAAATAAATTAAAAAAATTTATTTCCCTTCGCCTGAAACCTGGCAACTTCGTTCATTAACATGATACTGTTGCGTTTCTTCTTTGAAGAGTAATTCCAAACGCATTTCTCACTCGTCACGCCCCTGCAGCAAATTGTCCGATTGTGCGTCGCTCCTTCAAAAAAGTCCCGAAAAAGATATTGCAATGTTAGAGGTTGACTTGGCATGACCTATGGTAACACCCTGTTTACTATGAGCAGGGAAAGGTATGTATTTACTCTCACGGACCACATATACTGTGAGATATCGCTGGCGGACCTCAAAAATAATTAATTTCTCATGAAATTTGTTACCTTGTCTTCCTGTTGAAAGTAAGGAGACAAAACTATGAGGAACGAAAGTTCTTTTGACTTACTGTCTAAGTATCGGCTTATCACGGAGTTTCGTTTTGATGCGATATAGTGTTCTATATTGGGTAAAGAAAATTCTGAGCCGGGCCGTTTTCTCTGTTGCATAAGTAGCCTACATGTTGAAAACCTGTCCCAGTTTTGAAAAACCTAAATTTGACATTAGTAGTGCAAGTGGTCCTCAGTGTCACTTTATCACGACTGTATTGCGTGCTGGCAGATTTCCATATGTCCACTAACATCTTGATGAAAAACTTCTTACTAGTTTTTCGATTTCTACCTTTGTTCCATTGGATCTAAACTGGCCCATGAAATCACACTTACGAAGTAGGTAAAGGTGTCAAACAATCGTTACCATTGCAATTAGGATTTCAACGGTGGAGCCGCACATTCAATGACTAAATTTTATCTGAGCAAACTAAAGTTAGGTTAAGCTAATTTACTGAAAGCGTTCGAATCCTAAGGGTAGTGGAAACGAGTGTTTAGCACTTATAACTACTTCGTAAGTGTGATGTCATAGGCAAGTTTAGAACCAATGGAACAAGGGTAGAAACCAGAAAACTTGTAAAAAGTTTTGCACCAAGATGTGAGTGGACACTGGACTTATGGAAATCTCCCAGCATGAAGGACAGTCGTGATAAAGTGGCATACTGCTGACCACCTGCATCAAAAATGTCAACTTTGGGATTATCAAAACTTGGACAGGTTGTCAATATGTAGGCCACTTACAAAACAGCGAAACCTGAGGTGGCCCGCACAAAATCTACGCATGGGCCGGATGCGGCTCGCGGATTGGACATACTCGTAGCTGAGCTAGAGTATGCTTGATTCACACGGCAAGAGCACAACTGTTTGGCTCAAATCATGTTTCTTACGGTAAAACCATAAATGCAATAAACAAGACATAATGGGGCTCAACACTTTTCAGCTGTTTTGTGTATTCTAAAAAGTTTTTGTTCGACGTGATGAGGGGCATTGCGGCTTAGAAACTTCAAGAACCACTGCCGTAGAGCAACAAGGGCTAAAACGGAGTGCAAAACACTAGATGGGATGGAAACCGTGGATACACCGAGACTGCACTATGGTTAGCAACATCAGGGGAGACGATAATGAACAGCAAACATAATGCAAGGCACGGATTCTTAATGCTTGCCTTAATACCCCCCAGTGGTATTAAGATTAGATGTTGGGGTATTCCACAATGTAGGAAGTAAAGACCAAATCCGGAATCAAGTCCTCATTCTCTTAGAAATTGGACTTGCTTCCATCCAGATGGACTTTTCCAACAATCCAACAACATTGTACCCACATGAAGAAGATTGGTACTGATGAATGTGATACAGCCTTTGCATTCGCCTTTTTCCTCACTACTCTGTTGTAGTGAATATATCTTCACCAGTTCTGTTTTGTTTCTTGCAAAGTTTGTCATTTAACTTTGTTGGAAAAGGGAATCCCGATTGAAGGGGATTTGACTTAGAGGTATTGAGGCGTTAAAACTTCAAAGACCCCTGACGTAAGGTATCACGTAGCAGCTATCATTAAAGAAATAATGAGGCTCTCATTGACTACAAACTAACTACAACTGACAGCAACAGAGACCAGGGCCTATGAGAGCGGGTCCAACAGGTACATTGTTCCAGGTCCAGACAGCGACGGAGTGGCCCGAGACAAAAGGAATATTTGAATGTTTATTGCAAACAAACTCGGAATGATGTAACAAAATTAATCCCGGTGATGAAACTGTTTTGGCCTGGAGGATTAGGTGATCTGGTGTGATGTGTTTTAATGTGAATTGCTGGCAGTGCATTTTCCTGATATCATGCGTTGATAATTGTTAGCAGTAATTATTTTTGTCAAACTTGAATGTTTGCCTGCTTTGACCAATTCCTACTTTGTCGAATTTAAGACATTCACGATTACTGTCCGAGTCTGTCCATTGAACTGAATTTTCCTTTACGTCTTTCATTTTCAAACAAATCTCTAATAAAAACTCTCTCCAGTAAAACAAGAGTTTCAAACTAAGAGATACTTCAAGTGAAATTTGAATGGAAATATGCCAGTTCACAATAAATCTAATCTAACAACAGTATCCCTTGAATGTTGCGCATATGTGTAAGATAACTAAAAAGTTTAAAAGTAACAAGTAACTGCAGTGCAGGACGCAAGTGCTTGTAGTGCACCGCGGCGGTGTGTTGTGCATTTTGCTGATTGTTAAACACTGAGTCTAGCATTTCAAAACAAGTTGATTTTCATAGTGTTATTAGATACTTTGCGAATAAGAAAGCCAGAAAAGCGCTTACATAGTTAAATTATTTTTTTCTAATTTCTTCCTCGATAAGATTTTACTATGAACATTTGAAAGTCATGTTTAAAAATTGGCAATATTGTCACAGATCTTGAATACTGGTATGTTTTAACATAATGTGACATATGGCCAATAAACAAGCAATTCTCGTTGTAGTTTAACGCTCTTTAATTAACCTCAATTTGTGTTTATTTCAAAATAATTTTGCAAGTCTTAGGAGCCCCAAATGGGTTTTGTTCCGCCTAAAACGATTTCTCCTGGAGGCCCTGACACCGAACTACATTAAACGCTAATTAGCAGTGGACAGCGCACTGCTAACTAACTGTGAAAACGTATCAGAGTGTATGCCACGCGGTAAGGGTCGATCTTAGGCCGCATCCGAATATTTTACGATGACAAGAAACAGTGTTTCACCAACATTTGCACTATCGCGTTTCCAGTGATCTATCATCCATTGCTATGTGACTACCGGCATGGGAGGTTGTCACTTTAAGAGTGGATGACACAGTAGATGACAGAGTAGAGCTTTTTTATGTTGATTTTCGGTAATCCAATAATTTTTGTTTTCCCTTTTTCCTTGCAACATATGACAGTGGATAAGCATAAATTTGGTTGAACCAACAGAATCTAACGCACAGTACGGTAGCATTCATTTGTCTAGAAAAACAGAGAATAGGATACTCAAAGAAAAATATTTCTATTTTTAGCACATGCACAACAAATATTGCTTGCATACTGCTTCTTTAAATCAAAGCTTTCATCAGTTGCCTTGATATAATTTTGTGACGAATCAAACCATTTCGTTTATCATATCCAGCTCCAACCCAAAGGGGGATGCAAACGGGGTCCTGCATACCTCCACGTTGTCATGGAGATTGCGGTCGCTTTCGCATTGGTGAACCTGACCACAGTGACATGGTTTTCTGAGCTGCATTAAGACTGTGCTTAGATGCTGCTGTTGAACCTACATTTGACTCGTTTTAATGCTACACGTTATCCTTCGCATATGCAAAGCATGATTACCAGCTTTTTTGCCAAGGGAATTCAAAATCAAATTGCAAAAGATGTGGCAAACGTAAAATACTTCTCTGTGTTAGCGGACGAGACATGTAATAAAGGTCACATCGAAGAGCTCGCCTTATTTATCCCTTTAGTCAAAAACAGCGAGATTTATGAAGAATTTCTATACTGTATTTATTCAATTGTTAGACGCCCTTCATTTTAGAGACGCACGAAATGGTGTTACAATTTAATGTAAGCCGCCCTTGTATGTAAGGTGCGCTTCAACAAAGGTTACATACGCCTCTGAGATACTTTCGCGTACCACCACGTTTTATGCTTTTGGCAAACTTGGTAATGATGCTTACAGCGAGTGTTCTTTTAAGGTTTTTGAAAGGGTGTGGTGGTGGAGCTTTAGGGTGTCAACACCATTTTCCCTTCTATGTCTGGTTCTTTTAACCGATTTTCACAAACACGCGAGTTTCCGTTCAAATATACTTAATTATTTGACAATGACATTCACTTTGGGCAAACAAACTAAAGACAATGTCATAAATAGAAAGTTTCAATGTTGGCCTGCACACTCACTCACTCACTCATTCACTCACTCACTCAATCATTCATTCATTTTCATACCCGGTTTTCCTTTGAGGAGAGTCGCGGGGGAAAATACGTCACAGTCAAGAGCAATCTCCGATTGTTCTGCTCGCTCCACACCAAGACGGGACCAAGCAAGGCCAGAGATGTAGTCACGTCACGTGGTCCTTGGACGACCTCTGGGCCGCTTTCCCCGCTTGGGTGTAGACCGTAGACCGAAGGACTTACTTCGCCAATCTTTCCTGAGACATTCTGGACACATGGCCGAACTAAAATTGATGAGATCTCTCGATTCGGGGAAGTGTCTTGACATCCCGGGCTTCACCGATTTCAGACCTGTGCTCTTTGTCACGAAGTGTCACACCGAGAACTCTTTGCAAATATCCCTTCTCTGCCGTTTAATCTTTTGACAATTCTTTCAGTCGTCACCCAAGACTCATGACCACAGGTGAGGATCGGAACAGACCGATTTAAAAACTGAAAGCTTTGCGGTCTTTGAAAGCTCCCGTTTCATCACCACGGAGCAATAAAGCTCACGCAGAATTGCATTTGCTTTACCAATCCGTGTATCAATCTCTTGGTTCCAACTTCTGACACTCGTGAATACCACCCTAAGGTTCTTGAACGTCTCCACCTTCTGCAGTGCATTTCCGCTCACTATTTATGTATTTCCTCTCACTTGCAGAACACACTGCCTAGGGCGTTTTGAAAGACACTCAATCTTTTTAGTGCTGGTTTTCGTTCCTGCTTGGTCACATGCAGCATGAAACCGGTCAAATGCGTGCTGAAGACCCTGTTCCGAAGATCCACGCATGCAGTACCAATTGGTCCGCAAAAAAGCAAAAGCAAACGGTTCATCCTGCAGTTCCCAATATTGACACCGTCGTAGACGCGTCTTTGACTGTCTGTCAAATTGATATGGAACAGGGCTCTACGCATTTTTGGAGAGGACCACACAAGCTATTGCACAACAGTTCGAATACCGGACATCTTTCGTAATGTGATTTTTTCGGGACATGTTACATTCTACCAAATCAACATATTTTTCGTAAATATATTATTTTTCATTATTGGCAAAATGTGTTTTGCGGCCTGGTGCAATGACTTCGCAGGTCAGGTTTGGCCCGCGGACCCTATAGTTTGGAGATCCCTGATATAAACTATGAAGAGGAGTGGTGACAGCACACACCATTGTTGGAGACCAACAACAACAATGAACGGTTATGATTTAACTCCGTCGACACGGACACAATCTTCTGAGTAGGAACAGATCCGAGCGCATCAGCCGCACTCCATGCCCCCAATCGGGGGGGCACACTGTCACAGGTGCCCAAAATTCAGTCCCGTTACCACTTAGCCTCCCCAAAAAAGCTTCGATCCCCCAAATTGAAATATGAAGCACTTGAAATCAGCGGTGTCGGGGGGCCCTTTGAAATAAAAGTAGCTTACTTATACATTACAATTGCTGTTGGGACCCTTTGAAAGCGAGGTAAGCCTACACATTGCAGTTGCTATTGTGGGCCTCTTTGAAAGCATATGACTTAGGCCCACACATTCCAATTGCTATTGTGGTCCCATTGAACTAAGAGTACTTTGGTGGCCCCTTTGAAAGCAAAGTAACCTACTTACACATCACAGTTGTCTTTTGGGGCCCCTTTGAAGACAGAGTAGGCTACTCATTTGTTCAACAGATATCTCAGGTATTTTAGGTGGTTTGAATTTAGCCCATGCTTGAAGGCACAGGTTATATGAAGTTTGACCAGTACGTGGTTGGTTTAAGGTAGACTTGCTAGATGATAGGCCTAAAGATTTTTGTCAGCTCTAAGCCAGTATAACTTGAACTGTTTTTTCTTAGCACAGATTTAATCAATTGTGTAGGCTACTTGCTAGAAATGTTTGCGATAAGGTATGTGAGGAACTATTTCCTACTTAGAGTCAGATCAAAGTGCATCATCAGAGTTTTTGACTTTTTTAACACATGTTTGCTGGACTCACATGTGGATGAATTTTATGCTAGCATTCATGAACTAAACCGGTTTTTATAATAAGGTTTGGTGACCTGTTGAAGTTTGAAAAACTTTAGATTTTCATATAATCGTAAAAATTGTTTGAGCCCGAAAAATGTCTTCAATCTCATCAGTTTGGAACTTTGAAGCTTATCCCCAAATTTGTTCACAAAACGTGAAGATATACAGCATAGTTGCAGCTACAAATGGCGTTGCTTAGATGTTTTTCCACGCAATTAACTATTATAATAGCTCTAGTGTTTATAAACTTCGCACTGTTTTATGTTAAAAAATCAAGTTTGGAAACTTTTTTAGAAATTACGTAAATGTTACCAAGCATTCATCAGAATTGCTTTTTGTACAACGTAGTTATGCCTTGTTTGTAAACTTGAATTCTTTCATAGCAGTTTTGCAACAAACAAACAAATAAAGACAGATAAGCATTAGAAATTGCAAAGAAATAAGTTTTGCTAGTACACAAGAAATGTCAAAGCTTTTGCATTGTTGTCATTTTCATTTCGAATGGTATCTATATCATTTTTTAAATATCAAGTTTCAAACAAAAACCGTAAGTCTGACCTTAGTCGTTTCTAGCATGATCGTTTTTTGCCTAAGAGACCACGAAATGTTTTGAAAAGTCACACAGTATTTTTGAAGCAACGGCTCAAAGCCACTTCTTTCGTTTTGACTGAAAGCAAGCTTGTTTCTGAAATATTATAACGTGTTTCATTTGCTCCATGAAGCACACATTTTTTTCTTTAAATTATCTTCACTATATCCAGAGCATAAATGAAATTCACCAACAACGGTTTGAAATGGACGCTGATTAACATGACCACAAAATATAAAAAACAGTGCAGAAAAACAAATGTAAATCCTTTTTCTACGTTTCAAATGTAAATCCGCTTTTCAAATATAAATAACGTTTCTTGTAAAATAATGCATTGAACGCATTTGCGCTAAAGCCCCGCAACACTAATTTGCATTGCATTTTTTAAAGTGAGCGGTACATGTTTGCGCTAAAATCAGATATATTATATCTGATATAAGATGCGAAATGGTTAATAAAACACCGTTTGGTTAATCCCCACTAGCACAAAATGTTTTACTATAATCTGGTTACAGCAAAAAATAATGTTAGCGATGGCGACCAGAGATAGGTTTCTGAAGTGCATATGGTTTACCAACAAGACATAATTAATTCCTTCAAAGTTTGAAACGTTTTGAGTGAATCTTACGTCATGTTCATTTAGTTGCTGAAAACGTGAACTAGGTTCAGCTTCTTCTTTGAAAACACATTAACCAGTTGAAAAAGGTAACAAAGCAATTTAGCTCACGATCTGTTGTGTTTTCCTAATTTCAAATATCTGCATATACTTTTACACAACAAATAGCATACACAGTGCGCTATTTTTGCGTGAATGCAGGATCCACAAAGAGCACAAGGTTTTTTGAAAGTTAATGCAAATTACAGCAGTGCGGTCCACTGGCGATTTTTAAGTAAGTATTACATATCTATAACCCAACGGCCTATCTTGTTAAAGTGGTTGCGATTTGAAAAACAAACAGTATTGAACTACACCGCAGTAATCCCAAAACTGCGTTTTCATTTTCCTACAACTTCTAGCAAACCTTAATCAATACCGTTTGTCACACGCCAATACTGCACAATCTGTCACATATGACTCGATAACCATTTTGTATCAAAAATTACGAGAAATAAGAAACAATTTACAGGCTTGTCCATTGGACACATTTTTCTGTTCCGTGACAACTTGTGAGTGTCCCATCTCATGGGATTGCCACGAAACTAGTAATACGAAGTACATTACATCCTGTGGATGTCTAATATCGGGTCTATGCAGAGCGGTAGCTAAGATACGCAAAACCCTCAATTAGGGGAGTCAATGACAAGTCAAGTCAAGTCATGTTTGCGCTGTTAAGTACACAGCAACAAAACACATTTCAATCAACAAAGCTTAAAACAAACAGCACAGGTTGGGCGAAAGACGGCCAAAGCACAATTGGATGACCTTCTTAGGTGTCAAATGAAACAGGGAAAAACAACTTTATTTTCGGGGCTTCGCATCACTCTGCAATGGCACTGAGCATCAACATACAATATTTATTGGGCTGTGAGCATAAAATAATAATGTTAACTTCACAAATTTTACTGAGCGTGGGACACGAAGTAAAATTGAATTCAAGTGTCACATCCCACTGGACAGGTCCCATGGGAATGGGATTCCCATAGATAAGCCTGGCAATTCAAAAACGCTACCTTGTGTCTTCGGACAGATGGAATCCAGTGCATTGCTCAAGTGCAAGCAAACCGAACTACACTTGTCTAATAAAAAAGTATTTTATAAACAAATTAAGTGTTAACTGCCGAACTAGAAGTTTAGTTGCTAATACGTTTAATAGAATTCAGGTAATCTACTCTATCGAGAACTGCGAACAGTGCTGTGGAAAGTTCTTATTGGACAGAATATGAGTAACATTGTCCTAAAAGCAAAGATCAGTCAGCTTCTTCTTTCAAAACAGTGTTTTAGCGAAAGGATGGTTTTCAATCTTTTTCTACAAAAATCCGTATGTCGTCCACAGCTATAAACAAAACAATCTTGGCAACGATGTGTCAGAAGTCTTGAGAAATCTGGAATATTGAAGATAACATCCATCACGTACCATCTGTTGAAAGAAGTTGCTGTATCAAGTTAACTAACTTTTAAAGTACTTTTCATAAGTACAAATAACTGTTTGTCACTCAAACAGCAAACTGCAACAAAACTTGCATTGACCTTGCCTAAATCGTTAAAACAATTGTTACAAATTCGTGTTACTGCGAAGCCCTTTTGTTGTATGTGAAACAACAACTAGGTTTGGTTTCGTAAGTATTTGACATTTCCATCTCCTCGACTCGATACATTGTTTAACAATGTTAGAAAAAAGAAGACCAGTGACAATGACATTTAAAGCTTTTTATCCAGTGCTTCGAAATAACTACTGTAACATCCGTACGAGTGAAACGCAGGAAATCTCGTGGATTCATTTTAAAATCAATAAGAGTTTTAACCAAGCCTTCGGAGTCGATGAATTTTGTAATTTTTACAGGAGTTTTAAACGGATCCTTGATATTTTCATTTCCGGAGTGGTGATTTTGAAACAATTAACTGCTTCCGGCTCCAGCACTGCAGTTCAAACACTCAAATTTAAAAGCCCATTATGCAGCGATGTTTAGTTATGTCGTGACAATACAATTGTCATGCCTCGCTTCCGGTTGGTTGGAATTACTGTGGAACCCTTGCCTGTGTAAAGGTCGTATGTTACGGATATGATGCAGATATCTGAATGTTCCAGATAAACCTAAGTTTTCTTTTGTGTATTAGATGTCATAGGCGTAGCAAAGGGAGCCCAAAGGGCCATGTTTCCCCCCAAAATTTTATAGCATATAATGTCGTTTTGTGATTCGAGAGGCGGTATCCCAAAGCAAATACTGTTGCTCGTTTAAAGTCAAAATATTTGGCCCCTTCCAAAATTTTCGGCTGGCTATGCTACTGCTAGACTTCTCCACACCGTTGTTGTTGAGACAGCTTCGACTCTCTCGCTAATCACCAAGTATGATTCACACCCAGAATACCAGGATCAGGACAATGGTAGAAAAGACTGGTATGAAAATCTACCTGAAGTCGACAAACTAGATTGCTAGCACGTTGCCAATACATGTGGCAAGAAAACCATTGTAGTGGTTGTGTCATACATTTAAACATTATTGCCCAAGGGATTGTTGGTGTATCAATGCAATCCGTTTGTGTTTGACGTCAAAGCATTTGTATAAAAATTGCGGGTGCACATGTGGCGCACAGGCTTGCCTTCACTTTCTAAGAGGTATGCAACCACATGAAAACAAATGTTTGGTTAGGCACAGTCAGATTCAGACGTATCATTAAGCTGCCTAACTCAGCCTTAGGAACCCTTGAATTCCCGATAAAAACCTGATTCACTGTTGCATAGCAGTTTGGCGGATTCGAAGGACGAAATACGAAACATCTTTTGACTAAGGTGTAAGTATTATCACGAATGAAGTTGAGTTGTCTCTCCAGGTGTTTCAGAAAATTCAAAATTTTTACATGTAAATTTCAGTTCTCCTTTTCATTTGTCTTGTCAAAATGTTCCCAGAAATTAAGAATTCCGAAAATATTTCGAAAAAAACACCGAAACGGGATGACGTTCTGCTCAAATTTTCCTCGGAATTTGGACTTCGAGAAATTTCAGGAAAAATTTTAAAATGAAACAAAGTCGTTGCAATATTTTTCTTTGTTCTGAAGGACTTGGTGCATTTTCCACATTGCACATCTTGGATTTTCGCAAATATCATAACTTACGGACAATATGTTCACTGAATACCTGAAAATGCTCGGACAAATCAGAAGTACACACGGCCGAAAGGTGGTCGGCATTGTTCTTAATACACAATAGTATCATTTGAAGGTCTTTGGTGTGAGTTCGCACATACTGCTACCGGCCTAGCACTCGTCAACAGAAACCTTGTCAGGTTTTCTCTCAGGGTGGGTAACCGCAAGTCCGCAACCTTATATATTCAGTGCCTAGCTTGCTGTATCGTTTTGTTTTACCCACATGTATTGGTTGATTGCGTAATGTGCACAAGCAGTGACTGCGAAACTGCGCTGAAAGAGTTGTTCTTATTCGTCTTGCCCTGAGACGTTTTGCTAAAAAGAAGTGTGGGAAATCATTCAAAATAACTACCCGTTTTTAACAACACTTCAAACTAATTTTTGAAATATGTATTTAATGAAGTATTCACTTTCATCACACTACAAACGAAAATATTCGCAGTTTTTTAGGGTACTGCGCAAGAGATAGTTTTGCCATTTATGCCACGTCCAGAGCTATATACAGGAAATCTGAGTAAAAATAAACATCTTTAACCCAATTCACCATGAACAAAGTGTGGGTACTCCTTTAGCACGCGTTCCCGCCCCGCTACATCCCTGGTCTTGCTCAATAATTGTAACGCAGGGATCACCATCCTTTTCGAAACTGCCAGCTACTTCTTGTTTACCGATTAATGCGAAGGGCTGCTAGTTTGATGCACACTTCTGAAATAAAAATTTTGCTGAATTTATCTTCAAAAATTTCAGTATTGATATTCGTTAATTTGAAGACATTGATCATGCTAATGTTATGTTTGGAACAGGTCCGCGGGCGATATACATGGTCCTTGCGGGCGAGTTGGTGCCCGCGGGCACCACGTTGGTGACCTCTGTTGTAACGTATATACTGCGACATTGCTAGAGATAAACTTGGTACAAAAGTTTTCCCTCAGAGAAAGACACAAACGCAATTTGCTTCAAACAGTGCTTTGAAGCGACATCTGAAGAGAAATCATGTGGATATTTATAATGAAGTTGAAGAGACAAAGAAATAGAAGGACCCTAAGTGCTTGCAACTCGAACGAAGTAAGCTTTCACTAAGCTGTTGCGACATTAAAATTTTTATCCCAAGTGTAGCAGTTACAATAAGTGCTCCCTCAAAGAAAATTATACACTGAGCAAATATTTGTTTCAGTGAGCATGCAATTGTGCAGTAATGGAGGCACAAAACCAGTGGATTGCTTCAAGCGTTAAAAGACTATGCAATAAATACGCATGTTAAACACGAATGTTGCAAGTGCGCGAGAATGGGATTTCACTCTGCAAATGGTCTGGTGGTTCTGCACGTTTGCGCACCTTAGAGGGAATATTGGTCTTACAATCGCCATAAGAGCAAATGAATTTTGTGAAGGAATAATTGTTGTTGCCCACAACTCCAGTAAGCTTTATCCACGCCCCAATTTCAAAGTCCAAACGACATCAAGGCACAAAATTTGCGATTTCTTGAATAATAACAACTTTAGAATTATGTTGACAGAAACGGCAAAGAAACAGAACTCATCACTGAAACAAAAAGTTGCTGTAAAATTTGTGGATTTGAAAATGGATGCAAGCACAAGGATTCGTGTAAATGATTTTGCCATAAAAGCCAATTATGTTGGTGAAGACACTAAGGTCAAAACAAATACTTTGTCTGTTATCGATACACAAACTAATATGCGTGTGACGTTTTGCAAACAACTCGTGTCGGATGTTCTAAAAAATTTTGAAATTGAAAAGCAGCAGGTTTTATGCAACGTTACCGACAATGCATTGAATATGACAAGCACGACAGAGAAATTGAATGAAAAAAATGAAGACCGAAAGCTGCGAAGGTTCTGCTAGGCTTACTGATACAAATAAAAGTGAGCATGAAGGTTTTTCAGATAGTTTAATGAACGATGTTAGTAAGGTCATGAAATCCACCACATGCAGCGTGGTGTTCGTACATTTCAACCTGCATTACGTCATATTTGCACTTGGACAGTTCCAAGTCGTCTGAAGAAACTCAGGCATGTTCCAAATGTTGCTAGAACGCCTGAGATAGACCACACCATCAAAAAATGTGACGGAAAATCTGCAATTCTTGATCAAACCATACGTTGCAGTTCACACTACCTGATGCTCAGTGCATTTTTGAAATAAAGTCTATTCTGGTTGACACGGCAAATCCACGCATCATTCTGCGAAATACGCAATTGGGTACTTGCAGCGATTTTGACGTTTTGCTTCGTAAACATTTTGAGGCAACAAAAGAGACGCAGAAAGAAGGTTTAACTCTGGGAATAATTTATGAACAATGGAAATATCTGTTATAGTGGCTGCCACAACACAAGTCCAACAGTGTGGTGGAAAGTATGAAAAAGTCTACGAAGCGAAGAGAAGCAAACTTGTTTAAGAATAACATTTTGTTACCTGCTGTTTACTGCAATCCGTGGCATAGGATCATGCTTATAGACAATCAGCAGTTCTGTTCAAAAGCACCCTCTGCGATCTAGCTTTCGAGACACGTGGGTTTATTAAAGACCAGGAAAACTACGATTACAAGTTAGTGTCTTCACCGTCCACTAATTCCGATAATGATGAACTCGGCTTTGGCAAACATCTCGACAAGTTGGAAAAATCAAAACGCAATTGTTTGAAATCAGTTGATTATCGCAATATTCTGGATGCAACTGCCAGGCTTTAATGATTTCTTCCATTCTCTGCACGAAGTGGAAAAACTCGGCCGTTCGTAAAAACTGCGCTTACCCACCCATAGAAAACTACCCCCCAATCGTTCGAGAGATTGCAGAGATCGTCACTGCTCACCCACCTACGCAAGTTATTGTGCTCACCCACCTACGCAAGTTATTGTGCTCACCCACCTACGCAAGTTATTGTGCTCACCCACCTACGCAAGTTATTGTGCTCAACCACCTACGCAAGTTATTGTGCTCACCCACCTACGCACGTTATTGTGCTCACCCACCTACGCAAGTTATTGTGCTCACCCACCTACGCAAGTTATTGCGCTGAGCGGCTCTTTTCCGCTTTACGCATAGTAGTAAAGTCAGAACTGCGAGCGTCTATGGAAGAAGACTTGTTGGAAGCATTTTTTTAAGAATCGCTGCTTGAACTACCAATATTTTACACACATTAGTTATGATAAACCAAAGAGTGATACTGCATCAGTCACACTAGTGAAATTACAAAGCGAATCAAAACCGGTATTACTTTTTATTTGTTCATATATCTTTCACAATTTTCTTGTCATTTCATTTTTTGCGCATTTTAATAAGTTTTTTGTTTTCTGCGAGCAGCATTCAAGTCTTTATTTATCTAGAATTCACTCAGCTATAATATATTTGTGCACCTTCTGAGTCTCTGGACGCATGAAACACAATGTTGATTTCTTGTGAGATTCGCAAGTTGGTTCCACGACCTGTTCTGCTTATTGAAAGGAATACAGCGTGCAGGATGCTCGCCTTTGCTGCATCTTTCACAGGTCACATAATTGTTACTTGATTTTAGGAGCTGTGGCTCAGGTATTGAAACGATAATATTTGGTAATAATAAGTAAGTTAATTTCAATGCAAAGACACGTACACCTTATACAATTTGTTTAAAACCGCCAGTGCAACTGTTGTGTATAACACTGATGACATATTAATTTCTGCTATAGTGCTATGCTGCAATGTGTATGTTTTTTCATTGCATAGTAAAACCCCAAATTGCATATTTATTTTAATTCATCCCTACATTTAAGTATTTATCAACGTATTTGTGGTAGCGGTTTATAATTGTAGGTGTGCAACTACGTTTGCAAAGATGTTATCAATTTCAGCAAAATTTACTGAAAAAGACCTACATTGCAAAGTAGTAATTTTATATCAAATAACCGTGAGCCGGAATAAAAGGTTCAAAACTCTTGAGATGCTTGGAGTCGCAGTCAGAGCCAAATGATTTTAAGTCCAACTCCAGAGTCTGAGTCGGATAAAAACGTTTCCAACTCCGAAGCTTTGGTTTTAAACCTGAACCTGAAAACAACCTCATAAATCATTACTGGTCAGGTTAAGTCATAAAATATGGCTGGCTTCATCAGATAGTTTCTAGTGTCTTTCAACACCTTTAATTAAATTCATTAAGAAATTACTAGACTATAACCTTCACTCTTTAGTCTAGTACAAAGAATGCTAGGCTATAAATAGAAGATTAGTGCTGTTTTTTTTTAAAGCGAATATCCTGATCGCTTACTTAATTCTCCTGAGGATGAAAGAAATCCGCGATTGCTTTCACAGCATCTTCTACGTCAGTCTCAGATGTCTGGCAGGGAAAAGCTCTTCAAAATCGAAAACAATGGTGTTTTAATTTTTGCGGTAAAGGAAAGATAGGTCTATTTTCCGACTCTTCATAAATGCTAGCTACTTCTTTTCTGGAAAAAAAAACGATCCGAAGATAGATTTTTTAGAAGTGAACAGAACTTGACTTTTCGTAACAAAATAAAAGTTGTCGCTTGGATGGACGTCAAACTAAACATTGTGTAGAAAAGAAGTTTTCTTGAATGTGTTGTTTTTGCTGTGGAGACTAGCTGCATAAAGAATTCAATTACTTCAACAAAGTGTGTTACAAGTCACAATTAAACCAAACAAAAACTTACATTTTCATTATTTCCAAAGCTGCTTTCAGGCGCAACTTGAGTTTCCTTTGGTCAACGTAATCGTGCCACTGAAGACGATTGCTTTCTGGAATCGCTTCGTAATCTTTGCTCCATTTTGTTGCAACTGGAAGATCGTGAGCCCCAAACACGTCTTGTAGCATGTGCGAAACGCCATTATGCACTGCCAGGTACACACACTCTGCAACTGGAACTTCTCGGAATATTCCGCAGCCAGTTATGTTTTTCGCTATTTCCGTTAAGACGCCGAAAAATGTATTGTAATACCTCAAAGTAGCAGGTTCGGAGAAACGTTCGTCGTTCATTTTGATTGAAAAGAAGTTCTCGAATTTTTGTTGGACACGTTGGCGAATTTTGTCCAAGTAATCCGTTGAGTAGAATTCCTTGTCCCTTCCACTGGCTCTCTTCTTGCATTTGGCTTGGTCAAATATCTTATCGTAGTACTTTTTAAATTTAACTTCTTTTCCGACAGACGGTGTCGTGCATTCCCAAACGCCTTTTTGGATCATAAAAATAGCAAACCTTGGATCGTTCCCAGCTTTGAAAATGATGCAACTACCTTCAAAGGACAACTCTTCATTTTGCTGAATTTGAATTAACATTCTCAACAACTCGTTTGCTGTGAGATTTCCGATTTCTTTTTTTCTCCCCTCAAAATTTGCAAACGTTACAGAATTCTGTTTTTTCCAGCATTCCAAAATTATGTTGAGTTTTCGTTGAAAATCTTCAAAGGGTTCCATTCCAGATGAATCAAATGTAGTCACATCCAACTGCGGCAAATCCTCGTGCAACATTGCTGCATTTTTCAAACGGGTTAATGCCTGAGATAGTATTGAACTTTTCGAGGAGGTGTGTTGATCCATCAACGAATACAAAAATTTGTTTGCGTTTAGAGATTTAATTACTGCAGTACCAGCTTGCTGCGTGACTTTTGCAAAGAAATAAAAGCAATTGTTCTGTTTTTAATTTAATTTATTTGTTTATAGCCAGACACGAAGTCCATAATATGAACACACACACTCTGCAGAAGGCAGGTCGATAAAAACAGACAAAACAGAACGTTTCACAAAACATTATAGCCGGCGGAATCACACAGTTACAGACACTTTTTGCAACTGTGTTGAAGACAGAACCATAAGGTTACAGACACATTGTTAACATAATGTTAGCTAACACGTAACACTTGTTACAACGCTGCTATACTAAAAATATTTCAGGTCTTTGACTCTGCATTGACCAGGATGTTCTTTAGGATGATTTTGCATGAGACTCAACCGTATTCATATAAGCACCAATGACATGTTTGCTGCACAAAAAGCGTGACTTTCTTAAAATAAGCCTGGGCCCAAATTGCTGCAACTCTTCATGCAATTTCGTCTATAGAATAGATACCAATTGATTTGGTGGAGTGTCCGCCTCTCAATCGCAAGGTTGAGTGTTCGATCCACTGCAACTGAGTAGATCGTCATAGTACTCTATGGGCAAAAGCGTTCACCCCGCCCCGGCAAGAAAGAAAAATCAGGTTTAGGTCTGCCGGCAATTGTCGTCACCCAAAATCAAAGGTAAAAACTCACATTCTGAAAACACTTTTTATGTTCAAGAGCATTGCATTGGCAACAGGAGTGCGTTCGTCATGCCCTAGGCATGGGCGTCAGAAGGGGGGAAGGGGGTTGGATTTTGAAATTTTCAGCGGAAAAAGGTTGTTTCTTTAGTTTTGAGTGGGACAAAACAAGTTTCATCACCTTTTGCCCCCCTGGAAAATTTTGAAAAAATACCCTAGTGCCCCCCCTGGAAAAAATCCTTCCGACGCGCATGGCCCTAGAGCTGTGGTTCCCAACCTTTTCAGTGTCATAAACCCTTTTGACGATTTGGATGAAAGTTGTGGACCCTTAAAACCGGTCAATACAGGTGGTCTCAACCAAAAAAGCTATCATCCGCATTGCGCGCCAAAAATCGTGAACGTTCCATAGAACTTATCACGTAAGAAATTCTCAGTGTTGCATAACAATTAAAACTGTCTAACGATTGGAATTGTGTGTTACAAGTGCTGCTAAAGGCAGGATAATTGCATATAATATAGTTCGTATTAGGTGGAAAAAATGTGAAAAATTTGTTCATCAGGCATTAAAATATTCAGCAACAGTGTTGCCTCATGGTGAAATGCGCTACCAAATTTTCAAAATCCTGTGACATTTGAAACAACTTGGTGTCAAAAAAGAAACTTAGGTTTAGACGTATATCTGGTGAATTTCATAGTTTCTTACAGCGAATGAAAAAACTTTTGTCCAGACGATAACCAGATAACTTTTTTATTGTGGAATTTGGCAACAGTAACACTCTATAGCTCGCTTTCTTACGCAGGGTTGTGGAGCCGGAGCCAAACATTTTAGATACCTGGAGCTGGAGCCTAACATTTGAGTTCCAGCTCCACAACCCTTCACCCCAGGCTTCATTACAGGTTGGTTAGCCCCGTCAGCCTACAGGGTATGGTCCACTCGCGACGTTTTCAGTCAGTGTGAGAGTTACGGTTGAAAGGTTGGGGCTAAAGTTCCGGTTACTGCAGGCCCGTAGCCAGGTTTTAAGGTGTGACGGGACAAAATAACTTTTGAGGGGCACGATTTTTGTCTTCATCATATGTTTAAAACAAATTTTCCTGGACACAACAAAATTTGGGGGGGAACAACGCCCGAATGCCCCCTTGTAAGTTCGGGCCTAGGTTAGTGACAGGTGTTAAAATAAAGTTGAAATTAGGGTTAGATTTGAAACTTTGGTTTTTCTGATAAACGTAACCTTCTGCTCATTAATGTTGCGATCGTAGGGCCCAGCGGCAGGTACGTAAAATTTCACACTGTGGCAGCAAGCAACAATCGAGATCAAACGCCGTGCTCATTCTGTCACTGCATGCCACATACATGTGGGTGCTATTCATAGCGCACATCCCGTTCGTGGTGCATGGCGCATGCGATGCCGCCCCTAGTGAGCAGCCTCAACATCAGCGCAATTGATGAGCAGGATGAGTTGACTGATCTGCAAAATGATTCCACAGCCAAAGACCTTTCAGATGCCAAGACAGTTGAGGCATTCTGGATTCAATATGATCTCTCAAGTCCTAACGTTGCTAAAGTTGCACTCCGCTCGCTGTTGTGTTTTGTTTCCACATATATATAGAAGTCTGGCATCTCAACAATGGTTCTTAACAAAACAGAATCACCTTGAATTGGAGGATGATTGTGAGATGTGTTCTGTTAGAAAATTCTCCTTGTATGGACAAGCTACTCAAATGCAAACAGTAGCAAACTCCCCATTGATATTGATTACATAACAACTTGCATATCTTTGTTAAAGTGTATATACATGTTAATTCATATGAGCCAGATACTGTGTTGCCCTGTAGCTGGATTCTAGAGTTGCACTTTATTTGTCGTCATTTGCAGGATAGACAACCTCCGTGGAAAGTTTGGCATTCGCTATTTTGCATTCATCTTTTTGCAAGAAGATCATTGACCCCTCTAAAATCTGTCTGTGGACTCCTGGGGATCCATGGACCCTGAATGGGAACCACTGCCCTAGGGTAACCTCAGGGAGTGGGCAGGGTCTCCAAGACAAATCTTTTTAAGCGAACAAAACCCATTTGGGGCCCTAAGACTTGCAAAATTAGTTTGAAATAAATAAAAATTGAGGCCAATTAAGGTGCGTTAAACTACAGCGAGAATTGCTCGTTTATTGATCATATGACACATTATGTTAAAACATACCGGTATGCAAGTAATGTGACAATATTACTACTTTTTAAACATGACTTTTAAATGTTCATAGTAAAATCTTGTCGAGGAAGAAATTAGAAAAAAATAATTTAACTATGTAAGCGCTTTTCTGGCTTTCATATTTGCAAAAGTTCTAATAACACTATGAAAATCAACTTGTTTTGAAATGCTAGACTCAGTGCTTAACAATCAGCAAAATGCACAACACCCGCCGCTGTTCACTACAAGCACTTGCGTCCTGCACTGCAGTTACTTGTTACTTTTAAACTTTTTAGTTATCTTACACATATGCGCAACATTCAAGGGATTCTGTTGTTAGATTGGATTTATTAATTTTACATTATTCCAAGTTTGTTAGTAATAAACATTCAAATATTCCTTTAGTCTCGGGCCCTTCCGTCGCTGTCGGGCCCAGGAACAATGTACCTGCTGGACCCACCTCTCATAGGCCTGGAAGTGGGAAGTCTGCGTTGAACACCGTCGAAAGAGACTCAAGTATGTTTGTGGAGTAAATCAACTACCTAAAGTGTTTTAACTTTCGCTCTTTTTCTCTCTGTAACTAATACCAAAGATATGAGTCGTTTGTAGATACTAGATTGGTGATCTTTTTCTAAATGACTAAGTTTCAGGTAGCTTTGTTGAAAATCACTCTAAAGCAAGTTGTGCATCTGAAACCTGACAATTTTAATGCCGTTTGTAAGATAAAAATTGTTTCAAATATCAGCTTCAGAATGTTGCATCTGATTTTCTTGCTGGGTAGGAAAAGATCGAGTGATCTTTAAGGGACATTTTAACGGTCTTTGTGGCAAACGAAGGTAGCAGACAAGCAACGCAGTGATCAGTGAAACGATTTTCGTATCACGTTGTCACTCTTGATGAAAGTAAGTAACTAGCTGAAGTAACCACTTCAACAGATCGGTTCCAGCACTTTCCAGCAGCTAACGTCGCCTATCTATCGAGTTTTATTAGATTTGATGCAGGAAGAACTAATCCACAGAGGTTACGCTACAGCCAGTGGAGAGGGGTTGCGAGTATTTCTGAGCGAAAGCTACTTAGCAATAATCACAACTCTTCGATCCTGGTAATGATGAAGACGAATAACACAGTTTTCCCAATCCACTGTAATATTTTTCACCTCGCTGTTGCACAGGCCATGAATGGATGGAATGCACGTCCGGATTCGACCTAGCGCGTGGACTTGTTGTTGTTATTATCAAGATTGAGCGAACTGCAGACACAACGTCGATACTTCCTTTATAAGAAAATTTGGCAACAACTTACACAAATCAATTACTCCGAAAATTGATATAACAGAAACAAATGAAAAATACATGTCAAAATCAAGTGGCATTTCTGCACTAAAGTAAGAAAATAGGCGCTACAAAATTATTAATTAGCAATGCGCACTTTTCAACTTTTTTCGTGTTCAGTATTTTATCAGACAGCGGAAAATGATCAAAAATCAAAGCCACGCATACACTATTCAAAAAGATGTTTAAAATATGCGCCATATCATTGTTATCTATGTGGGACTATTTTCCTCAGTCCCTTCAAGTAATTCCTTCCAAAGAAATGAGCTTTATCCACCGTGGTTTTCTTTAGAATTTTGTGTGAGACAGAAGCTCCATGAATATGATCGCTTTGAAAACAGTCCAAAGTGATGGCTTCTCAGTTTCCCATAAATAAACTGATCGCTTTTTACAATGGCTAAAAGTCTCAGTCATCTTTTAAGAGGATTTTTGATAAATAGCAGGGACTCATCACGCGTGAAGCCCCATGAAAAAACAACTAACGCAGGAGAGCCGCACATTTGAAAAGAAAACTATGACGAAGGCAAACAAAAACAGTGGTTCGTTTTTTTGTTTGAAATATTTTTGATGGGTTCGACGTTGTTTACACAATTATTGTATGATGCTGAGAGGGACAAGCACACGAAGTTTCTCACAAGAAGTAAACTATTGTCGCATAGCAAACGATTCAATTACTGTAACGGCGTAACTGAAGTCATTATACAAACTGGAACAGCCTGCTCAAAACATTCTACTCTTTCTATAGCTTGTAATAGTTGCATAAATAATATACATTTTTTATGTAAATGATGGCGTTTATGTAAAACTACCCTCTTTTAAGTGCTGTATGTTCAAACATGCATGAAGACGCGTTCACAGTTTACAGTAAAAAGATTGGGGCGATGTTTCAACAAGCGGTTTGAAAGCAATTTATTCCAGGATTATATAGCAGTGATAGGGGGAATCTATTCTCCGTTCTCAAGGACATATTATTGTGAAAAACATCCTTGGATAGCGTGTCTACATTCCATCAGCCCAACACTGTTTACGAAACTGCATTAATTCTTTCAGTTAATGCGGCTGCTTTTTTACACAGCAACTTATGCACCATGACTGCTCGATTTGAGATGTTTAGTAACACTTACTTTTTTCAATTATTTCAGGAGTTATTCATATCTGAACAGTCAAGAAGTGTGTAACTACACATTCTAGAAAACTGCCGAAAAATTTAAGAAAAATTTATGGGTAAAGAATGACGTCTGTTTCACACTTTCCGCGTCTAGAATACTGTATCTGATTTTCATCTGAATTTGTTCTAAACATAGGTTAGCAAGCCTACACAACTCCTGATATTTAAAAATTACAGCTCCGCAACGGTTTCATTCAAATAGAAGTGAAAAATCCAATCGATAAACCATAATTGTGTTTGCAAGACAATTTTTACAATGTTACCACTTTTCTGAAATCTGTTATTCAAAATCTTGGCTTCCGAATTTTGATCAGATTTTACCTTACCTCTTCTTTCAGAAAAGTCTAAGATCTCTGAACGATATTTTGTGTATCAACGAAAAACATTTACTTATAACACCGTCAAATAAACTAGATTCATACGCTTCTGGCAAAAGGATGATCCGAATCTAACTCGATCCTTTGGTCAGTATTGCTGATCCGTAGACAGTATCACTTTCACTGCAAGAGGACAAACATTGTTCTGTCATTGTTACGTCGACGCTTTTTCATCTTTTGTTTGCTGCAGAAAACCCTTTTGTAAACAACTGGACATTCGTTTGAGAGTGAGGGCACAATAAAAGGAATAACATCATGCTTCAATACTCTCCACAAAAAGCTGTTTGCTGTAGAAAGCTTTTGTTTAAAACACAATTGGATATTCGCTTGAAGTTGAGAGAACAAAGAAAGTGGAAAACTGTTTTTATTGTCTGCAAAATGTGACATCAGCTCACTGAACGCCTTTGACAATTTTCAAAATTAACTTGAACCCAAGCGATGTAGTTGGGTGTCAAGCAGATGCCCCGGAGCAAACAAATGGTCATGTAAAAACTTTGGGGACATCCGTTCTTTTGAACATATTGTTGCCAATGTGTGTGGGTAATTTTGAGTTTAAATAAAAGTTGTCTTTATATCTAGTTTTATGTTGTTACGCAGTACTTTCAAGCACGTAACTGTGAACTACACATGGGTTCAACGCACAAATCTATGCATGTTGAAAATGATTGTCGTTTTCACTTGATGTGCTAGAGAGTTAATCTGGTTTTGGTTTTGGATGGACGCACTTTCATCAGCCTCAGCCGCCAGTAGATGATTGCGCTTCTCAGCTTTGATTTCCCAAATGAACTCGGAGGCATTGTCAATTGGTTTCGGGTCAATTAGGTCGTTTTGTTCAGCGCAGATGGTCGATCCAACCGATTGACTGTCGATACGTTTTCACAGTAAAATTACTGCGCCAATACTTTTTGAAAATGTTTGTAACCACACTGATTGTTTATATTTTTCTAACGTATCATTGAAACTAGAGCAAACACTAAGGATTTAGTTGAGAAACGTTTGGGCCTGAAATCATTTTATGAAAATGATCCATAAGTTGCAGGTAGTTTGTTAATAGATTACGTTAAGTTCTAAAAATTGCGCTGTGAGCAAAACAAGAGGATTCGCGTAAGTTATGAGGATTTTACTGATAACTATGTTGACGCGTGTTTGATTGTAATAGCAAACGTGTTTCGCGCTTTACTGCTGCAATCAAATGCATAATTTCGATATGAGCTTCAAACATATTATAATTTTCGAAATGCTTTAAAGTATTTGGTCTATCAAAACGTTTTCGCAAATTTGCGTTTAAAATTTTTTCTTTCAAAAGTAGAAGATTATGGTAAACAATTTCTTGCAAAACGCTTGCTACGCTTAGCAAGTGCGGATGCCATAAATCAACCAGTTTTTGCTCTGATGACTATTTTCTGAAAAAGGAGGGCATCCAATTGCTGTGTTTAGCAAATTTGTCTTCTTACCTGTGTGATCATGCCAATGGGCAACTTTTTACAATTTAGAAAAAGAACCTCGTTCATCCAAATAAAATGCCTACATTTAAAATCAGAGGTTGGCAATCGCTACTTTATTAACAGCGTCTTGTTAAATTTAATAGTGGCGCTACCGCAGCCGTTCCTGAATAAAAATGGTAGCGAGCTATCGCTACCGCTCCTTTTGCTGCACTTTAAAAAAGGTTTTGATCTTGTTTTACAGACGTAGGATTAATTTTGACAAACCTAACCTTGAAATGTTTTTTTGTAAGAAGTTGTAAAAGAAAAAACGTGATCTGAAAAAAATAGTCATTGAACAGTTATGATATAGGAAAAATTATTTTACAGTACATCCACATATAAATGAAACACAGACTGCACAAACGCCCGTATAGAGTGCATTTGGCTTTGTGAGTCGATTGTGTAGGCCAGCAATCGCCTTTATCAATGCAAGTTTCGTGCTGTGTGTAAAGTACTCAATAGAATGATCAAGCAATAACAGATCAAAACTTTTTGTCACAGAGTTTAATGCGGGTGTAAATTGAATTAGCCCGCAACCAGGGTGGGGGACAAACCGGGCAATCAAAACTTCCCACGAAATTTTTATGCTTTACTTTAAATTTTCAAAAATATGTTACTTTGATCTGTTTCATGTGAAACCCATGAGCAAATTATCGACGATTTGTATTTTAAACTGAGGTCCTTGCATCTGCATGTTCAATGTATTCGCGATAGTAGTTTTGTAGAACGTAGTTTATATAGCCTGCGTGCAAAGAATGGTTATTTAGATATTCGAGAGCGAATTGACCAACCACCGTTTCCTTAACATTCCAGCTTTTGAAAGTGCAGCCTAAGTGTTGAATGCTTTAATTTCAAAGGTGTGCAATGCGCATTAAGCAGCCGGCATCAGCTCTAAAAAAATAAACCTTAAATCAACAATTGAAACCTCTCGATTTACTGAAAAAGCTTTCGAGGAATCTGCCGACGGTTCTGCTTTTATCTTTTTGCGATGATTTAAACCTGCACATATCTGTAGGCCTGTTCAAGTTACGGGTCCCCACGAAGGTGACAAGCAAGCGAATCAGTCAAGCTAATTACTTTTATAGGACATCGATTTCACCTACCACTACGCATCCACAGTACTGATAACTTATTCATACAAAATATCCTATCACAAAGTTCTTTTATCCATTATGAAATTAAGTTTTCCTGTCAGTACATTCAATGCAAATACGTACTTTTTCGCAATATCTGACAAACTATTGCATAAAAATATGCAAAAAACACTAAGAACCACAGAGAATTTATTTAACAACTGAGGAAAATCAAAGCCAAGCGGTCAGAAAACAATTCTTTTTCTAATGCGAAGTTGTAGCATCCAAAGTTTGTTGTTACATTCGGACAACGATCACATGCAAAAATCGACATCATGTGATTTTCGGCTTAGCACATGGAGGTCAATAAAATTTTAGCAAGATCGTGATGATAAAAGAAATCAATCACCTGACGTTGTGTGGCTTTGTCAGGTAAGAATGTTAATCAAAGAAAATTTTTTTCAACACCAACTCTGCTTGTTTAGCCCAGGCGATAGCCACTTGCAAAAAATGGCATCATGTAATTTTTACTTAACACATGGAGGCAAATAAAATTTCAGCGAAATTGCAATGATAAAAAGCCCAACTACCTGACGTTTGGTAGGGCTATGTCAGGTTTAAACGTAAATGAACCAAAATGTCGTCAGTGTTAACTTTGCGTGTAGAGTTAAAAGAACGAAAATGTGAGATTCGTTGATTTAAATTATGTTCAGGCACACTTACGATAACAAGTTTAACACGAAGTGATTTATCCGTCATCTCAAAGAGAACACTTTCCTGTAGTTCCCCCAGAACGTTTGGTTTTCAAAATGGGGCGGTAGGAGATTGAGCGGACGCGCTGTAGTATACTCGGAAACCTAAACCCTCAAGTGACCCGGAATTGTGATTTGGCAACGTCCACAGATTGTGCGAACTTTTTCAGCAGTTATCATTGATGTTGAAAACTAAAAAATTGTTGTGAAGCAATAAACATAGCGATTGTACGCACAACGCGAGTTTTAGAGTAGAAAAAGTTTTGGTGTTTGGCAAAGTAGCCTTATTTGATTTTTACTGAACACCAGAACTTTGAATGAGTAGCAGAAAACAAAAATAATGCTCTTTCGGTGCCTCGTTTAGTGAAAGAGTAAAATTCTTCAACGAAAATAGTTTCACACAGGAGACAGATTTTTTAGTGAGTAGGGAAAATTATTGATTTGGAGTACTAGGGAATATCTCAAATAAAGTCCGATGTCTAGCAGTATATATTTTACAACACAAAGTAACGCAGATGTTTCGAAATGTTTCAAGTGAAGAAAGAGGGGAGCAAACAAAATATATTGGTGAGTGATTTCTGGAAAATGTTTGCAAGACAAATATCAAAAGCACAACTTCATCGGCAAATTGCAAAGCAAAGTGCGCGTAAACCTGAAAGTTGGTGCACAACGTTAAAAGCATTACAACTTCAACATTTGAATGTAAATTTGTTCTGCTTATTGGATTCATTGTAAAAGCTTACTGCTCGATGTCCAGTGTTGGTTTGATACGCTGTAATTAACATTACGAGATGTTTCGATACAAAAAATAGCCGCAACCATTTAGTAGGTTTGCTTACAAGCAGTGCAACCCATGGAATATAAAGAAGCTTTGCTTTCTATGCGCGTTAATGCTAAGCCGTAAAAAAATTTGCATTTTCAACTTGGTCGGTTTTCCAAGGTGCTTAGGCACACAACAGCTTCGTTGCAAGTACGAGGGTAGTCCAACAAGACCGTTGAACTGTAACACTGTATCAAATACATTTCGATTTGGGCAAAACACGTTGCGCAACAACTGATTATGTTACTTGAAAAGCAACAGTGGATGTCTGTAATCGCATAGATTAAGTTGCTCACGACTGACATCGCCTAGCGGACAAACTGGCGATTTTTATTCAACGTTGATGCGCATTTTTTTGTTCAGCGAAAAGTTTGGTTTTTCACGGGTGCAAAATTTTTGTTGCTGGACTTGTGAACGTTGTAAGCATCTAAGAAAATGTAAATGGTTATGAAAACAGACAATGCTATTATTAAGGTGGAGTAATAACAATGTCATTCACAGTTCTCAAAGACGATATTTTTTTCACAAGACTAAAGCCGTCAGATTCGAAAAAAGGGAATTATGTAGTTGTTGAGTTTATTTAGCACAATCCGAGGAGCGAAGCTCAAAGTGAAGACTCCTGCGATCACGCTTACAAAAACAGCGTTTCCCCAAATAACTGCAATGTGAAAGAAACGCTGTGGCGCCTGAAAAAGAACTTGCGATGTAACAGAAAAGCGACATTTCATTACAAAGGTAAAGGTAACTTACAAGAAGTTTTTCGTGCTGGTTTGAACGAAATTAAATACGACTACGTAGATTCCAAACAGCATTTTTATCTACAGTATCACGTTGCAGCAGCAGACATGAAAGCACTTTGCAAAAAACAAACGACACTTCAAGCAGTGGCGTACCTCGGGTTTACCGCGCCTGGGGACAACATCAGTTTAAGCGCTCCCAGCCCGTTCGTGGCAGCATAAAATAAAAGAAACACTGTAGTCTGATGCGTTACTTGCACTTATCTAATTCCAAGGACAAAGTTTTCTTGCTTTTGCTGCTGAAAATTTATCGATTATTTTGTCGAAAAGCTGATAAGATTTAAATGTGTCACATATCTTAACCTAGAAAATATCTAAGGCCAGCGACTCTCTGTAGGAGGTTTTGCTAGCAATTTTGTGATCTGAATATCGATAATCATGTCTGTGAAGATGCTCAGTTTATAGGTGAAATTATATAAAACACAGGTAGCAGCCGAAGCGGCGGTAGGGCAGGGTCAGTAAAGGTATTGAGGGAAATGCAAACTTACAAAAAACAAAAAATTCTTCACCAATATGTTTGTTTCTGTTCAGCAACAATGTTGACCTCAAAAATAGTAACAGAGAGTTTAGAAAACCATTCTGAATGTTGTGGGTGCGTGAATAGCTGCAATAAATTTGTTTCAACTAGATCTTGTTAACCATGAAATTCCCTATGATACTGTGATGAAAAGTTAGCTCCGCACCCGTTGCCTTCCTTTTGAAAGAACAGGGGAAGGAATGCCCCCGCTCTCCGCGGGTCCCTGACAGCAACTGAAAAGTACACAATTATAATTAAAACTAATACACTCAACACTGTTGCTCACTTGCAATAAGAAGTTTGCAAAAGTAATCAGAATTTATTTAAACATCCCACAAGTAAAAATCATCATAATTACCAGAACCACATCAAATCCATTTCAACACGAAGTTTGTGAAAACATCAAAGATCAAATAATTTCCTAAACATCAGATATGCTGTCGTAACAACATACGATTAAGGTTTATTGCTGCTCTAAAAGCACGCACAGTTGCATGCACTGTGAATGCTGGATTCCCGTCCATTGTGATGCAACTACAGAATGAGAACGAAGTGGGAAAGTTCGCAACCCTGGCTGTCTGAAAGCATTGTGACGCAACCGTCAGTCAAACCATATGCAGGCGCTGGTTGCTGAAGGCACAAGCGACGCCTTAAAACGTCACTAAGGTTTGTAATTGCTCCTTTTGTGAACCTTGGTGAACTTGATGAGATTTTTCAACTGGCTATCAGCGACTGGCATTCGACATATCGTAAATCGTAATTGCGATCTCCACAAGTGCCATGAGTTTCAAACTTCTTGACCAACTTGAAAATCTGACTCCTGTTTGGAAATTTGTTGAAGCTGAACTTCCTTCTGAACCTTGCTTGAACAATCTGGAAAGACTTCGTTT
>Ga0210059_1002579_pt1 | contig 28472 bp, 16 predicted proteins | sample Ectturendosymbi2_FD_188042 | JGI IMG/M metagenome (GOLD analysis project Ga0210059, IMG submission 188042) | Ecteinascidia turbinata endosymbiont from Florida, USA - Sample 2 (SPAdes) (version 2) | ecosystem: Host-associated > Tunicates > Ascidians > Unclassified | place: Key West, Florida...
GGGGGGGGGGGGGGGGCGAGAAAGGTTTCGCCCCGGGCTACGGCCTGTGCCTCACAACGATTGAAACAAACAGCAAAGCCTGACGCAAGGACGGAACTGCAACGAATTTTCATGTAACACTAGTTGTATTTATAAAGAATCGCAGCAAATCGCGAAGAAAATTTACAGGTTTTCCCTACGCGAACGATTCTCACAATTGCAAGGAATGCCAGATTTCCCAAATTACTTTTTACCAGCCAGGGTTGAGCATCAAACGCATTGGGAAATGCTTGAGCGTTATCAAAACAGCTTTGTTCAGCGCAAGCAATCTTGGACTGAACGACATTGTGATAGTTGAGCTTGTGGAGACCAGCAAGAACATTCACGATGTAGAATAGATCACTTCAATGACGGGTTGGAGTTCTCAGGACCTCGGGTGACGTAAAGTAGACGCAATCAAAACGTCATCACCGCGACAACTCCCGACTTGAGTCTTACACTCAAGAGGCGCCAACTTCTTTTCCAGCCACAAAGGCTAATCATTGAATGGGATGTTCTATAAACGCTTGTCGACGCCATACACGGGGGGGAGGGGCAGGGGGATCTAGTCCCCCAAATTTTTAACATGTCTAGTCACTTTGTGCTTTGAGAGGCGGTGTTGCAAACAAAATACTGCTGCTCGCCTGAAGTCAAAAATGTTGTCCCCCCAAACGACTTCTGAGCTGGCTACGCCGCTGGTTGACGCTTTCGGCGCGAAACCACCACAGCGCGGGTTACGTACAGAAGGCACGTGCGGCGAAAAAAGGACATTGCACATTGAAGTCGTTCGTTCGTATGAAAAGTGTCTAAACTACCATCTCGACACAGCCGAGAAAAGCGCAACTTGGCGAAACAGGCTTGCGGACTGCGGACGACACGGGCAGCTGCAAACCGAACAAGAACAGTTTTTTTTCGCTAAAGTTAGACCGACACGAGCGGGCGATTTAACTTGTGTTAAGCAAGAGAGACGGAGTCGGGTGATGAAAATAGATAAAAGCGACGAAAACGGTGCCGACGAAACAGAGTGAATCTTGAGCGCGTGGTAAAAAGTGGACTGATGAGCAGCCGGCAAAGATGAGGTCTCTTTTATAACGAATTGGTTGAATTTAAGGACGCTGACAATCGGCGCATGACTTTGTAGATGTGGGAGTTTGGCAACGTCCTCGTATTTTTCTGCGCATCTCATTCGCTTAATGCCAGGGTGTCCAACCTGCCGAGTCCTTTCGAGTGGGGCGCGGGATGACTTTCACCAAAAGTAAAAATTAACCCATACAAACAGTTGTTTGTTATTCCAGAGCCCAGTGACAACATTTTCCGATTAGAATGTCTTCAGTTATGGATAAATGGGAATGACTGCAAATGTTCTTTGTTACGTCACCTATCGTCACAACAGGCCAGCCACTGATAGAACAATCGCGGTGTCACCAAAGAACAAATAGCCCTGTTTTTCACCTTTCGAACGCTGCTGTGCTGCAGCCAATTGAATCAGAAGTAAACTCACTTAGTACATTAGGTCGCTCCAGATGATGGCAACGACAAGTATGAAGCCTTTAGTTTGCGAAAATTGTAAAGTATTTCAAAGGGTTTTGTTACCTATTTAAAGTACAGTGAATTGTGTTTTGTTATTGATCACAAAGCTCATTATGTCACTTCGTCAACATAACACCAGTTTCTGCGGTTTTGTTGGCGTTTTAACCTGGGCTGTGGAACCGGAGCCAACTTTCAGAAGGTGGAGCCGAAGCCGGAAATTTCGGTTCCGGTTCCACAGCTCTAGTTCGCGGGGCAAGCTGGTTGTACAAATAATGCACTGCTTTTCAGTTTTCATTGGACCAAACGATTTTGGATCCGGAGTCAGTCTTTTAAATGTTGAAGCCGGAGCTGGAGTCAAAAACTTCAGATGCCTGCAACTGGAGCCAGAGCCTGGAATTTGAGTTCCGGCTCCACAGCCATGGTTCTAACTTCGTTATTTCCAATTTTTTCGTGTGTACGGCTTACACGAAGTTAACTGTTGAGACCCTTTCGCACCCTAATTATTAACATAATTCAAGTCGAGATCCAGGATTGGATTCCAGCCGAGGAAATAAAATCACTACGAAGTCGAAAACGAAAAACATCTAAAAGTATTTCAGATCTTACATCAGCCTACAATACAAATACACCATCGTATCGTGATATTAGACTTTGGCCAGCGAAGCAATACGCAAAACAGCTGTGGTGCTTAAGTCAAAGCAGTTGGACACGGACGACTTAAAGCGAGGTGGGCTAAGCACGTTTCGAAAAACTCGCCTACTGATGAAAGATAATGGTTCCGTTCGATGTCCCGCGCCAGTCTCGGGGTTAGACAAACGCGAGACAAGACCTTCGCTTGCTGGTTGTTAGGACGGAGCCCCGATTTAAGTTAAGTTGTTTTTCGCGCATCTTGCCGCTGTTTAATGGAAAAAAGCATCGAGAATGAGTGAAGTCTTGTCCATTCAATTTTTAAACAAAAGCAGTCATCTTTTTTTGTTGTCACTGCAACTTTTCGACGAGAGACAATTACGGGTGAAGCAGTGTGCTGAACACCACCACCGAGCTCCACAAAGTTCCAGCAGAGTTTAACGAGGATCCGCTACGTTGGGAACGAACGGCACCATCCACAACCCACGCGATTGGCTGCGCGAACTTCCAAGGGTAGATGGGTTGAGGTTCTGCAGTGTCTGGTGGAGGTTGGCGAAAGGAAATGACGACAAAAACTGTATGTTTTAAAGTGACAAGGATGGAAGGACTTCTGGTGGCATTCATTTGGATACCACCAGTAAAGACTGTCCCGCGTGCAAGGCCACAACTGAAGTGTAGGATTGAAAGGTTGTTGGAGACACGGCGAGCTCTGGCTGGGCCTTTTTTTGCGATTTCAGCTGAAGCGTGAAGCCTCCTCGGAATCGAGGAAGGAATCGGAATCGTCGCAACAATCTCCATCAGTGGACAGGAAAACGGATCGCCGGCTCCCGCCACTGCGGCCGACAAATCAAGTCTCTTTTTTCGAAAAAAGGGATCTTTTCTGGTAACTTTCGCGTCGGACAGACGAAGGACAATGCAGCGATAGATATGTCGACACAATGACAGAAGGTTTCGAAGCGCGAACGGAGAATCGCGGGTGAGACGCGAACGGTAAAAGAAATAATGAAAAAACGACGTTTTCACGTCGCCGCAACGTCATCAGCGATTCGCTTGAGACTCGTTGTATCTGAATAAAGCACAAAAACGGATGTTATGGAGTGAAACGAACAACAAGGATCTCTACGTACTGGTATTTATGAAATAGAATATTCTCGGGGCATGCAACAAACCACTCTTCACAAAACTGCCAGACGTAGCATGCAAACATACAAGCCGCCATGTTGGCTTTATCCTACGGCCAGTGGTGTAACTATTAACTATAGGTTTGAGCAGGGTTACCACACATTTTCAAAAACCACTTTCCATACTTTTTCAATACCTTTTTGATACTGAACTTCAATATCATCAATCATCTTCATTTTTACAAAATTTTATTCACGCAACACAATGCGAAGAACATCAGCAAAACTGTCATCAGCGGTAATGAACAAAATTTGAATAAACAAATGGATGAATTTAGAATTATCCCTACTTTTTCAAAACTTTTAGTATCTTTTGGACAAACTCGAAACTTTTTCAAGGTCTTGAAAACCGATTTACAATTCAGTACTTTCAATCCCATGCGGGAACCCTGTTTGAGCCAGGAGAGAAAACTCAGCTGAAAGGGGGTCACTAGCCAGCTTTCAGAAAAAACGGGGAAATGGTGTTGAATCCGGACGTGGATACTAAAACCTTAAATCACCAAAAAAACAACAAAAAAAAACAAAAGAATACTAAAACCGAAATGTAAGCTAAGTGGGGGCCCGGCTTTTACATTCAGCTTACCGGGGGATTAGCCCCCTATCCCCTTTAGTTACGCCACTGCCCACGACGCAACATTGCTGACTCGTCAAACAGAACCGTCGCCAGAAAGATTTCAATGGGGGTTTTGCGTTTGTGAAGGGGGTGTTGACATCCTAAATTTCACGAGAACTCCACCGATTTATAGTGTTTCATATTTCAATTTGGGGGGGTCTTGGAACTTCATTTGGGGGGGTCACCCCTGTGGCGACGGGACTGTCGTCGAAGCAATAAACTCACCGACGAAACCGCGTCACGATGCCCTCGACCAAGAGGTCGATTATACCCGGTGACTTCGACTCCGCTTCTTCCAAGGAATTGAGGATCGCGTCTAGGGCGGGATGGCGCACGACGTCTTCGAAGCGGTTTTCTTTAAGCTGTCACGAAGAGTGTACACACTGTGTTGCAAACCGTTTTTACACTGTAGCAGAAGCAAAGCCATTAACACGGCGAAGTATCTATCCCTGTTGAGTGGAAGCTCGGATTTTGAACTTCAGAAGCTTCAGCGGTTTAACAGACTACCGATGTAAATGAGGAGAACATACAAATGCATAGGTTACAAGCTGTCGATTTTACTACATACAGTACTGCAGGTCATAGAAGGAAAGCCACTTTTAACAACAGGTGTGGCGAAACGTTGCACACAAAACCACCGTTTAGAAGGGGGGGGAGGGGGAGCGACGCTTTTCCAGTAAAGATAAAAAAATCGCTTTTTGAAACAATCAACAAGAAGACTGAAATCACAGGCCTTCTCGGATAGACATCCAGGCAAAACAGAAGAACCTTGGCAGGTTGTCGCTAATAACAATCAATAATTCCTGACTTACGACATCCCCAATACCTTTCGCATGTGGATGCAGCGCCTACGAACTCATGAAACTTAGTGGCAGGCGTATTTATTGAAGTAAATGAGTCGTAGAAACGTTTGGCCCTCAGGGGAGAAGTCACTTTAGGGCAGTGGTTCTTAACCTTTTCTTTACCACACCTCCGTTAAGTAATTGTCCTTTGTTTAAAGACCCCTGGTGATGAATAAGTTATTACAGCAAATGCATTGTTTGGTAAATTTATTAATAAAATTTTCAACCTTGTAAAGCGCTTAACGGCTCTCGCCCCCCTGAAAATTCATTGACGCCCCGCGGTTAAGAACCACTGCTTCAGAGTGAGCAAGTACATACGGCCGACACAGTGTAAAGACGGCTTCCGTTCCACTTAAATGATTTCGAAGGGTTGCGTAGCAAAAAGCTAGGGAAGCCTGACCTTCAAAAGAGGTCAAAATATTCGTTTGCAGACCCAGGCTTTTCCCTGGTGCATCTATTGCATCAGCGACCGCAGGGGTGTTGCCGGTTGCTTAATCGATTTGCTTGAGGTAAGTACGGTTTCTTTCGCTGTGAACCAGTCAAACGGGCGACCGTCAAACAGCAATACGACTTTAGCGCTGAGCCAACGATCGCACAATGAACAATGAAAGGATCTTTCCGGACAAATTTCCGATCAAAAGAATGTGAAATCAAGACTTATGGAACCCGCAAAAGGTCCCGGATGTTGCTGCCTGCGGGGGAGCAACAACTTAAATTCTTGCTTGAAAATACGAACTCGTCCCTGTCGCGGGTCCGTTTCGAACAAACACACCGCACCTGTTCATAGTTGTCAATCGGAAGTTTGAAAAATGCGATCAGCTGTCGCGCCACGAGCGAATGACGCACTTCACACGCGCGGAAGCTGCAGCGCGAGGAATGCGCGCGACAGGTGGCAAAACTCGCAAGTTTGGGCGTTTGCCAAAAACATGAGTCAACGGCTGGGTACTGCGTAGAAACAGCGCTGCTTGGGAGGTGAGACTGTGCGCAAGGAACTACTTTTCGTGAGCTTTGCGTAGTTTACGCGTAGTCGGAATGGAACTCATATAATCATAATACCTTGAACCAGGGTTTTTTTTAAGGTGTTTTAGGGAGCCGATTCGTGTCCCTAGAATTGAAAATCGCTGAAAATTATCATCGGGTCCCTAGGGGTCCATACCGGGTACCTAACATTTTCCTTAAAAAAACCCTGCCTTCAACATGTCAGTTCGTGCGGAACATTCTATCGCGGACAAGGAAGCGAGCACTTTCGTTTCGCAGCGATTGGAAATGAGCGTTTTGCGCCACACAAACGTCATAAAACTACGTATTCCATGATCGCATCAATTAAGCTCCGTTGCTGCAAAACTGTCGTACAAAGAATTTGTGCAAAACAAACAAACACCCTTGTGGTATAGTTGGAGACATGACACTGTGATTTTCTTTGATTAACCAATTCAACCTTGAAAAACGCTTCCTCAATACTGGCTAGTTGCAATTCCCCCGAAGTATTACCTTATATTTCTTCACACAAACCACAGTTCTACATCGCTGCTTTTGCGACGAGTTTGAAACAAGGCTTGCCCCCTTTATCGTAAAAAGTTATTTTAATAATCGAAAAACGTCAGCTGGTTTCCACAATCATTCAAAAACTTCTGTTAGGCAGCTTTTGTGCTTCGACGACATACGCGAAGATCTCAACCTCCGCGACAAACGACAAATGGCGGCAGCCCGATATTTCACACGTATCCATTCCTCACCTGCCGAATAAGCGGTGCTAGGAGCTCGGTGAGTGATCGAGACTGCGTCTGTGGAGGATTGATGGATAGTTTGCTCAGGCCGTTGGTGGATGGCTCCCGTACTGTGTCGAACTTCCATCCGGGATCTTCCTGACGGCCGCCGCGCTCGCTGTAACCATTACACGCATTTTCAGCCCACCTGGCATTGGTCGTTACAACTAGGACTGAAGCAGACGCTTTACGAAAACGCCAAGCGAAATAAGCGAGAGCAACAGGATCGCTTTCAGCTTTAGTGTACAAACAAATGCAAGCAATTGCTATCTACAGCTGCGAAGCGGGGCACAACCATTTAGTTAGGAAGTGGGACACAACCATTTACGACAAAAATTTACAAGCGTCCATGCAAGGACGCCTGAACACGAGAGTGTAGCTGGGGGATCATTCACTGCCTTCTGCGAAGGGAAGCAAAAAGGTGCGAGTGCCTATTTATCAAAAAATGCAAACCCCTGTCAACGCCAATTTCCTTTTTGATTTTGTTGCAAGTTTTTGCTGATTTAACAATCTCAGAATTGTACCACCAAGTGTTTTACCTCGCACAATAGCAACAGCCATACCATTACGCAATGGCGTAACTGACAGGGGGGGCAAGCTAAATGTAGAAACTGGGCCCCCTCTTGTTGACATTTTGATATTTAGTTTTCTTTCGGTTGTTGTGTTTTTGCATTTTTCGGGGTGTTTTATTTTTTTAAAGCTAGTATAGACATCCACGACATCCAGTGATTCACTATCATTTCTAAACTTTTTCCGACGTTTGGCCAGTGGGCCCCTACGGTGACCGACGGGCTCCCTTCAGCTAAGCTTTGCCCCCCCCCCCTGGTTCAAACCTCTAGTTACGCCACTGCCATGACAGAATCAGTGTACTTCTAATGCAATCTAGGGTCAGTTTTGCGAGACCAGAACTGTTGGACGGCAGGCAAACCAAGAGCAGAAAAAAAAAGATTTTATAAAACGTCATAAAATTAAAGTTTTATGCCTCAAAGAATGATTTTTTGGATGATCTGGAGGTTAGCAAAGTTTTGATATTGTTTGCTTGGGTGGTTAATTTGAGCACGCAATCAAGTGACGCGACAATACGTATTGGCAGTGGCACGGACTCCGTAAGTGACACTGCCTTGAATTGTGCACACAAGCACACGGATCACTCAACGTCAACATTGATGTTAACTTCCAGCAAATTATCGGCATTGTTTTCCCTATACGCTGTTAACTGATAACTACGGTACTCCAGACTAACGCTTAACGCAGGGGTCCGCAAATAGTGGGTCGCGAGACCTTCCACCCTGGGTCGCGAAATAAATTAAATTTGCCATAAATAAAAACATCGCGTCTATGTAATTATGCACTAGACAGAACAAATGCAACCCATTTACTGTTTTATGTGCTAAGTGCCACACAACTTTGCGCATGAAAATTGCTATTGTCAATAGTAGTCTTAAAATTGATGTTTAATTATAAAATATTGCCCACAAAATTACATGCTCAAGAAATGTTTGGGTCGCGAGAATTAGAACTATTTTTTATGGTAGCGCCAAAAAGTATTTGCGGACCCCCTCACCTAACGGACACAAATTAGTCATTGCTATTCAGCCTTTAATCGCAACGAGTTGCGAATTAAGACTTCAAAAGGCCGTTCGGGTAAAAGAATCCAATCAGAAATACGCACTCGTCTGAATCCTCTGAACTGTCAGAGTCATGATTGTTCAGTTTCCACGTTTTGTAGCGATCGATGAGTTCAACTAAATACGACGTTTTCTTTGCTGATTTCAAGAACTTGTGCTTGAGAAGCTCTTTAGCGCTGGGTCTCTGGAACGGAATGTTAAGTGCTTAAAATCAATACCCGCTCTGACCGCACTTAGACACAAATCAATGAAACCAGTTGGATTTGACCGTTGTTCCCGTTAAGGGCACGTTTCGCTTAACAGGCATGCAATCGCTGCAGCATTACCAACCTTAAGGTCGCTTGTAGGGCAACAAAAGGAATCAGCGCGGCGGTTCCTCAACCAAAGTAAGCGCTTATCAAGAGAAACAATGACAGAGCGCGGCTTAATGATTAAACTATGCGGACAGTGCGCGGTCACCGACAAGTCCTCTGCGATGCTGGCAGATGTCACCGCTGTTTACGCCGAATGCCAGGAGCAGCTCGGTTGGGTTGCGCCGGTTCAAACCCTGGATACTAAGGAAAAAAGCTGCTGTCTTTCGTCCCGGCAGAAGCCTTGAGCTTCGGGTGGTGCTCACGCTGAAGTTTGCGTTGATAACGAAACGCACGACGGCGAATTTCTTTCTCCTCGAAAGCAGCAACAGCAGCAATCCATGCAGCGCTTGGTGTTGCGCGAAGGAAAGTGTTTGCAACGCCCAAAAGGCTTCCTTCCTTTCCCCACGCAAAATGTTTAGTAGCGCTGTCTTGTGACGATGTTCCCACGCACTATCTGACTGTCGGCACTTGCCTGCGCGCACGGATCCACACCATTCGAAATACATTCATTTTTCAAAGACACACGATCGACTCGCGACTTGCCTTCCGGGTTGAGAAGCTGTATAGCGGGGACGAGACAATTCATCTTTATATTGTCGGCTTTTTTTTTGCGAGAGCAAAAGCATCGCGTTTACGTGCAACAGAACAGTTAGAGAATCTTTTGGTACGAACCCACTTTCATAAAAGTCTAGATTAAAAATTCGATTAACAGTAAGTGAAAATTGTAACACTCAAGAAACCTTTGTTTGATTTGACTTAACTGAAGTTTGGTTTCGCCGAGATAATCTAGACGTTAGCAAAGTTTGCGAGTATCTTTCTTGTGGTGGCTCCTGCATTAGGCTCTATAGGTAAACTAAGACATTAGAGCCACAACTAGTAAAGCAACATAAACGAGTATACCACCGGTGATGGCACTGACAATACAGATTTCATTTCGGTCGTAACGTAATCTGCTGTATCTCGTGCGTAACGCTTTCGCATCGCAAATGTGCAGTATTTTATAGTGCTTATAGCGATCTGATCGGCAAGATGGTGGCACAAACCTCCAAACCCATTTTCGGACACTGCAGAAAAATGTGATGAATTTCCAAAGCGAGGTAGCAAGTTTTATCATGACGTTATAACGTGTTCAAAACAATCTGCGTCGATCCTTTCAACGGATTTTTGTGTCACTGCATGAAAACTTTAGTGGTAGCAGTTTGAGGAAAGCTTTGTTTGCTATTTAACGTTAATTTTTAGAAGATTGGTTTGTTGGTTTAATTCCTGTCAAACAATCACGCAAAAAACGCCGGCGCGTTCATCAGACGAAAGCAAGACTGGACGATGCCGCTGATAAAAAATATTTAAAAGTAAACAAACCCTCGTCATAAACGGAACTGAATCATGAAGTAAAGGCGGTCCGGCATAATTCACAATGAGCTGTTTCAGACGCACGACAGGTTCACTAACGAGTCGGAGGCGTCGAGCTTGTGCGGAAACACGGTCACAGAGACGCCTGGAGATGGCATTCAAACAGTTGTTAAATGTGAAACCGGGCAGCATATGACCAAGTGAAAATTTACTCAGTCTCGCCGCAGTCTTGATGATTTATTGCCGCCAGTGGTTACCATTTGACAGCAGCTTCTTTCTTTTTGTTAGCAAAAGAAATGCACTTTCAAACTGATACACTGACAGGTCACAAGAGTTTTGGCATTACCAAGAGTTGTTGAACTGTACCAATTCTGTGCCGCTAAATTACAGCACCACAAAATCTAGTTGACTACACCGCACATTTCAATGAAACGCCTAAACCCTCACTGCTTCAGCTAGTACAGTACAGCTGCAGTGTTTTAGCAAGAAAAATTCAGAATCACATAAAAACGATTCTTTTACGAACTGAATTTAGCAACCCAACTACCCCCAACAAGTCAACGTGCCAATCACCGGTTGGCGAATGAGAGTTAACAACACGCGTTAGGCAGTGATAAATCATCGCCACGGGTTTGTTTCTTTTCTTCGTGTGAAAGCCTGAAGAGTATTTTGAAAAATGTCGACCACAAACACGTGTATCACTCATAGATCTCAAATCTTGTCGTCACAGAAAAATAATACAACTGTGCTCATACAGTAAACCCGTTCGTTCACCGAGGTTATCGCCATTTCCACTGCGTGAATACACTGATGTTAGTATGCTACTTACAAATTTCGGATCCTTGTTCAGGCACGCTTCGACAAACATCTTGAAGTCTTTCGAGTAATTTCCTTCCAGTGTGGGGGGGTTGTTTTTGGGTATTAAAAAAAGTACGCGCATTGGATGAAGGTCGGCGTGCGGCGGTTCGCCTTTGGCAAGTTCTAGCGCTGTGATTCCTAACGACCAGATGTCAGCCTGTGATACAATGCAAGGATTCTTGTAAGCGGTGCACAGGCCCTCAACCAAGGGAAGCAAACCGGGCAATTGCCCCCGCCGAAATTTTCAAAACATTTTCAAAGAGCCAATAGCTAGTTTTTAGTTGTTAGGTACAACAAATTACAATTTTGCCCCTCCCATTAAAAAAACTAAGAACAAAACGTTCACCGAAAATCATGTGAAAACATGGGCGTGGCTTATAGACGCTAGAACAGAAAACTTGGTGCCGTATTTCAAGTCGGTGAAACCAAAATAACTTAAACCCCTCCCACGAAAAGCAAGCAAAAACGCAAACCTTGAAGTCGTAAGCAGACTGCTTGATAACTTCAGGCGCCATCCAGAAGGGCGTTCCAACGAATGTGTTGCGCTTGATCTGGGTGTCAGTGAGCTGGCCAGCTACGCCGAAATCAGCTAGCTTTACGTCGCCGTTTTCAGACAAAAGGACATTCGCAGCTGCAGTGAGAAAAACACAGACGTTTCCGAAGACGACCTGGCGGAATTAGTTCAAAATAATCACAAGGGAAATTTTGGAACTTTCTAGGTGCCAAGTTTTTTTCACAATGTAGTTTGACACGATGGGGATGAAGAGGGCAGCGTCAGAGACACGTTTAAACATCGGCAACAGCAATGACTGGAAAACGCTTTTGTGATCGAGGAAGACTTGAGTGTTGAGATACAACGACACAGCGCATCAAAAATCCAGAAAACGCGCAAAAATAAAAAATCGTCCATTTCTATCCAGTTTACCTTTAAGCCATTTGTAATGAACTGCTTGCTTTGAGCTAAGTCCACCTCGATGCATATTTAACAAGCAGTAATGACTCGCATATAATGAGCAGCAAGATGCGTAACAGTACACCGCAGCGACGAACAACCACTCGGCAAACTGAGCACACTTAAGTGTGCGCATTGTAGCACACCACAGAAACCAATAACCACTCAGTAAACTGGCTGCAAATCGATTTGAAGCCACGTTTAAAGATATAATGAGTCCATCTTGCGCAAACAAGCACGCAGCACATTTAATACCTTTTACATCTCGGTGAAGTTTTCGTTCACTGTGCAAATACTCGAGACCTTTCAATATTTCTCTCAATATTGTGGCAATGAAAGGTTCTTCGAAGAAGCCAGCTTTCATCTGTTGTGCAATCGATCGTTTGAAAGACGGTGAGCGACAATGAAACTAATTTTTCTCATCCACGGGTGTTTATTATCGATTCTGCTCTTAACGCAGTCGTAATTACACAGCAGGTTGTAGGCAAACAGAAAGTCAAACATCTACCACCTAACTGCGAGTGACATAGAGCAACTGACATAGTAAAATGCAGCTTTATCACAACGTTTGGAAACAGCGTGACGCACGAGAAGACTAATCACTGTGAGACGGAAATAACGCCGAATGACAAATTCCGATCGTTTCAACCTTTTCGTCACAATCAAACACGGAAACATTTTGACACAATTAAGCACAAAAATCAAGTGTAAGCTTTTACCAAGTCAAGAGCAGAACCACCACCCAGGTATTCCATTATGATCCAAAGCTTGGTTCCCTACAGCATATATACATACCGTTAGTACACAACAAAATCAGTTAGACAAACAGTGACGAAATTATTCAGCCAGGAATATTTTACAGCTACAGCATTCCAACCATTAAATACAATATATATACAATAATATTATAATATTATTGTATATAATATTACCTCATATTCAAATGCAATATACACCACCCTACACACATCGAAGGAAAAACAAAAATAAGCAGCTCGCTTTTCTGCAGCTTCTCAAGCTTTCGTACTACGAAAACACAACCTTCTAGATTTCATACCTTCAAGTATGAGCCGTGGTACTTCGTTACATGACGACTATTGCATTGACTTAATACCGTAATCTCTTGCTGAATATCTTCAATTTCATCTTCTGCTTCTTCCAAGTCAATGATTTTTATTGCAACTATCTGTAGAAAAAAAAATTATTTTACTATGATGAACACTTGAATGCTAACAACGTATGAACTGAAAATCGCTACAAAAATAGCACGAAACTGGCACATATAGTTTTCGGTTTAGAAATTTACAAAATGAACCTATGTAGGTTCATCTGAATTGCACAAATTTTGACACGATCAAAACAACTGAAAAGTTTTGCAGTTAATCAGCAAAGTTACCTTACCTCAGATGTTCTATTGTCAATTCCTTTATAAACCTCACCAAAAGAACCTTTGCCAATTCTCTCTTGCTTTGTAAACAATTTTTCTGGATCTAATGCTTCCTTCTGCAGTACATTGAACAAAAAAAAACAAAAACGCATGACAGTTAGCTACCATATGTGTTCTGATTCAATGTTGATAATCTATACATTCATGATAATGTATATCTATCTTCATTGTTGAAAATCTATATAAAATGCTTCTAAGTCTTGTTAAGTAAGAAATATCTGAGGGATGTCTGCAGTAGCAAAGAAGACAGTGCACAATTACATACAATAGCAAGTTCTGGTTCACTAGTTATAAAAAACAACTTTGCAAGCAGCTGGAAAATGTTGTAAATATTTGCTACACATACATGTAGGATTTCAACCTCAATTAAAAAAAAATTGCAGCATCACATGGTTTATTGAGTCAACAAGTAGCAGCTTGTTAAGGACTTACAGAACTTTTAAAGGTGGGGTATCTACTTCGCATAAATTCTACAACACACAGGCTTGATAAATCAGTGTTGACCCAACATTGTAACTAATAGGTATACATCCCAACATAATTCATTATAATTTTTAAGGAAAGCACGGTAATGCTAGCAAGTTTGTCTAACATAATGTTTACTGAGGTACTGATCATTGCACATACCTGCTGCTTTGGAAAGGACACATTTAATGGATTTGCCATGCTGTTGCCACCACAGGCAGAAGGAAATTATTCAATACCTCCAACCAGAAAAAACACAAATATACTGCACTGTTTTGGTAATCAGTTTAAAATGATGTGCACTGTAACATACACAGGGTAATACATAATACCTTAAAAAACATCTGTTACTGATGCACGCACAAAAAATGTCATGCAACACACCTAAACTTTTTTGTACCAGCATTTCTATTTGTGCAAATGCTTGTACGCTATTCTCTTCATTTATTTCAAGTGTTTGGACTTGTTTCAGTGAACAAATGGCACCCTAATTTTTTGTGATAATTTTAATTTATTCCTGATGTTTAGGCGTTTTCTCACATGATGGAGATGCAGTTTAAGTAGTAGACAAATCACAAATTTTCATAGAAAAGCTTTGAATGTATTAAATTCACTATAAAATAAAACCAACTGATGAAAACAGTCACTACTTCATCAGCAGTTATTTATGTTGGATCACAAGTAACTGTCAATAAGTGTGCTTTAGTTAATTCACGTACAGTACACTAGATCTCACATTCTTACAGACCTGCCATGTCATTCGAATTTTTATTAATAGGTGACACTCTGGAAGTTCAAAGGGGACCATTAAAAATTCTTTACAATACATGAATTTTCATTGCTATTAGTCTCAATGTTGCATATCATACTGTATTGCAATATATTATAAGTTTCTACAATACAATGAACTGCTTTACTTAGCCAGTTACTGATAAAAACTGTACATGCAAAGAATGGCCAGCTTTTGTTAATTTCTCTGCATGCTGCAATAAAAATAAGCACCAGTGGCATGTAAAGTTGTTAGTTATATTGCAATACTAGGAAATCTTGCAATGACAAAAAAATCCCACAATCTTGTAGTGACAGAAACTCCTGAAGATTCCAGATGACATTAAACCCTGACACAGCCAACATTTGTATGACCAGCACTCTTCCAGTAAGTTTCTACTGTTTACAAATATATACATTAGAGTAAATTTTAACTTGGAAAAGTAAACAAACATGGAAATACTAATACTTCAATCAAAGTCATGTAGAATGTTTAAATTGCTTTTATCAGCAAAATTGAAGTGAAATGTATAATCTGACACCACAAACATGAGAATGGTATAGCATGTATAAAAAAGGTGGTAATATACATACCATGATAAATGGGAAGAAAACCATAATACCAAAATTATGAACAAGTAGCTCAGACACTGAATAAAACTAGAAGTTGATGACATACTGGTATTTGATTATCAACATATTTATTATGAAACACGATAATTTAGATGACAGATTTGAGATTTAATGCTTCAGCTCATGGTCTATGTATCTGTAGTACAGCCAATATCGGTAGTTTTAAACCATGCCATAAGATACTTAAACATAAATAAACTTTTGACTAGCAAAGTTACTACCATTTATAAAACGCAGAAAGTTCTCAAACTAAAAGATATATACAATCTTGAAGTGAGCAAATTCATGTACAAATATACTAACTCTTAGCCACCTGCTACGTTTAAATAATTATATATTTTAAACTCATCACAGATCTTAATCCGTATAATACAAGACAAATCAAAAATCTACAATTTGCTTCACCAAAAGCATATTCTAACTCAGGTGCTAAAATTATAAAATACACTGCAACAGAAATCCGGTCAAGAATTCCTTCAGAATTAATATATAAAATGCGTTCGGCACTTTTTTCCACAGAATATAAAAATATGTATTACTCCGCTACTAGAAACATATTTTGTGCTCTTTTTATTGGTGTAAATAAACCAGGTGTATTGGTTTAATTATTTAACGTTGTTACAGTGTGAACCGTCAAATGATGAAGTACCTCTGTTATATCTTACTTCGCTAGGTTTTTGTTATATTCACTAAAATTGGTCGTATCAAACCCTTGTATGAAGTAGTGGGACGCCTTTGTTCTACAAGTGCAAAGCAAACATGAGCCTACCGAACTGCAAACAAATTTCTGTTCCCATGCATACATCAATCACAAATTCTTTTCTGAATGCATGCATTGACACCTAGTTCTCAACGTGCTTAAATCCTGTGGCAACTTTAAACCAATTTCTTTTGGTGGCTTGACCTTGCTTGTAATGCATTTTGCTTCAATAAACCATATAACAACATTGCGCATATTAGCACTTTCGGTACCAGCCCACGTATGTATATGTGAGGAGAAATTATGCACAGGGTACCAGGCCATGTATTTATACGTTCTTAACGAAAATCTTTGTGTTATGGCCCTGGGAGCCAAAACAATGTGCTATTTTTATGGCTCAAGTGTTTTTTGGAAACTAGGCTATCATCCGAGTCTTTGGATACCCTGATCGACTTTCTAGCTTATCTGGAGCCGAAATTATGGTTCACAAACCAAAAAATTGGATATAAACTCAAATTAAACAAAAGGTAACATTGATCATTTGGCTAAAGCCACAATTCTAATTGAGCTAGAGAGCTATTCAAACCCTCTAAAGACCTGGAAAGTGTTGTTGTTTAGAATAAAAAATTTTTTTTAGTTTTGGGCTTGGGGTTTTTGGTTGATGACGCCAGGATGGGGGTAGGTTTTGTGTTTTTTTGGATGATGTCATCGGTTGATCCAATGAGCCAATTTTTGGCTCAAAACTTCTTTGGATTTTAGGCTACAATACGAGTCTTTAGAGCCCTTGATCAACCTTCTTAACAGTTCTAGGTCCAAAGTTATGGCAAAAAATTCCAAACATTTCAGGAATGCCCCAGGCGATTAGCAGGGATTTCACTAATTAATTTGCTGCATTTTGGCCATAATTTTGGATCTAGAAATGCTAGAAAGTTCATCAAACCCTCTAAAGACTCGTATTATAGCCTAGTTTCCAATAAAAACTTGAGTCAAAAAAATGGCTTGGGGTTGGTGTCCAGGGCCCGATGACGTCATCCTAATATAAACAAAATATGCATAAACATACTCCCATCATGCAAACATCAATAAAAAAACTGACATCCAAATTAAAAAAATTTGTTTTCATTGCAGACTACAAGATTTCCCCCATCTTTACAGAGTTTGAACCACTCTCTAGCTCAATCGGTTGGCGAGTTATGGCCTGGGTTGGAACACACCCCACGTTAGCATTTGCAGGGGTAGAATTTCAACCAATTTTTGTTTTTCAGCCATAATTTTTGCTCCAGATATGCTAGAAAGCTAATCAATGGCTCCAAAGACTTGGATAACAGCTTAGATTCCCCAAAAAATCACCCTTTGGGTTAGCGCCCAGGGCCAGGTAAACTCAGCCACAAAGGCGAAAACATGTACCGATTATGATATCACCCAAAAACCTACACCCAAAACGAAAAAATTTTTTCAATTTGAACTAGGACTTGCTGAATCTGTAGACGGTTTGAACAGCTCCCTAGCTTAATCGGCTAGCAAGTAATAGTGTTGCAAAGCTCTGCCAAAACAGCGGCTCTTGCGGTCCTTAAAGGTTAAACACCCGGTACCTGTGGATATCACTGTCGGGTATCCAACTGGTACTGAAAGTGTTAAACTTATACCCTGAGCAAAAGACTTAAACTAACTGTTATACACTGTTCCCTTTACACTACAAGTAACATCATCCTTGGGAGGTCTGCAGTCTAAATGACCCTTGGTCTTTTGCAGCCTCCCACTCCCTCATACATTTTATAAATCAGTGTACTTGGAAGTCATCACAGTACTATATTACAATATCCATGATGGTGTTATTCATGCGTGTGTTCTATATGCTTGTGTTTCATCAAAGTTAATGTATTAGCACCATCCAGCATATACTTTTCTACTACTGCCATGTATATATCCTTTTATTTTCATGTATTTGTGTATTCCTTGTTACTGCTATACATGTTTACATTCTAGTGCATTGTGTGTGGGAGTGCAGACGCTACACAATACAATACAATGTACAGGATGAGTTTCCAATGCAGATACTTGGCAAAATACAGATCTGGCATCTGTTGGATACTGGATGTAATCTTTATCTCTTTAGGAAACTGGCATAAATATGGTAAAGTTTTAAAGATTGCCTGGAACCCAATGCATTTTGTTGGGTATATCTCCCAGTGCCTGAAGCCTTAAGCAACAATAATCATGAACAAAGTGGAAGTCTTAAGCAACAATTATCATGAACAAAGTGGATGCTTGGAACCCAATGCATTTTGTTGGGTATATCTCCCAGTACCTGAAGTCTTAAGCAACAATTATCATGAACAAAGTGGTGCAAATGATCAAAATGCCACTTTATTTGCTTGGTAAATTTTATTGTATCAATGGACAATGTCATTTATCAAACATGCTTGTGAAAAGTACACTTGAACAGTTTTCATGAATAACCATCAATTATCAGCCTGCATGCATCAAGCTGCTAAAACTTTGGTACATCATGACCAGAGTCAAACATTTTCTTAATTAGCTGCTCCTCAAAATTGCCAGGTATTCTAGTGCGAAACAGTGCTTCTGGTCAATTCCTTCTCTTGTAGGTAAAACTACTACAAGGTTTTTGATTTGAGGCATGTGACTTGTTTTTTGATAAAATCATTCATTTTCCCAATAAGCATTTTTCAGAGTGGACTGCAGGGACAACAGGTCAAAGAAGCACCTCATGATCTCAACAACTTCTACTTGCTTTTCTGGTCCACATCAAAGCACAACCAAGTCATATGATTGAGGACTCAGAGATGTAACCATGCAATGTGTTGCCAAACCAGCTTCTAGGTCACTTGCTGATCCATGAATGACATTAGTGCAAACTGCATCACCAAGCTGAATCACTTTCCTATGGGTGTAGCTAGCAGAACATGTTTTGCCAACCTCCTTGTCAAGTATTTTAAAGGACAAACTGCTCAGCATGAAGTGCAGTGAATACAGCAAGTCTAAGGCAATACAAGAAATGTAAAATCTCACCTACATCAATGTGCAGAAATTAACAACTTCTTGTGGAGCCCCCAGTTCTGACAAAAGTTGGCAAACTACTGGTGAGGCGACTTTTATGACGCGACTCAGGAAATTACACACACCATGTATGATTGAAACCACTGAGCAGTGGCTGACGCTTGTACTGACAAGGACTAAGTATCTTGAGCATTTATTTGAAATATACTCACCAATCCTCACCAGCAGCAGGGTTGATTGATTTAAATCAAGCAATAAAAATAAAAAAACGTCATTTTAGAGCTTTGTGTGATGTCTCTGACACATTTAATTAGCATTCTAATAGGTTTTCACATAGGCTATAGGCCTACAGTATCAGTGTAGAAGGCAAAGAGTTCTTATGATGACACAGGTTAAAACCACTTGAAGTTTTTTCAATCATAGCAACTGTGAAGTCATAGATCTATGTCATTAAACTGCAAAAATGACATGCGGACTGAAATCACTAACCCTTGCAGATTCAGAAGTCATTACTATTAGAATGCCACAAGTTTGAAAGTGTAGACTGGCATAAAGTGAAAGTTGCATATAAATTCCATCAAATATGAAGGCTGTTAACTGTAAACATAGTTATAGAACATATCTTTGACTCATGAAACAGGTAGGTATATTAATATTATAGGTTTTTAACATTTTTATGCATGTATGCCATGAGTGTTAATGAAATTACTAAAATGGCAGTTTCAATATCGGCATTTCAATAAATAGTTCATTTCATACACCAGTACTGGTGTTATGAACTTATTTGCATTAAGGGATATTGCATAAGCACACAAAAGTTTTAAATAAAGTTTTGATTTTAATCATTTCATTTAAATCAAAAAAAAAAAATCACATAAAAATCATATGCAGTTTTGAAGCTTTCTGTGATTGCATACAAATCAATTTGTATGACACATCTAATTGGTGTTCTCATTGGTTTCACTTATTCTGAAGAAGGCAGAGACTTCTTATATTGCTTAAAGTTTTTTCAATCATAGCAACTGTGAGATCACATATTCCATGTCAACTAATTGCAAAAATGATATGTAGACTGAAATCACTAACATTTGCAGACCCAGAAGTAAGAACTGTCAGAATGCCACTTGTTTGGAAGTGTAGGCTAGCATAAAGCTGGCCTGTAGCCAGGTTTTGAGGGCAAAATAAACTGTTAGGGGGGCGGGGGAGGCAAAATTTTTGTATTGATGGTGGTATATGTTTAAAACAAACTTTTCTGTGCATAACAAAATTTGGGGGGATAAAAAAATTTAGGGGCACTGCCCCTGCATGTCCACTTGGCTACAGGCCTGGCACAAAGTAAAACTTACATCTAAATTCAGCAAATATGTAGGCTGTTGACTGTAGAATAGTAGTTTTAGAATATATTTTTGATTCAGATTCATAATAACACATATATTATAGGTTTTTATCATTTTATGCACGTAAGTTTTACTTTTGCAGACAGTGAACTAGTGAAAGCTACGTTACAATAATCAATTTTAACAATAGACTTCGCACCAAAAAGGCAGGCAAGCTTGTATTTTTGTACAAGTTTCTTAACATGCCATAAGTGTTAATGAAGTTGATGAACTGATGGTTCAAGTATTGTCATTCCAATAAACATTTCATTTTGTACACTAGTACTGGTGTTATGAACTGATTTGCTTTAAGCATGATGCATAAGTGCAAAGCTAGTTTGAATGAAAATTCAGCTGAATTCTTGTTGCTGTGCTAGAAGGAACAAAGCACAAAAGAGTTATATTAAAACAAAATTTTCAAGATTAAAGATTATAAGTGTTAGGTGACCACCCTCTGCACATGAAATCAAAAAAGTCATTAAAAAAAAAATTCGATTTAAATAAAAAAAATCCGAAAAATCATGATTTTTATCAACCTTGCCCAGCAGTATGTTACTTGTGCAAGCCCCACAATACACTTGCTATGCAATAGGGCGGAAAAATTTCTCATTTTTGCAACAAAAAATTAGAATGTCTACTTAACCATAAAAGCTGTGTGCATTTTGAGTGTGACAAAGGTGATATCATGAAATGTTTGCTGATTTTCTAGGATTCAAAGAATTAATTATTAATTTCACTTATGGTTTCAATCACATGTTCGCACATTTACTAATGGAGCTTTAATATTGCCTCGTTTGTATCACCACCTGTTTCACCACTGTTCCCTATTCAAGCTGTGAATGATACCTAATAGCAAAATAAAATTAACCTCTATTAGAAATGCACATATTTCATTTGATTTTGTTTCACTCTTTTTTATGCTGCCAAATTAATATTTTTGCAATTCAGCTTTAATATAGCAGAGCTATTTGAAGCTGGATAATCATCACACAACTAAAAGGCATTTTTACCTATTTGGTTCCATTTGCAGGTTGGTGGTCACACGAACTCTTAAGGTTTTCCATCAAAACTTACTTTGCATTTAGATAATAAGACTATTAATACCTTTAGTGTATTAATACCTTTACAGGACAGTTTGCATGAACCTGCACAACCTGATGGTTTTGGATGATGAGACAACTGAAAGGTTGCTCATGTTGCAACCTCTCCGGTGGTGTTGCGTTGATTGCGTGATTCACCACGAACGGGATGTACGCGAAGAACAAAAATATATGTATGCGGCGCGAACAAGCAATAATAGAGTGATCTTGGTGAGTGACCTCTAATAATGCTTGTGAACCTGGTGAACAGTTGATTGTGCTTGCTAACGGTGATGACAACAGTGATCTTGTCGAGTGATCTCTATTGTTGCTTGCTGCCACAGTGCGAAGCTTTGCGCACATGCTACTCGTGATTTCCGATCGCAACAAAATGGTGCTGTGACCAGGATGTGGAGGTCGTGCGGAGTTCAGCCTTCACACAAAGAACTTGCGATCGGTGTGGTTCGTTGTAAAAAGGAGGGGATATTGTTGCAACCTCTCCGGTGGTGTTGCGTTGATTGTGTGATTCACCATGAACGGGATGTGCGCGAAGAACATAAACATATGCATGTGGCGCGAACAAGCAATAATAGAGTGATCCCAATGGAGTGATCTTGGTGAGTGACCTCTTATAATGCTTGTGAACCTGGTGAACAGTTGATTGTGCTTGCTAACGGTGACAACGAGAGTGATCTCTATTGTTGCTTGCTGCAAAGGTACGAAGCTTTGCACACATGCCGCTCGGGATTTCCGATCACAACACTCAACACCTGCCCTGAGACCTAGTACAGCCACGCAGTGGATAGTAGCAACAGGCTCAAACGACAATGAAGAATGATTTGTTGAACACCAAGGGCCATTTGCAATTGCAGGCTCTCTCCAGATGCATAATTGTTAAGAGCATATTTGTGCAGACAGAAATCTTACGCTGGAGCAGTGGTTCTCAACCTTTCATGGTTTGTGGCCCCCTGCGTATCAATAGGGTTTTGCAATATCACGGCAGAGCCATTTAGTAAAGGCCGCTGCTTGTGGCACCAAGAGAATCGCTCCGTGGTCCCTTTGAGAGGGCGAGAGCCCCAGTTGAGAGACCTTGTGCTGTAGATTGTCTGCTGATGTAGGATGCAGGCATTTTGACAGGATCAATGAGACAGGTGTGGGCACTGCGGCAACAGGAGCACAGTACTCTGCTGTTGAATGGATCAGGGCTAACATTGTTCCCCCAGCAAGCTGTCTTAAGAATGTGACTCATAATGTCAGCTTTTTGCATAGTGATTCAAGGTGTCGGCGATATGAGCGTCATGTCCAATGATACTCAGAGGTATTCGAGCTCAGAGTAAAAGGGTAGGGTTTGGTTGTTTGAACTTGACTTTCACCTCACATTTAGCTTCCTTGTTGTTGAGATGGAAGAATGCCAACACTGTTTTTGTAGTGCTGAGCTTTAGCTATCAAATCTGGAGGTATTTACCTATAGTCGCCATGTCTTAGCTGACTCCTTCCACTGCTTGCCAGTCTCCGACTGACCAGCTCCATGATCCTGTGGTCCGTGTGCCTGTCAGGTAGCAATTATAGTAACTAGCAGGTGAGGCCACAATGCCCTACAGGATCATAGGGAAGCTGATCATAATGATGTGATTTATTGCTGTGATGGATGTTGGTTAAATCTTGCCACAGTGCTGAAAATAATGCAACTCCTTTTCAACAGATTATGACTTCAAAAAACAAACCTGTTGGAAAATTCCTGGAGGATTAAGTAATTATCATTCTTTGGCCATAACTTGTAACCACTAATGGTAGATGGCCAATCAAAGGCTCTGAAGATGCAGATTTTTGCCTTGCTTATGTTTATAAAGAAATCACAAATGAATTGCCACTGATTTTTTTCATGTCCTGATGACATCACAGGGGCCATACCGTTACGTCATGCTTCCCCACAAAAAGGTTAAACCCAAAAGTACCTGTAGTTTTTAAGCTGAAGCTAGGAGACTTTCTGCTTCTTTAGAGGGTTCCACTAGCTCTCTAGCTCTATCAGTCAGCAAGTTACAACAGGACAATGTCTGAGCCACAAAATTGCTTTGCAGCCCGTAAAGGGTTAAGTGAAAGTGTCACAAGTTGAAAGTGAAACTGAACATATGATACAAATGCAGTTTGTGTATGAAAAACAGATTCAGAGTTGTGAAGTGACTGGTGCTTTCAATTCCATGGTTGCAGATGATTAATTTATTTTCCTTTTCTGATTAAAATGCATGGTTTCATGGTAGTCATGAAATCTTTTTCAATTGGGCAAAACTTGAAGTACCTTTATCACTGATTGTGTAATCTTGCGCTTTACTGCTTTTGCAATGATTTTCCAATAGTCAAATGGGGTAAAAATACCAAACATTTAAAGTTTGCATTATCTCTGAAACAAGCTATGGTATTTTCTTGGTCTTTTGATCGAGGGTAACCCCCATGTCGAAGTGCATTGTCACATTGAAATTTTTTGGTTATCTTTTCCTAAAGAAAAATTATAATAAAAAACTACAGCTCTATCATCCATGTTTGACTGTGTTCCTTGCATTAAAAGTAATCCTCATTTTTGCATAAGTATTTAACCATATCGTAGACTTGCAATGATTTATTTACATCATGCTTTCATGCAATAACAGCATGTTGCAATGATCACTTCAGTTCAAGCAGTCTTAACACGTATAGAGCCGGCCTACGGTATATTCATACTTTGATTTCGGCCTAAAAAACAGCAATTTTCAGTTGCCTTACCAACACCCTAGCTCCTCCGCCGATTGCGATAAAGAGCTGTTCAACGGCTCATACGGGTCGGCCAGTCTAGTAGATTGTACTCAAAAAAAATTTTTTGCCTGTGGGTGTGGCTTTTCTGTGAGTGACTTCATAAGTGGAGGACTTTTAGGCCACCTTGGCCCACTTTGCCTAGCCCTGGGCGCCAACCGTTAGGTGGTAGTATTTCGCTGAATTTTTACTGGAAACTAGGCTACAATCTGAGTCTTTTTATACTTTGGATGACCTGCTGGGGTTTCGGGTTCAAAAGTTGTGATGTAACTTAGTAAAAATATTTGACTAATTAGCTAATTAGTTAATTGATTAATTTGTTTATTTTAGATCATAACTTTTGAACCAGAAACGCTAGAAAGTCGATCAAAGGCTCAAAAGACTCGGACTTGAGTCTAGTTTTCAATGAAAACTTCAGCGAAACACTTTGGCCTAGTGGTTGGGCCCAGGGCCAGGCAACATGAGCCAAAATGACCCTAAAACTACTTCACTCATGATGTCACTCACAAAAAACCCGCACCCCCCAGGCAAAAATTTTTTTTCGAGTGCAATCTACTAGACTGGCCGATCCGTTTGAGCCTTTGAACAGCTCTCTAGCGCAATCGGCGGAGGAGTTAGGGCGTTGGTAAGGCAACCGAAAACTGCTGTTTTTTTTGCGAAAATCGCCAAAACCACCAAGACGCCAAGGTGTTAAACAGTTCATCAGTATTTTTGTCCAACGTTGCAGAGGCTGGAAAATTTTTTGGACACCATGCTTTTGCTTAAAAATTAAACAAGCCTTTCCTCTGCCTGCATCCGTAAGTATTGGCTGGTCTGGATCATGTAAAAGAGCTTAATGCAGAGAAGAGAATATCCATGTCTTTCACAGTGGGCAAATCCTACAACAAGTGACTTGTATTAGTTGTATTGTCAATTTTGTGCAAGATGTCTATTTCCACACTTGTTGACAGTGTTTCATCATCGACACTCTCAGAAGACTTTCTAATTCTTGTTGTTCCTTGTAGTAGGCTTAAGGCTTGGTAAGAAAACAGCGTAAATTTTACCATCTTTACTCCTCACTGATTTTTATGTTTTCAGCTCTACTCGTATATGTAGTACTTAGGAAATTTTAAATGATTATTTAGTGGTACGTTGGCAACTGGTTCACCAAACAAGTTTCTCATTTGATTCAACTTTTGCTTTTAATACATCTTCTTTTTCTCACTTTGTACGTTTAAAAAAGTTTTTTGTCTGTAATGACTTTTCCTCGCATAAATATTGCCCATTTTGGAGGGTGAAATTTCAAGCTGGCCTGCCTCTAGGCTTGAAAATATCCTCATGAGATGTTTCACTGTCTTGAGGTATATGTGTGGTGTGACTCCAGCAAAAGGAGTCGTTTGAACCTACCAATATTTTTCCACACAACACTATTACGATGCAGTTTAAAATATGCAACTATGATGCAGATTCATCCCTGTTTTTTATTACTTTCTGGCCTAGTCATTGGGTTCTCAAACTGAGGGGCATAGGTGTGGTAGCAACATACTGTTGAAAAACAGGATAATGGAAAAAAGATTAGTTTTCTGTTTTTTGTGTTTGATTGTGAGGTTAGCTGAGACACAAGTATCAATGACTAATGCCAAAGGAGGTGAACCTAAAATAGTTTTGGAACCTCTGTTCTCGATTCCAAATAAGGTAATTGCTTGTGAGCTACTATAGTAATCAAATACATTTACAATACAGCTGAAATGCCCAACAACAAATAAAGGTTCTTGTTTTTTTGCAGAGCAGTACTACAGAGAAATTTATTTAATCTGTTTGGCCATAAGATCATACAAAAAATACAAACATGGGGTAAAAAGTAACTTCTTTAATCCAAGTTATTACATCTGTTTGGATTATAACAAACTAGCCCATAAAACAAAAAACGTATAGTTGTCAAATTTGTTATTAGTATGGTTATGCGGAGACATGCATTACCGAAGCTATGTACTTCTAAAGCAGCGTAAAAGTTTATTAAAACTTAGAAACTTTAGTCGTATCTAATATCTCAGTATCAATTTTCAAACAAATCTGCTGACCTTATTTGAGGACTTGGGTTAGAACAAATATGTTACAAACATTGTCTCAATAAATGCCTCTGTAGCACTAATTCATTTGAAACTTTTTTCTTTTCGATAATTTTTAAGGGGATAGTTGCTTTTACCCCAACATTGAGAAATGCTTTTTTACCCCACTTGACTATACACTAATTTTGGTTGAAAGCAACCAATACTGATATAGCTATCGGAAAATACCTAATTGGTCAAACTCCATTTTTCAAGAAAACTTAAGCCTTGTAAAAATGGCCCAACAATCATAACACTGCTACCACTAACTCATCGCATTGACTTTCGTGGCGATAGCGAATATTAGTTGCAAGTGGCCATCAAGCTTAACCTAGTGAATTTTTGTCATTAACTGTCACAAATTCCTCCAACCACATTATGATATCATTAGCAAAATTGGCTTGAAACAAGTCTACATTGCCTTTGGTAGAGCACTGCCACATCATTGTTTCATAGGCAAAAAAATATGACCGTCCATTATCATGTGTTTTATAATATTTGCTTAGTACCTTGATTGAAACAATGTAAGCCTACTGAAGTATGTTCTGTTGTAAAAATACTGGAAATATGACTGTTGTGTGATGATTTACATAGCATTAACCACCAAAATTAGTAACAGCTAGCCGTGAAGTTGTAAAACATGCTTATTGTGTTTTTCAGGCAGTTCGAGTGTTTTGCTATACCCAAAGTGAGCAAAATTCTGATACATACATTTGCATATTCAAAGTGCCAAAAACATTTTGCCAAGTCCAAATCAAATTGACCAAATGCCCAATATATACATTGCTTGTAAAAATGTAACAAATTGAAAATATTGATTTATTCTTTCATATGACTCAGCTAATAAACAGAAGCAATAAGAAGAACCATTGTGCAATCAGTAGCCAAACAAACCAAAAGAGCGAAAAAGGCTAGTCAGTTTTGTCTAAACCAGATAAAAATTGGCAAAAACACAATGTTTCTACAGAGCCATACTTAAAACTATTGCATACAATTGCTAATTGATCCTGCATATAAATTGCCATTTGGTCATCATTACAAGCCTCTTCTGAAATTAAAGACAGAATTAAACTAGAACTCCTGTTGAAAATTTTGAATTATAACCAGGGGTTTTAGGTACATGATTCGGGTCCCTAGAATTGAAAATCAGATCCCTAGAATCAGAGAAAATTATCATCGGGTCCCTAAAGATCCGTATCAGGTACCTAACATTTTCCATAAAAAAAAACTGTTACAAGCATTCCTGCAAAAGTAAGCATATCCAGAACAATATTATGATACCATATTTCCTTTCATAGCAAGTGTTTACTAAAAAATGCATATCATTCTTAATAAACAGACTACCTGAAACAATAAAAGACAAAATTTTGAAGTTATGGAAATACTAACATGCAGCATGCCATAGTTAGTACTGCAATCACATTGAATCTCAGAATCTGGTATACAAGTGTTTGGTATGTACTGCAACAATTCACAAAAGACCCATCTACAGGAACATTATTGCAAAGGTAGTGTTTTTTTTGCCAAGAGTCGCAAAACCTCTGCTGGATATATTTTGCCATTCAAACCCACATCCACCTTTCTCCAGATATAACAATGAGTTTGTCATACTAGTGACACGGCGAACACAGTCAAGTGGATGTTTGTTTGGCTGCTATGTGAGTGCTCGTTGGTTTAGCTCTCACCATTGCTGCTTTCACTGAATGTTACACTTTTTATGTACTTTTTTAGAAAGTTACTAGAACTTTTATGGTTTGGGGTTTAGCTTTAACACATTACGAGCCGGTGTACAAGTGTATCGTACTTTTAAATCATGCATTGAGCCGTTAATTTTGCGCCACTTTGCAACTCCATAATTTGCCAGTTGACTTTGCTAGAGAGCTATCCAAACCCTCAAAAGACTCAGCAAGTCTTCTAGTTTGCACTGAAAAAATTTGGGATTTTGTTTTTTTTATGGGTGACATCAAAAGTAGGGAAGGTTTTCGACCATTTTGGCTCATGTTACCTGGTTCTGGGCCCGACTGCTAGATGGAAGTGTTTTGTTCCAGTTTATATTGGAAACTAGGTTAAAATCCAAGTCTTTTGAGTCTTTGATCGGGTTTTTATCGTTTTTGGCTTAAGAGTTAAGGGCTATCAATTTTATGCTTTTTTGGCCTGAACTATTGAATCAGAAACGATAGAAAGCCAATCAAAAGCTCAAAAGACTCAGATTAGAGACAGACCGATATATTGGCCTGGCCGATATTTTGGTTTTGCCAATATATCGGCCTCAATTCTCCAACTAAAAGATTTATACAACCTTGAAGTGAGCAAATTCATGTATAAATATACTACCTCGCAGTTACCTGCTACGTTTAACAATTATTTTAAACTCATTACAGATGTTCATTCATATAA
>Ga0210059_1002580_pt1 | contig 28471 bp, 21 predicted proteins | sample Ectturendosymbi2_FD_188042 | JGI IMG/M metagenome (GOLD analysis project Ga0210059, IMG submission 188042) | Ecteinascidia turbinata endosymbiont from Florida, USA - Sample 2 (SPAdes) (version 2) | ecosystem: Host-associated > Tunicates > Ascidians > Unclassified | place: Key West, Florida...
ATTCTCATTTGCTCTAATGTTCGCTAATGGTTGGTTTACTGCATGCGATGGCTTTTATGGTGCTTCTGCTTATTGGCTGAGTCATATGAAACAATAAACCATTACCATTACCATGTTTATCAGGAAAAAAGTTAATCACAAGGTTCGAATCGACACTGAAATCTGAAATCACTTTGCTTTGACCAGTACTGGCCTTGGAAGATGAAACCAACAGCAGACACGCAGACGCTTACAGCAAGTTGGTGTTAATTTTGTGGAAAACCTTTTAACAAACAGTGTTTCCCAAGTAACTGAACCTTATAGGTCAAAACGTGAAGTTACGCCAAACATCTTACGACAGAATTCGTGTGCCTTTGTGAACGTTAAGAGACAACGGTAAAACAACTTACTAAACGATCGGTGGCGTGCTTAGCACAACTGCTACCCTGGGCGAATTTTTGTTTGCCGCTCTTGTCTCTTTCCAACATCATTTTTAAAAAGTTAAATTTATGCAAAGAAGAAAATAAACTATTACTACCCCATACTTCCAACCATATTTTGTACACAAAAACTGCTAGAAACGTATAGGTTTGAACATAAATTTTGATATAACAATCAATGACAATTGATTTTACAAGGATTTTGTTTAAAACAGTTAACCGACCGTTGCTAAAAAAGTTTAAGTTTAAACAAAAATTTTATGACCACGCCCTAAAGTAAAACGCTTTAATTAATTATTATACAGACATTAATTACTGTATTGCGTATAATAATTTGAATTTGTTTTGTGCAACATAGCTGTACAAGTTGTATCAAATACTTGATTTGCAGCAAACTATACATTTAATGAAATATAAAATATTTCTGTTAGAACTGCCTTCGAAGGTTTAACTTCAGCTTTTGACATACCTTGGATAAACACTTTTCAATGTAATGGAAATCAACAGAGTGTAACAGTTAAGTAGCTTACCCAGAACACAAATATTTCTAAAAATCTATATAATGAAAAGAATCATAACCAACAATGTTCATCATGCATGCTACCTGTTATATTTGTTTAAAATAAAGTTTTTTAAATAATAACTTATCTATAAACATTTAATTTTTCAGCAACTAAAAACTCGTCGCTTTAGCTACAGTATGTATACACTACCGATTGCTACACTTGCCGTAAAGATACTAGTACTTCCAGTTAAGTAACTTGCGTGCGTAGTCGTTAGGCAAAACCACTACTGTAAATTCTTTGCTACTTTTAAAGGACTAAGGCAAGTTCTTTTGATAAAATATGTAGACTAATATAGCTAACAAAAAAGTCAAGCTGTTGCGTTGTTGAAGTTTTCCTTTAAACGAGCAATACTGTTTTTTGTTTCCATAGTTGTTCAAGTTACTCTACTTTGCTGGTTGCAGCAATGTCAAATTTTTTCGCCTTGGAACATCCGGCGGACTTGGTAAGATGTAAAAACTTAAAAAGTAAAAAATAAAAACCCTATTGCAACAGCTTAACCATTAAAAAATTTTGCAAAAAAAACACTTTAACGATGGAGTAACTATTTTATTTTGAATAATTAATAGTTGATATGGAATCATCGTTGCAGTGCAATTCCTACTTTACCTGATACCAAAATGCAGTTGACCAGTACGACCGTGAAAGAGAAGGCTACAACTCACGAACCCGAGATTGGGAACCACTGACGCAGAGTATAAGATAAACACGCACAGAAATGGAATAAAATCAGCAACTCCAGGCTTGAAATGCATGCGTACTGAAAATATGGTGCAAACAAAACTAATACAAAGCAGAGGTGCTGCGCTTTGCGTATCGCTTACACCTCACACCGTTATGTTTCAGCTGACAGTTACTTTACCGAGATGGCGCTGGGCAAAGAAGGTGAACATCAATGCATCGAGTTTTAAATGATGCTGATTAACTTAAACGAGTCTACCATAGTTTGCACATGACCCACATCACATTGCGAGTAGTGTGGTTTCAATGGTTAAATCTCGATTCTGTTTTTATGTCAGAATGTATTTTGTATGAAACACTTTAGTTCTTAATGTTCACCCTTATTAATTGCTTTGCAGGAATAGACCCTGGCACTGTCGTCATAACTCATCAAGTTTTTAACGGCCTTCTGGAAAATAACTTCCGCAGGGTAAGAAAAGTCGAAAACATTGATTTTAATGTTGCCGTTGTATCATCTATGTAAAGCAAGTTGTAAAACATTGAGTGTTATCAGAAGTGTGATATCTTCAGCTGCTATTGCTAGTGTTACATCTATGCAAACAATTATAAGGTGGTCAATGTATTTGACGCTTGATATAACAAAAACATGTTGTTTTTTTCGTCCAAATAACTAGAGGTGATGTTCTTATTCCACCGTGATTCCACAGCCAATGTTTGCAGCATGTAACAGCCAGAATAGGATTTGCAAACACTGAGTGCTGTAACTGTAGTCATTTTGGTGTTTGAAAACACTTTGGACAAAAACGAAGTTCATCAGAAGCGGTATCTTCGTATTAAATTAATTTGCTGTTCCTTCTGCGGATACAACAAGCATATTGAACAACTTTTGGTGAAACTTGGTTGCAATCCTAATTCATTCACCACGACTCAATAGGTATCAAAGGATGTTCGACTCCTGAAAAGATATAAGAGTCGAGGCCAAAATGGGCTTGTGAAGGTCATAGTGTTTCCATTCGAGACAATATTTCAAAAACTCAGGCTTCGGGTCAGGGTCGGATCCAGGGGTGGCGATTGGGGATCGCCCCCTTAAAACCTATGAAAGTAACTTTATTCACCATGATTTTGTACAAATCGGAAAACAGCCTTCGCGATGTAAGGCCATTTTGCCGCCTGTTTTTTCACAGCAGTGTTGTGAAGTATACTCATCTCTCTTACAGTAGTGAACCCGTAATGAGACTTGACAACCACATATCACTGAAATCGCCCTCCCAACCTTACTAACTGGAACCACCCCTGCTTCGGGTACCAGACATAAAAACCCGAGAAAACACGAGGTTTATTGGGATTTGCGAAAAATGCGAATAGGTCCACCATGCAGAGACACCACAAGGGTGATGCATCTCAGTGCAGTAAATTGCAAGGAAAAGCTTACAGGTGAAATGATGAAATAGACCAAAGAGAGGTCCGGAGATTAAGAATTTTGCAAATATAGTGTATTGGCAGCGCATGAATAAGAATTTGTTTAGGTTGACTTACGACTAAATATAGCAACCAAATTGCTTGCTTCTGAAGGATATCAGCACAAACTCTGTATAATAAAATAGTAGGCCTACAATTCGTGCGACAGGGGTTTTAGGCTGAGCAAGGTCATACTTAGGAATTGTTCAAAATTGAATCTGATTGAATATAACTTCTAACGGCAGTTTAAAGTTTGCTCAGTACTGGCGTCCTAGTTCCTGCTTCCAATCTCAAACTATGCTAATAAATATAAATCACTGTGCCTTTTTCTTGGTATAAGCTCAGAATGCATATTGCAGCTGATGGCACTGAACTTGTGTTTCATACTTGGGGCCAAAATAGGTACCGGTTTTTCGGTTCGTGTCTCGCTGTCCCGATTTGTTGCTTCATTGTCCCGAAAAAACAAACTGACAGCAGGCATCAGGAAAAAGTAAGGTTTTCGTAAAGAAATGTGCCGAGAAACTTTTCTCTTTGGAAAAAATGATTGTATTGGTTGCGAAGGTTTAGAGTTCTGTACATTTAGTCCTAAATCTAAACCTTCGCCCAAACCACAATCTTCGTTGTTTGAAAGCTTCATCACCTTAGTTGCACCGTCCTGGTTTGAAACATTGCAGAAGCCGTGTTGACTAATTCATCTTCGCCACTGTTGAAAAGAGACAAAAATTACATATTTAGATTTAAAAACGTTCAGATGTTCCATTATACTGACTTTGTAATCCACGTGGAGTGTCACGAGTGGTCTGCTGGCGCCCATTTCCGCATGCTCTGCGCCGTGGGCAACGCTAATGCTTTTGCAGTGACTGCTGCACTGGTGGCAACCCACTGGCAGCACCGCGTGTGAATCGCTTCCTTGCCCCCATAAAGGCCGAGGGGGATGCTGGAGAGACCCAAAGTACCGTTTGTCAAGACTTCGGTATGACCCGACCGAGCATCGAATCGGACCTACTGTTTTTTACTTTAAAATATTTTCAACAGAGTCAGTTTTCAAATTTATGCTTCAAAATCCCCAATAAGTTCGGTCGTTAACGCTTTAGGTTTATGATTTTAACATTTTTTTACTTTCACCCGAATTAGTTAGCATATCAAGCGTTTCACAGCCTGAAAGCACTACTCCGCAATCTTATTTTTTCTGTGATCAAAACCTGGCATTATTGTCAGGAGCAACTGTTCGCCACGATTTTAACCTTGGACATCCTGTTTCAAATTGCAGCACTGCTTAGTACAATACAAAAGCAATGGTCACCTCTGTAACATCTAATATGCATGATTTTAGGCCACGTCCAACTTTTCAGGGAGATTTTGTTGGCTGGCATGACCTATTTTTCACATCTGTTTGCACATGCTTATCTCAAAAACGCAAGAAATTCATTTTTGGTTTGCTGAGGAAAAGAAGCTGCAACTTCGCAACTGCAGAGTCAACGAGTTTAGCTCGTAACTCAACAAAGTCAAAAACTGATAATAGATAAAACTCATAATCTCCTTGGCTTTGCACTGCTTACTGAAACTCTTAACTGAGTGTTCTTATGGGCCCATGTCTATATAGTGCAGTTTTTCACTAAATAGACTGAACATACAATGGTAAGTTAAGACAATTTACTCATTTCAAACTGTGGCGACATCTGCCACTCCAAATGCAAACAACTCCAAGCAAACTTTCACAATAAGATCATCTGGCGCTAATGTCGACCCAGAAGCTAACACAATCAATCCCTTCATTTCGATTATGCAAATCGTCGTGGGCGTCGGTAGGATTTTTTTCCAGGAGGGGACAATAGTGGATTGTGCAGAAGAAGCCAAAAAGATTTTTCCAGGGGGTCAAAAGTGGTGGAATTTCATTTTACCCAGTCAAAACTAAGAAAACAACCTTTTTGCTGCTTAACATTTAACAGGAAAATGCCAAATTTTAAATCCGGGGTGCAAGGCCCACCCTGCCAGGGATGATGTAATTGGACCCAACCCAAACAAACAATAAAACCCACCAAAAATCCCATTCTTTACTTTTCCTTTGAAAAATGTACTATGAAGTAAAAAGTAAAATAAGCAGCACACTTGTACAGTTAAGTGTAATTTTTTTAATCAAACAAAATGAACAGCAACGAAATTTGGAGGACTTGAAGAAAAGAAAAGAATAATTCGAACAGTGTGAGTAAATTCTACTGGTTATCTTCTCCAGCTCTGTAAAATCGGTACATTTTAATCCTGCTCAGGTAACCTCTACACACAAACACCGTTGTTGTCCTTGCCCAAAATAGGCAGATTTTGTTTGTTCGCTTATACTGGACTAACTGACAGGTTTAGACACGCGCGCGGGTTTTTGTACAACTTAGCAAGTCTTCTCAAGCTCATCCGATCAGAAAAAACAACGTGTTGATTTTGGAAAATTTTTTATATGATGAAGAACAAAAGCAACTTTCCAAACAAAATGTGGAAAGTGCTCTTAACAAATGAACGGAAAAGTAAAGAAAAACCCAAAAATTCCGCTAATAGACGTCATTGCTGGTCGGTTTAAGGTTTAAGCAGAACCTCATTTCAAGCCTGTGGTTCTATCTGCAGTAAAAGTAAATTAGGTTGAGACATGAAATTCGTCTATTTTCATTGCAATTTTCAGCCACATTAATCAACCTTGCCCAAAATGGGCAATTTTTTTACGAAAATCAGGCACATATGGTAAACTTGCCCAAAATGGGCAAATGCTTTACGACAATTGTTGGGCAATCAGATTGATCGAGGGTCTGCTATTGACTTTCATGTCTCACATACGGCCAGTCGCAGTCGCCACAGGAGAGATTTGGTGGGCTAAGCCCACCCAAGCAATGCGCAAGCACCCCCAAACTGAAATATGAAAACTACAAATTGGTGGAGTTTTGTCAATTTGTACAATGTCAAAGCATTAACAGCGAAACCAAAAACTCACTCTAACCATAACGTCGGATGATTTTCACCCCAAACTCACACTAACCACAATGTGGGGTGATTTTCATCCGAACTGACACTAACCATAATGTGGGGGGATTTTCACCTGAACTTACACTAACCATAACGTGGGGTGATCTTCACCCGAACTCACACTAACCATAACGTGGGGTAATTTTCACCCGAATTCACACTAATTATAATGTGGGGTAATTTTCACCCGAACTCACACTAACCATAATGTCAGGTGATTTTCACCCGAACTCACAATCAACCATAGCGTCCGGTGATTTTCACCTAGGGACCACGTGGCCACCACTCCTGTCTGGGTGGAAATCACGCGGGGTTAGTATTCCAGGGGTGTGACCGTGTGAGTAATCTTTGCAGAAAACTTGAAAGTGATCAATGCAGACAAGTGCTAGCCATGGTTGGCAGTTGGCACGTGAACTTCGTTTTGTTCTGTTTTGATGGTGGACAGGTTCCACAGCGTTGTCTGGTCTCAAAGTTCATGTCCTCCATAAAATTCTTTGGCCTTTTATCACAAGTGCACGCACAACAAACAGCAAGCCTTTTTTGGCTAAGCCAGAGTTCTAGAAACTTCAATTAGGAAAAGAGAAGCACAAGGTTCATCATGTCCTCAATAAAATGCTTTGACCTTTCACCACAAGTGCACACGGTGCAGGCCCTTTCTGGCTCCAGTTTCTTTCCTCTGACGGACAAGGCGTCAAACATTCTCCTGCCGGTTTCTCAATGAAAACCACGAGCTGAGCAGAGCCATTCGCGCCAAATTGATTTGTGTCGTCAGGGCTTGCACTCGTGTGATCTACTCCCGTGCTGGCTTCGGTCAAAGGTTGCTAACGGGGCTTACTAGTGAACCTACATGCACCAACTTCTTTCGCCCAAATTGGTCAAGGTTGCCTTAGGAGGGATCTTTGTGAAGGAATTTTGTTACACCTCAGGCAACCATGGGTCAATTTGGACAAATTTTTGTTCCCCACCGAAAATTACAAAACTTGTGCAGATTTCGATAGGACTGCCCGAAAGAGCGTCTAAAAAATGCAGCTACTCAGAAAACCAGCTTTCTACGTGAACGTTAACTAATTTTTAATTTAAGTAGAAGAACCGTTTGCCTAAATTGGGCAGAGGTTACCTGAGCAGGGTTAACAATTTTTTCTGCCTTCTCTGTATCCTAGCTGCTTCTGATGTTGGACCGTACCAAACCATGTGTTAAAAAAATAAACTGTATAGATCAGTGGTTCTCAACCTTTTCGCTAAAGGGAGCCAAATCAACAACAACAATTTTGTTAAAGAGCTCTGAAAAGATTTGACACAAGTGAATTTACACGTTTTGCTTTATTGCAGAACGAAGTCTGTTGGCATAATACCAAGAGTTTTTTTGAAAGGCTGTTGACGGCCGCACAAAATATGCTTGGGAGTGGCATGCGGCTCTCGGAGCTACGGTTGAGAACCACTGCTATAGATGCTGACCTAGCAGGCCATGCACATAAACTTGACTTGAAACTGCAGAGTTTGTGTGGGAGTGGTCTTTCTCTGTTGGCCGTGCGCATGCTTGCCAAACGTTACCACTTTGGAGTGAACTGACCAAGAACACTGCGAACACAAAGATGGGGTACATTTATTTTTCCTCACTTTTGAATGCCATAATAGGTATAACAAGTTATTATTGTGCAACTCTGAAAATGGTGATATTCAATGATGCAATAAAAGTAATTCACATTGTTTTTTTGTTTTCCTAAAAAAAGAACAGAAACCTGTTTATTTTTAAAAAACACAAGAAAAGTTTTTTTCAAAAAAGCAGGTGTTTTGGGTTTATTGAAAAAAAGCAGATCTTTCTCAACATTGCACCCTGCCCCCCACTTCCAACGCCCATGCAAGCCGTTGCGACAGGTTTTGTGTTGCCAATCGATCTGCGATAGCATGGTCGTGTTGCAAGATGCCGGTAGTCAGATGTCATTTGTGCTGCTCATAAAATGCTGGTTGCATTGTTAGATTGCCTGCGGGAAAGAATATAGGGACGAGAGTGTTGCTGACCTTGGACTGTCGAAGGAAGTCTTGGAGTGTGCTGAGAAAAACAAGATCAAGGCTATGGTGGGCAACACCCTTGCAACAAATGACTTTTATGAAGGTGGGAGGCGTTAAGAGTAGTTTTATCGAAGTGATTATGTGATAAAGGTAGACTATTTTCAAGTTACATTAATTCCCACAACTGCAAAAATAGCAAAAAGGCCAGTAACAAATAACACCCTGTGCGTATTAATGTGAACCTTGTGCGATGTTGTGAACCAGAGCGTTCACGCGACCCGCGTTCGACGCTTTGTTGGGTCAACCAGTTGTGCCCGACTCCTGTAGACTCTTTCAATAGCATTCAACTTCATTGGAAAAGCAAGGAAACAAATAAAACTTTTTTGTATTGTTTTTTTTTCAATAACGTTTTCAATAACGTGTACGACGAATGTTGTCTATTTCATGCGTATTTTAGCTTGTTCAGTGCCGAACGTGAAGCTATACTTCGTTGATGGTTTGGTCAGTTTGCAGTAAATGTGCACTGACGACATTTCTAAGAAATCTCTTATCAAAAAATTCATGCTTCCAACACCTCAGTAATGCAACGCGAGCAAGTCGCCACAACCTAAAATCAATGGTGAACATTGGCTGATAGGCCAAGTCAGTTAATTTCTAACTAAGTTATTCACCTCAAAGTTTAAATGTTAGGAAACATCACTTTATATTTTGAATTCCCATAAAATGGAGGCGCATTTAAGAAAACCTCCCTTTCAACCTTCTGACACAATTCTTATTCGCGTGTTATTCGTTTTACGCACTTTTCTCAGTTTTACAGTGTTTTCGCAGTTGTTTTTTCTCATATGCTACTACTTTTCACTCCAGCCTCACAAAATTTGATCCATTTATCATTGAAAACGGTTTTGCTGATTTCTATTTGGTGATCTTTTCATGAATCCCAGGAAGTGTTTGCTTGCAACCGCAGTCCACCGGAAAATCAAAGCTGTTGGCCAAGCGGTTTTTAAACTAAAATGATGTTTTTTTGCTGCAAACGGCTATAACAATCCTTCGAAACTTATACTACGTTGCGCAAAAATTCCACCGAATATCTCATCAATTTCCGTTGCAAAACATATTGACTTGAATTTTCTATACATATTGCAGAGCAAGCTCGCCTAGACGGAGCCTTTTGCTCTTTCTCTGCTGAAGAGAAGGTCGAGTTCCTTAAAAACGCTCATGACAAACACAATGTCAAGAACATCGAGATGGAAAGTGGTTTGTTCACAGCCTATTGTGGGCGAGCAGGCGTGAAATGTAAGAATGAAACATCACAGTATAGTTTTTAGTGAATATCTCTGCAAAGAAAGTAACAAGGAAGACATTGTGATTGCAGGCGCCGTCTTGTGTGCGGCAATCATCAACCGACTGATACGTGATGACGTTACAAGCGACCGAAAAGCATTGGCTGAATGGGAAGAAGGTCCACAACGCCTGGCAGCGGCGTACATCAAGCTCAATTCCTAACGAAATTGCTTTGCCTTGAAAAGCGAAAAATTTGTCTCGTGCCATATTTGTATGCTTTATGACACATATTGATGTGATCGTTACTTCACAAATCGTCAGCTTATTAAATCGCAGTGAACTTACGACAGTCATTTCAACGACGCATTCATCAATTTTTGCGCTTTTGTCATGAATTGTGATATTCTGATTTGTCATCGAATTTTTTAAGACAAGCCGTTTGTCCCAGTGCTATTCCTTTCTTGCTGATGAGCCTTAGCAAGCATACGTTCAGTCGGTGCCTGTTCACTGAACCAAGGCTCGCCTCCGTTACGCAACTAGATGCTCTCAGTTTTTTATAATTGTTTGTGGTAAAGCTTCCCAAAGCTGGGTTCGCAGGCCCACTCCTTACCTTTGGGTTTGCAGAAGCCACTGTCGCAAAATGTTTGCATAGTACTGCATGGATCCCGATAAGCAACATCGTTTTTAGTTTTAAACTTCATCTACTGTATGCAGGGACGGATTTAGGCAGCGCGAGGCCCTAGGCCATCTTAGTTTTTGGGGCCCTACGCAGGTGTTACTTACTTGGCCGTTCGTTTGAAAAGCGTGAAAGTGTGCCCCTCGTATGCGTAGTAGTGCCCCCTCAAAAGTCTATCTTTTGTTGTGCCGACTTTGGCTCTATGATTGTCATAGTTCAGGGTCTCCAAATCACGGCCCGCGACGCCATTTCATCCGGCCCGCGAAGAGATTTTGTCAATAATAATATATTTACGACAAATTTCTTCATTTGGCAAAACGTAACATGTCACGAAAAAATCACATTACGTAAGATGCCCGGCCCTCTGACTGTTGTATAATAGCTTATGTAGCCGTCTTTATACAATAGAATAGTCTTTATACAATAGAATAGTCTTTATACAAAATACAATAGCTTATGTAGCCGTCTTTATACAATACAATAGTCTTTATACAATAGCTTATGTAGCCGTCTTTATACAATAGCTAATAGCTTATATACCTACGTCTTTATACAATAGCTTATGTAGCCGTCTCTATACCAGGGTTTCTGACTGTTGTATAATAGCTTATGTAGCCGTCTTCAGCTCTATACCAGGGTTTAGAGCTTCAGCTCTATATCAGGGTTTCCAAATTTTTTTGCCCGACGGCCACATAAGCTATTATATCTGTTTGCGGGAAATCTAGTTAAAACAACCAAACATAGGATCCAATACTGACAATATTGCTTTTCACAGCGCTTTTGTAGTGTCTGGCGGTCTTGCGAGCTTTTTGTCAGTGAAAAATTGTACAATGTTTTCATTCTTTTTCTTGAAACCGCTTTCATACAGACGACCTTAATCTCTCTCACACCCAGATGCACAATATTGTCGTGTTGTTACTGTACTGATAAGAGTGTAGAGTAGGCATTTACATTTCCGCTCGTTTCAAGGTAAATTGTGAAGTTATGCCTCAGCGCAGTTTTGTAAATTTTTAGTTAATACTGAGTCGTCATAGGAAAAAGTTGCGCGGGGCCCTAGGCTATGGCCTATGCGTAAATCCGTCACTGATTGCACGTTCCTGCCATGAGTAAATCGGAAGGACCATATCGACTTAGCTTAGCTAAGAGATAATGACCTATTTAGAAGTGAAATAAGGTATGAATTTGGGGCAGACTCATTGAACACTTGTGACTTACTAACGTGAAAAAAACAAAGTGCAAAAACATTCGCGCGTTAATGGGGCCAAGGCCCAGTGCTTCCCAATCGCAAACGGTCTACTTTACACTTACGAAAAATACTGATCATGCAAAAAAGAAATCTGCTTACGCTTGTACAGTATATCTAAATGTGGTTACACTTGCATATGTGCTTAGTTTATACGCTTGCGAAAAACATGGTTACTCTTGTTTGAACTTAACTTGATAGGCCCAAGGTAGCAAGTCGTACGCATCTATCATATGCTTTGCTCGTCATCGTCACTCAGGACGCTAAATGCTTTCACGCACGCTGTACTTTTGTACCAAATACGTTGCAGCAAATATATGCAACAGCATAGCAACTGTGTTGTTTCACATGAGATTGCGTTTTAGTTGGAATACGGCTTGGTCGTTGCTTCACGCTTTGACGGAAAAAATACATTAAGCCGCCATTATCGTTCGTGCTTACAATTAGCACTTCTGATTTTGAGTGACTTAGAACACGTCGTTGCAATTTGTTCTGATCAGTACAGCGGTTGCCACAGGAGTGGAGTCTTAATTCAAACACTGAGAGGTCATTTCACCGAGATAAAAACCATAGTTGCAAACGTTACTTATCTGCAACTTCAAGGTACCAGCGTTGGCTTACATTCAAATTAATTACAAGCTTCAAGTGTCCAAACTAAACAAAGTTTGAAGTGTTTTATTTCTAGTTAGCAGCGGTATATCGTGACGTATATTCATGAGCAGCGGTATATCGTGACGTATATTCATGAGCAGCGGTATATCGTGACGTATGTTCATGAGCAGCGGTATATCGTGACGACAAATCACAAGCTTTGAGTCAAATCTTATGACGAACGTGGTTATTTGTCAACTATTTTTTTGGAAAACATTATACGAGCAACCATTACTCAGCACGTCCACCACCCTGTTGGCTTGTACGAATCATCTGGGAGGACGTGAAGTTATAATTTAGATCAGCGTGGTTGGACAACACAATTGACCCCCTAGTCCCGTCTGCAATCGTTCTTTCTTAAATGGGGGGTGGGGATTTTTCGACAGGAACATCACAAGTAGATTATCATCGGCAACGCAAACTTTCCTGCGTCCTGGCCCCCTTCAAATCAGACTCCACCTTCGCCTGCGTCTCCTTCCGACATAAAAAACGACTTTGACCGCAGTCGAAAAAGTGAGTTGGATCATTCGTTTAATGCGTTTCGTTCGATCAGGCAGCTTTGACCACAAAAACAACCAAAACTTCTTTCACGAACTCGCATGAAAATCGACTCATCGACACACATTCCATTCAAGTTAAATCGTAGTTTACAAGAAATGTTCACCCGTTTTCTCAATTTTTTCACACAGTTTGCATCTCACGCAAGTCGTTTTAAAATATGACGTCCCGCAACTAAACTGGAACAAACGTCCTGAAGAGGATGTGATATTTTGACACAGATGCCAAAATAAATAGTCAAAAATGCGAAAATAAATCATCCCAAATTAATTAATGAAGTAGTTCCCGCAATTTCTGTTGCCTACGTCCACGGAATATTGAAAAACAGAAAGTTAAACAAATGAACAAAATGCAATCCGGAACATGTTTCTTCCCAAGCGGTCGTGTGGTGACGTCATAACCAATCAGATGCGGTATGTCATAACTAGGGCAAGTTTTTGCAACTTTTTTACAGCTTCCTAAATACTCAAAAAATATGTAGTTCAGTGTTTTGAGCTATTTCGAGGAATTTTATATTGCAACTTTTTACTGCAATTTTTATTAAGTATTGCGCAAAATGTAAAAGTGTAATTAACAAAAAAATACTACAAAACTATTTCAGTTTAGTTCTATTATCTTTGATTGCATGAAAAACAGCTATATGACGGAGTAGCTGCGCCTCAACGTTATCTATGACGAAACAGTTGCTTTGCAAGCTAGAAGTTTTACAACCCCAGCCAAGTACGACAGTGCCCGAACTCAATTAGAGGTGGAATTGCAGAAAATCTTGGCTTTTGGCCAAGTCTGCGCAAACGAAAATAGGTTGTGTCAAGTCTTTCGCAGTCAAATGTGCGAATAAATGCAACATTCGTTGAAAATAAATGCAACTTTCTCACTTTTTTACTGCAACAAAAACTTGCCCTAGTCACCATAACAAATCACATGCGGTGACGTCACAACCAATCACATGAAGTTTCATCATTCATTATGTCGTAATTTTCAACAATGGCGCAGTCGGTCGATCTACAAGCGAGCAAACGGAACATGACTTGCCTTAAAAAAGAGGTTCTGCATCATTCCCTAGCAACGCAAAGCATGCCTGAACAGCAAGCACGCTGTGGTTCCAACCACCAAGCAAACCCACCAGACATGATCACTACGGCAGCGTGACTTAATTTAATAACGTTCAGGCGGGTGGCAGGGATGAAGCCATGCATTGTTTTGCACTGCACCAAAGCTCTTCTGCACGTCAAGGTATCCACAGACAGAGTTGCTCACAACACAGATTGCTCTTGCATGGGGTTGCTTACGACTACAGGACCCAGTCGTCACGGGTAGACAGCTGAGCGCAGGTCAGCTTATATCGTTAAATAAACAAAAACCGGAACCCGGATTCGCAAGTTTTCCGATGAACTTTCATGAGCACGATCTTGGGCTTTTCATGACAAAACAAAACAGCAGGCAAGAACTTTGTGACGTCATTGAAAACCGTATTTTGATTTCTAACAGCAGGTGCGTGGCACACAAAACATCGGTAACTACCCGACGATTGCGAATAAATAGGTAGTGTAGCTAGCACAAGACACAGTAAACTAAGACGGGCAGCAACGCGGCAGCAGTGATGCTTCCTACAGAATCTCTGAACTATGCGAGTCAATACACTCTTATTGCTCGATCGCTGGTGAATGACAACATTGAAGTGGAAAGAAGCTACGAGCTCGATTGGAGAAGGGTTACGCCGTTGAATTCGAGTATTTCTGCTTTCCACTTTCGCTTATGATGCAAAGATGCTGCAAAGGAAAGATGCACTGTGAACATTATTACAAGCAAGAAGCAACTCTGTCTTTTTTTGCTTTTCTTTCGTGTGCGCGCAGGTAACGTTGTCATCATCATTCATATACTGTAGTTCCTTGTTTGCGCGCATCACTGAAGCTGGCAGGTTGGGTTCGAACCCCGGTCGGGTCATACCGAAGACTTCAAAAACAGTACTTGCGACCTGTCCAGCACCCTGCTCTACACCAACGGGATGTTGCAAGGAAACAATTCATGCGCGGTGCTGCCATTGACTCCCCAACAGTGCACCATTCACTGTGAAAGTATTCATGCGGGTCACGACGCAGCGTCAGCGGAGATGGGCGCCGCAGACCATTCATGAAAGGCAGTATACAAACAAACCTTGTGCCGTAACAGCTGCTTTTTTTCGGTCACAGACCGAAACCTTTTTGAAATGACTGAAAAAAATGAAGTCATTTCGGTCAGAATGTTTGAAAATATAGGCTTAAAAACACTTCTATGCCGACTTTTAATACAATTGTGAGACAACTGACCTAATTGTTTCAGTGACCAAAACGTCTCAGCTAAAAATGACCGAAATGTTTCAGCGAAAAAAAACAGGTGCCCAGTGTAATGGAACTTTTCTTTCTAGTTCGTCGTTGTTATGCGTGTTAACTGCGTCGTGCACGTTGTTTTTTCTTGTTTAATATCATTTTCATCTCGTTCATGTAATGTTTGCATCTCCTTAGATTATGTTGCGGTTATTTTTTCACTATTGTAGAAATCATCCATTGGACATTTCAAGACCTTGACCTGCCATCGTTGTCGCTTCAACCAACGCTGAAAATATTAAATTCCCCCAAAATACTCAAAGTAGGAACTTTCAATTTTTACTACCAGCAGTTACATTTTCTTGTTTGGGAATGTTGTGATCATGAACCAAATGCAAATTTTAACGAATCATGCCTATTGTGAGGCTTGTTTGCTTCACGCATCTTTGCTTTCGTAAGAGAGACAAAAAATTAATGTTTGCGCCAAAACGTAAAGCTACAGACCCAATGTCACAATGAAATGGAGACAAAGTAAGAGAGTGCACTATTTCCAAAAGGTCGACATATGCAGGGGAGGGAGTGACCTCGTAACCCCCACTCCACCCAGCACTAATAACTGTCGCAAAACAGGCGTTAAAAGATTGGTCACTAATTATTTGTCACGAGGCATCTGTCTAACTCATCAGCACTAACAAATTACCACAACGTCTCTCGAATAACACAAAAATAATAAAAAGTTTCCTTCTCTTTACAATTTTCTAAACCATCATGGTATCAACATGACGCGTCTGCTTCTAGATGCTAAGAGAAATCAAACAACGGTTTTCATGGAGCAGCATAACAGAAAGATTTGCTCTTCACGTTTCCATATGAATCTTCGGCTACCATCGTGTAAACATACTGTAGACGGCCACTACAATCAGATCTGTCAATGTGGTTCTATTAAAACTGAGCTTCATACATTTTTTGAATATCCTTTCCCCTACACATCACGCCAAATGTTGATTTCAAATGTTTGTAAGATTCTTGTTAATGAAAATATGTTTTCCCATTCGGAATTTACTTCACTAAACCACATCGAATTAACCAAAATACTTCTATTTGGACATCCCGACCTATCTAAAACTCCCTCCTTATGCCTGTTGAAGCAGCCGTGTTTGTTTTTGTCAAACCACCCACCCTTTTAATATAACTTTACCATCTACAGTGGCTTCTTTTTGTAGTGTTTTGTGTGTGTGTGCCTCCATATTTTGTTTGCCTTTGCGTTGCCAATGATTATTTCAAGTCTTGGCCTGCCATCATTGGCTGTTTGTAATTAAATAAACAAACATAACAGAAGATCCTAGTTGCGAAATTGTACCAAGGTTAGTCATTTGAATCATAATACAGTTAAAGACATAAGAATCGAAAATGCTCGTGCCATTAAACATACTGCTATCCAACCAAGTAGGCAGGCAGGTGCTTTCGTGAGTGAGGGTAACGTCTTTGGCATGTTGCCACTGGTGACAGACGCCAAATCGGTATCGAAATGGCAAAAAGTGCCTCTGGGTCCATTCACTGCATTAATCCTGCTGGTGTGAACACAAAATGCAACTGGGAACTCAGCCAAACGCGATACCGACCAACAACAACAAACGAGCGAGGTGCTGAAAACAGTACAGAACAAGAATGTTGCACTTACGTTAAGATCTCTGAAATACTCGTTGAAGTCGAGCGCGTAACCGACGACAAACTTATCAGGTATTTCAAACCCGATGACTGCAAAACACAAATCAATGTTGTCAAACAATGAATCGATGTTGTCAAACAATGAATCGATGTTGTCAAACAATGCCAGAACCAAGCTGTTCAAACCAAAACACAGGTATAAGTAACCGACCTTGAGAATGAGTTGGTTTGCACGACAAACCTATTAGCCCGGCCCCTGTGTGTAGAAGCGGTGCGTACGTTTACTGTTCAAGTATTTTTTCCACCACAACAGCCAGTCCTCCCACCCGTTATCGACTTCCATTCATAACATACGAAATTTCCATGCGTCTTGTGACGGGATCTTTGCAGCATTCAGAACGAAAAGGAAACAACACTATTTTGCGCCGCCTTTCCTTTCAAACGTTTAATTTACACGCAGTTAAGAAAACACTTTGCAACTTTTAATGAAAATGAACTGTGTGGGACTAATGTCCCAGTTCGGGCATGCTGAGATACTTTCCTCGCTACAATTATAAGACCTGGCAAAGATTATTTCCGGTATCGTTCATGGTAAAGCACAAACAATGTTCCTGCAACGCATGCGAACGGCATGTTCTGCGAATGGTCAAGGTCGAACGTGCTCACCGGCGAACAGCAGGCACGGTTGTAGGCAAGGCAGCTTATCGCCGTTCCGATAAAGAGCTTCCAACCGCTAAGAGCAGAGGATTAGCGCCGGGAGGTCACATTTTTATAACGAACTATTTTTAACCAATACGACGCCGACTATTCAGGGCTCGCCATATGTTCGTCACGTTACTTCAGCCACACAGTTCTTTCTTTTGGTGAAAGGCTATTACATGAAACTTTATCAGCATTCGAGTTCACCTGGGAATGTTTAATAAATGACCTTGATTCACCTTAGTACTGGGGTCGGCAACCTAAGGCCCGCGGGCTGGATCCGGCCCGCCAAACAAAATCATTCGGCCCGCAGCCCCTTTACAAATTGTAGTAACTGTATGGCCCGCCTAATGGTATTATATTTTATGCATCTGCTCTCCTTGCAATTTCTTGTATTGCATACTTAAGAGGAACTACTAAGAGAAACCGCACTGTGCTGTAAATATACATTGTGTCGTATTTTGGGTTTTCGTTATGAACTGTGAAAATCAGGAGTAAATCTGATCGAAATTCCATAAATTCCCAAGTTTTAACAACGTCATAAACAGCGAAGGGAACGGAATTGTTGGTGGAAAATTAGTGAGGCCGGCCATACTTTGCAGAGTTTGTTTTTGGCTCGCAACTAGAGAAACGTTGCCGACCCCTGTTCTAGCAGAACCTGGAAATTCATCAATTATTGTTGCGCAAAAGGAAAAAGATATGAATTTCAGCAAAGCACGGTGTACAGCACTTCACTTTCACCCTTGCTACCAGACCACAACGTTGTCTCATGAAGCAATACTTTAGTTTTCATCGAAACCACAGTAAGCGCAAATTCGATTGTACGTAACATTACTGAAGCCTGTCCGAACGGTTTCGCACCGCACCATGCCAAATCAACTTGGTGTCTGAATAAAAGTATGGACACAGCTTTAAACAAAATGAATGGGTTAGAAAAATGTTGCTTAAAAGTCACAAAGATTAACAAACAACAACAAAAACGATGAGAATGACTGGCAATAAGCGAATATCTTCTGTCGAGCAATCGAATCCATTTTTGCCAACAACAAACATCCACCATATTATTGACGGCCTGCTAGGCACATAGTAGTCAAAATTCAAATAGTGCTAACGTTTGTTAACACATCAGCCTCATGCGCATGCACGCATCCTTGATAGCCAACAAATGCCTTTAAAAAACTGTCAGGATAAAAGCCGACTATAACAAAAAATCAAACTCACAATCAGGTCTGTAGCCCGTGCTTCTAGAAGTTCGTTTCACCAACAAGCTGGCCACTCTGACAGAGTGTGGCTTGTACTGCTTCAGGATGGCGAGAAGCTTTTGCATTGTTCTTCCCGTGTCGACAATGTCCTGCAAAGAGGATGAGTTCACAACTGGGAACCTCTTCCAGCTTACACTTCCTCTCAAGTTCACCCAAAGAGGTATGCGCGTCACGTGCGGTATCAGTCGGGCCTTGTACCTGCTGGGAGGGACAGCCGCAAAATTGCTCTCCAATGGAACTGGTTTCTGATTCGAACAAGTTTCGCTAGGGTAACCAGTCGAACCTTGCACTCTCGTGTGCGCCACCATTACTGCCGCGGTTTCACCGCAATTTTTTTATATGGCAACAAAAACATGCGGCAGTTGGGATCGAGTTAAGTTTAACCAAAGTCCTTTCACAATTTCTACCTTAAAGTTTCTTTTGCATCATTAACAAGTTTTTTTACCTCAACAATCAAGACATTTTTCCCAGTAAGATTGGACATATCGTCGCCGCCTATAACTTCAACGTTCCCTGTAGACTGGCCATTCTGTAAAGTGAGGAGAAATTTCAATGACAGATACAGAAATAACCACAAAATGCTGCATCTCACTGCAAAGGCAAACACGAATTCGGTATTTACAAAACCTACTATTTTCACGCATTGGCACTTGCTACAATGATACCAAAAGACGTACTTAGCATTTTTTCATTCCAGCGCCGATGGGATCATCTAGCCAAGGCTTTGTGCCTTAATTGCCCACCACAAGGCGAAGAGAAAGAATGCAATTTAAAAACTTCTTGATTAACTCATTTTTAACTCAGCAAAAACAGTTTTCGTTTTTTCGTTACTCCAAAATCCTAGTCTTTTTGACAATCCAACTCAGCATTAAGCTAGGGTTTGAGTATTAAAACGATCAATTTTTGCGAATGAGTGGAACAGGTTTTGCAAAAATAAGAACACTGCGTTTTTTTAGAAAACTAAAGAGTTTTTTGCAAATATAAACAAGTTCTTTGGAATACAAACCAGTCTACATCTCATTTTAATAGCGATTTCACAACTAACTAACTAACTTTCCACACCCGAGTAGTTCTTTCATATGTCTTTGCGCAAAAAAAACAATCAAAGGTCAAAACATAATCCAAGTTTACATGTGCAGTCACAAAACAAACATCCTATAGCAAATAACAAGAACGAGTTGAAATATATCTACAATAACAAAAAATAACATGATGTACAAGGCAAGTACAACCGCACATTCACAATATCTCAATAAACAAAAATTTTCAGCTCTTGATTTCGCTGTTTTATTCTCGAAATAAACCAAAACGAAGCCTTACTGAGTAACTCTTAAGTCGTATAAAGTCGATGGAGCACTGCATTGATGTATTTAAATTCGCATTAAGCTGTTTCATATAATCCAGCAAATCGCTAAAGAACTGGTAGCCTCCTTTTAAAACGCACAGAGCAGCAATTGGTTTCGAACGGTCAAAATCCTCGAAGATCTCCCTCGCAAGCCGTTCTGTTCTGCGAATAAGTGACAGCTCACCACAAGTATGCCTACAGGAAATTGTTAGAGTGGGACAAACGTCACAATTGTAATACAAAGGACACTTTGTTCGACTTGAAAAGGAGGCTTGAAAATAAACTTGCAACTGGAAAAAATAAGGCGTAGCAAACATTGATGTCCAGCTTTATGCAACATAGTGGCATGTAAAATGAATTATTTCGACTACGTATATCATAAACTAGTAGCAGTGCTCGTTTGGCAGTGAATTTCGATGAAAGTCAGTAGTTTTTCCAAACAAATTTTTCTCACTTGCTATAACTCTGTTTCAAACACTTCTGTTGCAAATCAGCAGTTCAAAGTAGTACAAAAAATAATTTCAAGCAAGTTCTGTTGAGGATGTCAAGTCATTGATGTTAACAGTACGCAGCACTTGTACAACGTTTGCAACATTTACCCTGTGATTTTCATTGGATTTTAAACTATGAATTTAACAGTTTCATTTGGAGATGTCACCACTGCAAAACTACTTGGCACAGATTGACTGAAATATTTCAGCTTCACGTTCTTAAGGACAGGACTAGGAGGAAGTGGTAAATTAATTTATCAATGATTACATTCATTTTCTAAAACAGGCATGCAAAATGGCGTCTGCACACACAACTGGTGGTGTACAAACATTGATAATCTGAAGAAAATTATGACATATATCAAAACGTCATCAAAAAAGTTTTGACTCTCTCACGCTTCATGCTTTGCAATGAACCCATGCCAAACTGCTTAGTAAATAGCAATCACTTATAATGTACTTATGATCACATCAACAGCAATATTTCATGGTGGATGTACTCATGATTGTAATCTCCAAGAACAAGAGCTTGTTAAAAGCCAAGCACGATAGAAGTGAGTATTTCTTTACTTCATAAGGATTCTTCTGATTTTATTAAGCAGGTCACTGACACTTCTGAGGTTCAGAATCTTTTTAGAATTTTATCCATTTCTGCAAAAATTTGTTTTCTCCTGTCCAGAAAATTAAATTAACAGCAAGCAAGTTGAACTGTTGCAGCTTTACCCAGTCGTGTCAATAGATCATTCAAAGTCCTGACACAAAGGGCTCAAGATCGAGCTAAGGCATAAAACACATGTGCTGAGATATGTCTCAGGTCTCCAAAAATCAACTTGAGCTAAAATTAAGTGGAAAAATTAAGAAACTTACGTCATGAACTTACGTGACAGCCACTTACTCATGCATTTGGTATTTTTATCTTGCCTGTATTTCTGTCACTGTGAATGTCACACCAGCTTGTATAAACATTACAATTAAAAAGCTTACCTGTCCAAAATAAATCCTTTTGGAATTAGAACTGATTGAACATCACCTTCATAATGTTTAGGTATACAGAAATGCTTTATGGGATACCCATTGAAATCATCAGGAATCTACAAAACAATGTTAGCAGCAATGTAACATTTGCTTTGATATGTCAAGTTCTTTAAAAAAAAAAATTAAGGACCACAACAGAGTAGAAATTAAAAATCTTGCCAAGTGTTATTGAGAACAATAATGTAAAATCCAAATATTTATATGGAATCATACAATTTTTTAAATATAACTATATCATCAGCACAACATTATATGACGCACAAGATGTTGAACCACAAAACACTTGGACAGTGCAACACACAATAACAACCCTTTTTAACTGTGACATTAAAAGTGCACCAGAGATGAGACACATGCAGCTATCAAAAAATGCTTTAAAATTAATACTGTCAGCAGTGAACAAACATCACAATGTCAAACTGCAATCAGTCATAGAAAAACAATAAGTGCAGCATTTTCAGCCTCAGCAAAAGGTGCCAGTTAATAAACCCTAGAAAAATTGAACACTTCTGCATGCATGGCGTTTTCCACAGTATTTTTATGTACTTGGCAGTTATGCCTTTGCAAGAACATTTTCTGCACATGATGAGTTTGCATTTGCCTTGGCATGCAAGGCATGTTTTCTTTCATGCAGAACTCTGAATGTGGCACATACAATTTTTTGCTATCATATGATAGATACAAAATTTTTGCTATCATATGATAGACACAAATTTTTTGCTATCATATGACAAACTGTTGGCTGTCATGAACCAGTACTTGAAAAGAATTTCCTGTAATTCTAGTGAGGCTAACAAACATGTTTAAACATGTACTCTGGCCACCATCGGTTTTTGTGAAGTCTTAGTTCAGTAGGTTGTTATATAGGAAAAGAAACATCTCTTGTTTAAATCAAAAAGACTGCTTTAAAATTGGTCTTTTAGAGGTTCTGGGTTTCAACAAGGCAGTGTCTAGGTCAGTGTTTACCAACCTTCTTAGGCTTACGGCACCCTACAGAAGATATATATATTCTGTGGCACCCAATGAGAATACATAGGAAGCAATTTGGTTTAAGTTTTGATGACATTTTAAAAATGTATTTTTTAATATATTGAAAAACGTGTTAGCTCATGGCACTCCTGAGTATTGTAAATAGAACCCTAGGGTGTCGGGCACCCTGGCTGGGAGCCAATGGTCTAGGTAGTTAACAACGGCTATGCATAGTTAACGTTACTTGAAGTTAAGGCTTGGGATTTCAAGGTTTCAATGCATTTAAAGTTGGTTAATACAGAAATGTAAACTTTTTTAAAGCAATAAAATCAACTGAAATGAACAAAATGCAATAATTGGGTGTTATATTTGCATAGTTCAATTGACTTAAACGAACTAAATAAACCACACCAGAACAACCCTAAACTTATGAAACCCTAGTACAGAGAATCTTAACAATAAACTGAAATCTCTAAACCTCTAATTCTAAGTAAACCTAAAAACTTAAACCTGGAACTCTGAAGCAAAAGCCCTAAAGTGAAAGCTCTACATGATAGTATAACTAAGCGCGGCAAGCACTGTAGCAAAAGTCTACCACAAACCCTAGCATAGGCAGACTTTACCGCCAAGACCAATCTATCAATGTATGAACCTGCTTTCTGTTTATCATGCAAAACCATAATCACGTTGGTGTTGGCTACCTAGACACTTTTTTTCAACAAACTGATTTTGTCCTTAACTTGTTCGCTGCCAGCGCATGAATATATCGAAATTGGGCTAAAACCAAGCATATTTCAGTTGTCTTACCCACCACATAACTCCTCAGCAGATTGTGCTAGAGAGCTGTTCACACCCTCAAAAGATTCAGCCTTATAAACCAATGTGTCTTACAGCCCATAAAATAGGGTAAGAGGCTTGAAATCATACCACAACTTTCAAATTCACGTTAAAAATTATTTTCAATACGTCTATGCCTGAATTGCTGAATATAATAAATCAAATGATGTTTTTTTTTCTTTCTTCGGTTATGTAAACAGAACAGGTGAATAAGATGCAGTCTATCTTACCAAGAAGTAAAGGTAAATGTTTTCATATGTTCTTTTTTTGTAACAATCCTTCATTTAATATTCATGGTACAATGTTACTCACTAGAACAAGGTTAATCAATTGTTTAAATTTTGAATGAATCAGAATTGTTGAACTACCTTAGTAGTACTGCCTTACGTGGCCATTGCTTTAACAATAATTCTCAGTTATTGTGTGGATAATAAATGCCAATGGCCAAGCCTATTTTTTCCATTATTACAGGATCACTCACTCAAACCAATGGCTTAAAAGAAACAAGCCAGGTAAAAACACATCACAAAAAATTAAGCTCAAATCAAAAGCAGTGTTTTCATATTTACTACATATCTTTTTAGCACTCAATAACTAACAAATTACTTTTCATGCACTACCTCAAAACAAAACATACCTCAATATAGCTCATTTTCCTTTATCAAATAAAAGCAATACCAATACAACCAATATAGTACTGCAGCAAATTTAACAACAAAACTACAGCACCTAGATAGGTTAATCAGCAAATAATTAAGGAAACATTTGCACAGACAAATACGCAGGGCAGCATCAATTTACTTAAAAGAATTATAGAAGCTACAATAAGTTAAGGTTGAAATTGTTAAGGTAGTGTCTATTTCACCATCAATGGCAAAAGCTCTGTTGAGTGCTAGAGCTATTAGCATAGAAGCTACAATAAGTTAACGTTAAAATTGTTAAGCCAAGGTAGTGTCTATTTCACCATCAACGGCAAACCAAAAGCTCTGCTGAGTGCTGGAACTATTAGCATTTTACAATTAAAACTGCATCCAGCTTTGTCCATATATAACATTCGTTAGTTTCTATGCATGCTCATGCTGTGAGAGTGGTTGTCAGTTCAGCTCTCACCATTTGTTTTGGCTTTGCTGGCTTTGCAAGTAGAGATTGCAACTTTGATGGGGGTGATCTTTATGTACTTTTAAAAACATTTTGGGTTTAGCATTTGTGTTTGAAATTTTATGTCACGTGACGAAGACCATATGCTAATCCAAGCGTATCATCCTTGTCACATGACCACTTCAACCAATCCAGTTCCCCTAATGGCAAATATAAGCTCCAACAGTGCTTTTGCCTCAGGTGGCAAATTAGACACTGCCCAGATAAAAACTCAATCTAAAATTAACTGGCAACTTCAACTGAGTGAAAACATGTACTGTAACAGAAGATGGTTTAGCCTTTTGATTGACTGAATGTATCAACCAACACCTAACTTGTGATGCGCATGCGCTGCACCTAGTATTGTTTCATGTTTTTTAACTGCCCCAGTGATACACTTACGGACAATGATAATGATCGATGTGTCTAAACCAATGAATAACAACTAGTAGTATTATACATTTTAGTGTCAATTTTTTTAAAATTTTACTGCCGATATTCTGGTGGCAGCAGATCAGCTGGAGCTATTGTGCCACCAGTCGAACATTTGGTCTTGGGACATTACGTATTTCAAATAAAAAGGTCAGTTTGTCATGTAATCGGCGTGCTGCTCATAGCGTAGCGGTTTTATGCTTCACGTCTAGTATGTAGTATGCCATTGCTTTTTGGTTCGACTCTTACCATTTTTTACTTTTTTCAAAACTTTTAACTTTTCCCTTAGGTGTTAGGTTTAGGGTTCGGTTAGCATTGCGATTAGCGTTCGGATTTAGGGTTACAGTCAGCGTTAGGTTTAGGGGTTAGCATTAGGTTTAGGGGTTAGCGTTACTGTTGTTAGGGGAGTTAGCATTAGAGGTTAGTACTTGGGGTTAAGTTTAAGGGTTAGCTTTAGGGTTTTACTTTATCTTTTGTGTTTACTTCGTTTTTGCCAAGCCTGTTGCTGCTGACATCTTCTTTGGTGGCAAAACAGACACTGCCATTTTTTAGTATTATATCTATGCGTGTACTCAGTACTGTGCTGCATTACAAATAATGACACAATATTTTTGCATCAGTCGGGAATTATAGGAATCAACCACGAGACATGTGATTTCCCGCCACTTGGCATGCGTCAGCGTGCTACAGTAGTCATCACAAAAATTTTGGTGATAGTCCTTCTTAGTTCTTAATAACACACATAATATATACTATTATAGTATAGACAGTACATCTCACTCAGAAGGCCACACTACTATCAACCTGCTGAATACCAGGTTTCATAGAAATTCATAATAGCGCATGAATGATAGTTTCCAAGCTCAAACAACTGATGACACTGCAGAAGTGCAAAAGCTCCGTAGACGTAACAGCAGCAAACGCTCTTGTAAGGCCAAACCACGCGGACTCCGTTTTCCTCGCAACACCTGACCAAAGGAGATCGCGGGAAAGGTCAAGTTAGCGTTTTGCACCAAAGTTACCCAAGAAAGAAACCATCGAGGCATAACGCAAAATAAACAAATGCTGCTTCAAAGGAAATTCGAAAAACATGAAACAGATGCAGAAGAATGTTTGCATCAGATTGTTCAATGGTGCCAACAAAAAGTGTTTCACCAATGTTTGGCCTGTGCCCATAGTGTTGTAATAATAATGATAACTTAATTTTTATTTCATTTAATTTATTTTTAATTTATTTGTTTGTGAGCAGACACAAAGTCCATAGCACAAATACGCACACTTTGCATAACGTAAATCGATAAAAAAAAACAGAACGTTTTACAAGGCATTAGAGCCGACGGAATCACAGAGTTATAGACATTTTTTGCAACTGCATTGAAGGCAGAACCACAGGGTCACAGACACATTCTAAATTTTCAGGAAGTCATGCATGCAGAGATTGCATGTGGCATAAATTTTGGATGCAGAGCTCTATATAACCTGCCCTGGAGAGCGACTGTTAGTAGCCACCAGGTTCAGTGTAACATTCCAACCTTTGAGGCTCTGCTACGAGAATACACGTACCTGTTTCTCGAAAGATACAGAAAATCTAACAACATATGGTTACGTGCTTTGATGTAGTCAGACTGTTTGTATTCGTCACCGTTCTTTGAACACTATAATCGCATTTTACTCTGTGAATGAGTGATCAAAATTTGCAGTGTCCGTTTGATCGTTGGCGTGTCAAGCCACAATCCTCTCGCAGTTTACCAAGGCTCGACCTATTTAGGAATTAGCGCCCTACACCGCAGCAGTGCTGTAACAAGTGTTACATGTTTGCTAACAACAGTGTTAAGAATGAGTCTGTAACCCCATGGTTCTGTCTTCAATGTAGCTGCAAAAAGTGTCTGTAACCCTGTGATTCCGCCGGCTGCAATGTCATGAACTACGTTCTGTTTTATCTGTTTTTATCAACCTGCGTTCTGCAGAGTGTGTGTTCATACTATGGACTTCATTTCTGCTAATAAACAAATAAATTCAATTAATTAATTAGCACTATTGTTAGCTAATATGTGACACTTGTCACAACACTATTGCAAAGCTCGGCGCCAATTCCTAGATTGGTCAAGTACAGTTAGAATGCACATGCATTGTGATAAGACACGCCATCAATCAAAGAGACTGCAATGTTCGAGCACTCATTCACAAAGTAAAATGCGATTGCAGTGCTCAAAGAATAGGGATGAATACAAACAATCCGACTGCATCAAAGCACGCAACCATATGTTGTTAGACTTTCGGCACCTTTCGAGAAACAGGTACGAATTTTTTCGGAACAGGGCCTCAAAGGTAGGAATGTTACATTGAACTTAATGGCTACTGTAGCACTCGGTATCCAGGGCAGTTTGTATAGCAGGGGCTGGCAGCCATTCTCTAGCCGCGGGCCAAAACAAACTCAACATAGTATGGTGGTTCATACTAATTTTCCACCAAAAATTCCTGTTCCTTTGCTGTTTATGATGTTAAAACTTGGGAATTTATGGAATTTCAATCAGATTTGTTAATGATTTTCACAGTTCACAACGAAAACCCAAAATACGACATCCTTCACATCCTAGCAGGGATAGTCGAGTCATTGACTCGTCTCGAGTCACGATTTTTGATGACTCGGACTTGACACTAGTCACGTTGAAAAATGGTGACTCGACTCGACTCGAGTCACGTTTTTCACAGAGTGACTCGACTTGACTCGAGTCACAGTCAATAACTCGAGACTCGAGTCAGAGTCATTTTTACAAAAGCTCTGAGTTCCTGATGGACAAACCCAGTTTGCTTGCGCACAAAGAAAGGAGGATTTTTGCTTCAGTGATGATCAGGATTGGGGGTAATTTTCTGTTTTGACCGTCTAGTTGTCCTATGCTGCATTTTAAGTATCAAATGTCCCCAACTTCCGTAGAGGCAGACCTGAGACTTTGCTTTCACTGAGGGGTCAGTAGGGGCACAATATATTGACACCTTATGGTTGTTTAATGTAGTATTTGCATGTCGTGAGCATGGCAATGGGTCTCACGCTGTGGCCTTGTGTCTTTTGTAAGATATAATGCGAAAACCGAATCTTGGTTAAATACAAATTCCTGCCACTGTTATTAGCCTGACCCAGATGGCGACGTGATTACACCACATATAACGTAGAATTCGTAGCACCAATAGAAGAGCGAACCTGGTCAAATGAGTAATCTCAATTGCTATTGTGCTGAGTATTGTCGGTTCGACTTTTTCTTTGGTTGGCTCAGGGCGACGCAGCATTGTACTTGCAACAAATGGCGCCCAGCGTGTCGGTGGCTGCAATCCACTGTTAACCTACAGTCCCAAAACTGAACCTAAAGTTACTGTAATCTACAGTTGCAAAACTGAAGTGAAAGTTGCGAAGAAGTGCAAAAGAAAATAATCAATTCCAATTCAATTCTGTTTAAGCAAAAATGATAACATCCAAATCCATCAATGTATTGTGTGAGGAATCCCCCCTTGACGATGGCTCCTTGCAGTCCTTCCAAAGATTAAAAGACGATTTAGCCAAGGCTTGTTTAGGGGCTATAGCGGATGGCGTGCCTTTTGAAGTCGAGACCGACGCATCGGAGTTTTCCCTGGCGGCCATACTGTCACAAGACGGTCGGCCGGTGGCATTTATGTCCCGAACTTTAACATCTTGTGAAAGACGTTATCCTGCTGTAGAGAAAGAGGCCTGTGCAATTATTGAAGCTGTGCGCC
>Ga0210059_1002582_pt1 | contig 28470 bp, 18 predicted proteins | sample Ectturendosymbi2_FD_188042 | JGI IMG/M metagenome (GOLD analysis project Ga0210059, IMG submission 188042) | Ecteinascidia turbinata endosymbiont from Florida, USA - Sample 2 (SPAdes) (version 2) | ecosystem: Host-associated > Tunicates > Ascidians > Unclassified | place: Key West, Florida...
TGACACGTTTAGGCAATACAGTGCACGTCGTTGTTTCCAGTACGGGAAGATAAAGGTTTAACAATGATCTCAGGCAAATTTCCACATCTCGGGCACTAAGCTTCGAATAAAAACTCCCGCCAAAACCTCCCTTCGGCGTAAAAACAGCAGCACTTTACACGGGTTCTCTTGCACTCAAGATCACCAGCACCCCTGCTCGACGATACTGACGTCATGGATTCGATGACGTAATCATGGTATGTGTACGCAGAATCCTGACTACCGGTGAGATCATCACGTCGATGGTCAGTAGCAGACAGATCTGACAAACGCCGACAACGGTACGAGCGCTTCGCCGCGCTGTCGGAGCATGTTGTCGATTTCGTGTAAACGGTCGAAAAACGTGACAGCGGCATCGACTGCGAGCTTGTTGGTGAAGTCGTACCTGTGAAAAAGTTCGGTAATTAGCAATCAACTCAGGAAATAAACAGATGGGAAGCATAAAACTCTGCAATGCCAACTAAACAACTTGTACAGGATAGAAAAACGAACAAGGCTCACTTAGTGTTCGGCAAGGTCATGTCCAGGTTTTTGTTTGGGTTGTAGCGAACAAACACTCTTTGAAAACACCGGGTCCGGTAAATGTCGTCAGCAGCGAAAAAAGAGCCCTTTGTGACGTCGAGCTTGGGACTTGTGATGTAGGTGTTGATAACTGTGTGATTGGTTCTCGCATCCGATGCCACGTAATCAACGGGCACGAGAGGAGCTCTGAAAATCAAAAATGGCACACGAGATTAGCGAAAGCCACTGGCGTTACCGACGGGGCGACAGGGGTGCAAAACGCTGTCCCCTGGCAAGCCAAATGTACCGGACCCCGCTTAGCCTATATTTCGGTTCTAGTATTCTTTTGGTTTTCAGCAGGTTGTTGTTTGCGTTTTCGGAGTTTTTCCTGTGATTTCGGGTTTTAGTATAGACATCCACATCAGGTTTCACTGTCATTTCTGAACTTTCCCAGTGTTCGTTAGTGGGCCCCACGGTGGACAGATCCCCCTGCAGCGAAGTTTTCTTCCCTTGGCTCAAAACTGTTACGCCACTGGCGAAAACAATTAATGTTTTTGTACCAGCATTTGAGTTTATTTGTACATTCAAAGCCAAGAGTCTACAGCCTTGTCATAAAAATATTGATGTGTTTTCACCAAAAAAACTAAAAAACTGACTCCAAGTCTCCATCCAACAACTGTTTAACGTCTTACCTGATAGTCATGCATCCGTATCTGTTGGCGAAGAAACGAAGGAAGCTTTGGTGGTCGCAGAAATGCACGATCGCACAATTCCACAGGAGAGCACTAACGACATCCACAGCTTTCTGTTCTTCCAGAGACGGCAGCTGTTCTTTCAGTGATGCGGCAATTTTGATGTAGTCGTCTTCAATCAACGGCTCCAACGTTGCGACAAAGGAGTGCACCACTTTGTAGTACTACACCAAAAACAAAAAATTCGTTTGGTTCATGAAATATGGCCGAAAACTGACATCGCATATTTAAAGTTAAAACTGCCACACGAAAAAGCTCATTCGATAAACATTTAGCTATCGGCAAAGAAGAACTGATTTTGACTAATCGGCATGGGTGTCGGAAGGGGGGGGGATCAGGGGGAGCCATAGCCCGCCCTGTATGTTAATATTTGACATTTTTCTATTGCATTTTCAAGAAGAACGTTGTTTTTCAGTTTCTAGTGGGTAAAATGAAATTTCACCACTTTTGCCCCCACTGGGAAATCGTTTTGGCCACCCCGAGAAAAATCGACTATTGCCCCGCCCCCCCTGGCCCCCCTGGTAAAAAACCCAACGCCCGTAATAATCCGGCCAGTTTTTTAAACATTAAAGTTCTCTGGGTTTGAATCAATATTGTTTGACGTTGACTCCTTCTAAAACGAGTATTTTGTTGTAAAACGATAGCTTTCTTCAACCACAGTTGTGATACATAAATTGACCTCGGGTTTCCACTGTTGTATCATATTACCTTCCACAGAATTCTTACTTGCGTATATTTCAACATCACGCATTAAACCGCGGTTTCATTGTATTGACGACTTACCGCTTTCAGAAAATAGTGATAAGGCAAGTCTTCATCGAGTTCTGGGAGAAGCACCGACTGGTCGTAGTAGAATTTTTCACAGTTGGTTTTGACCCCATTCAAAAAGTCTTCGTTGTTGATTGGAAAACTCAACCATGGACGGAAAACGCGATCGGCCAGACTGCCTGTGTTGCTCGATGACCGACATTCCTGCGACAAGGAGACCTTCGTGAACTCTAGGCTGCAATTTAGTTGACTTGGCAAAATTAATTTCACTCCGGCTTAAAGCCCCGAAGAAAACATTACTGAAAATATGCCTTTTTTATGTTACTTTATAAATAGTTACACACAATTTTCTTAGTGAACTGAAGAGGTATAGAGAAATGACCACCACGAGACATTTGTCCTGCACCCAAATGCGCTTTGTGCTTACTTGTTTCTCAGAAGGTGAGATCAATAACTTCTCAGAAGGTGAGATCAATAACTTTTCCTCCAGTTTTAACCCTTCTCTGCTGCTAACACTGCTGGTTTTCGAAAAATTAGCGGCCACTTCTGCAAATTTAAGAACCAAATTCCTTCCACTTACATGAAGAGCTTCGTGATTGATGCACTCGGTGAATCGCGTGTGAGGTTCAACCAGCTGTCGAAGAACCGAATCTTCTGGAAGCAAGCTTCGGACCTTGGACGCCATCAGGGACGGAAAGACGAAGTGAACGTGATTGTGAGCCATGCCTGGAGCAAAGAAAGTCAACTGTGCCTGGGCGTGAGCCTTGGCCAGGTCCCAGGTGCAGTCGTGCGGCTTGTGCACGCGGCCGCTCCGATCCACGATGCTTATTTTGTACTCCGGGTGCAGCCTTATCTCAGTAACATCCCAGTAAAAACCTTTCAGCATGTGATAGTTCTCGAGACCGAAGGGGAGGCGCCACACGACGTCAGTTCCTGGCTCTGCAGGAAAATGTATGTCAAGTTCAGCCGCCGATTCGTGAAAGAGTCAAGTGGACACGTGCGGAAGGACAATTGGACAATAAACTACCAAGATGAAAATAAATTAAAATGTTAACAGTCTTGCACATATAAGATTAACTTTCAAAACTTGTACAGACAACCACAAAATGTATGCCTATTGACAAAAAGGTTGTACAATGGCCGAGGACAACTACTGAGCAATGCAACATTCGATTTACAAATGAAATGTCTCACCTCCTTTAACAAGACCGTTGGCAAGAACCGTATTGACTATGGCGTGCCTCAGTACGTAATCAGCAATAAGTGGAACGTCCTGTGTTCCCGAAACCAGTTTGCAAAACTCTTTTAAGCAACCGAAGGTCAATTGCTTGATGTACGTGCCTGACCTATGTTGCTTGAAGTCAAGTGCATCATCGGTGGAAACGCGCTCTACTTCCACCATGCGCCCGTTTTTAAAATGAGAGTATTCCGCTAGAAGAGAGAAAAAGCACCACTTCTTAATTTGCGTGGAGTGAAAAAACGTATAACGTACTCTTACACAATATGTAAAAATCCAACAATTTCAAGGTTCTTTCAAATGCACTGGTAATATAGAAAGCAACACAAGTGGTGGAACCACTGTAGCTGTCTGTGATGTACCGCACGGTATACTGAAGAAGGGACAAATCTAGACTTGAAAATTTTAAGGACTCTAAAATTGCGCACAAGCATTTTGTCGGCAGGTGACCTAAAAATGCGCTTTTTATATTCAAATGAACTAAAAAGTATCACTTTTTGTGTCTGGCAAAGCAAGCCAATTTTCTTCCTTACCTTCTGTTCGTGGTGCCACAGCGAGACGTCTGATCTCCCTCCGCAGTTTCATGTGCATTACGATGTAACAGATTGAAATTGGAAGAGCGAAAAGGGCGAATACACAGCCGTAGATGAGGCTGGAGATGGTGGAAGCAATCCAGCTCTTCGACATTTCTGAGTGTGCGGTAAGTACGGTATAGTGTGCAACTATCCTATTGAAAGGCAGTGAATAAAAGCACATCGATACCTAACCGAGCTGCAAAAAATACACGATGATTTAGTTCATGCTTGATTTGATATCAACCTAAGTCCAACGTCATTTCTACAATTTTCAAAAAGGATAAAACACGAGACTGCGAGGGCAGGACCAAATTCGTTGCTCGCTTGCGTTGTATGAGGAAGAACATTTACAGGTAAAGAGTGCAAACTGCGCTGCCATATAACAATCTTTATATAAATCTTAATAGTGACTGCCGCGCTAACGTTTCATACAGTAACCACACGTGATATTAATAAGGTACTTCGCTATAAATGTTGTAACAAACATAGCACGTTTCTTCCAAAGCTATGGTAAAAAAGCGCTGCAACAAGATCTATTATCATGTACAATGAAAGCATAGGAAGACCAAACACATCTGCGGTGACCAATTTATTACTTCATATTGAAATACGGATCGCTCTATACATTCAGTACAACAGAAAACTTGCCGTCTTTACTTCCTCTTATTGCTTACTGTAGCATATAGAAATCTCACTGCAGCTTGCGACAAGAGCAGCCGCCGCTCAAAAGCATTTTGTCAAACACTTCACTTAAAGCAAATCTACTGCGACCTCACAACATTAACGAAAAATCTACAAAGAGCTTCATGCTCGGTCCGGACTTCTCCAAGTTTTCCAACACTGGTGATCGGTGTCCACCATCACCAACATCGGTCCTGGTGGAATGAACGTGCGCGTAAACTGAAACTTTTTACAGCTTCCGCTGGTTGCGGAGAGTTCAAAAAGTGTAAGACCACACGAATTGCGGCCTGGAGACAGACCACGACCTTCTGGCACTTACGTGTCCGGTAAATCACGTGACTTGTGGTTCTAATTTTCGATGTGCCTCGCGGCCACATCAGTTTGGTTGCAGCGCGCCCTCGTCACGTGATCGGTCATGGATTATTGAACAAATACCACGCTGCAGGATGGATGGGATTTGTAAACAGAAATCAAACACTTCCGAGTATATTTCGAAAAAACTTTACCAACGTTTTAATTGAGCAAATCGCATTCGTTTTGGTTCAAAGAAATAAACCTTACGCACTCTTTAGCAAACACTTTCGGTCTCTAAGGTTAAGGATTAAGTTCTCCGGTCGATATGATTTATTGCTTTGCTTGTGCGTGGGAAAATATTTGGTCCTTTGAAATTATCCTTAACCTCCTAAAGAGGATGACTAAAAATGTGTTTTTCGGCATCTCATAACATTTGGGAGCGCTTTAGAGAGGACGCTATGGATATTTCAGGTTATAAAACAATGCAATAGCAACAAAACAAATCATGGCTTTTTGTTATCTCCTCAAAGTAATCCCACTTACCGGTATCCATATTCTATGAAACATGTTAAAAACTTGCCTAAGGCCATTTCTACTTCAAAGGAAAACAGAGATCGCTTTACGCTGTAACGTCCGCAACAGATTTATACGTGAAAACCGGTAAATGCAAAAAAAAATTGTTTAATTTGAAACCAATGCAAAAAATGTGAAGCTATTGGATTCACAAACAAAACTAAAAAGCGTTATAACACGACCTACCTACCTTCGTAGTCAGAAGCACAGAAAGGAACAACCGGTATAAACTTAAATGAAATTGCCTTGCGTATGAAAGAGTCATGAGTGTAACTTTGATGTAGCAGGCTCTACCCAATAATTGATTTTAAAATTCAGAATCCAACCTCATAGCCAAAGATCGTAAGTAAAATGATTACATTCGAGTCAACGTTTTGCCGCCTGCCCATTTTCAGACTGTGCAGCATTTTAACAATTTTCTCAATTCTTGGCCGACCACCGAAGCCCAACTGCAAAGGACCGTCAACATCTGTCTATAAATACTCCAAATTGAAAACCAGAAACGTTTCTCTAGAAAATAGAAGTCTCAGCTCACCAAGCGCTTTTTTCGCTTACTTTGCCCGAACGCCTCAGGCCTGGAAATACCCCTCGCGAGGCACCAAGCATGGACCCTGCAGGCAGTGGCGGTAAATCACCACCTGAGAGACGCGCGGCTATCGCCTGCAGCTACTTTATAGTCACCCAGGCGAGTTACAATTCGCGCTGCTGCGTACGATTGCTCGCATTTATTGTGAGCTGAATGATTTATTATGTAGTGATGCTTTTGTCGGAAGAATCGCTGCTGCTGCTTACGCTATACAAGGTACAGCGCGAATACCAGGCCATTTAAGGTGGGAGCAATGCGTCGGTCCGCGTTCTGGCGTTTGAAATTCCGCGGCGAATGAGGTGCTAAGTAAAAATTGCAAATCTGAAATACTCCCGATGACGTCAGCTTGTTCTGACAACGCAACCAAAAATAATACTCCGTTCGGTGTAATGGTGAACAAGCTTTAGCAGTCATCTTGCCGTAGCTGTGAACAATTGACGTAAATAATAGCAACGACGAAAATCATTATGTAAAGAGTTTGCAACAACGTGTTGGTCTCCATATTAAGAAATAAGAGCTACATCGGTTACGTAAAACAGCAGCTGACTGTCTGAACCTATGCAGTGAAAGAGAGCCCGTTATACTACAAACTCAAACATACCCTTGCTTTTCTGAATTCTATTTGAATAAGAGCTGATAAAGCTTATCCAGAAGGCGGGTTATATGCTCTGGTAAGATCGTAGACGTAATGTCTGATTCTTGGCTGTGAAAGAGCTTACTTCGATAGACAGAAACCTTGAGTTGCTATAAAATTTTAATAAGTTGACGGTGAATTGTCTTGATTTGCAAGTGGATAGACATACGAAGTTGCTCGTAAAACCCAAATATGACTTGCTGTGGAGCTTAATTATTTGATGACAAGAACTATTTGTTACGTGGCAAAAGGTAACGTCGAAAATCCCTTTTTTCTCGTCAAACGCAATAGAAACCTTCGAAAACTTGAGGATCACATTTTCTAAAACAATAACTGTTTTCGTAAATGTCATCGATTTACCTCGAAATCGACATTGATTAGAAGTTTCTAACAGGATCTAATAAGTGGTTATAAACGTTTTTTTGCATTCAACACAGGTTGTTCGATTTCAGACTTGCGAAGCACCTTAACAAGTAGGACGAGAGATAACAGCTTCGAGAAACGACGCGTCTTTCGACCCACGGTGGCCAGCAAGTTCTCAGAACGAGCACGCGCGCTGCTTTTCGCAAAGAAGCTTTCTTGCTGTAATCGCACCGCCTGCATGAGGATGATGCACCCACGCTGATGCGGCAGTATATTTTGAAGTTGTTAGTGGACATATACAAACGAAAGGGCTTCACGCACGCGCAACTGCAATGCTTCTAACCGCGTGTAGGAGAGATTTAAAGTTCAAAGCAGGTTGCTACGATTGTTCGTCTGATCTACGGATTCTGTTCGAATAAGATTTCAGGGCGGAGGATTCGTAGTGTTACCTGAAATCGATTACCCTTTAAAACAATTTACTGACTGATTCAATTTCATCGCCTTTGTCGAGACTAGTTACTTGTAATTTACATGCTTCCGATCGCTCTAGCTAGGAGATCGTTTGCACGCTGCTCACTATCGCAGCTTGAAAAATGTGTGCAAATGTTGAAGTCGGCCCGTAGCCACGGGGGGGTATTCGGGTGCAGTGCCCCACAAATATTTTTTGCGCCCCACAAATTGTATTGTTTCCAGAAAAATTTTTTTTAACCATACAATTAAAACAAAAATATTGCTCCCGTAAAAATGTATTTTCCCCCACCAAACCTCAAAACCTGGTTACGGGCCTGTGTTAAAGTCATGTTAAAACGTACTACACAGCCCAAAGGATAGCTGCAAAAACACTTGCCGCCAAGGATAGGAAACTCTTATCTTCTTTAGCCATCGAGCTGTTGTGACTCCCTAACATCAAATACAACTTTTGAGCGCACTGTGTCCGTATGTTTTATAAGTCAGGGACTCCCACCCTTTCCCTGACCATGTACCCCTTCTGCATTTTCCCAAAGGAGCACGTACCCCTAAAACTGCTTACGACAAAAACGCTGAGTAAAGTAGCAAACACCCACTGAACTTTTAATAGAACTTGTAGATTCTTACAACTATAAAGTGATGATTTTTTAAAAGAACATTTACTGATTAATGTATAGTATTTGGAAATAAATAATATATGACTATATTTTTCTCTTCTACTGCTAATCTTAAATGTACCCCTTCACACAGGAAAATGCACCACTAGGGGTACATGCACCCAAGGTTGCGAACCCCTGTTCTAAGTGGAAATGAAATGCGACAAGGGTAAACAAAACCGATTGAACTACTGAGATAAGATTTTGCGTATCACTGCGCAGAGCAATGCGCCATAACGCAATTGATTTCCCTATTGCTTGCTTGTGAGTACAGAAATAAAGTTCATTTCCTGCCGAATCATGCTTGCACAGTGGTATCGATTTGCACCAGAGCGAGTGACGAACCCTGTGTACCAAGAACGTTGCAGTTGAGTTTTGCAAAACTAAATCCTGCAAGTTGAATAGTTACGATCGTCGTGTCACTGCATGCCATCCGGGACCAGCTTGTGCAAAGCGCTTGGAACAAAAATCGCGGCCAATCAAATTGTTGTGCAGTGAAAGCCGATTCCACTGGTTCTTGTTTGAAGCACACTGTTTTCAACACAGCTAAACTGGTGACTCAGGCCCTGAGCGCACGGAAACAATTAAGCTGACGCACGAGTATTTTGCGGGCGAATCGCAATCGGGTCGGTTTTAAATTAATACCCGGCTTTTCCTCGCGCAAAGTGATGAGTCAATTATAAAATACAGGGCAGCAGTTGACCAGTACCTGGAGAGTGCCTGTTATTTCTCACGGCCAGGCCGCATAAAATATCGGCTGCAAGGAGCTCACAAGGCGAATTACGTTGCGGCAAATGCAGCGTTGCAGGTGGGGACAAAAGACGAGAGCACGATGCCTTGACAAACAGCGGCGCAGCGCCTTTGATTCGATAAAAGGTACATGATATGATACGAATAATGAGATGGCAGGTGGATTTGCTGAAAGATCACCGGACACCCTTACGTAAGCAACACTACTTGGCTGTGAAGAAACTTGTTTATCGGTCGCAAAACACCATCTGAGTCAACGCAACCTTCTCTGTTCTGACAGTGACTCTTTGTGGGAGGCATATGTTGAGCTAGTTAATCGGGCAATGGCAAAAATGGAGTAATTGGAAATTGTTTCTGTTTAAAGCCCCAGGCGATTAAAACAATACATTTTGTCCACAAAGTTGCTTGACTCATGCATCACGACAAGCAAACCTTTCTTGCTGAATTAACAGAATCGTAAATAATTTCAGGCTGATGGTGAAGCAAAACTAAAATTTCTTCTATTTAGGCCTTGTTTGAAAAGTTTTTGATTAAAGATACAGACCCAGAGAAAACACTTTGTTTACAATGGGTTACACTAAATAACTACGGCTTTTACTTGTGAATATTTATGCACGCGAGAGAAGCAAGTTATTTTTCCTAATCTTTGATGTAATGTTAGAAAGTAGCTTCGAAACACTTGTGTGTTGATGAAATAGACTGCGACCACTTTCGCTTTTTATTTTTTTGCTCTTGTTGGGGATATTTTCGATAAATACGTAACGTGAGTTATTGGGTTTGAGGCATCATAGCTGGTCATTTAAGGAAGAACAAGCTTTCCGTAGGATAACATGTTTTTCTTCATGAACTTGTTTAAATGGCTCAATGCTTTTTGGAAACCATTCATCTAAAGAGTTGAGGTTCGCAACACACTATATTTTGAACTACGTCTCACATCTGTGGAGATCACAACTACAAAACAATGTGCGCCATTGTTGTGATTCTGATGTCCTTCATCATTGAAAATGCCTACGAAGTTTTCGTTGGCATCAGTTCTGTTTTCTTATATCAACCGTCGAATCACAAGGTTAATCGTGCCAAGCTTCAACTGAAGACAACGCTTCTCAAATGCTTCTTCGTTTGGCACCGTTCGAGTGTGAGACGAAAAGTTTTTTAAATATAGGTTGGAAGAAAACGCAATTATTGCGTTAAACTCCTGTTTATTTTTTTGTGCTGGTGCGATTCGAGCGTTGTTGCTTTTGAAAAATGAACTGTTTACGGTGATTTTCACTATAACTCGTTTTTTTTCATTACTTTTCAAAACTCAGACTTCTTAAAATAGAAACATACACGCGGAAGTGAAAGCAAAGAAGTTTTGGCCAGCAGTTTCCTAAGTCCGGGACCAGCCTTCGAGCCATTATGAAGAAATCTAAGGCACCGTCAGGTTGCGCGCCTCCGTCTCTGTTTTGGAACGTGGGTTACGTTTGTGCAATACTGTTTGCTTAAAAATTAAACAATATATTTGTCCAAAATGACTATTAGCTCCATAATGAAAAGATTTAAAGAAGCTGAACAAATTTGTGCCGCCTTTTCAAACTTTTTATTACTCAACGGCTATCGCTCGAGTGCATGCGTGTGAACGTGTGTGCGGCCGTTGCAATTGCAGCACTCTGAAAACGGAGATCGCATCGATTGTTTTGCAAAGCTTCTAAGAAGAGTAGCGCTTTACGTGGAAATTCGACAGACTGATAAAGGCCGCAAAAAATTAAGGTCACTGTGCACATCACGCCAACTAAGTTCAATTTCGGTGAAAACTTAGTGCAACAACAACCGTGGTCAAAGTCCCCTAATCCCTGTGGCAGAACGATCGAAAACAGCAGAAATGTTTGCGTTCAAGCTTGACTGCTTCCTGACCTCATCTCCGTCCAGCCAATCACAGGACACGAACAAGCGCCGCTTGCCTTTTCAACAATTGGGTGAGCGCGAAGCTGAGCGCCTATTAGAACGTGTCAGCCGCGGCCGTTGTTCGAAGCCACTTGACCTCGAGGAAGCAGGCCTTTCACCTGCAAACAGATAAAGCTGAAGAAGTCGGAAATTTCGCGGCCGCCGGGCCCGGTCCGGACACAAACACAAAGCCCCGTTGGAGATCAGAGAAAAATAGATCCAATCAAAGCAGCTGCTCTCAATGTGAGTCATAGGTCGTGCTAAGATATCAAATCTGATTTCTACACGAAACACACAAGTTGCTTTCGTTACGGTAAGTGGTGAGAGCAGAAAAGTTGTTGTAACGACTTATAACATAATTGCTTACTTGCGGTTAGGCTTCATCTCGCCGCAGTCCAGCTCCTGAAGCTCAAAGCAGCTGAAGTTAATCTTAACTCGCTTTGAAAACCATTGCCGCAATTCACTTTTGAGATTTTGAAGAACTAAGCCGCTCAACCACAAAAACAACGGCTTTTTCATTTCAGCCGCTCCGACGAGATTCTCACTTGCAAAAGATCCAGAACTTTCTGCTGCACCAAGCGCGCTTCTTGCAAAAATCTTTGACAAACAGCTGCCAACGTTTTGCAAAGTACTACCAAGAATAGCTGACTTTGAGCAAATTGACGACAGACCACTTATACTGGTCACCTGCTCCGTATGCTAAAGTAAGAAAGTTGTGCAAATAACCAAGGTTAAATTTCTGAAAGTGCGCACTTGCCGTGAGTTGCTGTCAAAGTTGGTTTTCTGTCCAACAAATTAACTTGAATTTTCATCAAAACATTCTGCAATCAACATTTCAAGAATGACCAGACGCCGATACAAGACCGTGAATTATGGAATATAGAACTTAGCCACATCAGTAGTCACTGAATTCAAAGATGCGAATTTCTTTTGCATGCGACTTGCCCTTTCAAATAGAGCTGCCCATACGTGCGAAAAGCTCGGAGGCAAAGCAGTGTACACGGTTTCTGTTTAGAAGCTTCCGTAAACTTTTTATTAGGATTGGCGTCACGGATGACTAGCTTTTTGGTCATTTTTGTTTTATTTTTTGTTGTTGATAACGATTCAAACCTGTAATACTGTGTTTTTCGACCTTTTTTCTGCAGCGGAACCTTCCGCAAATGTCTGTGCTGCTCATGGAACCCTATGCAACGATACAACTTTTTGTATTGCTACAACCGCATAAAACTGTGGTTGCGAATTTCGTCCCAGGCGAATTCGGTCTATTTCGGTGGAACCCCTGAAAGCCACTCGCGGAACCCCGGTTGAAAAATACTGCTGTAATAGTTTAACACAGAATTTTTAACTTGCCCCAATATTAAACGGAAAAATTATGTCGTGATAGTGAGACATGCCATTCCCACTTGGAGCTGTTTACATGGTTGGCTGGGTCCTCTTCGATCGATGAAAGGCCGCCTGCTTTTCATTAACAAACGTGAATGTGCTAAAAGTTCTTCTTTGTTTCCTTCAACAGGCGCGCAAGCCATCTTGGCTGGATAGCGTAAAGTCCAGAAGACGTGATTCCACTCCTGCCAAAAAGCTTTACACCACAGCAAGACTTCGGTGATCAATACCAAATGGTTTGTGCAACCATTTTCACCCACCTACTGCACAGGCGACAAGTATCAATTTACCAACTGATTTAACAACAGAGGCTCGCAGTAGTTTTCAAATCATGTGCATGCTCCTTATGATGTCTGCACCTGTCCAGACCCCGGGACACCGAAACAAGGAACAAAGGGTCCCTGACCTTCCGCAGAAGGGGTCTGTACAACTGTTTTTGTTTTTTTAATGAATAAGAATAGTTGATTTTATGCACCATCAAAACTGGCTTCAACGCTTCATCCACTTTCTCGAGTCAGAAACGTGCCACCAATGTTGTGTAGGGCCGGCGAGCAATGGCCCTCCAAAAGTTACTGAAAACCTTCAAACCATGAAATTTGAAACAGTGGGCGAAATTATAAAAACCGGAAAAACAGGTTAAAATCGAGTGAAACGTGACAATCGGGACCAAAGATATTTGAAAGTGCAAAGCGTTTCAAAATTATTGATAATTCGCAAAATTGAGAAAAATACATGTATATCGAAAGTAGTGAAAAAATTTGTCGATGATCCTTTACAGCCATTCATAAATTTTCACATTAAAACGGAAAACTCTGGAAACAGTTTGGAAAAACTGCTGTGATTTTTGAAAAACATCAGGCAGAATCCACTTTAATGCATTCCTTGTGCATTGCTCGGCCTATAGGGATAAGCCTTACTTTTACCTCGTATCGCTAAAAACTGTGAGGTAAATAAATACTTAGACATTTCTATATTGGATCTCCAAACTGAACGACAGGGGCAAGCTTGAAAGTGCTGCTAACAAGTAAAATTTCAACAACGCGTAGAAAAACATAAAAATGAACACTTTTGCGAAAGTTAACCCAAAAGCCCAATCACTTTTTCGTTATCCAATTAATGCCTTCAGGTTTTCATACGTATCCGTTGCTTTTCAACTGCTGCAGGTTCGTGCTTTATGCTTTTACTTTTCCGGATCTATAAAATTACTTGAATTGCGGTGATCGTAAACTGTGAAAATTTATTTTTTCCAGTTCGAAGAAAATACAAACCCCATTTTCAGCAAAACATACTGTTACAGATTAAGATCCTTCAGCAAATTTCAGGCTTCGGCCTGCCGCTAAACGGCCGTCACCAAAAATCAAAATTAAAAAAAAAGGAAAAATTTGTATGCATAATACTGAGTCTAAGATACTTACAAAAACCACATTAGGTTTCTGCACGCACTCACGGCCTTGCACCAGTGAAAACTGCCGGAACGCAATCCAGACTGACAAAAAGCCCTCAAAGCGTTATTGAAAACCTCAGTTTGAAAAACACTGTCGTAAAGCCAGCATGGATGAGCACCGCCCTGAATAAATCGCCAGAAATAAACACGTTGATGAACGTCGAGATTCTTCATTCTCAAATTGGTTACAAATTTTGTTGTTTCATTCTTATTCAAAATTCATGCCAAAAACATTGAGAATTCAGCTTGTTGGAAATGAGGCAATTCGGAGAGGATTACTGAAATCGTTAGTCTAATGAGCATGTGCACACGTTCGATCTGTTTCTCTGAACAGAAGGAAAGTGTTCGGTGAACTTCAGTCGATTTGGTTGAGCGCAGAGCAAGTGAACATCCTCCCACACTGACGCCAACCACCTGCAGGGCTGAAATGCGGAAATGCGTGGAGAGAAATGTTTTCTATTAAGCTCTCTTCGGACGACATGCTGCCACCACCTGCTGCTCAACCTGCAAAGGGACAGCTGGATACTTTTATCCAACAGTCATCTACGTGCTACTGAAAATTATCTGCAGTCAGGAATAGTATAAATCATGATGCCGCAAAATCGGCCATACTTGCCACGGAGAAGTCAACTGAAAACAAGGCCGCTGGTTTGTAACAAACACGATAGCGTGAAAGAGTTCTCATACACACGGTAGAAATTCCCTCGCATAGCTGGCGGAAACGGGGCGGAGCCGCATGGGCCTAGCCCCCAATTTTTTCTGCGCGGGCCTGCCCTCCCCACTTTTAAATTTCTTATTTTTCCTAAATAATTTTAAGTAACGCAGTTAGTAAGAACAATTACGGTAGTTACATTTTTGTGCTCAAGTCAGTGTAGCGTAGACAGATAGGGTGTAGTGTTGATAGGAGTCGGTGAAAGCTTACAAAGAATTGCATAAATTTGCTTAAACATGCTGACAAAAGTTAATGGCGTCATATTTCAATGCTTGTGACGTCACAGTTGCCAATTCAAACCACATGCATGTTAAATAGTTTTTTTGACTTGCATTTGTGCTCCCCACCGCTTTGAAAAAGGTTCCGCCACCCGTGTTCCCTTGTACATGATTCAACAAATCTTGTCGCTCCTGATAGGTGTTGCTGTACATGGAAATCTCGAAATGCACCATTTTAAACGTATTTCTCTCTTGTGCATGGCAAGGGCACAGCAATCGATAAAGTGAAAGATAGTTTGCATGCTTTCACATTTGCCAATATTTACACTGCACTCTTCTTTTCGAGAAATCGTCCACGGTTACTTCCTCTATAGTTGGCAATTGTCTCAAATCTCTACTGAACGTTTCTAGCGGATTGCACCAAACGATTTTGTGAAAACAGAAAATATCAAATGGATTTTTCCATAAAAAACGTATTGTTTTAACCTTGCTGTTAGCAAGAATGTGATGACACACCGTCGCGTAAAAAAACGAAAGGAAATTTAATCACTATACAGAAAACCCTGCTACACCACAAACTAAACGGCAGATAACTGAAGCTGAGCAGCAGAAAACATACAAAAAACTCCTGTTGGTAGAAGTTTTGAAACCACCGCGCTGTACTCTGAAGTTTCAGGCTGGCGATCTCCAAACAAACGGCTCTTAAGGAGCAGTACGAGGCAAATGCATTGACGTTTGTTTGCGTTAACATATAAACAGCCTGGAAGTCTTTAAACTCCCTTGGTGTTTGCGCTTTCGAAAATTGCAGTCGCTGTGAAACCCAGCTATGTATGCACCGCAACTAACCACGTCATTCACGCAATAACCGCGATATGACTTCATGTCCTTGGAAAAATTCCCTTAGAACTCAGGTGCTTCCCACTTTCATACATTCCAGGGCAACCCTACCCTTCGTGACCACAGTACAAAGGTTCTGAACCAGAGTGATTCAGCATTATCAGCAAAAACGCACTCATGTTTTTCGTCAATGCTCCTTTGGGGCCGAGAGGGCACAAGACAAGTATACGCTTCTGTACACTGTCCTTACCTTACTGCAACTCGTTGTGTGAATGCATTATATCGCATGAAAGTGCATTATATTTATTACAGCCTTCCGTTATTCCAAACCAATGACAAAAGGACACGTTCATGGATTTGTTGCACTTTTTCGTCGGTGTGAACCATGGCCAAAAATTCAATATTTTGTTATTTTTTACAGTGACAAGTTACGTCCAATGTCCAGTTATGTTGGATGAAAACAAAGCTTCAGACCTAAGTTTTCTTTATAAATTTTAGAAATCAATCCTAATTTATTCTCAACTGAGGTTATACCACTTTTGACCCTACGTTTGCAAGCAGGCAAAAGACTAATAACGATGCTTTAGTGTTGATAGGATTCAATCTGAAACAAATAAAACTAAAGATGTACCTGAAACCTGTGTCACAGGATGCTTGTCTCATAAACTCTTATAACTATGCAGGATGCTTGTGTCTTATGAATGCACCTTGCCAGTCCGGCCGGAATTTAAAATATAGCTTTTTCATGATATTACAAAGTTCAGTTTATTTGGTAAAACGCTGTGGCGGGCCATATTTGGCCCGCGGGCCGCTATTTGCCCACCCATGTCATAGAACATACTGTAGGTGTTTGAAAATAGCAGATTTGGAAAATTGAAGCAATGCGGAATTTAAATTTACGCAGGTGAGCTGAAAGAAAAGGTTGCCTTGCGTGTGTCTTTTTGATGTGATCATATGGCCGATTATCTTAGCCAAAAATTTTGCTCGTGAGCATAAAGTGCAAATGCATTGTAAGCAAAAGTCCTGCTAGAGTAAGACAAGTCTGACGATAGTGCAGGTGTTTAGAGATATTGTTATTTTTTGATGCGTAACCACAATAAACAGGCTTTGCGATGTTTCAACCAGGTTTTATTCTGAAAAACAGTGCGCGTAGACGGTGAGACACGAACCACCATTGTTTTGATGCCAAGTGATATTGGGTTTAAACTGCAAGTTTAAATGTTTACTGAATTCAATTTGTGTTTGATGTTGTTTTGCAAATCTATGGCATGCTTAAATTGGGACCGTACGTATAGGAGGTTGCTTGGAAGTTAGACCCACGAATTATTGGTTTTGTTTTCGTTTTGCAATTATCGCGTATTTCGGTGAAAAGCTATAGCTGTTATTTATTATGACTGAAAAAGTCCAAGTGCTGAAAATTTCTTTTCTCTAGCATCCAAATGAGCGTGCGTGTTATGCATGACAGCATCTAATTGTATTAATACGAAAAGCCAGGCCTATAATGTTAGAGTCAACGCAATGGAATGTTGCATCTTGTGTTACCCTGTCATTCGTTTGAATGAATTACTGTTTTGCTCTGCTGGTCAATTTTTGTGTTGCTTTGAAGAAGCATTTCTAATAAGCGTTGCAAAAGTGGAGAGCGCCATGGAGCCAAGGAACATCAAAACCGCAAACTTTAGTTACGTGATAATAGAAGATTACATCAAAACAAGTGCAAAATGTGAAGAAAATTGGGGACAGCGTACAAAATTAAGCAAATTTTTTCGGAGTGATTCTTTATTTGGCTGGTACTTTGGTTATATGCAAATATAAATTACCTTTCGTAAACTTTCAGAGATTGACCCATTTTAGCTGAATATGATTTATCTTTATGCGCAAAGCAGCTAAAATTATGACCTTGGATTTTTTCGTTACGTACATACCTTTTTTAGACCCAATTTGTGTTTTGGAGGTTGGTGAGTGTTGCTTTCGTTCAACATGCCTTTCATTGCAAATTAGTTGCTTTCAAAGAGCAGATGTGGCTAAAATAAAGATTAAAAAGTGCACTGAAATCAGTTGGTGCTGCAGAACAATTTTGTTTGGCCGGCGACGGCGTATAAAAGCATTTTAAACAACAACATCAAGGGCATGGGCCTCGGAAGGATTTTTCCACGAGGGCAATAGCGGATTTTTACAAAAATGTTTCTACGAGGGGGCCAACAGTGGTGAAATTTGTTTTTTCCCACTCGAACCTAAGAAAAAACTTTCTTTACTAAAATATTCAAAATCCAGGGGGCCCTTGGTCCCCAGCCTCCCTTCCGACCCCCATGATCAAGGGGCATTGGTTTCGCCTTTGTGGGTCATGGTTGGCTCATTATTGTAAGATCATGGTGGGACGACAATGACAACGACATCAATGTGAGCTCAAACACACGGCACAGCTTCTCAATTGCAAATTTCCTAAGTTCTACTCACTTTTGTCTTGGCAAAGCGTTCAAGCTTGTTTTGAACAAAACCTTACCCCTTGTCAAGCAAATTGCTCGCTTTATAGTCATATCCATACCACATTTCTCTTTCATTCCACGGTCACGCCATGCCCCAGGGAAGGAACAGCAGCTTACCTATAACAGATTGTCATCCACATCAATCAACAGCTTGCATCAGCGGTGGCCTTAGCAGTTTGGAGACCACTGTACAAAGTCTTTTGGGTGCTCCCTTTGTTCGTGTGCGAATGACCAAATATACCCATCACTTTCCGACAATGAGGTCCTAACTTCTAATGCATTTAAAATTTGTATTTAGCAGCGATATCTGATGCGCAATTTCACACCAACTTATTGTCCTTATTTTCTAATACGTTATGCTTCCCATACATGCACCATAATCCAATGCACAGATAACGCAATTGAACACAACCCACAGCAGAAAAAAATGTAACAGCCCACTATTTCCCCGCAGACATTTAAAAGTTCAGTTCTGCCTCGAAATGAAGCTGAGAGCAATTGATGTAACACTGCATCAGCAAGTATTCACTTATACAGCAGAGCATAAAATATGTGCTTAAATTTTGTGAAAACCTACGTGTTCTTGGACTTTCACTGTTCTAAAATTAAGATTAGCGTGCATTTTTTTCGTAGTAAATCGACTGAGAAACAACTGACCAATTAGCATAATTTGTTGTATGATTAGGCTGGAATGAATCAATTACGAAGTATTGACTCATAACTTTTATTCAGGCTGCCTACACTTACGCCTGTCCAACATAAAGAAGTTAATATCATCAAATTGACCTTCCTAAATTTTGATTAAGGGACTCATACATATGCACTGAATAATTGTCCACTTTTTCTTGACTAAAAAACCAGGACCTACCTGTCCTTGGATTAGGGGCCCTTCACATCTTGGTTTAATAGCCCTTATGGTTCGACTGGGCCCTTTCGTTATTACAGGCTATGTATTGTTTATCCTTTTACTGTGGTTTTTTATCTGTCGATTGAAAAACGTCAAGAGTCTATGCGTTCAAACATATCAATAAACACAATCACAAGTTCAATCAAACTGATTTTTCTACTTTATAAACTGGAGTCAGTTGTAATAAAAACACAATCATAAACAAAATCTCAATTTTAACGGTGCGTAAATGAAAAATGGTGGCCCCATTAAAGCGCGTAAACTGAAAATGGGAGCCCCCATTTTGCAAACCACTGCATGCCCTGCACACTCGCTAAGAACACCACTCACTTGCATTAACGCTTCTGCAGCCGATGCAGCTGCTCGCATATTGCCATCACATGTTGCAAGTCTTCAAAGTTTGACGACCGCTCTTGCAATATTACGTCTCCCACCTTGACCCCTTTTTCTGACATCACAGAACAACTGTTCGGTTTGCAATTAAAAGTGTGCGAATTAGCATTCGTAACGTAAGTTGTATTGCATTTAAACTTTTTCTTAATTAGCGTTCGCTACACATCTGCATCGTGGATTGTACCATGTGTGTCAGATTTGCGTCAGACAGTCGTCTCGTCCAGTTAACAGAGGATGTAACTGGCGTATGGTTTTTGTTCTCAAAATAAATGTGAAGCAACAATTTCCAGTATGAACTATTGAACCCTTGAGTATGCAGAATTTGTCCGTATAAACTCCGTGACGCAAAACAGACGGAACCTTACCTTAGATTCAATTTGTAGAAATCGTGTAACTGAATTAGTAAACTAATATTTTATGTAGGCAGGAAGGTAATAATAATGGCGAACCGCAATCACATATTCCTGCACACATCCGGCAACATTATGGTGCTGACCATAAAGTTTGTTTTTTTCAAATTGGGCGTTGCCCGATTAGGGGTGTAAAACTTTCGATTAACGGTAATGGCATGTTGAAAGTGTCTCGAATCAAAACAAGGCATGCAAATTTTTTTGGCAAAGTAATCATTTCTTTCTCGCAATAGAAATGGTGATTTTACCGCAGATCTGCAGTCTCTTTGCTGTCGGTCTAGTTTTCCGGGGCAAAAGTGTAACTAACCCGGACAGAGCGAAACATGTTCACCTCAGGCAATATTGCCTCTTAGTACAGTACTTGCTGTTCCAATGAGGCGAGACAAAAGTCGCCCCCCAGGCACAGACACTGCCTAGCGCTTAGGGTCTGCTTTAAGCAATCTTGCTCAGCAAATAATAAAGTTAATCTGGGTAAATTCTTTCGAGGCCTCTCGCTGATCGCGGTAGCTCTTTCACACAAGACCGCTGCATCGTTGAAAACAAACACATCTGCTGTAATTCCCACTTTGCTCAAGTGCTTCCTCGCTTTCAGTGCATGTAAGTAGCTGAAAACGCCACTCAGAAATAAAGCGAGTTTTTTCTACTAACGTACACTAAAAACCAAAACCGTTGTGTAATTTCAAACCGAACGGAAAATTGGGGCTGTGAGTAACAGCAGTTGGTACAACGTGGTCCCAAACCAACCCCAAGCACTTTTGGATGAAGATTAAGTTGGCTCAGGTAAATGTGACATTGAAAGTATGTGATGATCTCTAAAAATAGAGGCAGTTATTCTGGTTACACCAGAAGCTTGGGAAAAAGTATGTAGATTGGGAAAAAAGAAAGTATGTAGATTCAAAATCTTTGACCTCAGTTTTTGCCTCATCTCTTGCTTCAATTTTTTCACCATCTGTTGATTACAAAATTACAGTCTAAATACCAGTCAGTCATACGATTTCTTTATGGTTTAAAAAGTTTCAGTTGAATGAAAAATACTGCGAAAAGACTATTTACCACCGGATTTCCCGAAGGCGAACTCTTGCGTCACAGACAGCTTGTCTTATGTTTTTCACCTTTCTTCTTTACCTCACAGTTAGGCAGTGTTTGTCAAAGCATAAACACTGATTTCGGCGTTAGCGGTTTAGAACGACACAGGTGGCTGTACAAGTTTGTTAACATGCTCCTGGAAGTGTATGTTTTGCGTGTGAGCGCCCTTCCTGTCGAGATAAATAAACGTTAATTTTGGTGCATGAAAAACTCAAAAGAATTAAGTACGTACAAGCAAATCTATGTGGGGATGGGGTTCTAACCAAAAAAGCGGTTTTTCGAGTCAACATACTTTAAAATGACATCCATTTTGTTGTTTTATTTTGACGAAATGGCAGCAATAGATGAACAGGCAAATATGAGGGGAAACACGAGACCTCTGTTACAACAAAACACAGGCAAAAGGAATACATTATGCAACATTAAATTTGTACATCATAATCTAGGTTCACGAACATTGTGCATTGGTGTTAAGCTGTGCATGAAGTCATGGGTGTCGGAAGGGGGTCAGGGTGTTCTTGGCCCCCCTGGATTTTGAAATTTTAGCAAAAAAAGCTTGTTTTCTTAGTTTTCATGGGAAAAAACAAATTTAACCGTATTTGTCCCCTCCCTGGAAAAATCCCCTAGTGGCCCCCCTGGAAAAAATTCTTCCAACGCATATGCATGAAGTTTAACTTTTTCTAGAAAAGCAAGAAGCGGTGTTCGCCATATATTTGTATAGCAAACTTCCTGAATGTTATGTGTCTGCTTTCCTGCTATTCCTTGTGAGACAAGAAAATAGCTAACTATGTTAAAAGTTTTTTACCGGTAGTTTCTGAACACGCATCCAGCAATAAACTTCTCAGCAACTTATCACACAAAGGAGAATCTGCCGATTGATGTGGCTGTCAAAGGTTTCTTGCAAATGTCTTTTTGAACCAAGCCACTTTCATATGTCATCATGCTTCAACCACTGCCTGCAATGAGATTCAAAGCAGACTGCTGTCGTGATAAGCGTGAGGTTACAACAGTAAGGTGTCAAGTCTAGTACGTCCTGCTAAGACGTAATGCTTCCAAGCAGGTCTTGTTTTTACGAAACGGCAAATAACCTCCCCACAGGAACCTCAGGGTCAAGGGCGGACTTCCTGATCTCTGACAGAAACATTATGAGGGAAATAAAAGTGTTGGTGGAGTTTTGGTGTGAATAAGTTTAGGTCCACTCCCAGATTAAATTGGTTGACGTATGTGTTCGTCCACTAACCTCTTAAATGCTGGATTTCGACATACCATTAGACCCGGAGACACGGGGAAGTTTAGGGGCAATGCTCGCCCAAATTTTGTGTTCATCGGAGGTTTTTCATTATCTGCATTGGAGGAAATACACATGAACCAATTTCGACCTATGTGGTAAATTTTTATGAATGATCCTTCCTTTCACACTGTTGTTCAGTCGTTATTCAAACTTGCAAAACTACCACAGTGACCGCACAATGCGTGAATCACCTCTATGTTACAAAATAAGTTATACGAAGGAACTTCGCAGTGGTAGCACCAACTCGAATTTGTGACGTAACAGAGAGCTAAACCGCCTTTCAAAAAAATTCCGGTAGTCTGCTCTGTGAAACACGAACCACGCAGTCAGATATGACAGGTTGGACTTTTTCGATCTAAAATTTTGGAGTTTTGTCGGAGTAATTGAACCCAGTGTTGCCGTTAGCCGCGTGCACAACCTTTTTCTAAAAAGACAAAAAATTGAAGTGCGCACACGACTTTAGCGCTGGTGCGCAGATATCTACGGGCCAAAAAAGGTTGAGAACCACTGCTGTAGACGAAATAGTATCGTTGTTATAGTTGAGCATTGAGCAAAGGTGACACTGGGCTTGTGCGCTGCATATGAAAATGATGTTCCTTGCCTTTGAATATCTATCTCATCCTTCTATGATTCTTTGAAGCACAACACAGCACCAGATATTTAATGTTGTTCAGCAAAATCAATAAGCCTGCACAAACCTTTTAAGTGAATAGTTTCTGTTCCAGGCTGTTTTCACTTTTTTGAAGAAAAACTTTACGAAAGATTTATCTGCAGTTAAATATAGTTTCAAGTTCAGCAGCGTAGTCACAACAAAATATCATCAAAATGTGTAAAAGGTGCTTTAACCTGGGGTTCATCCACCACACATACATCAGCAGGAAACGGTACGTAGTTAATCAATACACTTGCAACAGATGGATACATGCTGCTCTTGTTAAACTTTGATGAATTGAATCCTCATCAACGTAAACAGTAAATAGATATAGACTAGTGTTTCTTAAAGTGGGTGGAATCGCCCCCTTGGTGGCGATTTTGAGGAGCAAACGGGCGAACAAAACAAAGGGAGTGATAGAGGTCAAAACAGCAAAAAAGGGCAGAAAACGCTTAACCTCTGGCACTAATCCAGTCATTCCCAACCGGTGGGTCGCGACCCCAAAATGGGTCGCGGAGGAGTGGCTGCGGGATCGCGAACAGCAGCCACAATAGTTTGGTGAAGTCTCGAATTTTTAAAACTTTGTATGTCAACATTTTGTGTTACATTAGCAAAACCGAAACACGGACAGATCTTTTCAGTGATTTGCTATTTTAAATCGTTGACCTACTATTTTTATTCATTGCCTTGCAGATTATACGTTTTTACCTTTCATTTTGTGGAACTGATGATGCTCATTTGAGCGAAATGAATATCCCTGTTCTGATAAACTGTGGCCAGATTTTTGTGGAAGACTTCTAAGAGCCTTCATGTGTAACACGGCAGATCTTAGTAAAGTTCACGTTATCTCTATTATAATTCCCATTTGATTTCTCCTATATAGTTTCAACCGAGCTGATTGTAGAGACACGGCAGCACCAGAAAAATTGAGCGCTGCCCAGTGATGCCGAAATCATGTCAGCCTCGTAAACATTTGTCCTGTTCTGAATACTTTCCAGCTGAAATTCCAACTAAGCTCAACGTATATTTTTATCATTATAGTTCCATGACCTATTACATTCATTATATTGTATTCGTTATTGTTCAATGTCATGATTCCAGCACAAAGTAGCGTATAGTTGACAAATGGCGGTATCTTACCAGCAGGCCTAACAAGTGACAGTGATGCTGCATAAACGTTCAAACTAACTTTCTAACATAGTGCAATTTGCGGTTCAAACAAATGTTTGCATCCTAAAGAAGATAATGCTCTTGCATGTTCAGCAATCGAAACTGAACGTAACAATCTTGTATTCACTTTTTGAATGAACTTGTTATTTTATTCATGTGCGAGCGCATCTGCAACTGCTAAATGATTCCTAAACACTTGACTTGTTCTCTGAAAAATCCTTGACGCACACCTGATGCGCTGTGCAGCAATCATGCCCAAACCAACTATGCTCACTTTTCGTTGTCTGCTTCCATTCGTTTCCATCTGCCTCTGTAAGCATGGGTGGATATTAGGAAAGTGAACGAGAAACAACCACCCCGGATCCCCCCTTTTTTAGATTCCGCGGGTACCTTTGAGAGTTTCGCACTAAGTTTTTGCCTGTTTTTTTCAGTCATTGAACGAATTTATTTTGAAATGAGCAAACAAATTTCAATTCGGTCATAATGTCCAAAAAAGTAGTGAATACTGTTTCAATAAATTGTAATACTATTGCAAGACAAACGACCGAAAGGTCTCAGCGAAAAATCAGCTTTGGCACTGTTCTGTTAAAACACCAATAAACCACTCTAAAGCCACATTTTAATAATATCTAAAGCAAGCCATATGTTTTTCAAAATAAACAACACTAATTTGCAAATGTGCCAAAGGGGGCTCCTCAACAACTGTTTAGGGGCGTCTTTCTAAGTGTTTGTCTCACGCACCTAAATTCTAATATCCACCCTTGTCTGTGAGGCTGGATTTTCAACCCTTGTCCACATTAAAACAAAAGTGAAGGAATAAACTGGACTTGAGAATTACATGAGATTAGTTCTCACCAACACATCCCCAAGAATTTCAAGACCGGTTGCACAGCAGCAGCTGCAACCTCAGTGTGACACGTGAAATGAAGTGTTTTTTATCTTGTCGGTTGTTATTTGAACACCTTTAGAGTTGCAGTTAAATGGCTGGGGTCGAGCCCTTATGTCATATTTTCGAATGGGGTCGCGAGATGAAAAAGTTTGGGAACCATTGCACTAATCAATCACTGTGTTAACTTCAGTTAAAGATCATTGAGTTAACTTCGGCTGTGGCTTAATGCTCTCAAAGCAAAGAAAACACTTGTTGATTCATAAGCAGGGCTACCATACCGTCCTTATTTCTAAGATTTGTCCTTATTTCGAAGGAGGCTGTCTTAGAAAACTTCATTTTACTTGCTTGTAATAAATGTAGGCCTACTTATTTTGGACTTACGTCCTTATTGCATCTTATTTTCAGCAATAATGTTCTCTCATGTATCAGCTCAGTGATGAAAGGAACAGCCTTCATGAAAGGACAACTAAATATTTGCTACAAGTAAAAGTAAGCTTAGATAATAGCTGCTTGAAATGCACAGAGTAATTTCAACGAATAACGAATTTATTGAAAATATTGCTTATGGTGAAAAATATGGTACTAAATGACTTTACACTTATGTTGATGTTTAAATAAAAAAATATGCCGATAAATATCGTTTTATCTGGTCGTCCTTATTTTCAATCCAAATCAATGGTAGCCCTGTTCATAAGCGAGGTGGTCTATGATCAGTGGCGTGCAGGGAGGGCGAACGGAGCGACAGCCCGGGCATCTGAGGCAGCGGGGCATCCAAAGAGTGAAATTGCAAAAATTAGATTTTATTTAAGTGCTGTAACTATATGCTTCTTCGTATTGCAAGGCTGCTAACACATACTGCATGGATCTGATGGAAACTTGCCTGAGGGGGCATGCAAAGGTATGTTTCAGTAACCAGAGAGAGAGATGAAGCATCGTTATCTTAATGCGTTAAACCCCATCTCTCTTCCCCCCTTTGTAGGCTGGCCACTTCCTAATAGTCTATTTTTAATCTGCGGCTTGTAGCTTTCAAAATATCTCTCGATTCTCTCTTGAGTAGCTACAGTATGTCCAACCGCGAGCCACATGCGGCCGAGTCGAAGGTTTTGTGCGGCCCAGTTTAGGTTTTCTTTGTAATATAGGTAGCCTACATAGTGAAAAGTCTTGATTTTTTGGTAGTCTTGAATTTGACATTTTTGGTGCAGGTGGTCTTCAGTGCTACTTGTCACGTTTGTACCGCGTGCTTGGAAATTTCTTTTTCTTTATGTCCACTGATATCTTGGTGCAAAACTTTTTTATAGTTTTCTGATTTCTATCCTTGTTGTTCCATTGGCACTAAACTTGCCTATGAAATCACATTTGGGGAGTAGTTAAAGGTGCCAAACAGTCGTTACCATTGTAGTTAGGATTCGAACGCTTTCTGTAAGTTAGCTTAATCTAAATTTAGTTTGCTAAGATCGCAGTAAGTCATTCAATGTGCGGCTCTCATAATATGTCATTCAATGTGCGGCCCTGGTAAAAATAATGACATAATTTTTGTCGCAATAAGCGATTTCGGTTGGACATAGCTGCTCTAGAATCTGGATTGTTAAACTGGTGGCATGAAATGTTAGCAATTAGGGTGGGAGAATGGCAGCGACATGTCGTTGAAAAGTAATTAAAGCATTGTTTTTATCATTTACAAATTCATTAGTATTTCACTATAAACGCCATAATCAAAACAAAACCGACAGTACAGCGAACAAAAAGCGACGCTTTTGACTTGCTTGTTCAAAGCTGGATTTATGAGTAAAGAAAGTCTCATGTCATGATGATGTCTTGTTTGCCTGCTGGTTTCATTTTAAGTTGTAATGCGAATTGTGTCACAGGATTATATCATGCATGGCGATCTGGCGAGAGATTCTTCATTTCCATTTGTTGCAAAAAAGATCAAAATAATAGGCCTACACAACAGTATATTTTTCAGAAAGAACATCGTTCGGAACTGTTAAAACACTTTCGGCGCCAAGTACGACACATTGAAAAACGTATTGTTTTCTGAGCAAAGCGCCAAGGTTCTTTCAAATTCTTCATTTTTTGTCTCCAAACCTGCCTTGAAAATATCTGTCCTATGTGTTACAGCCAGGGTTGTCAATGAAATTATTTGAAAGCCTCATATAAACTCATTTAAAAACCTAGATTTGAACAGAAACCCTAATTAGGAAAATACACAAAATCAGGTGAATCTTTCTGCTATCGTGAAAGCAGTCAGTCACTAACAGTACTAAAGGTATATATCTTTACTAATGGACTGTACATACAAATATTTTCCAGATAACAAATGCATATCACAATTTGCATAAAACACACAAGCTCTGCATGAAATATACACACAGGATCCAAGTTATTTTAATCACAAAAAAAATAGATTCTTCCTCATTTTCACTTCTAGACAGTGCCGGTTTAACAATAGTAGCAAATATAGCAGTTGCTAAGAGCCCCGCGCTTTTAAGGGCCGCGCGGTTCTTTGTGTGAAATTTGTTTTTTTTGCAGTAGGTTTTTGCTTTTGACAATCGACTTCGATACATACTGAGACTACACTGTTTAGACATAGCAATGATCAAATTACTTGATGAGTTTGGAAATATTAATTATTGCCTATGTGCTGTAATTGTTAGCTGTAGAGTAATCTACTTCATCTTAGTAAAAAGATACGTATATACGTTTTGGTATAAAAAATATGTAGCCCCTAATGTCTACCAGTTGCTATTTAGACCAGGTTAGCAAAATTTTCACGTTTTTTCAACCATATTTTTTTGCTGTGAAATGGTGCCCAACATGCCATAAAATGGCGACCGAGAAGTTAGAAAATTGTGTCCAATGTTGTTTTAACAAGTTTGATTGCTGGTTATTTATACCAAAGTTTTCTCAGTTTGCATTTCACTTGTCTCTTTCACTCAAACAATAATTTCAGTAATCTTGGCCGATCTTGCTGCAGGTGTTGCAGCCACTTTAGTTAGCGTTGTGGTGCATGTGCGATTCACCACGAACGGGATGTGCGTGATGAACGACACCCATGTGGCGCGAACAAGCACAAATAAGATGAGCACGACGTGGGGTATTTATTGTTGCTTGGTGCAACAGTGGGAAGCTTTGCACACTTGCTGCTCGGCCTTTGCAATTGCAACAAAATGGTGCTTTGACCACGATGTGAAGGTGGTGCCAGCTGCAACCTTCACAAAAACAACGTGCAATAGGTGCGGTTCATTGCAAAAACGAGGGGATGTTGTTGCAGCTTCTCGGTTGGCGTTGCGTTGAAAGTGTGGTTTTCGCATGCTCAATGCATGAAAATGACCAGAGATGAACGTGTACTTGATTTAATTCTTGCGAAATTTCAATACATTGATGGATTTGGATGTTATCATTTTTGCTTAAACAGATTTGCATTGGAATTGATTATTTTCTTTTCAAATTCTTCGCAATATTCGGTTGAGTTTTGCGACTGCAGATTACTGTAACTTTCGGTTCAGTTTTGGGACTGCAGGTTACTGTAAGACTGTAGGTAAACGGCGGATTGCAGCCACCGACACGTTGGGAGCCATTTGTTGCAGGCACAAGACTGCGTCGCCCTGAGCCAACCAAAGAAAGAGTCGAACCGACAATCCTCAGCGTAATCGCAATTGAGATTAGACGTTTGACCACGTTCGCTCTTCTATTCCAGCTACGAATTCTACGTTATATGCGGCGTAATCACGTCGCCACTTGGGCTTAAGCTAATAACAGCAACAGGAATTTGGATTTAAACAAGATTCAGTTTTT